>Ga0255140_1000241_pt1 | contig 23730 bp, 18 predicted proteins | sample Law_Colum_RepC_8_FD_188547 | JGI IMG/M metagenome (GOLD analysis project Ga0255140, IMG submission 188547) | Freshwater microbial communities from St. Lawrence River, New York, United States - Law_Colum_RepC_8d | ecosystem: Environmental > Aquatic > Freshwater > River | place: USA: New York...
CCCTCAAAGCTCACAAGCGAACCCCCAAAAGGGAAGTGTCACTTCCCCACCAACTGATTCAGCTTCTCCGCCTCAAAGTTCTCCTTGCGCGCCGCGTCGTCCGGCACACAGTCCCCACGTTGCGCGCAGGCCAGCTTCTCGATCGCTTGCCACAGCAAGGCAATCTGGTGTTCCTGGCTGGAGGCGTTGTCGATCAGGCCGCGCATGGCCTGGGAGAGCGGGTCGTCGTCCTGGGTGATGCCGTAAGCCGTGAACTTAGGCGGTTCTTTGCGCTCTTCGGTCACGTCGGCGCTTTCGCCCTTTTTGCTGGGGATGATGCGCGCCGGAATGCCCACGGCGGTGGCGCCGGCGGGCACGGGCTTGATGACCACGGCGTTGCTGCCGATCTTGGCGCCGTCGCCCACCTCGAAGCCGCCCAGCACCTTCGCGCCAGCGCTCACCACCACGTCTTTGCCCAGCGTGGGGTGGCGCTTGGTGCCTTTGTAGAGCGAGGTACCGCCCAGGGTGACGCCCTGGTAGATGGTGCAGCCGTCGCCGATTTCGGCGGTTTCACCCACCACCACGCCCATAGCGTGGTCGAAGAACACACGGTTGCCGATCTTGGCGCCGGGGTGGATTTCGATGCCGGTGAGGAAGCGGTTGAGGTTGGAGATGAAGCGCGCCAGCCACTTCAGGCCGTGGTGCCAGCACCAGTGGGCAGGCCGGTGCAGCAGCACGGCGTGCAGGCCGGGGTAACAGGTGAGCACCTCCCAGGCGCTGCGCGCGGCGGGATCGCGCTCAAGAATGCACTGGATGTCGGAGCGGAGGCGGTCAAACATAGGTCGGCCAGTCTATCGCTTTGCCTTCTCGGCGGCCTGGATCATGGCTTTGGCAACACCGCGAAGGATGTGGATTTCTTCCTCGGTCGGTGCGGCCCGGTTGAACATCTGGTTAAGCCGGGGCATGAGCTTTTTGGGCGCGGCCGGGTCCAGAAAACCCACGGCCACCAGGGCCTGCTCCCAGTGGCTCAGCATGCCGGCCACGGCGGGGACATCGGCGGCAGGGCGCTGCGTGGCGCCGGGGGGCACCTCAAAACCGCCGAGGGCCTGGCGCCACTCGTAGGCGATGAGCTGCACCGCCGCCGCCAGGTTGAGCGAGCCGAAGCCGGGTGCGGTGGGAATGCTCAGGGCCACGTGGCAGCGGTAGACATCTTCGTTGGCCATGCCAAAGCGCTCGCTGCCAAACAGAAAGGCCACGCCTGCGGGTGGCTCGGGCTGGGCCACCAGGGTTTCAAAGTGCTGGCGAGGCGCCTGGGTGGGCGGGCCGAAGTCGCGCGGGGTCATGGCGGTGGCGCACAAGTGCGTGATGCCGTCGAGGGCTTCGTCCAGGGTATCGACCACGCGGGCACGGGCCAGCACATCGGTGGCGCCGCTGGCGCGCTGGATGGTTTCTTCCTTGCGCAGCACGTTGGACCAGCGCGGCGCCACCAGCACCAGCTCGTCAAAACCCATGACCTTCAGGGCCCTGGCCGCGCCGCCCACGTTGCCGGCGTGGCTGGTGTTGATCAAAACAAATCGGGTTTTCATACACAGGGCAGTAAAATCGCGCCTATTGTCGCCGCCCGCATCGCCGGATCGGTCCTGTCTGCTCTTCCACCGCTGCGCCATGCGCCGAGGTCCACAATTCATGTCGTCTAATCTCCACCCCATGCTCAACGTGGCCATCAAGGCCGCCCGCACCGCAGGTGCCCTCATCAACCGCGCCGCGCTGGACGTGGAGACCGTTCGTGTCTCGGCCAAGCAGACCAACGATTTCGTCACCGAAGTCGACCACGCGGCCGAAGCGGCCATCATCGACACCCTGCTCACCGCCTACCCTGACCACGGCATCTGGGCCGAGGAATCGGGCCAGCGCGAAGGCAAAGGCCGCGACAAGGACCACGTGTGGATCATCGATCCGCTGGACGGCACCACCAACTTCATCCACGGCTTCCCCGTGTACTGCGTGAGCATCGCGCTCATGGTGGGCGGGCGCATCGAGCAGGCCGTGGTGTATGACCCCACCCGAAACGACCTCTTCTGCGCCACCCGTGGCCGCGGCGCCTACCTGAACGAGCGCCGCATCCGCGTGGCCAAGCGCAACTCGCTGCGCGAGTGCCTGATCTCCACCGGTTTCCCCTTCCGCCCCGGTGACGCTTTCCAGACCTACATGCAGATGCTGGGCGACGTGATGCCCAAGTGCGCTGGCGTTCGCCGCCCTGGCTCCGCCGCGCTTGACCTGGCCTACGTGGCCGCAGGCTTCGCCGACGGCTTCTTCGAGATGGGTCTCTCGCCCTGGGACGTGGCCGCCGGCTCGCTGCTGGTCACCGAGGCCGGTGGCCTGATCGGCAACTTCACCGGCGAATCCGACTTCCTGGAACAGAAGGAATGCCTGGCCGCCAACCCCAAGATCTATGGCCAGTTGGTGGCCATCACTGGCAAGTACAGCAAATTCGCCAGCGCAGGCGACAAAGCGTCTGTGCGCCAGGCCCGCCTGTCCGCGCGCAAGGGCACTGCCGCAGACGAAGCGCCCGCCTCGGACGACACCACGCCGCCCACCGCCGCCGACACCCAGCCCGACGCCCCGTTCTGATCGCGTTCAGGCCAGCGGCAGGCGCAACCAGAAGGTGGCGCCTGCGCCGGGTATCGAGTCAGCCCACACCTTGCCTCCATGGCGCTCAACGATGCGCGCCACGATAGCCAGCCCCACGCCCATACCCGGCACGTCGCTGCCGGCATGCAAGCGCTGGAAGAGTCCGAACAGCTTGCCTGCATGGGCCATGTCAAAACCCATGCCGTTGTCGCGGATGAAATAAGCCCCCTGCTGGCGGTCGTGCCCCACGACCACGGCGGCGCCAGGCCGATGCCGCGAGTACTTGATCGCGTTGTCCAGCAGGTTGCTCAAGACCTGACGCAGCAGGATGGCGTCGCCCAGGGCCTGGGGCAAGGGTTGCACATCCAGCGTCACGTCGCCAGCCTGCGGGGCCAGCGTGTCCCAGACCGATGCGATCAGCGCCTGCATGTCCACCGGCAGCAGCGTGAGGTCCACCCGCACCACGCGCAACAACTCCAGCATGTCGGTGATCATCTGTCCCATTTGGCCCGAGGCCTTCGCAATGCGCTGGAACATCTGGCGACCGGGTTCGCTAAGGCACTCGTCGTTTTCCAGGATAAGCGCCGCAAAGCCGTTCATCGAGCGCAGGGGCGCACGCAAGTCGTGGGCCATGGAGTAGGAAATCGCCTCCATGTCGCGCAGGGTGCGCTCCAACTCGGCGGTGCGGTCCTGCACGCGCTGCTCCAGGCCCGCGTTCAGGGCACGGATTTCCTCCTGGGCGGCCACGCGTTCGGTGATGTCGGTGTGAGTGCCTGACATGAAACGCGAACGGTCCTGCGAGTCAGGCAAGTGCATTCGGCCGCGCGAATTCACCCATACCCAATGCCCGTCGCGGTGACGCATGCGCGCATCGCAGTCGAAGAACGGCGCCTCACCCGCAATGTGACGATCGCGCTCCAGGTTCACTCGTGGCAGGTCGTCGGGGTGCACCAGTGCTTCCCAGGTGGCGTAGGTCACGGGCTCGAGCTCGGCCAGCCGGTAGCCCACGATCTCAGCCCAACGCTCGTCCACCGTGAGGCTCATGTCGGCCAGGTCCACTTCCCACACTCCCGCCCGCGTGGCCGCAAGCACCCAGGCGAGGCGCTGACGCTGCCGCCGCAGGTCTTCCTGCACCTTGAAGTAAGAAGTCACATCCGTGAAGGTGCGCACCATGCCGCCGCTGGCCAGGCGACGGGTGCGAACCTCCAGGGTTCGGCCGTCGCGGGTATGGCGCCAGTAGAAATCGGGGGTGGAACTCCAGTCGGCAGCGATCATCTGCTCGCGCACCTCTGGCTGCACCAGGGCCTGGCCTTGGCCGAAGTCGCCCCGGTCGACCTGGAATTGCAAAACCTGGGAGAACGGCGGACCGTTGCGCAGCATCTCCTCGGGCAGATGCAGCAGCTCCAACAGGCGCTGGTTGTAGAAGGTCACCCGCGCCTGCGCGTCCACCCGCACCAGGCCCTGGCTGATGCTGTCCAGCGTGGTTTGCAAGGCTTCGCTCTTTTCGGCCAACAGGTCGCGAGCGGTCTGCAACTCTCGCCGCGTGCGCCGCCGCTCGGTCTGGGCGCGCCAGGCCAGCACCAGTTGGCGAACGGCACCCAGCATGGGTTGCAGGAACTCGATGTCGGCCTCGCTGTAGCCACCGGGCTGGTTGGCCAGGCCCACCATGGCCAGCGTTTCCTCGCCCACCTTGATCGGCACGCCGAGAAATGCGTCCAGGGGTGGATGGCCTTGCGGGCGCCCGCCGCGCCGGGGGTCGCTATCGGGGTGATTGGCGATCACCGGCTCGCCACTGAGCACCGCGTGCCCGAACAGGGTGCGAAAGTTGCGAAATACCATGCCACGCTCGCTCTGTTCGTCGTAGCGGCGGCGCGACGCCTCATCCCAAGCCACATCGGTGATGGCGTGCATGCGAACCACGGGCTGACCTGAGTCATCGTGGATGACTTCGCCGATGAAACCGTATTCGCTGTCGGTGAGCTTGAGCAAGGCATCCAGCAACCCTTCGAAGGCCTGACGCTTGTCGTCCGCGCTGATGTAGGTGGCCTGGGCCTGTCGGATGGCCTCGATCATCCGGTGCTGGCGCTCCATCCGCTGCGCCACCCGCCGCGACTCGCTCACGTCCATGACAAAGCCGTGCCAGAGCACCGAGCCATCAGACTCACGCTGGGGGGTGGCGTCCACGTTGTGCCAGCGAACGCCTGCCTTGGGCAGCAAGGCGCGGTACACCACGCGCCAGTGCGAGAGGTCTGCTGCCGAGCGATGCAAAGACTCGCGCACCATTGCCTGGTCATCGGGATGCACCCGGTTGAACAGGAGCCGAGCGTCCTGCTGCAACTCCAACGGTGACAACTCGAGCATCTCGTGGGCAGCGTCGTTCACGTAGTGGATGCGCGTGGTGCCGTCGGGCAGCAAGCGGGCCTGGTACATCAGCCCGGGCGCGCGGCTGGCGATGTTCTGCAACAAAGCCAGTTGCTCGGCCAGGCGCTGTCGGGCCTCATGCTCAGCGGTAATGTCCTGCACCACACCAAAGTCCGAAGGACCACCGGGACCGATCGCGGTCTGGCCGATGGTCGAACGAAGCCAGCGCACCTGCCCATCAGGCCGAATCCAGCGAAAGACGACCTCCTGGCCATCCAGTGATGCCCGCGCCGCCAACCACCGCGACAGGTCGTCCGGATGAATGCCGCTGCGGGCCTGTGAGCGGGTGATCGTCGGCGTGGGCTCGAATCCCGCGATGTCGAACAGGCCGGGCGACCAGATCACTTCTTCTGCATGGGGCGCGTTGCGCCAGTGGCCAACGCGGGCCACTTTCTCAATGGCTTCGTGCAATTCCACCCTCTGCAACAGCAGGGCATGAGTGCGATCACGCTCGGCCACAGCTCGCGCCTCCGGCTCCGCATCGATCACGCAGCACAACAGCCAGTCTGGCTGCGACTGAACCTCGCACAACTGCATTCGCACCGTCATCGAACGCCCGCCCGGAAGGTGCCACAACTGCAGGTGATCCTTCAAGGGCAGCCGTGCCACGGCGGCGCTGCGCTGGCCGGGTGCTTCCCACAAACCCAGTTCAAGCGTGGTCTTGCCAATCACCTGCTCAGGCAACAATCCCACCAGCGCCGCCCAGGCCGGGTTCACTGCCACCAGGCGCCCGTCATTGCGCTGGGTCAGGGCACAGGGCATAGGCGAGCGCAGAAACATAGCCTCAAAGGCGGCGAGAGCCCCCTCTGAGCGGGTCACTTGGTGCGTGTCGGCATCGCTGGTGCTCATGCACTCCGACTATTGCGCGCAAATCAATTGTTCGCAACCGTAATCCCCCCTGCTTTCCGCGCATCGGCCTCCAGGGAAGCTCACCTTACGCGAGGGTCGGCGCCCTGGCTGCGCCTGCTACATTCTGCGGCTGTCTCTTCCTAGCCTTTCGCCCGCCTTGACCGCCCCCCTGGACACCCACACCCCCATGATGCAGCAGTACCTCGCCATCAAGGCGGGGTATCCCGACACGCTCGTTTTCTACCGGATGGGGGATTTCTACGAACTGTTTTTTGCCGATGCGGAGAAAGCCGCCCGGCTGCTGGACATCACGCTCACGCAACGCGGGCAATCGGCCGGGCAGCCCGTCATCATGGCGGGCGTACCCTTCCATTCGGTGGACAGCTACCTGGCGCGCCTCATCAAATTGGGGGAATCGGTCGCCATCTGTGAGCAGGTGGGCGACGTGGCCACCAGCAAGGGCCCCGTGGAGCGCAAGGTGGTGCGAGTGGTCACCCCCGGCACGCTCACCGACGCCGAGTTGCTGTCCGACAAGACCGAGGCCCTGCTGATGGCCGTGCACCCCGGTGCTCGTACCGGTTGTGGCTTGGCCTGGATGTCGGTGACGCAGGGCATTGTGTTCCTGGCCCAGTGCGCCAGCGACGAACTGGCCGACTGGGTGGCCCGCATCGGGCCGGGCGAGTTGCTGTACAGCGCCGAGGTCACCCCCGCTTTCGAGAAATCGCTTCAGGCGCTGGCCGCCCAACCCGCCACTGGCGGTTCGCGCCTGGTGGCCGTGGTGCGCCCCGCCTGGGCTTTTGACGCCGCTCTGGGCCAGCGCAAGCTGCTGGAGCAGCTTCAAGCCGCCAGCCTGGGCGCCTGGGACGCCACCGACCTGCCCGACGCCCACGCCGCCGCCGGCGCCTTGCTGGCCTACGCCGAGCACACCCAGGGCCGCGCCCTCACCCACGTGCGCCACCTGCAGGTGGCCCGTCGCGACGACCGCATCGACCTGCCGGTGAACACCCGGCGCAACCTGGAGCTGGTGCAAACCCTGCGCGGCGAGACCAGCCCCACCCTCTTGAGCCTGCTTGACGTGTGCTGCACCGGCATGGGCAGCCGCGCGCTGCGCCAGTGGCTGCTGGAGCCGCGGCGCGACCGCACCGAGGCCCGCGAGCGCCTGAGCGCCATTGGCGTGCTGCGCGCCGGCGGCTGGAACGCGCTGCGCGGCACCCTGAAAGGCGCCAGCGATGTGGAGCGCATCACCGCGCGCACCGCGCTGCGCCAGGCCAAACCGCGCGAGCTGGTGGGCCTGGGCCAGACCCTGCAGCGCGCCGAAGCCCTGGCGCGGCAGACCGTCACCCTCTCGGCCTCGCCCCTGCTGGCGCGGCTGGCGCAAGACCTGCTGCCGCCGCCGGGCTGCGCCGAGTTGCTGGCGCGTGCCTTGCTGCCCGAGCCCGCCGCGCTGGTGCGCGACGGTGGCGTCATCAACGACGGCTTTGACGCCGAACTCGACGAACTGCGCGGCATCCAGAACAACTGCGACGGCTTCCTGCTGGAGCTTGAAGCCCGTGAGCGCGCCCGCACCGGCATCGCCAACCTGCGGGTGCAGTTCAACAAGGTGCACGGTTTCTACATTGAGGTCACGCAAGGCCAGCTTGACCGCGTGCCAGACGACTACCGCCGCCGCCAGACCCTGAAAAACGCCGAGCGCTTCATCACGCCCGAGCTCAAGGCCTTCGAGGACAAGGCCCTGAGCGCGCAAGAGCGCGCCCTGGCGCGCGAGAAGTGGCTGTACGAGCAATTGCTCGACGAACTGCAAGCCCACGTGCCCGCCCTCACCACGCTGGCGCGCGCCCTGGCCTCGCTGGACGCGCTGTGCGCCCTGGCCGAGCGCTCGCTCACGCTGAACTGGAACGAGCCGCAGTTCGTGCCCGAGCCCTGCATCGACATTCGCGACGGCCGCCACCCGGTGGTGGAGGCCCGCCTGAACGAAACCAGCGGTGGCGGCTTCATTGCCAACGACACGGTGCTCGGCCCCAAGGCGCGCATGCAGGTGATCACCGGCCCCAACATGGGCGGCAAAAGCACCTACATGCGCCAGGTGGCGGTGATCGTGCTGCTGGCCAGCATGGGCAGCTACGTGCCGGCCAGCGCCTGCCGCCTGGGCCCGATTGACGCCATCCACACCCGCATCGGTGCGGCCGATGACCTGGCCAACGCGCAGTCCACCTTCATGGTGGAGATGACCGAGGCCGCGCAGATTCTTCACGCCGCCACGCCCAACAGCCTGGTGCTGATGGACGAAATCGGGCGCGGCACCTCCACGTTTGACGGCCTGGCCCTGGCCGGTGGCATCGCCACGCACTTGCACGACAAGTCGCGCTGTTTCACCCTGTTCGCCACGCACTACTTCGAACTCACCGAATTCCCCGCCACGCACCACGCCGCGGTGAACGTGCACGTGAGCGCCACCGAAGGCGGCAAAGGCGGCATCGTGTTCCTGCACCACATCGAGCCCGGCCCGGCCAGCCAAAGCTACGGCATTCACGTGGCCCGCCTGGCCGGTGTGCCCGCACCGGTGGTGCAGCACGCACGGCACGCCCTGGCGGCGCTGGAGGCGCAGAGCGAGCAGCACCGGGTGCAGGTGGACCTGTTCGCACCCCCCCCACCCGAGGCCGAGCCCGAACCGCACCCGGTGGTGCGCGCCCTGGGCACGGTGGACCCCGACAGCCTGAGCCCGCGCGAGGCGCTGGAGCACCTCTATTCCCTCAAGAAACTACTGAACGCATCATGACCTACTGTGTTGCCGTCAAGCTGAACGCCGGTATGGTGTTTCTGTCCGATTCGCGCACCAACGCCGGGCTCGACCAGATCAGCACCTTTCGCAAGATGATCGTGTACGAGAAACCGGGCGAGCGCTTCATGTGCCTGCTCTCGGCCGGCAACCTGAGCATTTCGCAATCGGTGCGCGAGATCCTGCAGGTCGAGCAAATCAAAGACCCGGAGGGCGGCGAGCCCATCACCATCTGGAACGCACGCAGCATGTTCGATGCCGCGCGCGTGCTGGGCGCGGCGGTGCGCCACGTCTACCTGCGCGATGGCGAGTCGCTCAAGCGCGCGGGCGTGGATTTCAACGTCTCGATCATCTTTGGCGGCCAGATCGCCGGCGAAGGCATGCGCCTGTTTCAGGTGTACTCGGCGGGCAACTTCATCGAGGCCACGGCCGAGACGCCCTTCTTCCAGGTGGGCGAGAGCAAGTACGGCAAGCCCGTGCTGGACCGCGTCATCACGCCCGACACGCCGCTGGACGAGGCCGCCAAGTGCGTGCTGGTGTCAATGGACTCCACGCTCAAATCCAACCTGTCGGTGGGCCTGCCGCTGGACCTGGCGGTGTACGAGGTAGACAAACTGCAAAGCGACAAGATCACCTGCATCGACGAGCAGAACCCCTACTTCCGCATGGTGCGCGAGACCTGGGGCCAGAAGCTTCGCGAGGTGTTCGACAGCATTGAAGACCCCACCTGGAACGGCGGCCACACCGAGGTGCCGCTGGTCTGCGCCGGCGCCCGCACCAAGCCACTGAAAAAGATCACACACTCGCGCGAGAAGTTGATCTGAGGCCATGTCGCTCATCGTTTTCTCGCACGCCAACAGCTTTCCTGCGACGGTGTACGCGGTGCTGTTCAAGTCGCTGCGCGCTCGCGGCCACACGGTGCGCGCGCCGGAGAAGTTTGGCCACGACCCGCGCTACCCCGTTACCAGCAACTGGCCGCACCTGGTGCAGCAGCTCGCCGACTTTGCCGCGCCCGAGATCGAGAAACACGGTGCGCCGGCCTGGCTGGTGGGCCACTCGCTCGGTGGCTTCCTGAGCCTGATGTGCGCCGCCCGCCACCCTGACCTCGGCGGGCATGGTGTGCGCGGCGTGGTGCTGATCGACTCGCCCGTGCTGGGCGGCTGGCGTGCCCGCACGGTGGAACTGGCCAAGCGCACCCAACTGGTGGGCGCCGTGTCGCCGGGCAAGATCAGCCGCCGCCGGCGCAACACTTGGCCCGACCAACAGGCTGCACACGATCATTTTGCGCACAAGAAAGCCTTTGCTCGCTGGGACCCGGCCGTGCTGCGCGACTACATTGAGCATGGCACGCACGACCAGACCCTGCCCAACGGCCAGACCCAGCGCGTGCTGAGCTTTGACCGCGACATCGAAACCGCGATCTACAACACCCTGCCCCACAACCTGGACCGTTTGCTGCGCCGCCATCCGCTGCAATGCCCTGTGGGCTTCATCGGCGGCACGCAATCGCAGGAAATGAAGCAAGTGGGCATGACCATGACCCACAAGCTGGTGGGGCGCGACCACCCCGAGCGGCTCGTGATGCTGGAGGGCAGCCACCTGTTCCCCATGGAGCGCCCACAAGAGACAGCCGCGGCCATAGACCGCCTGCTGCAGGCGCTGGATTCCTAAGACCCATCAACGTCACCAAGCACTTCCCACTCTTAAAACCACCCTTGATGACAAGCGCCTTCCTGCGGCTGCGAAACGCCATTTCCCAATGGGACCCTGACCGACACCCACTGTGGTTGCGGCTGCTGGCGGCCGTCGCCATCACCACGGTGGCTGCGGCCATGCGCATGGCGCTGGCGCCCGCCGAATCGGGAGGGCGCTTCATCACCCTGAGCCTGGCGGCGGCGTTGGCGGCGCTGTACGGCGGCTTCCGGGCCGGCCTGCTCAGCACGGTGCTGGGCATGGTGCTGGTGAACTTCCTGATGGTGAAGCCTTACCTGAGCCTGGCCATTGGTGACCTTCGCGAGGCGGTCTGGCTCAACGCCTGGCACTTGCTCACGCAGCTGCTGGTGGTGGGCGCCATCTCGGTGATGCAGCAGCAGAACCGCAGCCTGCGCCAGGCCGTGGCACTGGCACGGCGACACCACCAGCAGCTGAAAGACACCTTCGAGAACAGCGCCACCGGCATGGCGCACACCCACATCGACGGCCGCTGGATTCGCGTCAACCGCACCTACTGTGAGCTGATCGGTTACACCCCCGACGAGGTGCTGGCCACCAACTTCCGCGCCTACTCGCACCCCGAGGACATGGCCGAGGATGACCGGCAGCTCAAGCGCTGCGAGGCAGGCGAGATTGACCACTTCAGCATGGAGAAGCGCTACCGCCACCGCCAGGGCCACTGGGTGTGGGTGCACCTGACGGTGTCTCTCATCAGAGACCACGAAGGCAGGCCCGACTACTACATCGCAGTGGTGCAAGACATCTCGGCCCGCAAGGCAGCCCAAGAGGCTCTGGCCCTGCGCGAGGAGCTGCTGCGCCAGGCGCAACTCATCGCGCGCCTGGCCACTTGGCAATACGACTTCACCACGCGGCGCTTCACCGCATTGGCCAACTCGCGCGAGTTGCTGGGCATGCCATCTGACGAGTACGACGAGACCGATGTGATCGAGCGCACCCACCCGGATGACTTGCCGCGCGTGCAAAGCGCCTGGCAAAAGGCGATCGCCGGGGAAGGCTCCTACGACCTCGAATGCCGCATGCGCCTGGGCCAGGACTACGGGTGGTACTCGGTGCGGGCAGTGCTTCAGCGCAACGAGAGTGGCGAGGCGGTGCGGGCCCTGGGGGTGCTGCACGACATCACGGCGCGCAAACGCAGCGAGATGGAGATCCACCAACTCAACGCGACGCTGGAGCAGCGCATACAAGAGCGCACCCAGGCGTTGAAGGCCGCCTACGACGAACTGGAAAGCTATTCCTATGCGGTGGCGCATGACCTGCGCTCGCCGCTGCGCATCATCAACGGCTTCGCCGCCGCGCTGCTGGAAGACCTGCCCAACCTGCCGGCCGACAGCCGCGGGCACCTGGCCCGCATCATGGAAGCCAGCCGCAAGATGGGCGAGTTGATCGACGGCCTGCTCAAGCTGTCGCAAATGGCGCGGGGCGACTTGCAGCGCGAACCCGTGAACCTCAGCGCCATCGGCACCCGGCTGCTGCGCGACCTGGCCGCCACCGACGCGCAGCGCCAGGTGCAATGGAGCGTGCAGCCCGGTCTGTGGGCCAACGCCGACGCCGCGCTGGTGGAAGCCGTGTTGCAGAACCTGCTGCACAACGCCTGGAAGTACACCGCGCACACCGAGCACGCGAGCATCGAACTCAAGACGCAGGATGCCAACGGCCAGCGCTGGTTCTGCGTGGAGGACAACGGCGCCGGCTTTGACATGGCCCGCGCGGCCAAGCTGTTCCAGCCGTTCCAGCGCCTGCACGGGCAAGAAGAATTTCACGGCCTGGGCATTGGGCTGGCCACGGCCAAGCGCGTGGTGCAGCGCCATGGCGGTGAGCTGCGGGCCGAGTCGGCACCCGGCAAGGGTGCCTGCTTCTGCTTCACGCTGCAGCCGCCTGCCCCTGGCGGCTGAACAAGCCCCGTGAGCGGGGCTTGTGGGCATCAACGAATCAAGCCGTCCAGTCGATCCAGCCCATGCCGGCGGTGAGCAAAATCACGCCGCCGAACACGATGCGGTACCAGGCAAATGGCACGAAGGTGTGGCTGCTCACGAAGCGCAGCAACCAGCGCACGCACACCCAGGCCGACAACCACGAGAAAAACAGGCCCACGGCAAACAGCGGCACATCGGCCGTGCTGAGCAGGTCGCGGTGCTTGTAGATGTCGTAGGCGGCGGCACCGAACAGCACCGGAATGGCCAGGAAGAAGCTGAACTCGGTGGCGGCGCGGCGGTTGAAGCCCAGCAGCATGGCGCCGATGATGGTGGCGCCCGAGCGGCTCACGCCCGGAATCAAGGCCACGCACTGCACCAGGCCCACTTTGAGGGCATCGGTCCAGTGCATGTTGTCCACCTCGGTGATGCGGGCCTTGGCACCGCGCTTTTGCAGCGCCTCGGCCCACAAAATCACGAAGCCGCCCACGATGAAGCCCAGCGCCACCACCAGCGGGTTGAACAGCACGCCCTTGATGACGCCAATGAACAGAAAGCCCAGGAAGGCGGCGGGGAAGAAGCCGATGAGCACGTTCATCGCAAAGCGCTGCGCCTGGCGCTCGCGCGGCAGGCCCACGAGCGTGCCCCACAGGCGCTGGAAGTACACCGAGACGATGGCCAAAATGGCCCCGGTCTGGATGACCACCTCAAACAGCTTGATCTTGTCGCCGGGCATGTTGAGCAGCGCGGCGGTGAGGATGAGGTGGCCCGTGGAGGACACGGGAATGAATTCGGTCAGGCCCTCGACCACGCCCATGACGGCGGCCTTGAGCAGCAACAGCAAGTCCATGAATCAACCGGAAAGTGAAAACAGCCCGAGATCGTACCCGCTGCCCTTCGCCCGCCAGTGACGCGGGGGCCGCGCCTCACTCGTGGCGCAGGGCCTGAATGGGCAAGAGGCGCGAGGCACGGCGCGCCGGGTAATAGCCGAAGAACACGCCCACCAGCGCCGAAAAGCCCGCGGCCAGCAGCACCGATTCGGGCGTCATGCTCACCTGCCACTGGCCCAGGCGCGCCGCGCCCCAGGTGGCCAGCGCGCCCAGCGCCACGCCTATGGCGCCGCCAATCAGGCTCAGGGTGACGGCCTCGATCAGGAACTGCGCCAGGATGTCGCGCGAGCGCGCGCCCACCGCCATGCGCAGGCCGATTTCGCGGGTGCGCTCGGTCACGCTCACCAGCATGATGTTCATGATGCCGATGCCGCCCACCACCAGGCTCACGCCAGCCACGGCGGCCAGCAGCAGCGTCATCACCCGGCTGGCCTCTTCCTGCGCCTGCAGAATTTCGGAGAGGTTGTTCACGCCGAAGGTGTCGTCGCCGCCCGGCGGCACGCGCAGGCGCTGGCGCAGCAGTTCGCGCACCGCCTCCTCGGTGGCCTTCATGTCTTGCCCCTCGCGCACCTTCACGTGAATCGTCCAGATGCGCTTGACGTTGCCGCCCGCGTTCCAGATGCGGTTGCGAAAGGTGGACATGGGCATGATGAGCACGTCGTCCTGGTCTTGGCCCGAGGCGTTCTGACCCTTGGGCGCCAGCACGCCCACCACGGTGAAGGGCACGCCGCGCACGCGAATCACCTGGTCAATCGGGTCTTCGTCGCCGAACAGCTCACGCGCCACCGTCTGCCCCAGCCAGGCCACCTTGGCCGAGCCGGCCTGCTCGGCCGGCTCGAAGGGGCGGCCGCTGGCCAGCGACCAGTCGCGCACCTCCAGGTAGTCGTTGCTGGTGCCGAAGATGGTGGTGTTCCAGTTGGCGTTTTGCGCCACCGCCTGCGCGGTGGTGCGCGAGCCCGGCGCCACGGCCTGCACCTCGGGCACCTCCAGCGCAATGGCCTCGGCGTCTTCTTCGGTGAAGCGCGATCGCGTCTGCGCGGCCTGGCGCACGCCCGCGGCCGAGAGGCTGCCGGGCACCACCACCATCACGTTGGAGCCCAGCGATTTCATCTGCTCTTGCACGCGCTGCGTGGCACCCGTGCCCACGGCGATCATGGTGATCACAGCCGCCACGCCAATGATGATGCCCAGCATGGTGAGCACCGAGCGCAAGGCGTTGGCCGTGAGCGCCCGCCAGGCGCTGCGCACCGCGGTGAGCGCGTTCATGCCTCGCCTCCGGCGGTTTCCTCGGGCCGCCAGGGCACCTGTCGGCGGTCTTCCACCAGGTGGCCGTCGCGGAACACCAGGCGGCGCTGCGCCCAGTCGGCAATGTCGTTCTCGTGCGTGACCATCACCACCGTGATGCCCTGCGCGTTCAGCTCGGCCAGCAGGCCCATGATGTCTTGGCTGGTGTGCGAATCGAGCGCGCCGGTGGGCTCGTCCGCCAGGATGAGCGAGGGCTGGTTCACCAGCGCCCGCGCAATGGCCACGCGCTGCTGCTGCCCGCCCGAGAGCTGGGCCGGTGTGTGGTGCGCCCGCTCGGCCAGGCCCACGCGGCGCAAGGCCTCGGCCGCGCGCTGGTGGCGCTGCGCGGCCGGCACGCCGGCGTACAGCAAGGGCAGTTCCACGTTTTCGCGCGCGCTGGTGCGCGGCAGCAGGTTGAACTGCTGAAACACAAAGCCGATGCGGCGGTTGCGCACATCGGCCAGGGCATCGGGCGACAGGTCTTGCACCGCCTCACCGCCCAGCCGGTACGCGCCCGCGTCGGGCCGATCGAGGCAGCCCAGGATGTTGAGCAGCGTGCTCTTGCCTGAGCCCGAGGCACCCATGATGGCCACGAACTCGCCGGCCTCGATGGCCAGCGACACGCCATCAAGCGCGCGCACCGCCTGGTCGCCTTCGCCGTAGGTTTTGCGCAGGCCCTGGGCTTCGATCAATGCCATGGTGCGGCCTTCAGAAAGGCAGGCGCAAGCCGGTGGCGCGTGCCGGGGCGCTGGCGCTGCTGCCATTGGCGGCCGCGCCCGACACCCCCGTGACCACCAGGGCGCCTTCCACCAGGCGGTCGGCGCCCGGGGCGTCGGGCTTCACCACGATCTCGGTGAAGCTGCCGTCGCTCACGCCCGTGCCCACGGGCACGGCCTGGGGCTTGCCCTGGGCGTCGAGCAGGTACACCCGGCCGCCGCGCCCACCGCGCGTGGCGCCGGGGCGTGCGCCCGAGGCCGCTGCCTCGGGGTCGGGCAGGCGCACGCGCAGCGCCGCGTTGGGCACCTTGAGCACGTCCGCCCGCGATTCGGTCACCACCCGCACATTGGCCGTCATGCCCGGCAGCAGGCGGTTGTCGCGGTTGGCGAAGCTCACCACCGCCACGTAGGTGATCACGTTGGACACATTGGTGGCGGCCTTGCGCACCTGGCGCACCTGGCCCTCGAAGGTCTGGCCCGGGAAGGCGTCCACGGTGAACGTGGCCTTCTGGCCGGGCTGGATGCGGCCCACATCGGCCTCGTCGATGCTGGCGTCCACCTGCATGTCCGACAGGTTCTGCGCGATCACGAACAGCTCGGGCGACTGCAGGCTGGCCGCCACCGTCTGGCCACGCTCCACCGCGCGCTTGATCACGATGCCGTTCACCGGCGAGGTGATGCGCGTGCGAGACAGGTCCACCCGCGCCTGGGCCAGCGCCGCCTCGCGCTGCTTCACGTTGGCCTGGGCGCTGGCGATCTGCGCCTCGCTCACGCCCACCAGCGCCTCGTTGGCGCGCACGGTTTCCTGCGCGGCGGCCAGGGCGGCGCGGGTGCGGTCGGCCTCGCTCTGGGCAATGAAGCCCTGCGCCACCAGGCTCAGGTTGCGCTCGTGGTTGCGCTGGGCCTCGGCGGCGTCGGTGCGGGTGCGCGCCACGTTGGCGCGGGCGGAAATGGCGTTGGCCTGGGCAATGGCCACGGCGGCGCGGGCGGCGTCCAGGTCGGCCTCGGCCGAGCGCACGCGGTACTCGAAGGTCTTGGGGTCGATCTCGGCAATGAGCTGCCCGGCCTTCACTTCGCTGTTGAAGTCCACGTAGATGTCGCGCACCTGCCCCGACACCTGGGTGCCCACCGACACCTGCGTCACCGGGTTCACCGCCCCGCTGGCCGACACCGTGGCCTGCACCGTGCCGCGCTCGATGGCCGCGCTGCGGTACGAGGCGGCCGGGCTGGCGTCGCGCTGCGACCACCACCAGCCACCACCGGCCACCGCCGCCAGCAACACCACACCAACCATCCAGGGCTTTTTCGTCATGCGGCGGATTGTAGGAACGCCCCTGCAACCCACGGCGGCCGCGGGCTTCTGCCGCCATTGGCGCCATTGGCGCCGCGCCGGGCACAGGTCGCGCCGCCATTGGGCCGTTTCGTCGCACGCCGCTGGCCCACTAAGCAAGCCCCGGCCACAGTGCGGCCCACACCTGGAGCCTTGCCATGAACCTCACCCCCCTCATCGCCGTGCACGCCACCGCCGCCATCGCCGCCCTGCTCATCGGCCCCGTGGCCCTGTGGGCCCGCCGCGGCCCCGCCAGCGCTCACCGCGTGCGCCTGCACCGCGCCGCCGGTTACGCCTGGGTCACGCTGATGCTGCTCACCGCCTTCAGCGCCCTCTTCATTCGCGACACCCATCTTCCCAACATCGCCGGGTTCACCCCCATCCACCTGCTCATCCCGCTCACCCTGGGCAGCCTCTTCGTGGCCTTTCGCCGCCTGCTGCAGGGCAACATCGCCGGCCATCGCCAGGCCATGGTGTCGCTCTACATCGGCGCCTGCGTGGTGGCCGGCGCCTTCACCTTGTTGCCACAGCGCTACCTGGGGCAGCTGTTGTGGAGCCAGTGGCTGGGGGCCTGATGGCCGACGATACTTCGGCCATGGCCAACGCCCTCGCACACCCGTCCCACTGGCAGCCGGCCTGGCGTCACGCCGGGTGGACGGTGCTGGGCAACACCGGCATCGCCCTGGCGCTCACGGTGTCCACCCGGGAAGGCTTCTGGGTGAACTGGGTGTACTCGCAGTGCATCGGCCTGGCCATCTGGGCCTTGATCGACCTGGGGCGCTACGCGCTCAACCACCAGGGTTGGCCCGGCCCCTGGCGCATGAGCGCGCTGGTGCTGGCCGGCACCTTGGCGGGCTACGCCCTGGGCAGCGCGGTGGGCAGCTTTTTGCTGGGGCGACCACTGGGGAGCCTGATGCGCTTGCCCGAGGGCACGGGCGGCTTTCTGCTGCTGTCGCTGGCAGCCGCCGGCGCCGCCACCTTCGTGTTCACCCAGCGCGGCCTGCTGGCCCACGCGCGGCTGGAGCAGGCCCAGGCACAGCAGCAAGCCAGCGAGGCCCAATTGCGCCTGCTGGAGAGCCAGCTTGAGCCGCACATGCTGTTCAACACCCTGGCCAATCTGCGTGCGCTCATTGCCACCGACCCGCCCCGCGCCATCGACATGCTCGACCGGCTCAACGCCTACCTGCGCGCCACGCTGGCGGCCTCGCGCGCCGATGCGCAGGCGCACACCCTGGCGCGAGAGTTCGAGCGGCTGGACGACTACCTGGCCTTGATGGCGGTGCGCATGGGCCCGCGCCTGCGCTACCGGCTGAACTTGCCGCCCGAACTGGCCGCGCACCCGCTGCCGCCGCTGTTGCTGCAACCCCTGGTGGAAAACGCCATTCGCCACGGCCTGGAGCCCGCGGTGGCGGGCGGCGAGATCGAGGTGGGGGCCGCCCAAGAAGGCGGCGCGCTGCGCCTCACCGTGCGCGACAGCGGCGTGGGCCACGACGGCCCGCCCCAAGCCGGCTTTGGCCTGACGCAAGTGCGCGAGCGCCTGCAAACCGCCTACGGCAACGCCGCCCAGTTGGACTGGCGCAGCGCCGCCGGCCACGGCAGCCAGGCCACGCTCACCCTGCCCTTGCAAACCCCAGCAACGCCAAGGCCATGAACGCCACCGCCCTGATCGCCGAAGACGAACCGCTGCTGGCCGCCGCGCTACAGGCCGAGCTGGCCCGCGCCTGGCCAGATCTGCGCGTGCTGGCCACGGCGGGCGATGGCGAAACCGCCTTGTCGCAAGCCCTGGCCCTACAACCGGACCTGCTGTTTCTGGACATCCGCATGCCCGGCCTGAGCGGGCTGGAAGTGGCCGAGGAACTGGCCGATGCCTGGCCCAGCGGCCAGCCCCTGCCGGTGCTGGTGTTCGCCACCGCCTACGACCAGTACGCCGTGAAGGCCTTCGAGGCCCAGGCGCTGGACTACCTGCTCAAGCCGGTGCAGGCCGAGCGCCTGGCGGTCACGGTTCAACGGGCGCAAGCCGCCCTGGCCCAGCGGCGCCAAGGCCTTGACGACCCCACCCTGCAGCGCCTGCGCGCCCTCCTGGCCGCCGCGCCCGAACCCGCGCCCGCGCACGGGCGCCTGCGCGTGATTCAAGCCAGCGTGGGCCAGACGCTGCGCCTGGTGCCGGTGGACGAAGTGCTGGTGCTGCAAGCCGCTGACAAGTACGTGCGCGTGCTCACGGCGCAAGACGAGTTGCTGGTGCGAACGCCGCTCAAAGAGCTGCTGGCCCGGCTCGACCCCGAGGCCTTCTGGCCCATTCACCGCGGCACGGTGCTGCGCGCCACCGCCATCGAGCGCGTGGAGCGCACCGAGGCCGGCCGCCTGGTGGCCCGGCTGCGCCAGCGCCCCGAGCCCTGGCCAGTGAGCCGGCTGCACGAGGCGCGCTTTCGCGCCATGTAAAGACGGCGCTCGGGCAGGCAAAAAAAATCCGCGCCATGCGCGGACCAACGGAGGCCTGGAGACACAGAGATCAATCGTCCCAATCGTGGTGACGATGGTGGCGCTTGTGCCACTTGCGGTGGCGCCGTTCTTCCCAGCGGTAGGCGGGCGGGCCGTAGTACACCGGCTGCGGCGCCACCACCACGGGGCGGGGGTAGACCACCACCGGGCGCGGGTCGTAGACGGGATAGCCGTACACCACCGGCGGCGCGTTCGACACGCCCACGGCCACGCCGGGCGAGTTCACGCCGATGGACCAGTACACGTTGTCGCGGGCCTGCGCCTGGCTGGCGGCGGTGGACAGGCCCCAGGCCGCGACCACCAGGGCCACACCCAGGCCGGCGCGCGCGGCATTGGGGAGAAGGCGAAGGGACATCATGAGCAGGCTCCTTGAAGAAATCGCCACTGAGGCGGTATGAGTCGCGATTAGACGGGACAAACGCGCGCCTTCTGCTGAACCGCGTGTCAAAGCCGTTTCAAGTCGTAAACAGGCGCGGCGCCATGGCGGGCGCCTGTCATGCGGATGTCCTCATGTTGTCAATTCAATTTCACACAACAAGACGATAACCCCGAGGTTTCGACACGTTTTCACTGCCCTTCTTCATGCAAGTCATTCATTCCACTCGCCTGGCCATCACCACCCTCGCGCTGGCAGCCCTCGCCGCCTGCGGCACGGCCCCTCTGCAGGGCAACACCGGCCCCACGCCCAAAACCCTGGAACTCGCCAAGATCGGCGGTTTCGCGCACCAGGGCGGCGAATCGTCGGCTGAGATCACGGCCTTTGACCCGCTGAGCAAGCGCCTGTTCGTGGTGAACGGCGCGCAGGCCTCGGTGGACGTGCTCGACCTGAGCAACCCCGCTTCGCCCAAGCTGGTGGCGTCGGTGCCGGCCAGCCGCTTTGGCAGCAACCTGGGCGGCATCAACAGCGTGGCGGTGCACAAGGGCATCGTGGCGCTGGCGGTGGAAGCCAAGAACAAAACCCAGCCCGGCCTGGTGGCCTGGCTGCGCGCCAGCGACCTGGCCCCGCTGGGCACCGACACCGTGGGCGCCCTGCCCGACATGCTGACCTTCACGCCCGACGGCCGCCACCTGTTGGTGGCCAACGAGGGCGAGCCCAGCAGCTACGGCCAAGCCGACTCGGTAGACCCCGAAGGCTCGGTGAGCGTGATCGCCGTGAGCGGCCTGGGCCCCACCGCCAGCGCCATCCAGCGCCAGGTGTTCACCGCCGGCTTCGGTGCCTTCAACGCGCAAGCCGCTGAGCTGCGCCAAGCCGGTGTGCGCCTGTTTGGCCCCGGCGCCAGCGTGGCGCAAGACCTGGAGCCCGAATACATCGCCATCTCGGCCGACAGCAAAACCGCCTGGGTCACCCTGCAAGAGAACAACGCCGTGGCGGTGGTGGACATTGCCGCCCGCCGCGTGAGCGCCATTCGCCCGCTGGGCTTCAAAGACCACAGCCGCTCTGGCATGGGCATGGACGTGAGCGACGAAGACGGCGTGATGAACTCCAACAACGGCAAGCCGGTGATCAAGATCGCGCCGGTGCCGGTGAAGGGCCTGTACATGCCCGACGCCATCGCCAGCTACACCGTGGGCGGCCAGACCTACCTGGTGACCGCCAACGAAGGCGATGCGCGCGACTACAAAGGCTTCAACGAAGAGACCCGCGTTCGCGAGCATTGCAAGGCTGGCCTGGCGGCCAGCGCCTTTGCCGACCCGGCCAACCAGATTCTGGACAGCAACCTGGGCCGCCTGCGCGTGACGCTGGCCCCCAACGGCGGCGTGAGCGGCAAGAACGCGGCTGGCGAGTGCACCGAGCTGTACAGCTTCGGCGCGCGCTCCATCAGCATCTGGTCCAGCGACGTGGCCCTGGTGGCCGACACCGGCGACACCATCGAGCAAAAAACCATCGTGCTGCCCAACGCCGAATTCAACGCCAGCCACGGCGACAACAAGCTCGACAGCCGCAGCACCGGCAAAGGCCCCGAACCCGAGGGCGTGGTGGTGGGCACCTTTGGCGAGCGTTCGTTCGCCTTCGTGGGCCTGGAGCGCGTGGGCGGCGTGATGGTGTTTGACGTGAGCAACCCCAAGGCCCCCCGCTACGTGAACTACCTCAACACCCGCGACGGCGCCAAGGGCGGCGACCGCGGCCCCGAGGGCCTGACCCTGATCGCCGCCAGCGACTCGCCCAACGGCAAGCCCCTGCTGGTGGTGGGCAACGAGGCCAGCGGCACCACCGCGATCTTCCAGATCAACCTGGGCTATTGAGCCCCTTGAGGCGCCCAGGCCACCGGGCGCCCCTCAGCCTTGCGCCAGCGGCCGCAGCGCCGCTGGCAGCCAGCCCGCCAGCCGGGCGTGAATGGCCGCCTCATGCCGCTGCCACCAGATGCCCAGCCCCACCACCCCCAGGCCCAGCAGCGTGAGGGCAAAAGGGAACAGCAGGCTGTCGGCGAACACGCGGTGGCTGAGGTAACCCAGGTACCCCGCCACGCCCAGCGCGCCCAACACGGTGAACACGCGCCGCCCGATGGCCGCCCCCAGAAAGACCAGCGCCACGTTGATCAGGCCATAGCCCAGCTTGGCCAGTTCGCTGTCGCTCTCGCGCAGCGACAAGCCGCCCCAGGCCATGACGGCCCCGAACAGGTACAGCCAGAACGCAAAGTCTTGCCGGTGCTCGGGCTCGGTGGCCAGGCGGCAGCGCAAATCCACCCACACGGCCAGGCCGCAGGTGGCCAGGCCAAACACCAGCGACACGTCGCGCGTGAACACCCAGTCAAAGCCGTCTTTCTGCATCAGCAGGTGGGCCACGTCCATGTTCAGGTACCACAGCGTCACCGCCACCGGCATCACCAGAAACGGCAGGCGGTAGCGCCACAGGGCCACCACGGCGGCGGCCAGGGTGGCGAATTCCAGCGTGAGCCAGCGCCAGTCAATGAAGCGGTGGTAGTCGCGGTACTCGGCCGGGCCGCCCACCGGCCACAGGCCCAGGCCGCTCTGCAGCGCCCACACCGCCAGCGGCGTGAGGCACACCGCCAGCGTGGCCAGCAGGCCGGCCGGCGTGCGCAGGCCTTGGCGCAGCAGGTGCTGCGTCACCGCCAGCGCCGCCACGGCATAACCCACGGCCAGGGCCAGCACGCCCCAGGGGCCGAACAAGTTCCACCCCAGGGTCATGAACAGCGTCATGGCGCCAATGGCCAGCAGGCCGCCCAGGTGATACAGCGTGTGCGTGAAATCAAAGCGCGGGGCGGCGATGGCGGGCGGGTGCGGCGCCGCCTTCGCGGCCGACCAGCGCGCCCACAGGCGCTCGGCCTGCTGCGGCGTGATCTCACCGGCCTGCGCGGCGGCCATCACATCGGCGCGCGAGAGCCACACGCGCGACTCGGGCGGGTTGGGTGTCATGGTTTTCCTCCTGGCCTACGACGATAGCTCACCACGCCCGCAAGCCAGCAGGGCCGCGCCCTAGAATGCCCGGATGAGCTCGAACACCCCCCCGAATACCGCCCAAAACAACAACGCCGGCACCGACACCACCGGCGAGGCCAAGGTCAGCAACTTCCTGCGCCAGATCATCGAACACGACCTGGCCAACGGCACCTACGCCAGCCGCCGCTGGGGCGGTGGCCCCGGCGACGCCGCCCACCATGAGGCCGGCCAGCCCGACCCGGCCAAGATCCGCACCCGCTTCCCCCCCGAGCCCAACGGCTACCTGCACGTGGGCCACGCCAAAAGCATCTGCCTGAACTTCGGCCTGGCGCGCGACTACGGCGGCGTGTGCCACATGCGCTTTGACGACACCAACCCCGAGAAGGAAGAGAAGGAATACGTCGACTCCATCCTGGACGCCGTGCAGTGGCTGGGCTTCGGCTGGAACAGCGCCTTCAACGGCCAGACCGAGAGCCACCTGTACTACGCCAGCAACTACTTCGACTTCATGTACCGCGCGGCCGAGGCGCTGATCGAGCGCGGCCACGCCTACGTGGACGAGCAGACCCCCGAAGAAATGCGCGCCAACCGGGGCGACTTTGGCAAGCCCGGCGTGGACAGCCCCTTCCGCACCCGCACCCCGGCCGAGAACCTGGCCCGCTTCCGCGAAATGCGCGACGGCCAACTGGCCGACGGCGCCGCCGTGCTGCGCGCCAAGATCGACATGGCCTCGCCCAACATCAACCTGCGCGACCCGGCCATCTACCGCATCCGCCGCGCCACCCACCACAACACGGGCGATGCCTGGTGCATCTACCCCATGTACACCTTCGCGCACCCCATCGAAGACGCGCTGGAGCAAATCACCCACAGCATCTGCACGCTCGAATTCGAAGACCAGCGCCCCTTCTACGACTGGCTGCTGGAGCGCCTGACCGAAGCCGGCCTGCTGAAAGCCCCGCCACCGCGCCAGTACGAATTCGCCCGCCTCAACCTCACCTACGTGATCACCAGCAAGCGCAAGCTGGCCCAACTGGTGAACGAAGGCAAGGTGAGCGGCTGGGACGACCCCCGCATGCCCACCATCGTCGGCCTGCGCCGGCGCGGCTACACGCCCGAGAGCATCCAGCTCTTCGCCGAGCGCATCGGCGTGACCAAGAGCGACAGCTGGATCGACTACAGCACCCTGGAAGGCTGCCTGCGCGAAGACCTGGAAAACAAAGCCCACCGCGGCATGGCCGTGCTTGACCCGGTGAAGCTGGTGCTGACCAACTGGGCCGAGGCCTTCGGCAGCGACGGCTACACCGAAGAC
>Ga0255140_1000246_pt1 | contig 23546 bp, 23 predicted proteins | sample Law_Colum_RepC_8_FD_188547 | JGI IMG/M metagenome (GOLD analysis project Ga0255140, IMG submission 188547) | Freshwater microbial communities from St. Lawrence River, New York, United States - Law_Colum_RepC_8d | ecosystem: Environmental > Aquatic > Freshwater > River | place: USA: New York...
TTTTCACACTTCCCTGGCCGGTGAGTAGATTCGCAACTCTTTCCAATCCCCCCTGAAGGTGCTCCTTATTCATGCCATTTATGGACCTATTGGTAGCGTACTATGCCCCAGCAAATTGATTGCGTTCAGGAATTTTGCAGGCCTATACTGAGCCACGCTTCACGCTAACCACATGGATTTTCAAGGATAGGAATTCCTCAATAAAAATTGAAAGCGTAGTTAAAAACCAGACCTTAAAATTAAAAAAATACCGGGGGAAAAAGTATGCGTGGACCTATTCCAAGCAGACGCAAGGCCATCACTTCCGCAATAATTCTCGCCACCGTTTCATTGCAAGTTGCCGCACAGCAGGACGACCCGGAAGTTGAAGAAGTGCTCGTTACGGGCTCTTATATCCGTGGCACGCCTCTGGATGCACCATCACCTGTCACTACAGTGGACAGAACCTCGATCGAAGCACAGGGTGCCGCGCAGATATGGGACGTGATCAAGAATCTCGAGATCAACTCAGGCTCATTCACCAACGAGGGTTCCGGTGAAGGTGCCGGACTTTCCGGCACCGCGAACGTCAACCTGCGCAATCTTGGCGAGAACTCCACGCTGACGCTGATCAATGGCAAACGCCAGGTGTCCGCTGCCACAACCACCCGCAGCGGCGGTGAGTTCGTGGATATCAACAGCATTCCTCTGGTAATGGTGGAACGCGTTGAAGTGCTGACGGATGGCGGTTCGGCCCTCTACGGTTCCGATGCCGTGGCTGGGGTTGTCAACGTCATCATGCGCACTCAGTTTGAAGGCCTTGAAGTGTATGGCGATGTGCAGGCGCTGGATGCCTACAAGTCAGCACAGGACAGAACCGGCAGCGTCATCTGGGGCTGGGCGAGCGACAGTGGCGATACCCACCTGGTCCTCTCCGGCGAAAAATTCGAACGTGATCCTGTTCAAGTCGAATACGGCAGTTTCTATGACGAGAACGTCGAGTACACAGGTGTTGTAGGCGGCATTGCCAACAACGTCTCTGCCACAATGGCCAACGCCGCCTTTGGTTCGCGCCTCAATCCCGCCTATATCAACAGTGCCCTGACGGCTCAGAACATCGCAGAAGGTGGCCCGACAACCCAGGTGCTGACAGATCCACTGTGCACACAGCTCAAAGGGAATGATGGCCGCTCGTTCTTTACCGGCACCCGCACAGAACAGCGCGGTGCCAATACTGGCAACTGCCGTGAATTCACCGAAGAATGGAATTTCATGACGGTAGGCATGGAGCGCGACAGCTTCGCAGGCGCCTTCAACCACAGCTTCAGTGAAGAGCATGAGTTCTACTCCTTCTTTCAATACTCGGATTCGAGCATCGAACGCGCGGACTCAGGTGCCAACAGCTCCCGCGGCCCGACCGTCTTCCTTGCAGCACCAGGTTCTCACGTACCAATCCCTGCCGGATATGCGATCGGGCAGACCGCTGAACTGGGCTACTTCGCCAGCGCGGCAGGCCTGACACGCCCCACCAGTATTCCCAATGTGCCGAATGCTCTGGCAAACGGCGGAATGAATGTGCCCTTCTACGCCAGCGTGCAACGTGGCAATACCCCGCGTATGGGCGGCAATGCCAATATGACGGAAACCCAGACACTGGGGGCTCAGGCGGGAATTCGTGGCGAGTTCACAGCGTTCAATGACAGGGCATTCAACTACGATGTCAGCTACTCATGGAGCGGCACCAGCTTCGAGCAGAATTACCAGACCTTCCAGCGTGACCGTGCCGAGCTGGCCGCGAACGGCCTGGGCGGCCCGGGCTGTACACCCAATGGCAGATCAGATTTCAACTTCCGGGACGCACCCGGCCCGCTGGGCTCGCGTGCGCTGAACATCTGGAGCGTCAGTGGCAACTCGTACTACAACGGGTATACGCAGACATTCTTCCCGGGCTTCGTGTTCTCCACACGTGAAAGCCTGTCGCTCGCACTGACCAGCAACAACCAGGGTCAGGGCGGCTGCATGTTCTACAACCCCTTCCTGACCTCCATGACCAACCCTGCGCTTGCCAACAACGAAGCGCTGATGGAATGGATGAACCCGACGGTGCGCAGGGTCGACAAGCGCAACAAGCTGGCGGTACTTGACGCCGTGGTGTCCGGTGAACTGGTCGAACTGGCTGGCGGCATGGCACAGTTTGCAGCAGGGGCGCAGTACCGCGAACAGAGCAACAAGTCGCGCGCCCCCTTCCTCAACGTGCCAGGCATTCCCAATGCGATTCTGAACTGGGGCACCAACGGTGCACCGAACACGACGCATTACGTCAGCAACAACTTCGAGTGCTCCTATTGCGCGTTCACGTATGAGAACGAGCGCGACGTGAAGGCGGTGTTCGGCGAACTGTCCTTGCCGTTCATGGAGAAAGTCGAAACGCAGATCGCTGTCCGCTACGAGGATTACGGTGGCAATATCGGCGCCGACCTGACGCCGAAGATCGCCATGAGCTGGCGCCCTGTTGAGACGCTGCTGGTTCGTGGCTCTTTTTCGCAGTCGTTCCGTGCTCCCAACGTCGCCGTTGTGGAAGAGGGACTGGAGTCATCCAGCAACACGTTCCGTGATCCTCTTCGCAACCAGGCAGTGCGTGCCGGCATGCTGCCGCCCACCAATGACTATGCCTTGCCGAACTTCACCTACACGCTGGGTGGCCCGGCGCCGGATGTTGGCAATGAATACGCCGACACGTTCAGTACAGGCTTCATATGGACGCCTTCAGGGGCTTTGGAAGGCCTGAGCCTGAACGCCGATGTGTGGCGCTTCGAGTTGACCGACAAGGTACTGCCGCAGCCCGGCATCTCTGCGATTTCCAAAGAGATCGCATTGTTCCAGCAGGCAGCGGCCAACCCGGCCAACTACGTGCTCAACGGCACGATTCCGGCAACCCGCACCGGCCCCTGGGCGGCCATGGCACAGTACACTCCTTGTGACCCCAGGGCATTGACTACACAGTACGGCAACAACCCTGCCACACAAGGCGTTGTCGGCGGCGTGACGGGTTTCCGCAACGTAGCGGCGGGCTCGCGTCTGGACTGTGTTGTCAACCCGGCGGCTTACCAGGTCGAGGGAGTTGTTCGCACATTCGGCGTGAACACTGGCGCTTTGACTACAACGAAGCTGAGCACGATCAATGCCGGTACCATCACAGCCGATGGTATCGACCTGAAGATCGGCTACAACTGGGACAATGATCTCGGTCGATTCCGTCTGGCCCTGGAATACACCCACGTTCGTCAATACACCCTGGATGATGTGCCTGGACTGGAGCTGGGCTTGCTCGAGACCGGCAACTTCGACGCTGCTGGTTCTACCGGCGACGGCAACCTTGTGCGTTCGTTGCCAGACAACAAAGGCAATATCAGCATGGCCTGGATGCGCAATGGTCACGGTGTTTCCGTTATCACGCGCCTGATCGGTTCTTACCGCGACATGGCTTACGAAAACACCTATGCAACGGCGAACGATCAAGTGCGAAGCGTCATGACCAAGCAGATCGAGAGCTTCCAGAGCTGGGACATTCAGTACAACTACACGCACAAGTGGGCGAACAACAGTCTTGGCACTGCGATCTTCACGGTCGGTGCACTGGATGTGTTCAATGCTGACATCCCGTACCGGGAAGCGGGTGGCATCAACTACGACTCCGGCGTGTTCGATGGTCGTGGACGTCGTCTGTATGCGCGTGTTCTCATGCAGCTCTAAATGCTTCTACTTGTAGGAGCGGGCTTGCCCGCGAACGTTCTCAACAGAATCTGTTCGCGGGCAAGCCCGCTCCCACATCAGGACCTGTTGCATGTTGATACGGTTTGAAAGTGATATTGCGGGACGCTTCATCATGATGAGTGACGTGGCGCTCCCGCTCGTGCGGATGATGGGAATGAGCGGCAATACCGAAGGCGCTGTGAGCGGAGAAGATCTGCTCACGGCGCTGCACACGCTCGAAGAAGCCCTGCAAACTCCGCAAGTCATGCGCAAAGATGCGCAGGATGAAGAAGCAGACAACGAGCCCCCGGTCGCGATGAGCCAACGCGCCATCCCCTTGCTGGAAATGCTGCGCCGGGCTGCCGCCGACGACGGCTATGTCATGTGGCAACCTGACTGATCGGTGGGTTCAGAACCGGAACGTGTACTTGAACTTCACGCTCAGGTCCGAGTTCGCGGACTGGAAGGAGTTGTCCTTGTCCTTGTCCTGCAGGTTGTAATTCAGCACGATGAAGCCCTCCTGGCCTGCACGCGGCACCCATTGCAATCGGGTATTCACCCCCACTTCTTCCGACAGGTTGTCGTACTGCACCAGCGACACCCAGTACAGCGTGGACGAGAACGCCACCTGTGTAGAGAGTGAGGTCAGGCGCGTGATGAAGTCCCCCTGGGGCAGCGTGATGTCATTCCAGTCATAACTCATGGACATCACGAAGTTGCGTGACTGCGTCCACGACACCGAGCCATTCAGATTGTTGCGCTCGCCATTGTAGAAATCGCCACTGGTCATGCTGAGACGGCCCGAGAATTCCCGCTGCCCGGCTGTGTTGAACGCCACCGTGCTTTCATTGAAGGAGTAGTTACCCGGCTGAATCAGCACGCGCCGGTCGGGGGCGTTGTAGACCGCGAAGGCGTTGCGCACTACTTCCTTGTTCGTCTGATACTGCAGGCTGACGCGGTCACGGGAATTGGTGTCCAGCTCCAGAAGACGGAAGGCCAGCACCTGACTTTGCAGGCCCCCGCCAATCACATTGACTTTCTGGGCATCGATGCCGGTGTAGGCCGTCTGCAGGAAGCTGTCGCGGAAGAAATGCGTGTAGCCTACATCCGCCGTGTAATCCTGGATGTTGGCGCGGTTGACATAGCCCATCGCCGGATTGAAATTGGCCTGCACTTCCTTGAAGCCGACGCCGCCGCGCAGGCCGGTATTGTTGGGCGAGCGCAATGCCACGCCCCACGCCGCATCGTCGCCACTCAGACCCGGGGTGTCGGAACGCTGATACCAGGCATCCCCTTCGATGGTCTGACCACCCGCCAGTCGCGTGTTCAGGTAGCGGAAGTCGAGGCCATAGACAGAGTTGTCGCGGTTCGAGGCCGGGTCACCATCGGTGAAGATCATACCCACGCTGGACTCAGCCATGACGTTGGCCGACACACGTCCGATGAACAGATTGGACGCATCCACCGCGCCGAACTCATCCTGCTTGATGGCCAGCGTACCGATGTTCCAGCGCCCCACGCGGCCACTGATGCGCCCGCCGTACTCGATGTCCACCGGCGCCCCCGTCTGGCTCAGGCCCAGCTTGCGCGAGAAGTAGGGGCGCGCATTCTCGCGTGCCGCACGGTTCTCTGCCGAGTTCCCGAAACCACCGCCAATGCTGCCGAACTGGAACAGGTCGGAGTCATTCAGGAAGAAGTCACGCTTCTCGGGGAAGAACAGGTTGAAACGGGTCAGGTTCACCTGGCGGTTGTCCACTTCCGTGGCCGAGAAGTCGGTGTTGATGGTCAGCGCCGCGTTGAGCGAAGGGGTCAGGCGGTAGAACGCGTCCAGCGACGGGTCGGTCTGCGAGTTCGTGGTATTGAGATTGAAGTTCTTGTTGCGATTGGTGGAGAACGACGGCACCAGGTCCAGTCCCACGCCCTGATCCATGCCTTCCAGGCCCGTTACCAGCCCCGAAATGCTGGGATTGTAGGTGCGGTTGTAGGACACCCAGGCCATCTCTTCACCACGGCGGCGGATACCGCGCCCGAAGTTGAAGCCCCAGGTGTCAATGCTCGCGTCGAAGGGCAGTGACTTGAAGGGGATCTCCAGCTCGGCAATCCAGCTGTTGCCATCGACACTGGTGGCGGTGTCCCAGATGGTATTCCACTCGATCTGAAACGAATTCACGCTGGTGTACAGCGCCTCGTGGCGCGCGGCATTGAGATTGGTCTCGAAGCGATAGCCGGTGCGCTGGGTGTTGAAGGGGTCGAGGATGACTACCAGGCGGTCGTCCGAGCCCATGCCCTGCCCGTGGCGAATCACCGGCGCCGCGATCAGGTGCGGCTCGCTGTCGTACATGCGTGCGGCGATGTACATGGCATCGTCGTCATAGATCACGTAGACCTCGGTGCGCTCGCTGGGCTCGGTCTGATTGCCGGGGCGGATCTGGTGAAAGTCGGTGATCACCTCGGCCTGCTGCCACACAGCCTCATCTATCCTGCCGTCGATGACAGGCGGCGTGGCCACGCGCACGGCTCGCACCTGCTTCTGGGGCACCACCGGTGTGGTGGTCACGTCCTGGGCAGAGGCTGCGGTGGACAGGGCCAGGGCAATGGCGGCGGAAAGGGAAGCGGGCAGGCCGGCAGTGCAGGCTCGGGCGGTGTGTCGTTTCATCAGCGGTGAATCCTGAAGGGTAGAAAGGACGAAATTGTAGTGCAGAGCCATGGAGGCGGGTCAACCACGATGAAGGCACATCTGCACAAGTACGGACATGGGCTGGTTTTATTGCAGTGTCTGTGCCGGCCCGGACATTTTCGTGAAAACACGCTTGACGACAAAACCGACCAGTTGGTATGTTCCCGCCATGAGCAACGAAACCCCCGACAAACCCGCCACAGGGAACGCCCGCATCCGCCTGCTGAACGCGGCGCTGCGCATCATCCGCGAGAAAGGCTATGGCGCCACCACGGTGGACGAACTGTGTGCTGCGGCTGGCGTGACCAAGGGCGGCTTCTTCCACCACTTCAAGAGCAAGGAAGCGCTGGGCGTGGCGGCCGCGCAATACTGGTCAGAGATGACCGGCGGCCTGTTCGCCTCGGCGCCCTACCATGCCCCGGCCGACCCGCTGGCGCGCGTCATGGCCTATATCGACTTTCGCAGCGAGCTGATCGACGGTCCCGTCGAAGGCTTTACATGTCTTGCCGGCACAATGGTGCAGGAAGTGTTCGGCAGCAGCGATGCCATTCGCGCCGCCTGTGCCGAATCCATTTTCGGACACGCCGCCACGCTCGAGGCGGACATCACGGAGGCCATGCGCCTGCACGGCGCCCCTCCGGGCGTCACCGCCGCTTCGCTGGCACAGCATACCCAGGCTGTGTTGCAGGGTGGCTTCATCCTCGCCAAGGCTACGGGAGACCCGGACGCTGCCAAGGCGATGGCGAGGGACACCGCAGCGCATCTGAAACGCTACTTCAGATTGCTGTTCGCAGACACCGACTGGCAGCACCCAACAACACAACAAGGAGACCGACAATGAGTTACTTCGATGGCTTTGTAATCCCCGTACCCTCTGGCAACAAGGAAGCCTACCGCCGCGTGGCAGCCGAGATGGCACCAATTTTCATCGAGCTCGGCGCGCTGCGCGTCGTGGAAGCCTGGAACGACGACGTGCAGCCCGGCAAGGTCAATGATTTCAGAACGGCGGTGATCGCCGAGCCGGACGAGGAAGTGGTGTTCTCCTTCGTCGAATGGCCCAGCAAGGCCGTGCGCGACGCCGCCCACGTGAAGATGATGGACGACCCGCGTATGGACAGCATGGAGATGCCCTTCTCGGGGCAACGCCTGATCTATGGTGGCTTCACGTCGTTGGTGGACACGCTTACAGACGCGCAAGGAGCCTGAACATGGGCGACCAGCACGGCGATTTCATCTGGTACGAACTGCTGACCACCGACCCGGACGCCGCGCAGCGTTTCTACAGCGCCGTGGTGGGCTGGGACTTCGCGCCCTCCGGCATGCCCGGTGGCGATTATCGCTTCTTCTCCTACGCCGGCACCGGCATTGGCGGCATGCTGCACATCACGCCGGCAGACTGCGAGAAAGGCGCGCGCCCCTGCTGGCTGGGCTACATCGGCGTGAACGATGTGGATGCCAGCACGGCCTCCATTCGCGAGGCCGGTGGCACGGTGCTGATTCCGCCGACCGACATTCCCGACGTCGGCCGCTTCGCGTTCCTGACCGACCCACAGGGGTACCCGTTCTATGTGATGCGGGGCAGCTCGCCCGAAGCCAGCCCCTCGTTCTCGACGGACGCCATCGGCCACTGCGTGTGGAACGAACTCAATGCCCGCGATCACAAGGCCCTGCTGCCCTTCTATGGCCGCGAGTTCGGCTGGCAGCCTGGCGACTTCATGGACATGGGGCCCATGGGCGAGTATCGCTTCATCAGCCAGAACGGCGTGAGCATCGGCGCCATGATGACGGTGACACCCGGCACCCAGGAGCCGCAGTGGAGTTACTACTTCATGGTGGCGGACATAGACGCCGCAGCTGCCAGCATCACGGCGGGCCGCGGACAGATACTGCACGGCCCCTCGGAAGTGCCTGGCAGTCTCTACATGGTCAGTGGCACGGACCCGCAGGGCGCGCAATTCGCCATCGTCGGCGCACGCAAGGGCATCAAGCAAGGAGAAGAACAATGACTGGCAATGCAGAGAATGGTTTCGAACTGAGCGTCGAGCGCTACATCGACGCGCCGCCGCACATCGTGTGGAGCGTCTGGGTGGAGCGAATTGAAGAATGGTTCTGCCCCAAACCCTGGACCACCGAGCTGATCGCCATGGATCTGCGTCCGGGCGGGCGCATCGTGACCACCGATGCCTATCGCGCCGGCTGGATTCCGCAGAAACCGTTCATGACCGGCTACTGGGAGATGCTGCCCGAGGGCAAGGGCACGCGTTACCGGGCCGGCGCCTGGCACTGGGACGAAGAAGCCATGAAGCAGCATGACGCGATGGGCTTCGTGCCGGGGTGGTCGGCGGTAGCTGACCAGCTGGCTGCGTTGGCGGAAGCGGAGGCGAAAGCAGGCTGACGCGCCAACCATTCCGGGCGCTGACTGATACTGGTTCTGTCAGAACAGACTCGCGACCTTCACTTCGTCCAGCAAGTCCGGCCCGTCGTTGCGCACGCTGTTCACGCGGGTGCTGACGGGCCAGGCGCGGAACTCGACACGGGCACCTGCGATCATCCCCTGCACCTGCTGTGCCGTGGTGGCGGGCGAGAGCCAGGCGTCGAAGTCCTCTTCCCGCAGCACCACCGGCATGCGGTGGTGAATGTGGGCGATGCCCGGCGCTGCCTCGCGGGACAGCAACGCGCAGGACACCAGCGGCTCGGCGCCAGGTCGCTGCCACACGGCCCACAGGCCGGCAAACGCGATCACCGCGTCTTCCGCACTCGAAAAGAAATACGGCTGGCGCACCTGCTTGCCCGCCTCGCTGCGCACCAGCTGCTGTTCATTCCACTCATACCAGCCCCGCGCCGGCATCAGGCAGCGCATGGTACGCAGACTCTGGCGCCAGGTGGGCTTTTCTGCGGCTTCTTCCGAGCGGGCGTTGAACGTCAGGGCGGGAAAGGTGTCCTTGCTCCACCATGCAGGCACCAGGCCCCAGCGGGCGCCGGTGAGCACGATGGCCCCGTCCCCATCGCGCACGATGATGGGCACCACGGTGGTGGGGGCCACATTGAACAGGGGCTGCGCCCAGCTCAGCCAGTTGCTGCGGTCGATGCGCCAGAACTGCTCCAGCGCCAGCTGGTCGGGGGGAACGTAGCGGCCACACATCGGTGTGCAGACTCCTTTTCAGGCCAGGTCCGGAAAGAGGCCCTTGACCCCGTTGGCAATGATCTCGATGGCGATGGCCGCGAGGATGAGGCCCATGATGCGGGCGAACACGTTCACGGCCGTCTGGCTCAGGTATTGCGAGATGTATTTGACGGAACGAAACGCCAGAAAGAGCAGCACGCACAACAGCAGAATCACGAGCGCCACCAGGCTGTAGTGCAGAAGACTTGCATCACGATGGGCGTACAGAATGACAGTACTGATGGCTCCGGGCCCCGCCAGCAGAGGGATGGCAAGTGGCACGACGGCAATGGAGTTCATATGGGTACTTTCTTCTGCCTCTTCGTCGGTACGCTTCACGTCGGTGGTGCGGGCATGCATCATCGAGATCGCCATCAGCAGGATCAGGATGCCGCCCGCCACGCGGAAGGAGCTGATGGTGATGCCGAAGAAGTCCAGAATGGCCTCGCCCAGGATCAGCGCCGCCATCAGAATCAGGAACACCGCATACGTGGTGGTGCGGTAGATCGTTCGGCGGGCCTTGTCATCCAGGCCTGTGGTCAGCGAGATGAAGATGGGCACGGCACCTATCGGGTTCACGATGGCGATCAAGCCGATCAGCATCTTGGTGTATTCGGTGTATTCGATCATGAGGCCGTTCCCTGCAGGACACTCTGCAGCGTGTTCCACAGGATCAGACTGGCGAAGCCGGCCAGCACGAAGCTGGACGCCCGCGTCAGCCACACCATATTGCGCGGCCCGACGGCAGCGCCCGCCAGCCCGCCCAGAATTACCCAGCCACTTCCCGCAGTGACAATGCAGACACTCAGCAGCCCGAAATAGCCCAGAATGGCCAGGTCGCCCACCGGCATGATGCCCAGCGCGAACACAAAGGCCTTGGGATTCAGCAAGGTGGTGACGAAGACTTTGGACACAGTGATGGCCGCCTGCGGCGCCTCTGGGGTATCTGCGCGTTGCCACAGACGGCCGGCCAGCACGGCGACATACACCGCGACCAGCGCTGCCAGGATGTTGCGCAGCTGTGGCGCTGTGTCCAGCAGAGGTTGCAGCACCAGAACAATGGCAGTAATGGCACACAGATAGCCGGCCAGTTCGCCCAGCAACAGCGGCAGCGAACGCCGGGTGCCAGTGGTGGCGGCAGACACCCACAGCAGAGTATTGGTGGGTCCGGGTGTGCCAAGCAACAGCATCGCGACAAGTACAAACAGAAGTGGATCGTTCATGGAGATGTCAAAGCCTGGTACGTCGGGCCGGCAACGCCGGCCATGAAAAGGATATGGATGCGCAGTGTGCTACGCCCCCTTGCCTGCAAGCAACTGCTGCGCCACGCGCAGACCGGAGAATCCTCCACAAATTGCCACAAACCCGCGATTGCATGTGTGTAGGAGCTTGCCTGCAAGCGAACAGCTTTCGCGGGCAAGCCCGCTCCCACCAGGCCCGCTCCAACAGCGCCCCCTCATACACTGCCAGCACGCCCCGGCCACGCCTCCGGCACCACGAAGAAGCGCGCAGTCTCGCGCCATAGATTCTCGCCGTTATCCCAGTCAACACGCGCAAACAAGCGCGGGGTGGCGCTGAGGGCGATCTCTTGCAGTGCCTCGTGCACCGGCGCTTCCTGCGGCGCCTGCGCCTGCTGCCACGGTCCCAGCCAGTGGGGTTTCACCAGCGGCACCCAGCCCGTTCGTTCTTCCCGCAAAGCCTGGCCCAGACGTAGCCACGTGCCGCGTGCGTGATTGGCGGGCACCTGCGGGGGCAGGGCGATGGTGGTGCCGTCCTGGGGGTGGAAGAGATAGCCGGGCATGAAGAGGCGGGTGGGGAGGAGAAGAGTGTTTGTGTGGGAGCTTGCTTGCAAGCGAACAGCTTTCGCGGGCCTGTGGGAGCTTGCTTGCAAGCGAACAGCTTTCGCGGGCAAGCCCGCTCCCACCAGAAGATCTCCCAGCGCTGCCTGCGCCTCGGGCAACTGCGTGCGGCGCCTCTGCTCGTCCTGCATGCGGTGCGCCTTGCCCTCCAGACTGTCAGCCGGATTCGGGCCCAGCCACTGCGCCGGCCCGTGCGGCTGTGCCTGATATCCCAGATAGAACTTCACAGCAATCTCATGGTGCTCCACTTCGCCCGTGTGCGGGTTGCGCACCACGAAGTCGAGCTCGCCCAGGGTGAGGCCGCCGGCGCGGATGGGCAGATTGCGGGCCAGCACCTGCCACCCCAGCAAGTGCGTCAGGAGCGCGTCGTACAACGTCTCGAAGTACAGGCCCAGACGGGGGTTGGGCAGCGCGTGCACGAAGGCGGGCGCCTCCTGCGGTGCGGCATCCCAGTGCTGCAGACGCGCGTACCAGTCGGCAGGCAGCCACTCGGCAGGCACGAAGGCATCAGGGAACTGCCACAGCGGCGGCGCCGTGCACAGCCAGGCCAGGTGGCGCAACGCCGGCGTGCGGATCATTGTCGCGCTCCCGTGCTGGCGGAAAAATAATCCGGCCAGCACAATACCCCGGCAACAAACGCAGGTATTCTCCTTCTCATCCTTGAATTCTCATGAGTTGTGACGCATGCGCCCACGCAAACCTCTCTATATTTCGTATGCCGGCCCCACCCTTCTGGAAACCCCGTTGCTGAACAAGGGTTCTGCCTTCGACGAGCGCGAACGCATCACCTTCAACCTGCTGGGGCTGCTGCCGCCGCGCTACGAGAGCATCGAGGAACAGACCGAACGCGCCTATGCGCAATACTGCAGTTTCGAGCTGCCCATCAACAAGCACATCTACCTGCGGGCCGTGCAGGACAACAACGAGACACTGTTCTTCCGGCTGCTCAGCCAGTACCTGGTGGAGATGCTGCCGGTGATCTACACCCCCACGGTAGGCGATGCCTGCGAGCATTTCTCGGAAATTTATCGCCGCGCCCGCGGGCTGTTCGTAGCTTACAGTGAACGCGAACACATGAGCGACATCCTGCAGAGCGTCACCAAGGACAAGGTGCGGGTGATCGTCGTGACCGACGGCGAACGCGTGCTGGGCCTGGGCGATCAGGGCATCGGCGGCATGGGCATCTCCATCGGCAAGCTTTCTTTGTACACGGCCTGCGGCGGCATCAGCCCGGCCTACACGCTGCCGGTAGCGCTGGACGTAGGCACCGACAACCCGCAGCTGCTGGCCGATCCGCTCTACATGGGCATGCGGCATCCGCGAGTGCGGGGCGAGGAATACCTGAGCTTCGTGGACCGCTTCATTGCCGCCGCCACCGAGCGCTGGCCGGGCGTGCTCATCCAGTTCGAGGACTTCGCCCAACCCAATGCCATGCCCCTGCTGCAGCGCTACCGCGACAAGCTGTGCTGCTTCAACGACGACATCCAGGGCACGGCGGCGGTCTGCGTGGGCACCCTGCTGGCGGCCTGCCGCAAGAAGGGCGAGCGACTGCGGGACCAGCGCATCGTGATCCTGGGAGCTGGCTCGGCCGGCTGCGGCATCGCGGAGTCCATCATCGCCGCCATGACTGCGGAAGGGCTGGATGCCGCCGAGGCGCGTACGCAACTGTTCATGGTGGACCGCTTCGGGCTGCTCACCCAGGGCATGCCCGGCCTGATGGACTTCCAGCAGCGCCTGGCCCAGGAGCCTGGCGTGCTGACCGGCTGGCAGGCGAGTGAAGAACTCCCCTGGCCCTCGCTGCTCGACGTGGTGCGCCATGCCGGCGCCGGCGTGTTGCTGGGCGTGTCCGGCAAGCCTGGCCTGTTCACCGAGGAGGTCATCCGCACCCTGCATGCCAGTTGCCCGCGCCCCATCGTCATGCCGCTGAGCAACCCGTCGCGGCAGGTGGAGGCGCATCCCGCCAAGGTGCTGGAGTGGACGCAGGGCCAGGCGCTGGTGGCGACGGGCAGTCCGTTCGGCAAGGTGGAGTACGACGGCCGCGAGTATGTGATCGCCCAGTGCAACAACAGCTACATCTTCCCGGGCATCGGCCTGGGCGTTCTGGCCACGAAAGCCTCGCGGGTGACGGACGAGATGCTGATGGCCGCCAGCATGACGCTGGCCCAGAGCGCGCCGGTGTCCGACGACAACACCGCTTCGCTGCTGCCGCCACTAACGGATCTGCCGCAGCTCAGCCGGCGCATCGCGTTCGAGGTGGGCCGCGTGGCGCAGTGGCAGGGGCATGCGCTTGAAATGCCGGACGAGGTGTTGCAGGAGACGATCGAGGGGATGTTCTGGGAGCCGGAGTATCGGGAGTATCGGCGCATCGCGTCGCGGGCGAGGTAGTGTGGGAGCGAGCCCTGCTGTGGGAGCGAGCCCTGCTCGCGAACTGTCTGAAGACACTCCTTTCTTTGCTGATTCTACCCGGCAGCGGGAGGCCGCCCTCGCGTTCTGCGGCTGGCCCGCATCGGTCCTGGATTCCAGCCGCCCATCACAGATGGGCGTCGTTCTGCTGCGCACCAAGCTGCGCTTGGTCAACGCTTGCCTCACCCCCTCGCATCGCAAAGAGCCTCGGTCTCTTTGCTCACTCGGTGCGGGTCTTTTATGCCGCTGAACGCGAGGGCGGCCTCCCACTGCCTGGAGTTGTGCCAGCGAAGGGCGGGGTGGGTTCGGGCGGTTCGCGAGCAGGGCTCGCTCCCACAGGCAGGGGTGGCTCCTACTGGCAGGGCTCGTTCGCGGGCAAGCCCGCTCCTACAGTCAGAGATTTCGCGGCTACCAGCGAATCATGCTCGCTGTCTTGCCCAGGATGGGGACCGAAAAGACATTGGCGGCGCGGGTGCCGGCCAGCCCCTGACACACGAGCAGGGGCAGCAGGTGTTCTTCGCGGGGTTGGCAGTAGCTGGCATGGGGCGCGTCGGCCCAGTGCAGCAGGCGTTCGCGGCGCTCGGCGTCGCTGAGGGCGGGGCCGTGGCAGGTCTCCTGCAGCCAGTCTTCAAAGGCCTGGTTCATCGCTCGGGTCTCGGGCGTGTCGGGGGTGAAGAACGCGCGCATGTTGTGGAACGAGAAGCCCGAGCCGATCACCAGCAGATTCTCTTCGTTCAGCGTGCGCAAGGCCTCGCCCATCTGCAGGTGCGCAAGAGGGTCCAGGCTGCTCAGCAGGGACAACTGCACGCAGGGAATGTCCGCCTCCGGGTACATGATCTTCAGAGGCACGAACACGCCGTGGTCCAGACCGCGCTGCGCGTCCAGACGCGGCGCCATGCCGGCCGCGCTCAGCACGCCATGAAGGCGCTGCGCCAGGGCGGGCGAGCCGGGGCACAGGTACTGAATCTGGTAAGACTCCGGCGGGAAGCCGTAATAGTCATAGAGCAGCGCCGGGGCCGCAGACGCAGTGAGCGTGGGCACGGCCTCTTCCCAGTGCGCGCTGATGACCAGGATGGCAGACGGGCGCGGGACGCCGGCCGCCAGGCCTCGCAGCGCGCCCACCATCTTCTGGTGGTCCGGGTCGCCCAGCAGTGGCAGGGGGCCGCCGCCGTGGGACAGAAACAGAGTGGTTGACGTGGGTCTGGCAGGATTCATCGCGCGTTGACTCCTTTGGAGGATGTGGGGTCTGAGTCAGAGGCCTCGGGACCCTCAGCATCACCGGACAGCAGTCCAAAGTCTTGTGATATTTCGTATGTACTGAACTGACGTGCTCAAGAGGACTTCAACATGCCGGGCAAATTCATCCTGTGGCTTTCCGCGTTCGTGTTCATCGCCTACGGGCTGGTGGGCATCGCGAACCCCGCACTGCCCGCTGGTTTCGCCGGACTTGTGATGAGCAGTGGCGACGCCTACGCCGAGATCAGTTCCATGTACGGGGGCCTGCAGACGGGCCTCGGCGCGTTCTGCCTGCTGGCGGTGCTGCGCACTGACTACTACCGCGCCGGGCTCGCCATGCTGGTGTTGGGGATTGGCGCGGTGGGCGCCACACGCCTGCTGGCGGCGCTCATGACGCCCGACCCGGTCACCGCCTACACCTGGGGCGCGAGCGCCTACGAGATCACCACGGCGGTGATTGCGGCGCTGGCGTGGCAGAGAGCGACGCGGGAGCGCGCTGAGAAAGCAGGCCTGTAGGAGCTTGCCCTGCAAGCGAATAGAGCCGAGCTGCTTGCCCGTGGGAGCTTGCTTGCAAGCGAACCTTTCGCGAGCAGGGCTCGCTCCCACAGAGGGCTCGCTCCCACACAGAGTCCCGCTCCCACACACGGCCCCGCTCCGTCAGCTCAGCTCCCCCTCAAAAACTCGACCCCGGCTGCGTCAGAAACTCGCGCTCCTCGTCGGTGGACTCCCTTCCCAGAATAGCATTGCGGTGCGGATAACGACCGAAGCGGTCAACAATGGCCTTGTGCTTGCGTTCGAAGTCGAGATTGGCCGGGGCGTGCAGGCCGAACAGGAACTCGGCCTGCAGGTGGATCAGCGCCGACTCGCTGTGCATGTAGGGCATCAGCAGAAAGGCGCGGCCCGCCGGGCGGATGTCGGGCAGCAAGCCGGCGGCGACGGCCTCCTGCGCCAGTGCCAGGGCCATCGGGTCCTGGGCAAACGCGCGGGGCGTGCCGCGATGGATGTTGCGGGAGAACTGGTCCAGCACGATGATCTCGGCCAGCCGCCCTTCCGGTTCGGCACGCCAGCCGAACAGCTCGCCCTGGGCAGCGCGCGTCAGCAGCGCCCCGAAGCGCTCGCGCAGCAGGTCATCGAAGGCCGGGTCCACCGTCCACCATTGTTTTGGCGTGATCTCGTCGAACCAGAACGTGAGGACGTCCTGGCACCTGCTGTTGTTTTTCGCGGTCATACTCATTGCATCAGCTCCCGGAGGTCCATCAGTGTCTGGTCGGCATCATCCACGCGAATCAGCCCATAGCGGGGATATTCCATGTCGATGATCACGTAGAGCGTCAGCGAGATGGTGGTGGAGAAAAGCAGCATGTAGAACCAGTTGCGCCCCTTGCCCACACGCTGATACGCGGTACCAATGTCATTGGTTTCCGTTGCAATCAGGAACCGCCGTTCCTCAAAGCGCGTTGCGGCGCCAGAAAACGTGAACGCCAGCAGCAGGCCGAGCAGCCCGAACACGGCAGCTTCCACCGGCCCGGAGCCCTTGGTCACGCCGTCGGGGTCCAGCGACAGCCGTCCCAAGCCGAAGCGCCGACCGAGGTCGAAACACAGCAGCAAGGCCACGAACAGGCCCAGGGTGAAGCCGAAATCGGACAAGACAAAGCTCATGGCTGCGGGGGTCCTCGGCGGCTGCAAGTCATAGAGGGCTCGAGTATAGCCAGCCAATTGTGGCAAAACCAACGTTGCAAAGGCATTCGCTGTCCCCCTTTGCTCCGGCCTTCATCCCGGCTACTCTAGGGCCTCGTTTCCACCAAACAACAACAAGGACATCGCCATGAACCGCCGTCTGCTGTCACTGCTGGCCGCACCCGCCCTGCTGCTTTCCACCGCCGCCATTGCCCAGCCCGAATACGTCACCATCGCAATGGAGATCGACGTCGATCGTCCGGCGGAAGAAACCTGGGCGAAAGTCGGTGAATACTGTGACATCAGCGAATGGCTGAACCTGGACTGCGTGGTGACTTCCGGCGATGGCGGCATCGGCACTGTGCGCGTGCTGGCCAATGGTCGCATCACCGAGATCATGGTGGCCCGGACCGAGCTCTCCTACGGCTACACCCAGCCTCCCGTGGAAGGCCAGTTCTACAATCTCTACCACGGCTTCATGGAAGCGCGCCCCACCGGAGCGAACACCTCGACGGTGCTGTACACGCTGGTGCTGGATGTGTCCAACCTCGCTGACCAGGCCGCCAAGGACGCCGAAGTGACGCGTCGCCGCGCCACCTTCGAACGCGCACTGGGTGCCATGAAGGGCATCGTCGAACAGCAATAAGACAAAGGCTCCATAACAACACAGGAGATCCACCATGGCTTACTCTCTGATTGGCAAGGACTACACCCCGCCCGACATTCGCGCCAAAGTGACCGGCACGGCGAAGTATGCGGAGGATTTCAAGGTGGACGGGATGGTGTTCTGCCGTCTGTTCACCAGCCCGATTCCCCACGCGCGGGTGCTCAGCATCGACACCTCCGAGGCGCTGCAGATTCCGGGCGTGGTGGGTATCCTGACGGCGGACGACGTGCCGCGCCTGCCGGGGGTGGAACGCCAGATCCTGACCAACGAGCCCGTGTATGTGGGCGAGCCCATCCTGGCGGTGGCTGCCGTGGACGAGAAGACGGCGGAAGACGCCATCGCCGCGCTGATCATCCAGTTCGAACGCTTGCCCTTCACGGTGGACCCGCTCACGAGTTTGCGACCCGACGGCGCCAGTGCCCGCGTGGGTGGCAACGTGCCCAGCGCGTCCCTGGTGGAAGGCAGCACCGACAATGACACGCTGAACCCCGGCGTGCAGGACGTGCGCTGGAGTGCCGCCGATTTCGCGGAACTGAGTGAAGGCCGTCTGCCCCAGGGCAAACCTTCCGAAGAATGGGTGGTGGGCGACCTCGACGCCGGCTTTGCCGCCGCCGCGTATGTGCTGGACGAGAGCTTCGTCACCGCCAGCAACGCACACCACTCCATGGAACCGCGCTCGTCCATGGCCTATTGGGAAAACGGCAAGTGCTTCCTGTACGGCTCCAGCCAGAGCCAGAGCTTCCCGATTCCGACCATCGCGTCCCACATCGGCATTCCGCCCTCCGAGCTGGTGTTCATCGCCGAGTTCTGCGGTGGCGGCTTTGGCTCGAAAGGGGCCGGCTATCCTTCGATGGTGATCCCCGCGCATTTCTCGAAGAAGATCAACCGCCCGGTCATGATGCGCATCACCCGCGAAGAAGAATATTCCATTGGCTCTGCGCGCCACGGCTTTCAGGGCCGCGCGAAACTGGGCTTCCGGGCCGACGGTCGCTTGCTGGCCGCCGACCTCTACATCATCCAGGACAATGGCGGCAACGCGGGCTTCTCGGACTGGCTCTCGGCCGGCGAGGCACTCTCGCTGGTGTACATGCCCGCGGCCATGCGCTTTCGCGGCATCCCCGTGTTCACCAACACGCCCACCAAGGGCCCGCAGCGCGGCCCCGGACAGAATCAGCTGGCAACGGCCATAGAACCCCTGCTGGACAAAGCCGCCCGCGCACTGGGCATCGACCCGCTTGCCATCCGCCTGATCAATGCGCCCGACAATAACGCCCTGTTCGGTGACGAGCAGGGCACGGTCACCAGCGCCTATCAGGCCGAGGCCCTGCGCATCGGCGCCGAGCGTTTCGGCTGGCAGACGCAGTTCGCGCAGAACGGCCAGCGCCGGGGCAGCAAGGTGATCGGTGTCGGCATCGGCCAGGCCTATCACTCCGCCGGCAGCAGCGGCTTCGACGGCCTGGTGCGCATCACCCCGGACGGCGTGCTGCACATCCACACCGGCGTGGGCAACCTGGGCACTTACTCGTATTCGACCACCTCGCGGGTGGCCGCCGAGGTGTTGAAATGCCGCTGGGAGAACTGCGTGGTGGAGCGTGGCGACAGCCGCAACCACCTGCCCTGGAACCTGGGACAGTTCGGCAGCAACACGTCGTTCACCATGACGCGCACCAATTACGTGGCGGCCATCGACGCGCTGGACAAGCTGCGTCGCATCGCTGCGATGGACCTGGGCGGGGCGCCTGAAGACTACGAGATCGGCGAGGAACGCGTGTTCCAGCGCAGCAATCCGGAACGCGGCCTGAGCTATGCCGAAGCGGCGCAGCGTGCCATCGTGATTGGCGGGGAGTTCAGCGGCCAGAGCGCGCCCGAGAATCTCAATGCCATGACGGCGGCGTCGGTGGCGGGCATCGCGGGCACCGGCCTGATCGGCGTGGCGCGCGACACCGTGCCGCGCCAGGGCACCGTGGCCGGACTGGCAGCGGGCTTCGTGAAGATCGAGCTGGACCTGGACACGGGCAAGTACGACATCCTGGACTACATGGGCGTGACCGACTGCGGCACCATCCTGCATCCGCAGGGACTGGGCGCTCAGATGAAGAGCGCCGCCATCATGGGTTTCGGACTGGCCGGTTTTGAACGCCACACCTACGACCCGCAGAACGGCCTGCCCGCCAACGTGTGGCTGCATCAGGCCAAGCCGCCCACGTATCTGGATGTGCAGACAAAGATGGAGTGGGCGGCCGTAGAGATTCCCGACCCGCAGAACCCGGTGGGCGCCAAAGGCGTCGGAGAGCCCATTCAGGGCTGTGCGGCCGCGGCCCTGGTATGCGCGATCTCCAACGCGATGGACGGGCATCTGTTCAAACGCGTGCCGGTGACGCCGGACATGATCATCAATGTGGCGGCGGGCAATGCAGCCGCGGCACAGACCCTGATGACCAACACGGCCTGAGGGCTTGTGGGAACTTGTCTTGGGTGGGACTTTGCCTTGGGTGGGAAATTGTCTTGCCTGTGGGAGCGGGCCTTGCCCGCGAACAGTTCGCGGGCAAGGCCCGCTCCCACACAAGACCAGCAAGCTCCCACAATGCCGAACTGTTCGCGGGCAAGCCCGCTCCCACAACTCTGATCTTGTCCTCACCCTATCCTGCGCAGCGCGCTGACCAGCTGTTCCAACTCGTCAGGCGTTGTGAACACCTGGGGCGTCACGCGAATGCAGGCGCCGCTGGCCAGGTCGAAGCGCGCCACGGTGAAAATGCCGAAGTCCTTGTGCAGGCGCTGCTGCAGCGCATTCACCTGCTCCGCTGAACTTTGCCCGCGCAGGCGCACGGCGGCCATGCCGGTCCACGAGGCTTCATCCGCACCTCCCAGCACTTCAATGTGCGACATGGCATCGGCCTCTGCCGTCCACAGCGAACGCAGATAGCGCAGCCGCGCCTCCTTGTTGGCGCCCCCCACTGCCTGATGGAATTCCAGCGCCGCCGGCACCGTCATGAACGCGGCGAAGTTCGAAGTGGCCGTGTGCACCCGTGAGGCGATGCGGGTGTTGTCCGGGTCGGTGTCGCCCGGATAGGGCTTCACCTTCGCCAGCGTGCCCCGGCGCATGTACAACGCCCCCACGCCCACCGGCGCGCCGATCCACTTGTGCAGATTGAAGCCCGCCCAGTCCACCTGCAGCGATGGCAGCTGGAAGTCGAGCAAGCCCCAGGACTGTGCGCTGTCGCAGATCACATCGATGCCGCGCGCCCGCGCCTGCTCCGCAATCTGTGCCACCGGCACCACCAGTCCGTGCTGATTGCTGACATGGGTGACAAGGATGAGTTTCAGCGCCGGGTTGGCATCGAAGGCGCTGACATAGGCATCGAGAATCTGCTGCTGCGAGGCGCGTGGCGGCATCTCCAGCTTGATCGCGCGGGCGCCGCTGCTGTCGGCCAGCCACTGCATCGTGTCCTGAAAGCTGGGGTAGTCAATGTCCGCATAGAGCACCGCGTCGTCCGGAGTGATCGCTTGATACTGCCGGATCAGATTGTGGATGGACTCAGTGGCATTGCGGGTGAGCACGACCTCGTCTTCCGCCACACCCAGCGCTGCGGCCGTGCGCGCGGTGCTCTCGCGCAGGTCGGGGCCATACCCGCTGCGGGCATACACCGCCATCTCCTGATTCACCTTTCGTGTAGCGGCAAGATAGGCCTCTTCCACAGGCGCGGCCATCTTGCCCCAGTAGCCGTTCTCCAGATCGATGACGCCCTCTACGCGCGTGTAGTGCGACGCCACTTCGCGCCAGAAGGCTTCGTCCTGTGCCAGGCGTGCGGCACTCTGATCTGCGGGGGGCACTGGCAGAGCCAGCGCGGGAGATTGTGCACTCGCCGTGGATTGTGCGCGCCCGGTGCTGGCCACGGTGGCCAGGGCGCCGGCAGCGAAGCCGCTCAGCAGGGTGCGACGTGAAAAGGTGCCCGGTGACTTCATTGCGGTGCTGCTCCCGAAAGTGACGATGATGCAGGGGAGTTTACACCGGAAATGTGACGCTTGTTCCAGAGAAATAACGTGCCCGCCGGTGGTGCCGGATCAGGGCTGGCGCACTGGAATGGGGCGGACTTGCAGCAGGGAGCGGTGAGCCCGCAATTGCCACAGATCGTAGGCACTTTGGAGATTCATCCAGTGTTCTGCACTGGGATTGGAGAAGGCAATCTCAAGTCGCACTGCCATCTCAGGGGTAATAGCCCCCCTTCCATTGAGGACCTTCGAGAGCGTCTTGCGACTGATATTCAGGTGCTCCGCAGCCTGCGTCACAGTCAAGCCCATGGGAGTAATCACCAGCTCCAGTAGTATTTCCCCGGGGTGTGCGGGATTGTGCATGCTCATCAGTGGTAGTCCTCATAATCTACATATTCCGCATGGATACCGACAAAACGAAATGTCACGCGCCAGTTGCCGCTTACGGCAACAGACCACGTATCCCTTCTGTCTCCTTTCAGTGCGTGCAGCCTCAAGCCTGGAAGATCCATCTCGCGCGGTTCCATGGCGACATCAAGATTTGTCAGTATCAGGCGCAGCCGCGCGATGTGCCCTGGGGGTACACCAGCGGCATTGCCACCTCGGTAAAGACGCTCAAGTCCTTTGTGCCTGAAACTCTTGATCACAATCCATTGCAACCTCAGAGGTTACACCTCCGCCACACCATCGACAATGCGCGCCTTCGTCATAGACGCAGCACATTCCATGTCAACGAGCTTAGTTCAGCATTCTGAAGTTCGCACAATCCTCACTAACCACCGGTCGATCGCCACAGCGACCACACCACCGGTTGCAGCCACTGCGACAGCAGCGCGATGCCGATCACGGCCGCGATGGGCAGCGCCGCAAGGCGCGCGGATTCCTCGAACAGCAAGGCCGGTTTCACCAGACGCCCGACGACATAGTGCGCGCCGAACCACAACAGCGGTGCCACCACCAGCAGCAACCCGTAAAACACCGCCAGCGCCTCCATGCTTGGGACGGCGCGCGCCGGCAACACGACGAGTGCGGCTGTCAGCGCAGCAATCGGCACACTGGCCACGCGCATCGGCAGCCACGCGGCGCCTTTGCCCAGCGCCTGGAAGCGACGACGCTCCCAGCGCAGCAACACGGGCAGCACCAGCAGACACAGCAGAATCAGAGAGGCCAGCAGCGGATTCATCAGCGCCAGCCCCCCGGCGCATGCTTGCGTTTGCCAGGCGACTTCGCGGCGTCGGCACGCAGGGCGGCGGCGAAGGCATGACGCGCCCACTGCGCCGCCTCGTCGCGGTCTTCCAGAATGTGTTCGGGTGCTTGCCAGTAGGCAATGGTCATCACCTTGTCGGCCTTGCGGTAATGGAACGGCTCCAGGCCCAGCGCCTCGAAATGGGGCTGGTTGTGGGCGTCGACTTTCAGGTACAGCGTGTCTTCCGCCACCAGTCCGAACATCAGCCCCTCGCGGAACAGGCCGTGGCCGCCGAACATGCGCCGGGCCTGAATCGCTCCGAACTGTTCGAAGGTTTCCAGCAGGTAGGCGACGAATTCGTTCATGGGCTGGCTCCCCGGTCAAGTGCGCTCGGCAGGCCTGCGCGCCAGACACACCCCGAGCAGCGAGAACCACAGCAGCACGGCGGCTTCGATGGCGCGCTGACTCAAGCCCGCCCAGGGCGACTCTGGCGTCAGGGTCAGAAGCCCCACAAAGGCCAGCAGCGCGGCAAGGTAACCCGGCACGACGAGACCGCTGGCGCCATTCCAGTGGCGTGCTTCCCGTGCCAAGACCAGCAGCAACAGAGGCGCGAACAGATAACCAAGCAGGCCGGCAAAGTTGTGAATGAGTTGTGAAAGACTCGGCTCGGGCGGACGACACCCCAGATCGCAGGGAAACACCACGGCCACCAGATAGCCCATCGCGTAAAGAGCCAGCCCCAGCAGGCACAGCGTGACGCGCCACGACCGCGGCAGCGCCTTGAAGGCAAACGCGCAGAAGCCCAGCATCAGCAGCCCGGCCGGCAGGAAACCAGCGAAGCGAACCGGCCATTCCAGTGGTGCGCCCCGCGCCCCCAGTTCGCTGATGTACATCGACAGATGGCTGTAGCCCGGCGTCAGTGCGCCGCCCAGGACCGTGAGCAGCAGGATCACGAC
>Ga0255140_1000250_pt1 | contig 23201 bp, 22 predicted proteins | sample Law_Colum_RepC_8_FD_188547 | JGI IMG/M metagenome (GOLD analysis project Ga0255140, IMG submission 188547) | Freshwater microbial communities from St. Lawrence River, New York, United States - Law_Colum_RepC_8d | ecosystem: Environmental > Aquatic > Freshwater > River | place: USA: New York...
GTTGCTGCGCGAAGAACTGGCGCAAGCCACCCGCCTGGCCCCCAGCACCCGCCTGTGGGAAATGCCGGTGGCCGCCGCCCTGGCCAGCGCCCTGCCCCTGCTGATCGGGGCCTGGTTCCAGCGCATGGACCTGGGCATGGTGGCCTCGCTGGGTGCGCTGGTGTTTCTCTACATGCCCAACACGGCGCTGATGCACCGCATGCTCACCCTCATGGTGTGCGCCTCGGGCATGACGGCCTGCTTCACCCTGGGCATCCTCAGCCACCTGGTGCCCGCGCTCATGATGCCGGTGCTGATCTTCATCACCGTGCTCGTCACCGCGCTGTGCCGCCTGGGGCGCGTGGGGCCGCCGGGCAACCTGTTTTTCATCATGACGGCCGCCATCGGTGCCTACACACCGGTGCCGCTGGCGGCCATTCCGCAGATGGTGGGCCTGCTGGCCATGGGCGCACTGCTGGCCTGCCTGATGGCCTTTTTCTACAGCGTGTACGCTCTGCGCCGCCAGCCCCCGGTGCCACCCCCGAGCCAGCCGGTTGACCTGCACCAGACCGCCTTCGAGGCCCTGGTGATCGGCACCTTCGTGGGCGCCTCGCTGGCCCTGGCGCAACTGCTGCAACTGCCCAAGGCCTACTGGGTGCCCGTGAGCTGCCTGGCCATCATCCAGGCGCCTTCGCTGCGCGCCATCTGGGTCAAGCCGATCCACCGCCTGGTGGGCACGGCCATTGGCCTGGTGGTGGCCTGGGCCTTGCTGCTGGTGCAGATGGACGCCTGGACCATGGCCTTCACCATGATGGGCCTGACCTTCCTGATCGAAACCCTCATCGTGCGCAACTACACCTTCGCGGCGGTGTTCATCACGCCCCTCACCATCCTGCTGGCCGAGGCCGCCACGCTGATGCAGACCTCACCCTCGCTGGTGATGCAGGCCCGCCTGATCGACACCGTGCTTGGCTGCGCCATGGGCGTGGCCGGTGGCCTGTGCCTGCACAACGCGGCCCTGCGCGCGCGGGCCGACCGCCTCTTCAGTCACTGGCTGCCCCGGGCCTGAGCACCCCCTCTTCCTTTGTTGAAAGCCTCTTGATGGACCTCCCCTCCCACCAACTGAGCATGACCGTGCTCATGACGCCCGACATGGCCAACTTCTCGGGCAATGTGCACGGCGGCACCATCCTCAAGCTGCTCGACCAGGTGGCCTACGCCTGCGCCAGCCGCTACGCCGGGCGCTACGTGGTCACGCTCTCGGTGGACCAGGTGATGTTTCTGCAGCCCATCCACGTGGGCGAACTGGTCACCTTCCTGGCCTCGGTGAACCACACCGGGCGCACGTCGATGGAGATCGGCGTGAAGGTGGTGACCGAGAACATCCGCAGCCAGGTGGTGCGCCACGCCAACAGCTGCTTCTTCACCATGGTGGCGGTGGACGACGCCGGCAAGCCCGTGAGCGTGCCGCCGCTGCAACCCAGCACACCAGACGAACAGCGCCGCCACGCCGCCGCCCTGGTGCGCAAGCAGATGCGCCAGGAATTCGCCCAGCGCGCCGAGGCCCTGCGCCAAAGCCCCCCGGCCTGAGGGCCTGCGGGCCGAGGCCTCGCCTCGGGTGCTTACACTCGGGCAACTCGACTCCGCGCCCCATGAGCCCCCAAGACTACGTCCAACAAAAAGCCGCAGCCTCGGGCAGCAGTTTCTATTACGCCTTCCTGTTCCTGCCCGCACCCCGGCGCGCCGCCATCACCGCCTTCTACGCCTTCTGCCGCGAAGTGGACGACGTGGTGGACGAGGTGAGCGACCCCGCCGTGGCCCAGACCAAGCTGGGCTGGTGGCGCAAGGAAGTGGCGCAGGCCTTTGCCGGCCAGCCCAGCCACCCCTGCACGCAGGCGCTAATGCCACTGGCGGCCACCTACGGCATCGAGGCGCGCCACCTGCTGGCCGTGATCGACGGCTGCCAGATGGACCTGGAGCAAAACCGCTACCTCGACTTCCCCGCCCTGCAGCGCTACTGCCACCTGGTGGCCGGCATCGTGGGCGAGGTGGCCGCGCGCATCTTCGGCCAGACCGACCCCGCCACCACCGACTACGCCCACCGCCTGGGCCTGGCCTTCCAGCTCACCAACATCGTGCGCGACGTGGGCGAAGACGCCATGCGCGGGCGCATCTACCTGCCGGTGAACGAGCTGCAGCGCTTTGACGTGAAGGCCCACGAGCTGCTCAAGCGCGGCGCCGCCCCAGGCACCGACACGGCCGACTTCGAGCGCCGTTTTCGCGCCCTCATGGCCTTTCAATGCGAGCGCGCCCTGCGCACCTACGACGAGGCCCTGGCCCTGCTGCCCGCGGCCGACCGGCGCAGCCAGAAGCCCGGCCTGATGATGGCCAGCATCTACCGCACCCTGCTCACCGAAATCGCCGCCGACCCGCTGCTGGTGCTCAACCAGCGCGTGAGCCTCACGCCGCTGCGCAAGTTCTGGCTGGCCTGGAAGGTGCAGGCCCTGGGGCGCTTGTAAGCCCATGCGCCTTGCCATCATCGGCGGCGGCTGGGCCGGCATGGCCGCGGCGGTGCGGGCTGCGCACCTTGGCGCACAGGTCTCGGTGTTCGAGGCCGCGCGCACCCTGGGCGGCCGCGCCCGCGCCCTGGCGGTGCCGCACCAGGGGCACACCCTCGCGCTGGACAACGGCCAGCACATCCTGATCGGCGCCTACCGCGACACGCTGGCCCTCATGGCCCAGGTGGGGGTGTCGCCGCGCCAGGCCCTGTTGCCCTTGCCCTTGGGCCTGCCCTTCCCCGATGGCGGCGGCCTGCAAACCCCGCGCTGGGCCGCCAGCGCCCCGCCCTCGCTGGCGCTGCTGGTGGCCATGCTGGGCGCGCGCGGCTGGGCCTGGGGCGACCGCCTGGGCCTGCTGCGCCAAAGCCTGCGCTGGCGCGCCCAGGGCTTTGCCTGCGCGCCCGAGGCCACGGTGGCCGATGTCTGCGCCGGCCTGCCCCGGCGCGCCATGGACGAGCTCATCGAGCCGCTGTGCGTCTCGGCCCTGAACCTGCCCGCCGCCCAGGCCAGCGGCGCGCTCTTCCTGCGCGTGCTGCGCGACGCCCTGCTGGGCGAGGGCGCGCAGGGCTGGGCCGCGTCCACCCTGCTGCTGCCCCTGCGCGACCTGAGCGCCCTGCTGCCCGACGCCGCCGCTCAGTGGCTGCGCGGCCACGGCGGCAGCGTGCACGCCCGCTGCCGGGTGCGCCAAGCGCAGCGCCTGGGGCAAGGCTGGCGCTTGCTCACCGACACCGGCGAGATCGAGGCCGACCGCCTGGTCTGGGCCGGCCCGCCACACACCGCTGCCAACGTGCTGGGCGATGCCGTGCCAGCGCCCTGGCGCGCGCGGGCCGAGGGCCTGGACCACACCGCCATCACCACCGTGTACGCCCACGCGCCCGGCGCGCGCCTGCCATCACCCCTGCTGGCGCTGCGCCACGGCCCGGCGCAGTTCGTGTTTGACCGGGGGCAACTTCAGGCCAATGAGCCCGCCGCCCAGGGCGTGCTGGCCTTCGTGATCAGCGCCAGCGTGGGCGAGCGCGAGGCGCTGCAGGCCCGCGTGCTGGCCCAGGCCCAGGCCGAACTTGGGCTGACGCTCACCGCGCTGCGCACCGTCACCGACAAGCGCGCCACCTTTGCCTGCACGCCCGGCCTCCAACGGCCTGGCGCGGCCGTGGCCCCCGGCCTGTGGGCCGCCGGCGACTGGGTGGACGGGCCCTACCCCGCCACGCTGGAAGGCGCCGTGCGCAGCGGGCGCGAGGCCGCGCGCCTGGCCCTGGCCTGAGGCATTCGCTCACCGAGAGCATTTGTCGGGAACCTCTGGGGCCCCTGAGGGTTCGGACACGGCACACACGTGTTGTTGCAACCCCAGGAAAGGAAATCCCCAGGATGTCACCCATCCGAGCGCTCTCCGCCCTTCGATCCGCCGCCCTTGCCACCTCCATCGCCCTGCTCGCCGGCCCTGCCCTGGCCCAGCAGATGGTGAGCGTGAGCGGCAACACCCTGAACATGCGCGACGGGCCCAGCACCGCCAGCACCGTGATGTGGGAGCTGCAAAAAGGCTACCCGCTGCAGGTGACGCAGCGCAAAGGCGGCTGGCTGCAGGTACGCGACTTCGAGGGCGACACCGGCTGGGTGGCGCGCTCGCTCACCGGCAAAGTGCCGCACCACATCGTGAAGGCGCGCGTGGCCAACGTGCGCAGCGGCCCCAGCGAGCGCCACCGCGTGGTCGGCAAGGCCGAGTACGGCGAGGTGCTGCGCACCCGCGCCAAGCAGGCCAACTGGGTGCAGGTGGAACGCGCCAACGGCACCAGCGGCTGGGTGGCCAAGCCGCTGCTGTGGGGCTGGTGAGGACTTAGCCCAGCTCGCGCGCCGCGCGGTAGCCGTCGCGGTCCAGGCAGCGCAGGATCCACGCGTGCGTGAGCGGGTGGGCCTGCATCAGCGCCTTGGACGGGCGGGCCCAGTTCAGCACGCTGGCCGCGCACAGGTCGGCCACGGTGAAGCGCTCGGCCGCCAGGTACTCGTGCCCGCGTTCGGCCTGCTCGCGCAGGTGCTGCTCGATCACGCGAAAGGGCACGGCCAGACGGCGCTCGGCGGCCTCGGCCAGCTCGGGCTTGCGCCGCGCCTCGGGCATGGCCATGCGGTGCATCAGCACGGTGAGCGCATCGGCCTCGGCCTCGGCCATCACCCAGAAGCTCCAGCGCAGGGCCTCGGCGTCTTCGGCGGGCGTGGCCGGGGTGATGCGGCGGCCGTCGGCCACGCCATGGTGGCGCGCCACGTAGAGCGCACAGGCCATGCTTTCCCACACCACCACGCGGCCACCAGGGGCCTCGGGCCGCTCGTCCACCACCACCGGAATGTGACCGTTGGGGTTGAGCGCCAGGAAGTCGGCGGTGCGCGTGGCGCCGCCCTCGTAGGGCAGGCTGACGTGGCGGAAACTCAGGCCCAGCTCGCAGGCGGCCCACAGGGGGCGAATGGCGCGCGAGGCGGGAATGCCGTAGATGGTGAGGCTCATGTCGGGCAATGAAGGCGTGGTGAAGGGTCAGCCCAGCAAGCGGCACAGGGCCAGCAGGTCGGGCACGGTGGTGTGGGGTTGCAGCGGGTGGTGTTCCCAGGGGTGGCCCTCGCGGTTCACCCAGGCCACCTGCATGCCGGCGTTGAGCGCGCCCACGGCGTCGAGGTGGGCGTCGTCGCCAATGTGCAGCACCGCCTCGGGCGCCACGCCAGCGGCCTGCGCGGCGGCGTGGAAGATGCGCACATCGGGCTTGCCCACGCCGAACTCGCGCGCGCTCAGCGCGCCACGAAAGTGGGCCTGCAGGCCCACGCGCTGCAGGTCGGCGTTGCCGTTGGACACGGCCACCACCGGGTAACGCGCGGCCAGCCACTGCAGGGCGGGCAAGGCGTCGTCGAACAGGGTGACGCGCTGGCGCTCGGCGAAGAACACCTCAAAGGCCGGCTCGGCCAGGGCGGGGTCTTCGCCGGCCCGCTGCAGCACGCGGCGGATGGACTCGCGCCGCAGGGCGCTGAGGTCGTGGTGCAGATCGGGCCGCTCGGCCTGCAGGGCGTTGCGCACCTCGCGCAGCGCCTGGCGATCGCCCGAGAGCGCGGCGGCGGCCGGCGCGTGCTCGCGCAGCCAGGCCAGCAGCACGGTTTCGGCGCGCTCGATGGTGGGCCAGATGGGCCAGAGCGTGTCGTCCAGGTCAAGCGTGATGGCCCGCACCCGCGACGGGTCGAGCGCGGCCTCGGAGGTACTCATGGGGGTTTTCATGCTCGGCGAGAATAGCGCATGCCCTTCCAGACCGAACCCGCTTACTCCCACGGCCAACCTGCCCGCACGGCCATTGTGTTGGCCAACCTGGGCACACCCGACGCGCCCGACGCCCCCGCCTTGCGCCGCTACCTGGCCGAGTTCCTGGGCGACCACCGGGTGGTGGAAATCCCCAAGCCCATCTGGTGGCTGATCCTGCACGGCATCATCCTGCGCGTGCGGCCCAAGAAGTCGGCCGCCAAGTACGCCAGCATCTGGACGCCCGAGGGCTCGCCGCTGAAGGTCTACACCGAGCGCCAGGCCAAGCTGCTGCAAGGCGCGCTGGGCGAGCGCGGCCACCAGGTCACGGTGCGCTACGCCATGCGCTACGGCAACCCGTCCATTCCTTCGGTGCTCAACGAGCTCAAGGCCGAAGGCGCCACCCGCGTGCTGGTGCTGCCGGCCTACCCGCAGTACAGCGGCACCACCACCGCCAGCGTGGTGGACGGCGTGATGAACTGGGCGCGCAAGGTGCGCAACCTGCCCGAGCTGCGCTTCATCAACCGCTACCACGACGACACCGGCTACATCAACGCGCTGGCCAAGCGCGTGCGCGAGCACTGGCTGGTGAACGGCCAGGGCGAGCGCCTGGTGATGAGCTTTCACGGCGTGCCCGAGCGCACCCTGCACCTGGGCGACCCCTACCACTGCGAGTGCTTCAAGACCGCGCGCCTGCTGGCCGAGGCCCTGGGCCTGCCGCGCGAGCGCGTGGTGGTGACGTTTCAATCGCGCTTTGGCAAGGCCAAGTGGCTGGAGCCCTACACCGAGCCCACCCTGGTGGCGCTGGCGCAGCAAGGCATTAAGCGGGTGGACGTGATGTGCCCCGGCTTCACCAGCGACTGCCTGGAGACGCTGGAAGAAATCAACATGGAAGTGCGCGAGGCCTTCCTGCACGCCGGGGGCGAGCGCTTCGACTACATCCCCTGCCTGAACGACACGCCGGCCTGGGCCAGCGCCCTGGCCGACCTGGCCGAGCGCCACCTGCAAGGCTGGCCCACCCGCGAGGCCGACAACCCGGCCGAGCGGGCCGAGAGCCGCCAGCGCGCGCTGGCCCTGGGCGCCAAGCGCTGAGCTCGCCGGCCGCGCTCAGTCGTTCCAGCTGGAGGGCACCGGGTCGCCGCGCTCGATGCGCGCCATCACCGCCTCGATGCGGCTGTCGCGTGGCTCGAACTTCTGCAACTGGAAGTTCACCGCCGCTCCCTTGATCTCGGCCCATTCGCCGCGCTTGAGTTTGTCGCTGCCGAATCGGTAAGTCTGTGAGGCCACGCAGCCCACCAGACCCTTGCCCAGGCTGCGCCACTCGATGACGTTGCGGGCATCGGCCTCGCGCGAGCTGTTCCACCACGCCTGGTGCTGGATCTGCGCCTTCAGGTCGAGCGTGGACCAGGCACTGGGTGGCGGCTCACCCAGGCGGCCGGCCTCGTGGTGCAGGGCCTTGAGCGGGTAGGCCTTGCCGTCGCGCACGTAGTACTCGTGCCATTGCGCCTCGCTGGCATGCACGCTCACGTCCAGCGTGGGTTCGCCCATGCAGTTGCGCACGGCGTAGGTCACGGGCACACGCACTGGGCGCCCGCGTGTGGGCCAGATGTCAAGCACGGTGCGGTAGAGGGTGAAGTCGGCTGTCTTTTCCACCACTTCTGAGCGGCCCTGCTCAAAGTGCGGGGCCGAGGGCACGCCCGGGCCAGCCTGCGACAGCTCGCGCGGCTTGCGCACCGGCTGCACGGCCACGGCGCCGGGCAGCATCAGCACCGCCGTGTTGCCCACCACTGCACCCGAGCCACCCGATACGCCCCTGGTGGCGCCGCCGCCACCGCTAGCGATGGAAGTACCCGAGGCACCACTGCCGGGCGAGGTCTTGCGCGGCAGCGTGGGGCTGCCGGCAAGCTGGTATTGCATCTGGGCCTGGCGGCGGTCCATCTCGGCGGTGCCGCGTCGCACCTCGCGCCCAGCGGTGGCCACTCCCTTGGCGAAGGCGTCCGAGCCAAGGACATCCACCGTGTCGCCCAGCAGCTCGACCGCGCCGGAGCCCACGTGGGCCAGGCCAACAAACAGGTCGCCGATCACGCCACGTGACACCTTCTTTTCTTCCACGATGCCCTTGACCACGGCCGGGGCCTGGGTGGCGGCGTAGTCGCCGTCCAACCCGGCCCGCAGGGCCACCAGGAAGAGCCGAAGGTTTTTGTTCAGCGCGATGTTCAGCGCCTCCGGCGGCGCCATGATGCCGGTGGCGTTGGTGGCCCCCTGGCTGTGCACCGGCACGCTGAAGATCTCTTGCCCGCCGCGCAGCACCCGGTAGTCGATCTCGATCGAGGTGACCAGCTCGCCGCCATTGGTCATGGGGTTGCGCTCCTGCTCAGCGGCCCCCTTGGTGTGGTCGTGGGACACCCTCTTCAGTGTCAGCTGCACGTCCAGCGGCGTGCTGTGCTGGGGGTCAAGCCAACCACTGGCCGCCAGTTGGCGCTGCACCTCGACGGGGTAGTGCTTGAACACCTGGCCTTGCACGGTGGCAGCGTCACCGAGGTACACGCTATCGCCACAGGTGAAGCACTGGGCCACGCTGAGCACACTGACGCGGCCCATACGGGCCTCCAGCAGCGGCTTGCCGCTGGCGAAGGCCGAGGTCTCGGTGGCATCGAGCTCGATCTTCTGGTTGGGCTCCATGGTGGCGCAACCGCCCAGGGCAAGGGCCGCCACCAGGGGCCAGGTCTTGAATGGAATGACGAAGGGCATGGGCGCCGATGCTAGGCAGCCCCTGCCCTCGCCGCCATCACCCGATCATGGGAGCGCGGCCGCCGACAGCACACCTCGGTGTGACGAAGCTCACGCCACGCCGCTCAGGAATCGCTGCACCAGCTCGAACTGTTCGGGCACGTTGAGCGCGGGCGCGTGCCCGCAGCCGGCGATGGTGACCACCAGCGCGCGCGGGCCACGGTCGCGCATGGCCTCGGCGGTGTCGGCCAGCAGCAGGTCCGAATCGACACCGCGCAGGCACAGCACCGGCACGTCGATCTGCTCGTAGGTGGCCCAGCGCTCGTAGTCCTGCGGGTGGTGGGTGAACTGCATCACCATGGCCGGGTCGTAGTGCGGCGTGACGCGGCCATCGGGCAGGCGGCGCACCGAGCTTTCCGTCAGCAGGCGCCACTGCGCGTCGCTCAACCAGCCGTAGGGCGCGTACACCGTGCGGAAGTAGCGCTCCAGCTCGCTCACCGTGGCGAAGGCCAGGGGCTGGCCAGCGTAGTCGCGAATGCGCTGCAGGGCTGGCTCGGCCAGCTTGGGGCCGATGTCGTTGAGCACCAGGCGCTCAATGCGGCCCTTCAGCGGCCCGGCCGCGGCCACCATGCCGATGGCCCCGCCCATGGAGGTGCCCACCCAGTGAAAGCGCGAGAGGCCGAGCTGGTCCACCAGCGAGGTGGCCAGGCGGGCGTAAAAGTCCAGGCAGTACTCGGCCTCAGGGCGCGGGCTCCATTGCGACAGGCCGCGGCCGATGGTGTCGGGGCAGATCACGCGCCAGCCCTGGGCGCACAGGTGCGCGGCCAGCGGGTCCATGTCGCGCCCGGTGCGGGCCAGGCCGTGCCAGGCGACCACCGTGGGGCCGCTGGCCACCTCGGGCACCCAGTCCATGAAGTGGATCTCGCGCTCTTCGCAGCGCAGGTAACGCGATTGCGGCGTGGTGTTCATGCGGCCCCCTTGCGAGCGGCGCGCTCGCGCAGCTTGCCCACGATGCCACTGGGGAAGTGGTACACCGAGAGCACGAACAGCAGGCCCAGCCACAGCAGCCAGCGGTCGGGCGTGAGCAGGGCCGACAACAGCGGCAAACCCTCCACCGCCCCACCGGCCAGGCGCAGCAGGTCTTGCAGGTAGCTTTGCGCCAGCACAAAGAGCACGCTGCCGATGAGGGCGCCATACATCGTGCCCATGCCGCCAATCACCACGATCAGCAGGATGTCCAGCATGATCTCGAAGGACAGCGAGGTGTCTGGCCCGTTGTAGCGCAGCCAGAGCGCCAGCAGGCAGCCCGCCACCGTGGCGAAGCTGGCCGACAGCACGCTGGAGAGCGTGCGGTACACCACCGTGCGGTAGCCCAGGGCCTCGGCGCGGAAGTCGTTTTCGCGAATGGCCTGCAGCACGCGGCCAAAGGGCGAGTTCACGATGCGCAGCAGCGTGAGGAACACGCCGCACACCACCACGAACAGCAGGTAGTAGGTGATGACGCGGCCGTTCACGTCCACCTCGCCCAGCGGCGTCTGCAGCGGCTCTTCGGTGAGCGTGAAGCCCGGCGAGAGCAGGCGCGGCACCGAGAAGTTCAGGCCGTCTTCGCCGCCGGTGATGTCGGAGAGCTGCGAGGCCAGCGTGAGAAAGGCCGAGGCCACCGCCAGCGTGATCATGGCGAAGAAGATGGCGCGCACCCGCAGCGAGAACAGGCCGATCAGCAGCGACAGCACCAGCGAGATCGCCAGCGCGCACACCACACCCAGGCCGATGGCGCCCCAGCTCGGCTCTTCGGCCGCGTTCAGCGCAATCGCCACGCCATAAGCGCCAATGCCGAAGAACATGGTGTGCGCAAAGCTCACGATGCCGGTGTAGCCCAGCAGCAAATCGAAGCTGGCCACCAGCGCCACGAAGATCAGCACCTTGGCCGCCACGTTCAGCGCCTTCACGCCCGGGAACAGGAAAGGCGCGAAGGCCAGGCCCAGGAAAAGCACCACCAGCAGCACCGCCAGCCAGCGGCTGCGCGGCAGGTCATTGGAGAGGAGACGGTTCAACATGGTGTGGCTCCTCATCTGCTCGTCACGGGATACACGCCGCGTGGCCGCCACAACAAGATGGCCACCATCAGCGCGATGTTGGAGAACAGCGCCACCTTGGGCGCCAGGAAGCCGGTGTAGTTGGCCATCAGGCCCACCAGCAGCGCACCGATGAGCGCGCCCGTGGTGGAGCCCAGCCCGCCGATGATGATTACGATGAAGATCAGCACGTTCACCTGTGCCCCCATCTGCGGGATCACGGTCTGCTGGTACAGGCCCCACATCACGCCACCCAGGCCGGCCAGGGCGCTGCCCACCACGAACACGCCCACGAACAGGCGGCTGATGCGGTAGCCCAGCGACTCAACCATCTCGCGGTCTTGCACGCCGGCGCGCACCAGCAGGCCCACCTTGGTGCGGTTGAGCACCCACACCATGGCGGCGAACACCAGCGCGCCCACCAGCACCGCCAGCAGGCGGTATTTCTCCACCGCCGCCTCGCCAAACAAGAGCGAGCCGCGCAGCGCCTCGGGCAGGGGCAGCGGAATCTGCTCGGGGCCCCAGACCACCTTGATCAGCTCTTCGCCAATGATCATGCCGCCCATGGTGATGAGGATCTGCTTCAGGTGCTGCCCATACACCGGGCGCACGATCAGCCGCTCGAACACCAGGCCCAGCGCGCCGGCCACCGCCATGGCCACCAGCATGGCGGGCAGCAGGGCCATGAGGTTGAGCCACAGGTTGTCGGCCCCGGTGTAGGCGCCCATGCCCGCCAGCACGCTGGTGGCCACGAAGGCGCCCAGGGCAATGAACACGCCGTGGCCAAAGTTCAGCACGTCCATCAGGCCGAACACCAGCGTGAGGCCCGAGGCAATGATGAACACGATCATGCCCATGGCCAGCCCTGCCACGGTGAGCGTGAGCCAGGTGGAGGCGCTGCCCGTGAGCGGCAGCGCGATGAGCGCCAGCACCGGCACCAGGGCCAGGGGCTTCCAGTCAAAAGTGGAACTTGTCATTGGTGGGCTCCCAGGCTCAGGCCCAGCAACTTGGCCTGCAATTCCTCATCGGCGGCCAGATCGGCCATGCGCCCGCTGTGCACCACGCGGCCGTCGTCCATCACGGCCACCGAGTCGCCCAGCTGGCGCGCGAAGTTGAAGTTCTGCTCGACCAGCAGAATCGTGGTCTGCGAGGCCTTGAGCTGGCGGAAGGCCTCGATCATGTTTTGGATGATGGCCGGCGCCAGGCCCTTGCTGGGCTCGTCGATCAGCAGCAACTGGCGCGGCTCGACGATGGCGCGCGAGACCGCCAGCATCTGCTTCTGCCCGCCCGAGAGCTTGCCCGCCGGGTGCAGCCAGAACTTCTTCATGGCCGGGAACAGGCCAAAGATCCACTCCAGCCGCTCGGTGTCGATGTCGTCCAGCGTGCGCGCGCCACGCGCGGCCAGCAGCAGGTTCTCGCGCACCGACAGGTCAGAGAAGATGCCCATGTTCTCGGGCACGTAGGCCACACCGCCGCGCGCAATGTCGGGCGTGGCGCGGCGGGTGATGTCCTGGCCGTCCAGCGTGACCGTGCCCTGACTGGCGTGCCACAGGCCCATGATGGTGCGCAGCGTGGTGGTCTTGCCCGCGCCGTTGCGGCCCAGCAGCATGGTGAGCTGCCCACGCGGCACCACCAGGTCCACCCCGTGCAGGATGTGATACGCCCCGATGTGCGTGTGCACACCCGCGAGCGTGAGCAATGCGTCGGCGCTCATGCGGCCACCTCGTCTTTTTCTTCGGGGTTCACGCCCAGGTAGGCCTGCTGCACCACGGGCGAGGCAATCACCTCGGCCGGCTCGCCATCGGCCACCAGCTCGCCGTTGTGCAGCACAATGATGCGGTCGGCCAGCTCGCGCACCACGTCCATCTTGTGCTCCACCAGCAGAATGGTTTTGGTCTTGTCCTGCTTGAGCTGGCGGATGAGGTTCAGGATCACCGGCACCTCGTCCACGCTCATGCCGGCCGTGGGCTCGTCGAACATGTAGACCTGCGGGTCCAGCGCCATCAAGATGCCCACCTCCAGCTTGCGCTGGTCGCCGTGCGGCAGGCTGGCCGCCAGCGCGTCGCGCTTGTCGGCCAGGGCCACGCTGTGCAAGATCGCCTCGGCCCGCTCCAGCAGGTCGCGCCGGTCGCTCCAGATGCGCCACAGGTTCAGGCCGGCACCCGCCCGGGCCTGCACCGCCAGGCGCACGTTCTCCAGCACCGAGAGCTGCGGGAACAGGTTGGTGAGCTGAAACGCCCGGCCAAGGCCGGCCTGGGCACGGGCCGGTGCCCCCAGCCCGGTCAGGTCGGCGCCATTGAGCCGCACCCGGCCAGACGTGGCCGGAATCTGCCCCGAGATCAGGTTGAAGTAGGTGGTCTTGCCGGCACCGTTGGGGCCGACGATGGCCGTCAAGGTGCCCGGCGCGAACGAACACGAGACGGCATTCACCGCCACGTGCCCGCCAAAGCGGACCGTGAGATCAGAGGTTTCAAGCATGAGGTCTCTCCACGCGCAGCGCAGGTGCGCGAGCAGTGGCGGCGAACGCCGCCACTTTCCAGAAACGCCGCGGAACCGGCTCAGCCGGGCCGCAGGGCGTTGTCCCCCTTCCAGGGGGAAGCCGCGTCAGCGGCGCAGGGGGTCAATCCCTTTCTGTCAAGCGCGATCAGCGCTTGTTCCGAATCGGCACATCCATTTCAGATGGCTTGATCTCGCGCACCAGCTCAGGCACGCCCCAGGGGAAAGCCGGGTCGTCCTTGATCTTGAAGTGGTACATGCTCTGCAGGGCCTGGTGGTCTTCCTTGCGGAAGGTCATGGTGCCCTTGGGGGTCTCGAAGCTCATGCCCTCCATGGTCTGGATGAGCTTGTTGGTGTTGGTGTCGCCGTTGGTCTTCTTCAGCGCGGTGACGATGGCCATGGCGGCCGAGAAACCACCGGCGGTGAAGAAATCGGGCGGGGTCTTGAACTGGCGGTAGTGCTCGGACACCAAGGCCTCGTTCACCGGGTTCTTCGGGATGCCGAAGTAGTAGTAGGCCGCGCCTTCCATGCCAGGGAAGCGCTTGTAAGCGGCCATGGCGGGCAGGATGTTGCCGCCCGTGGCGATCTCGATGCCGTAGCGCTCTTTCACCTGCATGTCGGCGAACTTGGCAAACGGCGAAGAAGCGCCTGCCCACACGATCCACACCACCTTGCGGCCAGGCTTGTCCTTGATGGCGTCAATCACGCGCTGGATGCCGGCGGTGAAGTCGGTGGTGTTGGCCGGCAGGTATTCCTCGTGCGCGATCTTGTTGTTCTTGAGCGCATCGCGGAAGGCCTTCACGCCGTCACGGCCAAAGGCCCAGTCTTGCGCCAGGGTGGCAATGGTGGTGCCCGGCTTGTCCAGCGCCACGGCGTTGGAGATGGCGTCTTGCGAGCTGTTGCGGCCGGTGCGGAAGATGTACTTGTTCCACTTCTCGCCGGTGATCGAGTCGGCCACGGCGGGCTCCACGATCAGGATCTTGCGGTACTCCTCGGCCACCGGCAGCATGGCCAGTGCCACGCCCGAGCCAGTGGTGCCCACGGCCAGGTCGGCCTTGTCGTCGGCGTAGGCGGTGGCCAGCAGCGAGCGGCCCAGGTCGGGCTTGCCCTGGTCGTCTTTTTCCAGCACCACCAGCTTCTTGCCATTGACGGTCATGGTGCCGCCGGTGGCGTAGTTCAGGCCCATCATCAGGCCGGTGTGGGTCTGCTTGCCATAGGCCTCCAGCGGGCCGGTCTTACCGTACACGTGGGCAATGCGGATCTCGGACTGTGCGTGGGCAGTGCCCACCAGGGCCGCGCTGGCCATCGCGATCATCGCGAGGCGACGGGTGGTGCTGATCATGTCTTGTCTCCTGGTTGGTCGATCACGGCATCGAGACCGTGCACCTGCACTCTGCAGGCTTCGTGCCAGGTGCACAAGCCTTTGATATCAAAAGAAATTTTGGTGCAATGGCATTGCACCTGTTCAAATTTCAGACAGGCAAATCGCGCACAATCGTCTGAATTTCAGACAATTGTCTGGTTTTCAGACACCAAACCCAGGCTTTGCAGCCGCTCATAGAAGCGGGCGCGCGACATGCCCAGCAGCCGGGCCGCCGCGCTGCGGTTGCCGCTGGTGTGGGCCAAGGCCTCGCGCATGGCCTCGCGCTCCATGGCGGCCTGCCGCTCGGCCAGCGTGCGGAAGGCACCCGGGGCAGCCGGCGCACCGGCCTCGGTGCGCACGGCCGCGGGTTCGGCCAGTGCAGCCGCCTCGCCCTGCCCCAGCAGCGCGCGCACCGGCTCCAGGCCAATGTGCGACGAGTCGCTGCGCAGGGCGAGTTGCTCCAGCACGTTGCGCAGCTCGCGGATGTTGCCGCGCCAGGGCTGCGCGGCCAGCAGGGCCAGGGCCTGGGGTTCAAAGTCAAGCTGCACGCCGCCGCCGCGCACGGCGATGTCTTCGCACAGCGCCTCCACCAGCAGCGCAATGTCGGCCCGGCGCTCGCGCAACGGCGGCACGCGAATGGGCAGCACGTTGAGGCGGTAGTACAGGTCTTCGCGGAAGGTGCCATCGCGCACCATTTGCGCCAGGTCGCGCGAGGTGGCGGCCACCACGCGCACATCAAAACGCACCAGCTTGTTCGAGCCCAGCGGCTCGATCTCGCCCTCTTGCAAGGCGCGCAGCAGCTTCACCTGCACCGACATCGGCATGTCGCCCAGCTCGTCCAGGAACAGGGTGCCGCCGTCGGCCAGCTTGAACTTGCCGTCGCGGCCTTTTTTGTCGGCCCCGGTGTAGGCGCCGGGCGCCACGCCGAAGAACTCGGCCTCCAGCAAGGTGTCGGGCACGGCGGCCATGTTCACGCTCACAAAGGGCAGGCCCGCGCGCGGCGAAGCGGCGTGAATGGCGTGCGCCAGCAGCTCTTTGCCGGTGCCGGTTTCGCCCAGCAGCAGCACCGGGCTGGTGGACTGCGCGGCCCGCCGGGCCTGGCGCTTCACCTCTTGTGCCGCCGCGCTGGTGCCCACGAAGCTGGCGAAGGTGTACTTGCTGCGGCGCTGGCTGGCCAGCTCGCGCCGGGCCTCGTTCAGGTCTTGCTCCAGGCGCGCGAACTTGCTGATGAGGGGCTGCAGCGTGGTCTCGGGCTGGTCGAACAGCACGATGCCCAGCGCCCCGATCACCTCGCCCGATTCGTCGCGCAGCGGAATGCGGCTCACCACGAAGGTGCCGGCCTTGTTCACCAGCAGGTCGATCAGGATGGGCTTGCCGGTGGACAGCACGGTGTCCATCTGGGTGTTCTGCACCACGGTCGACACCGGGTGGCCGACAAAGTCTTCTTCGCGTGCGAAGCCCAGGGCGGGCAGGAAGCGGCGGTATTGCTCGTTGATCCACACCACGCGGGCCTGCCGGTCCACCAGCAGCATGCCCTCGCTGGCGTTGGCGAACAGGTCGAACATCGAACGCGCAGCGAGTTCAAGAATGCTTTGGGCGTCGCGGGGCAGGCGGTCGTCGCGGGTCATGGCCGGCATGTTAACGGTGGCCTGCGGCACAATTCGGGCAGCCCATGAAGCCCACCGCCGCCACCCCCAGCACAGACAAGGTTCGCCTCGACAAATGGCTCTGGGCCGCCCGCTTCTTCAAGACGCGAGGCCTGAGCAGCGAGGCCATCGACAAAGGCCATGTGCAATGCAATGGCGCACCCGCCAAACCCTCGCGTGAGGTGCGCCTGGGCGATGTGATCGAGTTTCGCGCCGGCTGGGACGTTCGCACCGTGCGCGTGCTGGGCATCAGCGGTGTGCGCGGCTCGGCCCCGCAAGCCGCCCTGCTCTATGAAGAAACGCCCGAGTCGCTGGCCCGCCGCCAGGCTGCTGCCGAGCAGCGCCGCCTGGCGCCCGAGCCGGCCCTGGCGCAAACCCAGGGCCGCCCCACCAAGCGCGACCGCCGCCAGTTGCACGACTGGGGCTCGCGCTGGAGCGCCTCGGTGGACGACTGAGGCGCGGCCTCAGGCCCCGTGGGCCAGGGCGGCACGGGCCTGCGCCCGCCGCGCCAGCCAGCCCCACAGGCGCGGCACCAGCAAGACCAGCAGCACCACCACCAGCAGCGTGAGCGACAGGGGGCGCTGCACAAAGACCGCAAAGCTGCCTTCTCCGATGGACAGCGCGTTGCGCAGCTGCGCCTCGGCCAGCGGCCCCAGGATCAGGCCCACGATGACGGGCGCGGTGGGAAAGTCGAAGCGGCGCATGACCACGCCCAACAGGCCCAGCCCGTACATCAGGAACAGGTCAAAGGCGCTCTGGCGCATGCCGTACACACCCACCGTGGCGAAGATCAGGATGCCGGCATAGAGCTGTGGGCGCGGGATCTTCAACAGCTTCACCCACAGGCCCACCAGCGGCAGGTTGAGCACCAGCAGCATCACGTTGCCGATGTAGAGCGACGCGATCAGCGCCCACACCAGCGCGGACGACGTCTGGAACAGCTGCGGGCCAGCGTTGATGCCATAGCCCTGCAAGGCGCTCAGCAAGATGGCGGCCGTGACCGAGGTGGGAATGCCCAGCGTGAGCAGGGGCACCAGCGTGCCGGTGACGGCTGCGTTATTGGCCGCCTCAGGCCCGGCCACGCCTTCAATGGCCCCGGTGGTGCCGAACTGCTCGCGGTGCGCGGGATCGGCCAGCTTGCGCTCGGTGGCGTAGCTCAGGAAGGTGGGAATCTCGGTACCGCCGGCCGGAATGGTGCCGAAGGGAAACCCAATGGCCGTGCCGCGCAACCACGCGGGCCACGAGCGGCGCCACTCGCTGCGCGTCATGTGCGCCTTGTTCAGGCGGTTCATCGAGGTCTGGCCACGGCCTTCGTAAAGCGCGTTGTAGAGCGTCTCGGCCACGGCGAACAACCCCACGGCCACCAGCACCACCTCGATGCCGTCCATGAACTCCAGCACCCCGCCGGTGTAGCGAACCTGGCCCGAGATCTGGTCAATGCCCACCAGGCCCAGGGCCATGCCCACGAACAGGGCGGTGAGGCCGCGCAAGGTGCTTTGGCCCAGCACCGCGCTGACGGTGGTGAAGGCCAGCAGCATCAGGCAGAAGTACTCGGGCGGGCCCAGGGTGACGGCGAACTCGGCCAGCAGGGGCGCGAACAGGGTGACCAGCACGGTGGCGATGGTGCCGGCCACGAATGAGCCGATGGCCGCCGTGGCCAGGGCCGCACCGGCTCGGCCGTTTTTGGCCATCTTGAAGCCCTCCAGCGCGGTCACCATGGTGCCGGTCTCGCCTGGCGTGTTGAGCAGGATGGAGGTGGTGGAACCACCGTACATGGCGCCGTAATAAATGCCGGCGAAGAAGATCATCGAGGCCGTGGGTTCCACCTGCCCGGTGATGGGCAGCAGCATGGCCACGGTGACGGCCGGGCCCAGGCCGGGCAACACGCCGATGGCGGTGCCCAGCACGCAGCCGGCAAAGGCCCACAGCAGGTTCAGCGGCGTGGCGGCCGTGGCGAAGCCCGCCATCAGGTGAGAAAGGGTGTCCATGGTGAGAGGCGCTCCGCTCGATCAGATCCAGCCCGTGGCCGTGAGGCCGGGCAGGTTCACCGCCAGCAGGCGCGTGAACAGCCAGTACACGGGCGCGGCAATGGCCACGCCCACCAGGGCATCGCGCAGCACCTGGGCCGCAGCCCCGCCGGGTTTGCCCTCACTCAGCCGCAGGCCGCGCACCGCCAGCACGAAACCCAGCGAGCAACTCAGGATGAAGCCCAGCGTGGTGATGAGCGCCGCGTTCAGCAGCACCGCCGCCGATACCCAGGCCAGGGCGCGCCAATCGCCCCGCGCGGCCCCCGAGGGCTCGGGCATGTCGCGGTAGCCGCCGGTGAAGGCCTGGCGCAGCAGCAGCACGCCGCACACGGCCAGTGCCGCGCTCAACACCCAGGGCAGGAAGTCGGGGCCCACGCCGGCGTAGCCAGCGTCGGAGGGTATGGCCACGGCGCCGAAGGCAAGCAAGGCAGCCAGCAGCAGGGCGCCTGCGCCCATGGCGATCTGGCCGGCGCGGTGGGGGGTGGGGGTGAGGGCCTGGTTCACGGGAGGCCTCAGACCATGCCGGCGCGCACCATGGTCGCGCGCAGGGAAGAGAAGTCGCGGTCAACGAATTCCTCAAAGGCCTTGCCGGTGAGCAGGTCAGGCGTCCAGGCGTTTTTCTCGATGGCGGCAGCCCAGGCCTTGCTGCGCGTGGCCTTGACGACCATGTCGGTCAACGCCTCGCGCTGGGCCGGGGTGATGCCAGCGGCGCCGTAGACGCCACGCCAATTGCCGATCTCCACGTCGATGCCCTGCTCTTTCAGCGTGGGCACGTCGATGCCCTTGATGCGCTTGCCCGAGGTGATGGCGATCGGGCGCATCTTGCCGCTCTCGATGTACTGCTGGAACTCGCTGAAGCCGCTGCCGCCGATGGTGACGTTGCCGCCCAGGATGGCGGCCACCGCCTCGCCGCCGCCCCGGAAGGGCACGTAGTTGATCTTGGCCGCCGGCACACCCACCGACTGCGCGATCTGCGCCGCCGCGATGTGCTCGGTGGCGCCGCGAGAGCCGCCGCCCCACTTCACGCTGCCCGGGTCTTTCTTGAGCTGCTCGACCACGTCCTTCATGGTCTTGAAGGGCGAGTTGGCCGGCAGCACGAAGACGTTGTATTCGGTGGTCAGGCGGGCGATCGGGGTGAGCTGGGTGATGGAGACCGGCGGCTTGCCGGTGATGATGCCGCCCAGCATGACCGCGCCCATGACCATCAGCGCGTTCGGGTCGCCCTTGTTGGCGTTGTAGAACTGGGCCAGGCCAATGGCGCCGGCCGCGCCGCCTTTGTTCTCGTAGGTGACCGAACTGGCCACGCCCGCGTCGCGCAGGGCCTCGCCCAGAGCACGGCCCGTGCCGTCCCAGCCGCCGCCAGGGTTGGCGGGAATCATCATCTTGAGGTTGGCGCTGGCCCAGGCCGCATGGGGCAGCGCGCCGGCGGCCGCCAACGCGGCCAGGGAACGCAGAAAAGTGTCTCGACGCATGGCTTGTCTCCTGAGTGGGGGAACCGTGATCCGTATCTTGTGGTCGGGCGCTGTCAGTTGGCTGTCCCCGACCCCCGGGGAAACCCAGGGGCGGGGGACAAAGCCGATGCTTCAGAAGCGGTGGCGAATGCCCACCTGCACGCCGCTGGAGGTGCTGCCGGCCAGCGGCTTGTTGAAGCCCAGCGCGGCCGCCTCGTCGTTGGCCACGCGGGTGTAGTGGGCGTACAGCGCGGTGCGCTTGGACAGGTTGTGGCTGGCCTGCAGGGTGTAGAGGCGGGCGTCGTCGCTGGCGGCCGCGGCCGAGCCGTTCACGTTGCGCGCCTGGGCGATGCCGACCGACACGGTGGTCGCACCGAAGGGGTAGGCCACGGCCGCGCCCAGCAGGCTGAGCTTTTTGGCGGCCTTGTCTTCCACGTCGTAGTAGGCGGTGAGCTTGGGGCCGCCGAAGTCGTACGAGCCCGCCAGCAAGGCCGCGTTGCGTGGCTGCTGGCCGGCGGTGGTGCCGTCGGCGTCGCTCACGCGCATGAGCGAGGCACCCAGCGTCCAGGGGCCGGCGGCATACAGCGCGTGCGCGCTCACCTGCTGGCCGAAGCGGCGGCTGGGGTCGGTGCTCACGCGCTCTTCGCCCAGGCTGTACTGCAGCTGGAACACGGTGTTGGCCACGGTGGGCGACAGGTAGGTGATGGCGTTGTCCACCCGGTTGTAGTCGCCGTTGCCGATGATGGGCACCACGCTGACCACGTCGTAGGTCTTGGTGCCCGCGATGCTGGCGATGTCGTCCATGGGCGTGTACTGGCGGCCCAGGCGCAACGCACCCCAGTTGCCGGCCAGGCCCACGTAGCCCTGGCGGCCAAACAGACGGCCGCCCTGCCCCATCGTGCCGGCATCGGCGTTGAAGCCGTTTTCCAGCAGGAACACCGCCTTCAGGCCACCGCCCAGGTCTTCGGTGCCACGCAGGCCCCAGCGCGAGCCCTGCTGCTGGCCCGAGGTGACCCGCGCCAGCGAGGTTTCGCCCTTGATGCGCTCCAGCGCCACGTCCACCACGCCATACAGCGCCACCGATGACTGGGCCTGCGCCCAGCCTGCCATCAATCCCAGCGCCGCCAGCGCCACCGCCTGTTTTTTCATCGTCAATTGCCTCGTCAGAGTGGATTCGATGCGGGCCTGCCGGCCCGCCCTGACACCGTTGCCGGTGTGCCCGCCGCCAGTGGCGTTCGGGCGAGCCGATGCTCTGGCGCGGGCCTGTCAGTTGGCTGTCCGGCGGCTCGGGACAAACCCTGAACGGGGCAGACGCCCAGGTGCCGTGCGTGGCCATAATCGCGCCCCATGAAGCTGCTGCTGATCGAAGACAACGCCACCATGCAGACCACACTGCGGCGCAGTTTCGAGCGTCGCGGCATCCAGGTGGTGAGCTGCGAAGACGGCCAGCGGGCCCTGGCCCTGTGGCAGGCCAGCCGGCCTGATGCCGTGCTGCTGGACCTGAGCCTGCCGGGCGTGGACGGGCTGGATGTGCTGAGCCAGGCACGCGCCGCAGGCCTGCGCACACCGGTCATCGTCATCACCGCGCGCGGCACGGTGGGCGACCGCATCCTGGGCCTGAACACAGGTGCCGACGACTACATGCCCAAGCCCTTTGACCTGGACGAACTCGAAGCCCGGGTGCGTGCACTGGTGCGTCGCTCGGGCCCGGCGGGCGGCGAGGCCTCGGCCCTGCAAAGCCCCGCCTGGTGCGGCATGCAGGTAGACCGCGACAGCGGCGCCGTCTATTTCGAGGGCCAGCCCCTGGAGCTGGCCCCGCGTGAGTTGGCCATGCTGCAGGCCTTGCTGAGCAAGCCCGGCCACGCCATCGCCAAAGAGCGCCTGTTCGACCTGGTCTTTCCCGGCGAAAGCCAGGTGCAGCCCGAGGCCATTGAGGTGGTGGCCTACCGATTGCGCAAGAAGATTGCACACACCGGTGCCCGGCTCGTGACGCTGCGCGGCCTGGGCTACCTGCTCAAGGCCGAGGCCTGAGATGAAGCACCCGGCCTCGCTGCGCCGCACCCTGTTGCTGGGCATCCTGCTGCCGGTGTTCGGCTTCATCGTCGTCAACACCGTGGTGCTGTACCGCCAGGCGTTGGCCGCCGCCGATGCCGCCTACGACCGCACCCTGCTGGCCACGGCCAAGTCGCTGGGCGAGCAGCTCACCATCGCCGGCAAGGGCGATGAGCGCCGCATCCAGTCCACCCTGGTGTACTCGGCGCTGGAGGCGTTCGAGGCCGACAACCGCAGCCGCCTGTTCTACCGCGTCAGCGGCCTGCGTGGCGAGCTGGTCTCGGGCTTTGCCGACCTGCCACCCTGGCGCACCGACATCCCCCAGAAAAACCTCTACGCCGCGCTGGTGAACTTCTACGACGATGTGTACCGGGGCGAGCCCGTGCGCATGGCCGTGCTGCTGCAGCCCGTGGCCAGCGTGAGCGAGCAAGGCATGGCCACCATCCAGGTGGCCGAGACGCTGGAGCTGCGCCAGACGCTGGCGCGCCAGATCCTCACGGACACCCTGTGGCGCCAGGCCGTGCTGGTGCTGGTGATCGCCCTGGTGGTGGTGTTCGTGGTGCAAATGGCCACCCGCCCCGTGCGCGAACTCAGCCGCGCGCTGGCGCAACGCCGCGAGAACGACCTTTCGCCCCTGCCCGTGGAAGGCGCGCCGCGCGAACTGCTGCCCCTGCTGGACGCCACCAACCAACACATGCAGCGCCTGGCCCATTTGCTGCAACACCAGAAGCGTTTTGTGCGCGACACCTCGCACCAACTGCGCACACCGCTGGCCGTGCTGAAAACACAGCTTCAATCGGCCCGCCGCGGTGACGTGCCCCCAGCCCAGGCACTGGAAGAGATTGCCCACACGGTGGAGCGCGCCACCGAGCTGGCCAACCAGATGCTGGCCCTGGCCAAGGTCGAGCAACTGCGCCAGGGCGACCCACCCACGGCGCAAGACTGGGCAGAGGTGCTGCGCGCGGTGGCGCTAGACCTGTCGGCCCTGATCGCCGAGCGATCGCTTGATTTCTCGCTCGATACCCATCCCGCCCCCGTGCGCGCCCACGAATGGGCCTTGCGCGAGCTGTGCCGCAACCTGCTGCACAACGCGGTGAAGCATGCGCCGCCAGGCTCACGGCTACAGGTGGACCTGCTGTGCGCCCATGGCATGGCCACGCTCTGCATCCGCGACGAAGGCCAGGGCATCTCGCCTGCGCTGCGCGAGCGGCTGTTCCAGCCCTTCGCCACCGACCACCAGCGCAGCCCCGACCAGTCGGGCTCGGGCCTGGGCCTGGCCATCTGCCGAGAGATCGTGCACTCGCTGCAGGGCCACATCGCGCTGGACAATCGCGTGCAGCACGGGCAGGTGGTCGGCCTCACGGCCACGGTGCGCCTGCCGCTGGAGGCAGGGCAGCCGCCACAGCCCCACGCCTGAACGCCGCGTGCTTGGCCGTTGCCTCGGCAACTCATGGCAAGCGCCGCGAATTCGGGCATCGCCGGGGCCGCGACAAGTGCGGCCCCGGGCAGACTACCATTGGCACCCGCACAACTGCCCACCAGAGGCGGTGCAACCCCACCCC
>Ga0255140_1000257_pt1 | contig 22594 bp, 21 predicted proteins | sample Law_Colum_RepC_8_FD_188547 | JGI IMG/M metagenome (GOLD analysis project Ga0255140, IMG submission 188547) | Freshwater microbial communities from St. Lawrence River, New York, United States - Law_Colum_RepC_8d | ecosystem: Environmental > Aquatic > Freshwater > River | place: USA: New York...
CGCCAAGGCCAAGAGGGCAGCTACGTGCACAACCCGGCCCGCGCAGACCAGCGCTTGTCGCCGGCCTCTACCTTCAAGGTTGCGCACAGCCTGGTGGCGCTGGACGCGGGCTTGCTAAGGGATGAATTCCAGGTGATTCCTTGGGATGGTGTTCAGCGCTCGGTACCGGCCTGGAACCAAGACCAGACCTTGCGCTCGGCCATGCGGCAGTCCACGGTGTGGGTGTTTGAGGGCTTTGCGCGGCAGTTGGGCGAGGGGCGTGAGGCGGCTTACCTGCGCGCGATGGGCTATGGCAACGCGCTGGCCTCGGGCGCGGCGCCCTTCTGGGTGGAGGGCGACTTGGCGATTTCAGCGCATGAGCAGGTGGCGTTTTTGCAGCGCCTGTACCGCAACGAGTTGCCGTTTGCGGAGGCGCACCAGCGGCTGGTGAAAGACGTGATGGTCACCGAGGCCGGGCCTGACTGGATCTTGCGGGCCAAGACGGGCTGGAGCGGGCAAGTGGGCTGGGTGGAGTGGCCCACCGGCCCGGTGTTTTTTGCGCTGAACATTGACACGCCGCAGCGCCTGGCCGACCTGCCCAAGCGAAACGACATCACGCGGCAGGTGCTGCGCACGCTGAAAGCGTTGCCGCCGGTGTGAGGCAGGTGGCCGCTGCGCCTGGGGTGAGGCCACAAGCGCTTCGGGTGTGGGCCAACAATTGTGGTGATCTCAAGCGCCGCCGCGATAGCCCCAAGCAATGAGGTGAGGTTGGCGGCCAGATGGGTTGCTCGCCATTGGCTTGAACACGCCAGCACTACTCATGCAATACGGGTGACTTACAGCTTGGCCTCTGGTCATGGCGCGGTTCATTCGGACGTGCTCGCCCAGCGCGCACGTGGCCCCGCCAAGAGGCCCGTGGCGCCCATCGCACCTTGCGCCCGTTTCTTGCGCCAGCGCAAATTCGCTGCGGGTGCGGGGCTTCAGGCGCGCCGGCCCGCGCCGAAACCACAGGCGTGTGATGCACGCAAGTTGGCAACAGAAATGATGAACAGACGAAGCCGGTTGACCGCAAGCCTCTTTCAGGGTGGCTTGGTGGGCATGGGCTTCTCGGTGGAATGGCAACTGCCCAATTCCATCGCACGCAAGACAGAGGGGAGCCAGCCAACTGCGCATTGGGTGATTGGGTGCCAGCCATCTGGCACCGGGGCGAACGCATCGCCCCTGCCCACCTTCAGCGCACCCGGTCGGGCGCGCTGTCACACAGGCCCCTGCCGGCTGGCCCATTGGCCAGCGCCATCGCGGCCCTCATGCCCAAGCCCTGGGCGGCCAGGTCTGCGACCCACCTCTGTGAAAGTTCATCATGAGATTCCTCAACCAACTCTCCATCGCGCAGCGCCTGGCCATGGGCTTCGGCCTGCTGGTGCTGCTGCTGGCTGCCCTGGGCGGCCTGTCCATCGTGCAGGTGCGCTCGATCAACACCGAGGTGAAGATCGTCACCGACGAGTTGCTGCCCAAGCAAGAGCGCGTGCAGTCGGTGAAGAACGAAATCAACCAGATAGCCCGCTCGATGCGCAACATGATGATCATGGACGCGCCGGACGCGGTTCAGAAAGAACGCGCATCGATTGACGCCAGCCGCAAGGTGATTGCCGAAGACCTGCGCTGGCTGGAGGCCAACCTGGTCTCGGCCGAAGGCAAAGCCTTGCTGGGCCAGGTGCAAAAGGCACGCGAGGCCTTCATCGCCAGCCAGAACCAGTTTTTCGATGCGCTGAGCAGCAGCCAGCGTGACGTGGCGCGCCGCGTGTTGCTGGACGAGACCCGCACGCTGCAGATGGCCTACATGGTCAAGCTGGATGAACTGATCGCCTTCCAGAAATCGCTTACCGCTGCTGGCGGGCAGCGCATCGACAGCACCGTGGCCAGCGTGCTGCGCCTCACGGTGGGTGTGCTGGTGGTGGGCGTGCTGGTGGCGCTGGGCCTGGCGGTGTCCATCATCCGCAGCGTGACGCAACCCATTTCGCGTGCCGTGGAGCTGGCCGACCAGATCGCCGCTGGCAACCTGACGCAGGAAATCGTGGTGAACAGCCGCGACGAAACGGGCCGCCTGCTGGCCGCCATGCAGAAGATGCAGCAGGCGCTTAGCGAGCTGGTGAACTCGGTGCGCCAGAGCGCCGAGGGTGTGGCCACCGCCAGCGCCCAGATTGCCCAGGGCAACCAAGACCTCTCGGCCCGCACCGAGAGCCAAGCCAGCGCGCTGGAAGAAACCTCGGCCTCGATGGAAGAAATGGGCTCCACCGCGCAACAAAACGCCGACAACGCCCGCGCCGCCAGCCAGTTGGCCGCCAGCGCCAGCAGCGTGGCCGTGCAAGGTGGCGAGGTGGTGAACCAGGTGGTGCAGACCATGCGCGACATCAACGACAGCAGCCGCCGCATCAACGACATCATTGGCGTGATCGACGGCATTGCCTTCCAGACCAACATCCTGGCGCTCAACGCCGCGGTGGAAGCCGCCCGTGCCGGTGAACAGGGCCGAGGCTTCGCGGTGGTGGCCGGCGAGGTGCGCAACCTGGCCCAGCGCAGCGCCGAGGCGGCCAAGGAAATCAAGGGCCTCATCAACGCCAGCGTGGAGCGCGTGGAACAAGGCACCCAGCTGGTGGACAAGGCCGGCAGCACCATGCAAGAGGTGGTGCAGTCGATCCAGCGCGTCACCGACATCGTGGGCGAGATCAGCAGCGCCAGCCAGGAACAGAACGCGGGCGTGAACCAGGTGGCCGAGGCCGTGAGCAGCATCGACCAGACCACCCAGCAGAACGCCGCCCTGGTGGAAGAAAGCGCCTCGGCCGCGGCCAGCCTGCGCCACCAGGCCGATCAACTGGTGAGCGCCGTCAGCGTGTTTCGCACCAATGGCGGCCACAGCAGCGGCTTCATGGCCAGCCCGGCCGTGGTGAGCACCCCCACGCCGGTGCGCAGCACCCCTGCCCCCACCAAGACCAAGACCACCGCCCCCGCGCTGCGCAAGGCCGGACCGGCCACCACAACACGCGCGGCCCAACCAGCGCCGGTGGTGCGCCCGACCAAGCTGGCGGCCGCCACGGAAGCGGTGGAAGAATGGGAGAGCTTCTGAGTTCGCCTAACCACTGCGTTTCCCTGGTGCCTCGCGCCGCCCCACCGCATCGGTGGGGCGGCGTTGTCACGTTGGGGCTGGCGCGGTGTCGCCCTGGACGCGCCCAACTGGCGAACGGGCGCCACGCCCACCCCCTTCTGCGCTAGTCTGTTGGCGGCCTGTTCCGGCGTGGCACTCGGCTTGCCCAGTGCCACGACCGTTCATGGCCCTTGAGCGAAGGAGAGAAAGATGGATCCCGTCATCCACTTTGAAATGCCCTATGCAGACGCTGCCCGCATGGCCAATTTCTATGGCACCGCCTTCGGTTGGCAGACACAGGCGCTGGGCCCCGCCATGGGCCACTACGTGGTGGCCACCACATGCGAAGTCGCCAACGGTCGGCCCACGCGGCCGGGCACGATCAATGGCGGCTTTTTCCAGCAGCCCACCGGAGGGCCAGCGCTGCAGCCCTCGGTGGTGATTGCGGTGGAGAACCTGCAAGCGTCCATGGCCAAGGTTCGCAGCGCGGGCGGCACCGTGATCGGTGAGCCCATGGACATCCCGGGCGTGGGGGCCTATGTGTCCTTCATCGACACCGAAGGCAACCGCGGGTCGATGCTGCAGCCGCTGGGCTAGCGCGGCGGCCATTCACGGGCCGCGGATATCTTCGCCCGGGAGCCGTGGTGGCCCCCATTGCCAAGCCCGCGCCAGCAGTGTCGCGGGCCTGATGCAGGGCGAGCACCAGCACCCCAGGGCAAAGGCCAAGAAGAAGCTGGCCAGTGTGGCGCTCAAGTCCCTGACCGAGGTACCCAGGTCGGCCGCCATATCGGGAACAGCGGCAGGATGATGTTGGTGGCCAGCCAGCCCAGTGCCGCCAGGCCCGCCAGCAAGCACGAGAGCTGGCCGCTCAGGCGGGCCGGCGCCTCAGCCCGCGGCGGCATCGCTGGGCGCCTCGTCAAGGGCCGCGATGCTGGCGTCCAGCAAGTCGTGCAGCGCAGCGACCTGTGCCACCCCCAGGCGCTGGTTCAGGGCCGTTTGCGCCGCTTTCCAGGCGCGCAGGGCCGCGGTGCGCAGGGCAATGCCCTCTGCCGTGACCTCGACCAGACGGCTGCGCGCGTTCTCGCCCGCCCCCACCAGCAGCCACCCCTGGGCCACCATGGGCTGCAGGTTGCGCGTGAGGGTGGAGGCGTCCATTTGCAGGTGCCGCGCCAAGTCACCCGGCCGAATCGGCCCGAGCTTGACGACAAACGAAAGCAAGGCGTACTGCGTGCTTTTCAAGCCCACGGCCGCCAGGTGATGGTCGTAGTGCCGGTTCACCATCCTGCCCAGCTGCCTGAGCTTGAGGTTGGTGCAACCCTTGGGGGCTGGGGCGTTGCTCATGCGTTATATTGTACCTACAACTATTGCAGGTACAAGCAAATTATGAAGCCCATGACACACCAGGAAACCCTTGAGCGCTGGCAAGAACAAGAACGCGCCGTGCGCAGCCGCTTGAGTGCCGTGGGCACGGCGCCCCGGGAAAAGGTCTTTGGCATGACCGGCATGCAGGTGTTTGAAGCCATCTTTGCCGGGGAGCTGCCAGCGCCCCCGATCGGCGACACCATGGATTTCATTCCCATGCACATGGAGCCGGGGCTTGCGGTGTTCCAGGGCAGGCCGCAACTGCGCCACTACAACCCGCTGGGCACGGTGCATGGCGGCTGGTTCTGCACCCTGCTCGACTCGGCGCTGGGTTGCGCCGTGCACACCACCCTGCCTGCCGGCAAGGGCTACACCACACTGGAGCTGAAGGTGAACATGCTCAGGGCCCTCACCGACTCGGTGCCGCTGGTTCGCGCCGAGGGCAAGCTGATCCATGCCGGGCGGCAGGTGGCCACGGCCGAGGGCCGCATCGTCGGCCCCGACGGGAAGGTCTACGCCCACGCCACTACGACCTGCCTGGTCTTCGACCACGAAGCGCCCCACGGCAAGGCGGCAGCGGGTCGGGAATAGCGTTTATTCGCTTCGCAGCCTGTCGCGGCTGACGCCGCCACTGCGCCATGCTGGCAGGCGGCAGGTGTGTGCTCGGCGGTCAATTGCCAGGACGGCCTCTGCCCGCCCGCGCCAACTCCCTTGCCCCCAGCACATACGCCGGCGAATCGGCAAGCCGCTGCAACGCCAAGTCAATGAAGGCACGCACCCACTTGAGCTGTGCGGAGCGGTTGTCGTAGTAGGGGTGCAGGCCAAGGTTATTGGTAACGGGGGGCGGCTTCATGTTTTTCTGTGTCGAGTGCAAGACAGTGCCCGCTATTCCTGCACAGGGCGAGTGCCTACAGTGGCGCATTCACCAGGAGACCGCCCGCATGACCTACCCCGTTCGCGCCTACGCCGCCCATTCACCCACCGAGCCCCTGGGCCTGTTCCGCTTTGAGCGGCGCAGCCCGCGCAGCGATGACGTGGTGATCGACATCCTGTTCTGCGGGGTCTGCCACTCTGACCTGCACAACGCCCGCAACGACTGGGGCAACGCCCGCTACCCCATGGTGCCGGGGCACGAGATCATTGGCCGCGTGCGCGAGGTGGGCACGGGCGTGTCGCGCTTTGCCGTGGGCCAGTTGGTGGGCGTGGGTTGCATGGTGGACTCTTGCCAGCACTGCGGCCCCTGCGGCAAAGGCTGGGAGCAGTACTGCGAGAAAGGCGCCACCTACACCTACAACAGCAAAGACCGGGTGGACGGCACGCGCACCCACGGCGGCTATTCCGAGGCCATCGTGGTGAAACAAGACTTCGTGCTGGCCGTGCCCGAGCACCTGGATGCGGCCGGCGCCGCGCCGCTGCTGTGCGCGGGCATCACGCTGTATTCGCCGCTGCGCCACTGGGGCGTGGGCCCGGGCAAGCGGGTGGCCATCGTGGGCCTGGGCGGGCTGGGCCACATGGGCCTGAAGCTGGCAAAGGCCATGGGCGCGCAAGTCACGCTGTTCAGCCGTTCGCCCGGCAAAGAGGCCGACGCGCGCCGCCTGGGCGCCGACCGCGTGGTCATCTCCACCGACCCGCAGCAGATGGCGGCCGTGGCCGGGCAGTTTGACCTGATCGTGGACACCGTGCCCTATGTGCACGACGTGAACCCCTACGTGCCCACGCTGGCCAGCGGCGGCTCTCTGGTGCTGGTGGGCTACCTGGGCACGCTGGACACACTGAACACCGGCCCGCTGGTGGTGGGCCGCAAGTCGGTGGCGGGCTCGCTGATCGGCGGCATCGCCGAAACGCAGGAAATGCTGGATTTCTGCGGCCAGCACGGCATCACCGCCGACATCGAACGCATCCGCATTCAAGACATCAACACCGCCTATGACCGCTTGCTGAAGGCCGACGTGAAGTACCGCTTCGTGATCGACATGGGCTCGCTGAAAGAAGCGCCAGGCAGCGCCTGATTTGACCCCTGGTTTGACACCGCCCAGGCCCGCCTGGGCGCGAAGCCGCTGCGCAAGTCGCCCGTCAAGCTGGCGTGAAGCGTCCAGGCCCGAGGCGGCGCCTCAGGCCACCCATTGCACCACCTCGTCCAGCGCGGCACGGGGGGTACGAAAACCGTTGGCTGGGTGCTGCGGGTCTTCATACCCAAAGGAGATGCCGCACACCACCAGCCGGTCAGGGCCCAGGCCGAAGAACTCGCGCAGGCGCTGCGGGCGTGAGGCCAGCGCCGCCTGCGGGATGGCGCCCAGGCCCATGCTTTGCGCAGCCAGCAGCAGGTTGGCCACGTAGGCGCCACAGTCCACCGCGCCGTACACGCTGAGGCTGGCGTCGCTGGTGACGATGGCCACGTGCGGCGCGCCAAAAAAGCGCAGGTTCTCGCGCGCCTGGCGGGTCGAGGCCTCGCGGTCGCCCTTGGCAATGCCCACGCTGGCGTAGAGCTGCAGCGCGCAGGCCAGGCGGCGTTGCTGATACTCGCCCTGGTACTTGAGCGGCCATTCGAAGTCAGGCCCGGGCTCGCCTTCGGCGGGCGGCGCCAGCATCACCTCGCGCAGGCGCTCAATGGCCGCACCTTCGGCGATGTGAACCCGCCAGGGTTGCGAGTTGCACCACGAGGCGGTCTTCTGGGCAGTGGTCAGCCACTTTTGTTGCAGCTCACGCGACACGGGAGTGGGCAGGAAGCCGCGGCAACTGTGGCGCTGGCTCAGCAGCGCGTCGAGCGTGGCGTGAGCGGAAGGAGTGGCGGGGGCAAGGGTCTTGGTCATGGTGGTTGCTCGGTCGTGAACAGATGGCCCAAAAGGATCAATGGTTGGTCCATTAATATAACCAAGCGTGAAACGCCTCACCAGAGGCCACTGAGCGGAGCCTTGGCTCCGCCCAGGGTGGACACACGCCCCCCGCTCACGCCTCCCCAGCCCACCACCCGCTCATCAGGCCCTCGGGCCGGCGCGCGGCCAGCACCTGGGCGCTGACGGGCCAGTTGTCCTGCTGCACGTTGAGGCCGGCGTAGATGCCGTAGCCCTCGCCGGCCTGCAGGGTGTCGCCCGCCTGCAGGCTCTCGCCGGCCTTGATGGCGCCCTGGGCGTGAATGGCCTCGCCGGCCTTGATGCCCCAGCCGGCTTCCAGGTGGCGGGCGCATTGAATCTGGCCGTCGGCCAGCACGCCCTGGCCCGCGCGCACGCTGCCGTGCACGGTGAGGTCGCCGCCGCTGCGCAGGGTTTTGCCGATGTCGGCGTCGCCCTGCACGATGAGGTCTTGCCCCACGGTGGCGCTGCCCTTCACGCGCAGGTGGCCGCCGCACACCACGTCCCACGCGGCGCGCAGGTCGTCGCCCACCTCGATGTCGCCCATGGTGTCGATGCCCCAGGCCGCGCGCAGGTGGCCGCCAGCGCGCACGGTGCCTTGGGCGCGCAGGTGCCCGCCCACGCGGATGTCTTCACCCGCCGCCAGTTCCAGCCCGGCGCGCAGCCCGGCACCGGCGCGAATGCCGCGCCCGGCGTGAATCGCGCCGTCCACCTCAATGGCGCCGCGCACCTCGATCGTGCCGGCGAAGACGATGGCCTCCGCTTCCAGGCTGTCCAGGCTGAGCACGGCGTTGGTGGGGCCGAACTGCTGCAGCAGCCAGCAGGCGTCGGCCACGCGCCCGGCCTTCACCAGGCCATCCAGGATGCTCTGGTAGTCGTCCCCCTCGTGGTGGTGGCGAAGGAACCAACGAAAGCCGTCGGCGCAAGGGCTCTTGCCGCGCAGGAAAGTGCGCGTGAGGGTCATGGTGTTCATGCGTCCTCCCGGGTCAGGGGCACGTGCAGCAGGTCACCCCGCACACGGGCCAGCAGTTGATGACTCAATGACCGCTCCAGGCGGTCCAGCAGCCAGGGCTGGCGGCGGCGGCCGACCACGATCAGCTCGCTGCCCAGTTCGGCCTCGCGCGCGGCAATGTCCGCGCCGGGCCGGCCATGGCCGATGGCGATGTCGTGCACCGCCAAACCGTTCTCGTCGTGCCGCAGCAGTCCTCCCAGGTGCACCAGGGCGCGGCGGCGCGCCTCGCTGCGCTGGGCCTCGATGGCGGCCAGTGCGCCGGCGGCCGAATTGGCCGCCACCTGCACATGCTGCTGCAGGCTGTGGCACACGGTCAGGCGCGCGCGCTCGCCCAGGCGTTGCGCCTGTTGCAGCAAGCGTGGCGCCTCGTGGTTCAGGTCCACCGCCACCAGCGCCTGCCGGTACGGTACGCGGGCAGCGCGCTGCACCAGCAGCACCGGGGTTTGCGTGGCGTGCAGCAGCAGGTCAAGCACGGTGCGGGCCCACAGGGCGCGGCGGTGCACGCCAATGCCAGACGTGAGCAGCACCAGGTCGGCTTGGCCGGCCTCGCGCAGCAGGCGCTGTGCCCAGGGCCCTTGCGCGGCCACCGGCTCAATGCCGATGCCATGGCGGCGGCCCAGCACGCGGCAGCGCTGCGCCAGGCGCGGCGGCACGCCCTGCGTGGCCCCCGTGGGGTGGCGCAGCGGCAGGTACATGAAGCGCAGGCTGGCACCATGCTCGGCCGCCAGCAAGGCGGCGCGGGCCAGCGCGGGCTCGGCGCGGGCGCTCAGGTCGGTCAGCGCCAGCACGGCGCGCAGGCGGGCGGGGGTGCGGGCGTCAGCGCGCGTATTCACCGCTGGCCTCGGGCTGGAACAGCACGGCCACGATGTCGGCCTCGCAGGCATCGCCGTTGGGCGTGCTCCAGCGGGCCCGCTCGCCCACGCGCATGCCCAGCATGGCCGCGCCCACGGGCGAATACACCGACACGCGCCCGGCAGCGGGCGCCGCGTCGGCGGGGTAACAGAGGGTCATCTCGCGCTGCTGGCCGGTGTCGGCCATGCGAATGATGAACTGCGAGTTCATGGTCACCACGTCGGGCGGCACCTCGCGCGAATCGACCAGGTCGGCGAAGGCCAGGGCCTCGTCCAGGGCGTCGGGAAGCGGCCCGAGGTCGGGCTTGTTCAGGCGGGCAAAGTCAAGCTGGGTCAGGGTACGGCCAGCGTGGGCGGTCTTGTGCATGCGGCACTCCATCAAGAGCGGCTGGGGCCCGGCGTGGGGCGGCCGCGATCGCGCGGGCTTGGGGCCCGGCGAACAATGGATGCGCAAATTAGGGGGGTTGGGGTGGCTCGCCGGGCTCAGGAATGTGCGACGGGCTGGTGTCGGACCAGACCGCGTGCCTGGGCACGCGCACGGCCGCACTGATCTGCGCACAGCAGATCAGCCATCGGACGGCCGAGCAAGGGGAAGTTGGAGCGAACCATGTGCCGGACTCTAAGCCGACATACCCCCCGGGGCAAGCAATGTCGCACCGGATTGGTGCGACATTGGGGCTGGCTTGGGCGCGCTTCGCGGCATTGGCCATGCAACAGCCACCCCGAATCCATTCACGAATCTATTCAAGAATCTATTCTCGCCCTTCACTCGTGCCGCAAGGCCTCAATCGGGTCCAGCCGGGCCGCGCGCCTGGCCGGGAAGTAGCCAAACAGCACGCCGATGCCGGCCGAGAACACGAAGGCCAGCAGGTTGATGCCGGGCTGGAAGCTGTAGGGCACCTGCATCAGGAACGACAGGCCGATGGACGCGCCGGTGGCCAGCACGATGCCGGCCAGGCCACCGAAGGCGGCCAGCACCACGGCCTCGATCAGGAACTGCAGCAGCACCTCGCGTTCCAGCGCGCCAATGGCCAGGCGCAGACCGATTTCGCGGGTGCGCTCGGTCACGCTCACCAGCATGATGTTCATGATGCCGATGCCGCCCACCAGCAGGCTCACGGCGGCCACGGCGCCCAGCAGCGTGGTCATCACCTGGGTGGTGCCCGAGAGGGTGTCGGCCAACTGCTTGGTGTCGAGCACGTTGAAGTTGTTGTCGTCGGTGGGGGCGAGCTTGCGGCGCTCGCGCAGCAACTGCGTGAGGCTGGCCTTCAGGCGCTCGGCGTCGCTGCCGTCTTGCATGGACACCAGCAGGGTGTTCACGCGGGTGCTGCCGGTCACGCGGCGCTGCAGGGTGTTGATGGGCACGAGCACGAAGTCGTCCTGGTCGTTGCCGAAAGCGCCCTGCCCTTTCGAGGCGAACACGCCGATCACGCTGCACGAGAACTGCTTCAGCCGCAGCGGCTCGCCCAGCACGTCGGCGCGGCCGAACAGCTCGCGCCGCACGGTCTCGCCAATCAGGCACACGGCCGAACCGGCGCGCAGCTCTTCGTCGCTGAACTCGCGCCCGCTGGCCAGGGCCCAGTTGCCGGTGCGCAGCCACTCGTTGGTGCTGCCCACCACGCTGCTCTGCCAGTTCTTGCCGCTGGCCACCAGCGTGGCCGAGGCGCGGGCCTCGGGCGCCACGGCGCGCACGCCGCCGATCTGGGTGGCAATGGCCTCGGCGTCGCTTTCTTTGAAGGCCGGGGCCACGCTGCCGCCACTGCCCGGGCCCAGGCGCTGGCCGGGGCGCACCTGCAGCAGGTTCACGCCCAGGCCGGCGATCTGGTTTTGCACCGCCTGCGTGGCGCCGTTGCCCACGGTGACCATGGTGATGACGGCGCTCACGCCGATGACGATGCCCAGGATGGTGAGGAAAGATCGCAGCAGGTTGCGCCGGATGGAGCGCAGCGCCAGCAACAGGGTGTTGAGCCACATGGTCAGGCTTTCTCGGGCTCGGTCGGCCGCGCCGGGTGGGGGTTGGGTTCGTCGGTGGCGACCACGCCGTCCACGAAGCGCACGATGCGCTGGGCGTAGGCGGCCATGTCGGGCTCGTGGGTGACCATGAGCACGGTGATGCCACGCTCCGCGTTCAGGCGCCAGAGAAGGTCCATGATTTCGCGGCTGCGCGCGGTGTCGAGGTTGCCGGTGGGCTCGTCGGCCAGCAGCACCTCGGGCTCGGTGACGATGGCGCGCGCAATGGCCACGCGCTGCTGCTGCCCGCCCGACAGCTCGGCGGGGGTGTGGTGTTCCCAGCCGGTCAGGCCCACGGCGGCCAGCGCCTGGGCGGCCAGCTCGCGCCGGCGCGCGGCGCTCTCGCCGCGGTAGAGCAAGGGCAATTCCACGTTTTCTTGCGCCGAGGTGCGCGCCAGCAGGTTGAAGCCCTGGAACACGAAGCCGAAGTAGCGCCGGCGCAGGCGGGCGCGCTCGTCGCGGTTGAGCGATTCCACGTGCACGCCGCGAAACCAGAACTGGCCGTCGCTGGGCCGGTCAAGGCAGCCAATGATGTTCATGGCGGTGGACTTGCCCGAGCCGCTGGGGCCCATCACGGCCACGAACTCGCCGTGGGCGATGTCCAGGTTCACGCCGCGCAGGGCCTGAAAGGCGGCCGTGCCCTCGCCGTACACGCGGGTGATGCCGCGCAGGCGAATGAGCGGGTTCGGCCGCTCGACGATGGCGCCGGGATCGCTCATGGCTTGGCCGCCGCGCTGCGCTGGTCGGTAATCACCGCCATGCCGGCCTGCAGTTCACCGCCGGTGATTTCGGTCTGGCGGCCGTCGCTGATGCCGGTGCTCACGCGCAGGGGCACGGCCTGGCCATCGCGCAGCACCCACACCTGGCGCTGCGCGCCAGCGCCTGCGTCACCGGGCGCGGGCCGCGCGCCGGTGCGCGGCGCGCGCGGCATGAGCTTGCTCAAGAGGTTGCCGTTGCCGCCACCGGCCGCAGCGGCCGCCGGGGCCGCTGCCGGCACGAAGCGCAGCGCGGTGTTGGGCACCAGCAGCACCTTGTCGCGCTCGGTGGCCACCACGGTGGCCGAAGCCGTCATGCCCGGGCGCAGCGACAGGTCGGCGTTGTCCACCGTGAGTTCGGTGGTGTAGGTGACCACGCCATCGGTCTTGGTGGAGCCGAAGGCCACGCGCGAGATGGTGGCCGGGTAACGGCGCGCGGGGTAGGCGCTCACGGTGAAGGTGGCGGTCTGGCCCTCTTTCACCGAGCCGATGTCGGCCTCGTCCACCGACACATTGAGCTTGAGCGAGCGCAGGTCTTCGGCCACCTGGAACAGGGTGACGGCCTGCAACGAGGCGGCCACGGCGTTGCCGGGGTCTACCGTGCGGGTGAGGATGACGCCGTCAATGGGCGAGCGGATGCTGGCCTTGGTGAGGTTGGTGGCGTCGGTGGAGGCGGCGGCGCGCGCTTCGTCCACGCTGGCGCGGGCGCTGTCGAGGCTGGCGCGGGCACGGGCCACGGCGGCGCGGGCGGTGTCGAGTTCGGTGGCCGAGGGCACCTGCCCGCCCGAGAGGCGCGCCACTTCTTCATAACGCGCCAGCGTGGCCTGGGCCTCTTTCACGGTGGCTTCGCGTTCGGCCAGGGCGGCCTGGGCCGAGGCCAGGTTGGCGCGCGAGCGCTTCACCTGGTCTTGCAGCTTGGCGGTGTCCAGCTCGACCAGCACCTGGCCTTGCTTCACGCGGTCGTTCACGTCCACCAGCACGCGCGCCACGGTGCCCGACAGCTCGCTGCCGATGTTCACCGTGCGCGTGGGCTGCAAGGTGCCGTCGGCCGCCACCGTGAGCGAGAGCTTGCCCACGCGGGCGGGCTCGGTCACGTAAACCGGGCCGTCTTTCACGGCCTGGCGGCCTTGCCACCACACGGCGGCGCCGGCCAGGGCCAGCACGGCAACGGCCGCGCCCCAGGTGCTGGGGCGGCGCCACCAGGGGCGGGGCCGGTCGGTGCCCAGCAACTCGTCCAGCGTGGCGACCGGGGCGGTGGCGGGAATCGGGGGTGTCTTGTTGGGGTCGGTCATGGCGAGGCGACGAAAAAAGCGAATCAGGGTTGGGCGGCGTCGGGCAACCAGCCGCCGCCCAAGGCCTTGTAAAGCTGCACGTGGTCGGTGGCCAGGGCCACGCGGGCACTGGCCAGGCTGTCTTGTGCGCTCAGCAAACTGCGCTGGGTCTCCAGCACGGTGGCGAAGTCGATCAGCCCGCCCTGGTAGCGCTGGCGGGCCAGCAGCTCGGCGTTGGCGGCGGCCTGCGCGGCGGTCTGCAGGCGCTCCACGCGCTCGCGGTCACCGGCCAGCGAGACCAGCGCGTCTTCCACCTCGCGCAGCGCCACCAGCACCGCGCTCTCGTAATCAAGCCGGGCCTGCTCGAAGGCGGCGGCCTGGGCATCGGCCTGGGCGCGCAGGGCCCCGCCGTCAAACAGCGGGGCGGCCAGGCTGGCGATGAGGCTGTTGGCCGCCGAGGTGCCCGAGGCCAGCGAGCGCAGGCCCAATGAGCCGCTCAGGCGCAGGCTGGGGTAGCGCGCGGCCTCGGCCTGGGCCACGCGCTGGCGGGCGGCCTCGGCGCGCTGGAAAGCGGCGCCCACATCGGGGCGCTGGCGCAGCACGTCGGCCGGGAAGGAGAGCGCCAGCCCGGCGTCGGGCTGAGGTGGCTCGGTCTCGGGCCAGGTGGTGGCCACCTGGGCCAGTGCCCCCGGCGCGCGGCCGGTGAGCACGGCCAGGCTGTTGAGGGCTTGTGCCGCGTTGGCCTGCAGGATGGGCAGTTGCGCGCGGGTCTGGGCAGCGGCGGCGCGGGCCTGCTCCAGTTCCACGCTGCTGGCCAGCCCGGCCTGCACGCGCCACTGCACGATCTGCAAGGTGGCCTCTTGCGCGGTCAGGTTGCGCTGGGCAATGCCCAGGCGCAGGCGCTGGCCGCGCCAGTCCAGGTAGGCCAGCGCCACCTCGGCCGCCAGCGAGGCCTGGGCGTTGCCCAGGTTGAGGGCGGCGGCGCGGGCCTCGGCCTCGCTGGCCGCCGCCGCGCTGCCCCTGGCGCCGAACAGGTCGGCCTCCCAGCTGGCGTCCAGGCTCAGGCTGCGGCTGTTGGTGGTGCCGCTGGCCGCCGCGCGCGAACGCTGGGCCGAGGCGCTCAGGTCCACCGAGGGGCCGAGCGCGGCGCCCGCGGCCTCGCGCTGGGCGCGGGCCTGCTGCAGCACGGCCTGCGCGCGGCGCACGCTGGTGCCCTGGGCCAGGGCCTGGCGCACCAGCTCGCTGAGCACGGGGTCGTTGAAGCGGGTCCACCAGTCGGCCAGCTTGGCCGGGGCCGGCTCGCTGCCGGCATCGCTTGGTGCTGCCCAGGCGGCGGGCACGTCAACGCCGTGGCGCAGGGCCTCGGGGCCGGGGCCCAGGGTGCCGCAGGCCGAGAGAACTGCCAGGCCCAAGACACTGAGGGGCCGCAGGAGCAGAGGGAATGAGAAGGCAGTTGTCATGACCGAAGCTCACGTCAGGGCCGGCGCCTGGTGTCACTGGGTCACCCAAAGACCAAGGACGGCACGAGCCATGGCGCCGATTGTTGGATCGGCTTTGTCAAGGAAGCGTTAAAGCCTCGCACGCAATGCAGTGGTTTACCAAATATTTACGCAACACCAATCAAGACCAAGCTTGCGGAACCGGTTCCTTCATCGATAGCCTGCGGGCTTATCTTGCTACCAAATCGAGAACACCACCGTGAACCAACGCCTGCTGTCACCCCATGCCTCGCGCCGCCAAATCGGCGCCGCCCTGCTCGCCACCGCCGCCGCCACCGTGCTGCCCGGCTGCGCCAGCACCGCCACCACGGCCCCCGCGCCGCGCAAAACCTTTGTGCTGCTGGCCCCGGGCTGGGCCGGCGCCTGGGTGTACCGCGACACCATTGCGCAACTGCGCGCCCAGGGCCACACGGTGTACGCGCCCACGCTCACCGGCCTGGCCGACCGCTCGCACCTGCGCACGGCACAGGTGAACCTGGACACCCACATCCGCGACGTGGTGGACCTGCTGAAGTGGGAAGACCTGAAAGACGTGGTGCTGGTGGGCCACTCCACCACCGGCGCGGTGGTGGCCGGCGTGGCCGAGCAGGCGCTGCCGCGCATCGGCTCGGTGGTGATGCTCAACGCCTACCTGCACGAAGACGGCCGCTCGGTGTTTGACTACATGAGCGCGCGCGTGCAGGCCGACATCACCGCCCGCCTCGCCAAGGGCGAAACCGGCCTGCCCCCGCCGCCGGCCAGCTACTACGCCATGCCGAGCGCGCCCACCGCGCGCGCCCAGGCCTTGCTGAGCCCCCAGCCCCTGGGCGCCATGACGCAAAAAGTGAAGCTCACCGGCGCGCTGGAGCGCGTGCCCAAGAAGACCTACGTGATGCTGGCCACCTTTGCCCGCGGCAAGGACTTCGAGACCGTGCACTACCGCCGCGCGCAAAGCCTGCCGGGCTGGACCACCCGCGAGGTGGAAATGGGCCACCTGCCCATGCTTGACCAGCCAGAGGCCTTCACCCGCCTGCTGCTGTCGGTGGCGTGATGGCGCGGCGCGGGCCGGGTGCCGGCGCCGCCATGGCGTTGGTGGTGGTGGCCACCTGCGCGGCCTCGGCGGTGTCGGCCCAAACGCTCACGCTCTCGGGCGGCATTGCGGTGGGCCTCACGCGCGAGGCCAGTGGCGCCCAGGCGGTGCAGCAGGTGGCCAGCCTGGCCACCACTGGCAACTACCTGAACATCGCCGCTGTCGATGAACTGGGCGCGGGCTGGCGCAGCGGCGTAACGCTCACCGCCCGCTTCCAGCCCGACACCGGCAACACCGACGGCGGCGCCGACCGCGCCTTCCAGACCAGCAAGCTGTGGGTCTCGGGGCCCTGGGGCGAGTTGGGCATGGGCCGCTTCAACGCGCCCACCGACATCCTGCGCGCCCGGGGCGACCTGTTCTATTCGGCCGGCGCGGCGGCGGGCGTGTTCGGCCACCCCGGCGACGTGACCCTGCGCTACAGCAGCATGGTGCAGATCAGCACCCCGGTGGTGAACCACGTGAAGGCCGTGTTCGCCGTGGCCGACCGCGACGCCAACACCGCCTATCCCTCCCCCGTGCCGGGCGTGCTGGTGCCGGCCGCCCGGGCCAACATCCGCGAGATCACGCTGGAATACACGAACGGCCCGCAAGCCGCGGGCCTGGGCTTCACCGAGAACCCCAATGGCGTGCCCGGCGTGCGCGCCATCACCGCCGTGCTGCGCCAACCCCTGGGCAGCGCCCTGCTGGGCGTGGTGCACACCGACCTGCGGCGCAGCAACGGGCTTGACGCCCAGCGCACCTCGGTGCACCTGAACCTGCCCTTGGCCCCGGGCTGGGTGGGCAAGACCGGCGTAGAGCGCCAACGCACCGACGGCCAGGGCGCGGTGACCGGCCTGGCCTTGGGCGTGGACCGGGTGCTGAGCCCGCGCACCCGGCTGATCGCCGATGCCTGGCGCAAAAGCTCGCGCAGCACCACCCGCGCCAGCGACGGCGGCATCAGCTACGCCCTGGGCATTCGCCACACCTTTTGAGCCGGGCGCGGCGAATGGGGGCGGGTTGAGGCCGGTCAAGCCCGGCCGGCCCGGCCCATGCTGAAATGCGGGCATGGAAACCGAACCCCACCCGGTATTCAGCGCCCGCGCCCTCACCAAGACCTATGGCGACGGCCCCACCGCCGTGCACGCGCTGCGCGGGGTGGACCTGGACATCGTGCAGGGCGAGTTCGTGGTGCTGCTGGGCGCCTCGGGCAGCGGCAAGAGCACGCTGCTCAACATCCTGGGCGGGCTGGACACCGCCACCAGCGGCTCGGCCACCTGGACGCACCAGGGCCAGACGCACCAGCTCACGGGCGCCAGCGACGCCGAGCTCACCCGCTACCGGCGCGAGCACGTGGGCTTCGTGTTCCAGTTCTACAACCTCATCCCCAGCCTCACCGCCCGCGAAAACGTGGCCCTGGTGACCGACATGGCCGACGACCCCATGCGCCCGCAAGACGCGCTGGCCCTGGTGGGCCTGGGCGAGCGGCTTGACCACTTCGTGGCCCAGCTCTCGGGCGGCGAGCAGCAGCGCGTGGCCATTGCGCGCGCCATCGCCAAGCGCCCGGCCGTGCTGCTGTGCGACGAGCCCACTGGCGCGCTCGATTGCGCCACCGGCGTCATGGTGCTGCAGGCCATCGAGCGGGTGAACCGCGAGCTGGGCACCACCACCGTGGTCATCACCCACAACGCGCCCATCGCTGCCATGGCCGACCGCGTGCTGCGCCTGGCCGACGGCCGCATCGTGGAAGAGCGGCGCAACCCGCACAAGGCCGAAGCGGCCTCGCTGTCTTGGTGAGTGCCGAGGTGAGCGCGTCATGAGAGCCATCCACACCAAGCTGCTGCGCGACCTGTGGCGCCTGCGCGCGCAGGTGATCACGATTGCGCTGGTGGTGGCGGTGGGCGTGGCCGGCTTCGTGGGCATGTTCTCGGTGCACGAGTCGTTGCTGGCCGCGCGCGACGCCTTCTACCGCGACAACCGCCTGGCCGATGTGTTCGTCACCGCCAAGCGCGCGCCGGTGCACCTGCGCGACCGGCTGCAGGCCATCGACGGCGTGCTGGCGGTGCAACTCACGGTGCAGGCCGACGCGCAGATTGACCTGCCCGGTGTGGACGCACCGGTCACCGGCCGCTTCGTGGGCCTTGACCTGGCCCGCGCCCAGGCCGGCCGCCAGGGCCTGAACGCGCTCACACTGGTGAAGGGCCGCTGGCCCGAGCGCGGCAACGCACTGGAGGCGGTGGTGAACGACCGCTTCGCCACCGTGCGCGGCCTGCGCCCGGGGGATGCGGTGCACGCCATCCTGAACGGGCGGCGCGAGCGCGTGGTGCTGGTGGGCACCGCCATCTCGCCCGAGTACGTGTTCGCCTCGCGTGGCGGGGCGCCCGACGACCAGACCTTTGGCCTGTGGTGGGTGGACGGCCAGCGCCTGGAAGACATCTTTGACCTGCAAGGCGCCTTCAACCAGGCCGCGCTGCGCCTGCACGCGGGCATGCCCACCGCGCCCGTGATGGAGGCGGTGGACCGCCTGCTGGCGCCCTACGGCTCGCTGGGCGCGGTGGACCGGCACGACCAGCTCTCGGCCCGCATCGTCGAAGACGAGCTATCGCAACTGAAGGTGCTGGGCACGGTGCTGCCCAGCATCTTCCTGGCGGTGGCCATGTTCGTGCTCAACGTGGTGCTGGGCCGCCAGGTGGCCACGCAGCGCAGCCAGATCGCGGCGCTCAAGGCGCTGGGCTATGGCAACGGGGCCATCGCGGCGCACTACATCGAACTGGCGCTGGTGATCGCCGGTCTGGGCGTGGCCGCGGGCCTGGCCCTCAGCGGCTGGATAGGCCGGCTCACCCTGGGCCTGTACGACGAGGTGTTTCGCTTCAACCAACTGGCCTACGCCACGCCGGCGTGGCTGCTGCTGGCGGCCACCGGCATTGCCGCCGTGGCCGCCGCCGCCGGCACCTGGGCCGCCATCCACCAGGTGGTGCGCCTGAGCCCGGCGCAGGCCATGCAGCCCCCCACCCCGCCCAGCTACCGCGCCACCCTGCTGGAGCGCCTGGGCCTGGGCCGGCAACTGGGGCCGGGCGGGATGATGGTGGTGCGCAACCTGGAGCGCCGGCCGCTGCGCTCGCTCTTCACCGTGGGCGGCATCGCCGCGGCGGTGGCGCTGCAGATCTCGGGCGCCTTCTGGCTGGACGCCATCGCCCACGTGGTGGACGTGCAGTTCCGCCAGGTGCAGCCCGGCAATGTGCTGCTGAGTTTTCACCAGCCGGTGCGCCAAGACGTGGTGCGCGAGCTGCAGCGCCTGCCCGGCGTGCAGCGCGCCGAGCCCCTGCGCAGCGAGCCCGTGCGGGTGCACGCCCACGGCCGGCGCGTGGACACCACGCTGCAGGGCACGCTGCCCGATGCGCAACTGCTGCGCGTGGTGGACACCAGCCTCGGCCCCATCGAGTTGCCCGACCACGGCATCACCCTGTCGCACCTGCTGGCGCGCGAGCTGGGCGTGGGCCTGGGCGACACAGTGGAACTGGAATTTCGCCTGTGGCACCGGGCCCGCGCCACGCTCACCGTGAGCGCCATCGTGAACAACCAGATGGGCAAGCCCGCCTACCTGCCACTGGCGCAGATGAACCGCCTCTCGCGCGATGGCGACGCCGTCACCAGCGCCGCGCTGCAGGTGCAGCCGCAGGCCATGCCGGCCTTCTGGGCCGCGGTGAAGCAGGCCCCGGTGATCGACAACGTGTTCGACAAACAGGCCACGCTGGCCTCGTTCGAGGCCACCACCTCGCGCAACATGGGCGTGCTCAGCGCCATCCTCACCGTGTTCGCGGTGGCCATGGCGGTGGGCATCACCTACAACGCCGCGCGCATCGCCTTGTCGGAGCGGGCCTGGGAACTCGCCAGCCTGCGCGTGCTGGGCATGACGCGCGCCGAGGTCTCGGCCCTGCTGCTGGCGCCGCTGGCGCTGGAACTGCTGCTGGCCCTGCCCCTGGGCGCGGCGGCCGGCTGGGGCCTGGCGAAGCTGCTGATGGCGCTCATGTCCAGCGAGAACATCGAATTCCCGGTGATCGTGGCGCCGGCCACCTACGGCTGGGCCGTGCTCATCGTGCTGGCCGCGGGCGTGGCCAGCGCGCTGGTGGTGCGCCGGCGCATTGACCACCTGAACCTGGTGGCCGTTTTGAAGGTACGCGAATGAACGACAAGACCAAACCCTCACGCAAAGGCCGCTGGCTCGCCCTGGGCCTGCTGGGCGTGGCCGTGCTGGGCGCCGGCGTCTGGGCCTTCCGCCCGCGCCCCCTGGGCGTGGAAACCGCCCCGGCCACGCTGGCCCGCTTCGAGCAGGCGGTGGAAGAAGACGGCGTGCTGCGCCTGCAGCAGCGCTACGCCATCACCGCCCCCGTCACGGGCGAGCTGCAGCGCCCCACGCTGAAGGTGGGCGACCGCGTGCGCGCCGGCGAGGTGGTGGCCCGCCTGCTGCCGGCCGCGCCGGTGATGATCGACACCCGCACCCGCGCTGTGCTGGAACAGCGCGTGGGCAGCGCAGAAGCCGCCCGCGCCGCCGCTGGTGCGCAGGTGCAGCGCCTGCGCACCGCGCTGGAGCAAGCCCGGCTGGAAGCACAGCGGGCGCAACAACTGGCGCGCGACAACTTCATCTCGGCCTCGGCCCGCGACACCGCCGTGCTGGCCGAGCAGGCCGCGCAGCAAGGCCTGCAAGCTGGCCTGGCCGAGCAGCGCGCCGCCGACTTCGCCCTGGCCGAGGCCCGCGCCTCGCTGCTGCGCGCCCAGCCCGCGCCCGCCGCGCCGGGCACCCCCAGCGAACCCAAGGGCCTGTGGACCGTGGCCAGCCCGGTGGACGGCGTGGTGGTGCAGCGCCACCGCGACAGCGCCGGCCCCGTGGCCGCCGGCGCCGCCTTGCTCGACATTGGCGACACCGCCCAGGTCGAGGCCGTGATCGACGTGCTCTCGGGCGACGCCCGCCGCATCGCCCTGGGCGCGCCGGCCCGGCTCGACCTGGGCGGCGGCGGTGCCCCGCTGGCTGGCCACGTGACGCGGGTGGAACCCGTGGCCTTCACCAAGGTCTCGGCCCTGGGCATCGAAGAGCAGCGGGTGAACGTGGTGGTGGCGCTGGACCAGCCCCCGCCCGACGGCACCGGCCTGGGCGAAGGGTTTCGGGTGGACGCGCGCATCACCCTCTCAGTCAACGAGGGCGTGCTCACCGTGCCCAGCGCCGCGCTCATGCGCCAGGGCAGCGGCTGGCGCGTGGTGGTGGTGGACGGCGGGCGGGCCCGCCTGCGCGAGGTGAGCGTGCAAGACCGCAACGCCGACGCCGCCTGGGTCAGCCAGGGCCTGCGCGAGGGCGAGCGGGTGGTGCTGTACCCCAGCACCGCGCTGACAGAAGGCCAACGCGTGGCCGAGCGGCCCTGGAGTGCGGGCAAACCCTGAGACAGGGCGCCCCTAAAATGCCGGCTGGGTGTTGTGGCCAGCCGGGCCGCAGCAGGTTGTGCGCGAAGGTCGGGCCGCCTCGCGGGTTATCCACGCCTATCGCATGACCGATCCCATCGTCCAATGGGTGGCCGCGGCTTTGTTTGCCATTGCCGTTTGCCACACCTTCGCCACCCGCTTCTTCGAGGGGCTGGCCCATTCCCACCCCCGCCACGCCGGCATCTTTCACCTGCTGGGTGAGGTCGAGGTGGTGTTCGGCTTCTGGGCCATGGTGCTGGTGCTGGCCTTGTTCGCCCTGGTGGGCACCACCGATGCCATCGCCTATGTGGAGTCGCGCAACTTCACCGAGCCGCTGTTCGTGTTCGCCATCATGGTGGTGGCGGGCACGCGGCCCATCCTGCAACTGGCCGACGCCGCCACCCGCTACGTGGCGCGCTTCATGCCCTTTGCGCGCGGGCCGGCCACCTACTTCCTGATCCTGGCCTTCGTGCCGCTGCTGGGCAGCTTCATCACCGAGCCCGCGGCCATGACGCTGGCCGCCCTCATGCTGCGCGACACCCTGTTCCGCCAGACCCTGTCGCAGCCGCTGAAGTACGTGACCCTGGGCACGCTGTTCGTGAACATCTCCATCGGCGGCACGCTCACGCCATTTGCCGCGCCACCGGTGCTGATGGTGGCCAGCAAGTGGAACTGGGACCTGTGGTTCATGCTGGGCACCTTCGGCTGGAAGGCCGCGCTGGCCGTGACGGTGAACGCCGCCTGCGCCACGCTGCTGTTTCGCAAGCAGCTTGACCACGTGGCCCAGCGCGACGAGGGCGCGGCCGGCGCCACGCCCACCGTGCCCTGGGTGGTGACGATGATGCACATCGCCTTCCTGGCCACGGTGGTGGTGTTCGCCCACCACCCCGCCATCTTCATGGGCGTGCTGCTGTTCTTCATTGGCTACTGCACCGCCTACCCGCGCCACCAGAACCCGCTGATCCTGCGCGAGGCCCTGCTGGTGGCCTTCTTCCTGGGTGGCCTGGTGGTGCTGGGCGGCCTGCAGCGCTGGTGGCTGGAGCCGGTGCTCATGGGCATGAACGCCACCACCGTGTTCTTTGGCGCCACCGCGCTCACCGCCATCACCGACAACGCCGCCCTCACCTACCTGGGCTCGCTGGTGGAAGGCCTGAGCGACGAGTTCAAGGTGGCGCTGGTGGCCGGCGCCGTCACGGGCGGCGGCCTCACCGTGATCGCCAACGCCCCCAACCCGGCGGGCGCGGCCATCCTGAAAGAGAAGTTCACCAACCAGACCATCAACCCGCTGGGTCTGCTGATTGGCGCGCTGCCGCCCACACTGGTGGCGGTGCTGGCCTTCCGCGTGCTCTGACACGGCCTGGGCGGTGC
>Ga0255140_1000258_pt1 | contig 22473 bp, 20 predicted proteins | sample Law_Colum_RepC_8_FD_188547 | JGI IMG/M metagenome (GOLD analysis project Ga0255140, IMG submission 188547) | Freshwater microbial communities from St. Lawrence River, New York, United States - Law_Colum_RepC_8d | ecosystem: Environmental > Aquatic > Freshwater > River | place: USA: New York...
GCTGGTGGCGTTTTGCAGCACCCGCACCACCACCTGAGGCTGATGGGCCTTGCCCTTCAAGCGCTGAACAATGGCGTTTTGCACATCTACCGTTGACAGCCCTGCCGCCTTGATGGTGCCTGCAAACGGTACATCCAGCGTGCCATCGGCCGCCACCATCTGCGCGGGCAACACCGTCACCCGGGCTGTGGCAGCGCCACTGCGCAGGTCCATGGCCGAGGCCCCGAACAAACTCGCGGGGGGTGCCTCCCAAATCGACACCTCCAGCACATCGCCTGCGCCCAGCCAAAAACCCGGCTGACGCGTCTGTCCCCAAAGCTGGGCAAACGAGTGGTCTGCGCGTCGTGCATTGGACAGCCCCTGCGCCACCGAAGCCGTCACATCAATCAAGGCAATGCCTTGCGTGTGGGCCTCTTGCGACTTCTGTTGAATGACCTCAAGACTGGGCCCCGACGAAGGCAAGGCATCGGGGTAGGTGCCGCAACCGGCCAAGGGCAAAACCAGCCACCACCCCTGGCGGTGCAGCGCCGCCCATGCGCGCTGAAAAAGTAACACCGCAGCGCGGCCCTGTGGATCAAATTGCATGGCCATCGTCCTCATGGCTGACGCAAAGCCAAATGTGTGGCGCGCAAATGGCGCTCCATGGGCAAGTCCGACTCGACGCCCAGCACACTGCGGTGGTACCAGCCCCCCCAAGAACGGCGTTGGGCCTTGTTGTAGCGCTGCAGCGCCTTGGCCAAACCTGGCAGCTTTTGGCCAAAGGCCTTGCCCTCATCTGAATGGCACAAACCCTTGACCACGCTCATGCGCGTCCAGCCATCGCGCAAACGCTTGAGGTAGTTGTTGCCACCGTCCACATCCGCCTCTCGGCCCAGCAAGGCCACATAAGCGGCCTTCACAAAATCGGCACCGTCCAGCTCCAGCAACTCATGGATGTGCGCCACCTCAGGCGCCGGGCCATCCCACGAAACCGGCGCAGCGGCTGGCCACCAAGTAGGCGCCGTCATCACCGCCGTGCTGCGAGCCATGGGGGCCGACACCACCAAACTGCGGCGCATCTGTTGGCGGCGCGCCTCGTAGCGCTGCGCCTCTTCGCTGCTGGCCAAAGCCTGGTAAGCCTCGGCACGGCTCACCCCCTGCTGCAGCTGCTGCAAATAACCACTCAGGCCATCGGCATCGGCACCGCGCCCCAGCAGGCGCAAATACGCCTGGCGCACAAAAGCCTCATCGTCCAAAGCCATCATGCTCGGCTCCATGGCCTGCAGCACATTCATTGATTGATTCACTTCACTCATGTTCTGACACCCTTCAAATTCCAAATTCAAATTCAAATCCATTCAGCCTTGGTCGGCTGCACCTTGTCCAAAACCTCGGCTCAAGCCAGGTCGGCATCGAGCTTTTGCTCATCACAAATCACGGCACTCACCGACTGCGTGGCCTGGTCCAAATCGGCCCGCAGCGACGCACTGGCAGGCGCCCGCTCAGCCCCCTGACCAGCATCGCCGCCCAAGGCCCAATGCTTCATGAACAAACCCATCACATGCGCCACGCCCTCGGGCAAGACCTCGCGCCAATCGGGTGCAAAGTAACGGCCGGCATTGGGCGCTGCCGTGATCACCTCGTAAGAAGCAAAGTAAGCCACCCAGTCAAACTCGTTCACCAGCTCTTGCGCCACCGAACGCAACACCGCCTTGCTGTAAGCGGTAGACGCCATCACGCTGCGCGGCTCGTAAGTCGCCACCAAAGGCACTGGCGACACCGTCAGCACCACACGCACCTTGGCATTGACCGACTTGAGCAACCACAAAAACGCCCGCATGTCGGCCAAAACCTGCTCGTGGCTGAAGTTGACAAACGCAAACTCGCCCATCGGAGCCGAAGGCGACGCCACACCCGGCGCCAGCGGCAACACCACCCCATCGGCTGGCCGGTGCCAAGCCTCGGTCAGGCCCAGCGTGAACACCAACACATCGCAGCCCTGAAACATGTCGCTGGTGCAAGCCAGCATCTGCTGGCGCGAAGCCAGGGCCTGCGCTTCGTCATCAAAACCCTCGGGCTCGATGTAGGGGCGTAAACCATCCACCCAACGGCCATCGCCACGCGGCCACACCAAACCCTGCGGACTTGGCGCATCGCCCAAAGCCATCTCGAGCAACTGCCGCAATTGACGGGCCGTGTACACATTGCCAAACCGCGCCGAAAACACCCCATAGTTGCGCGCCAACTGCGCATCGGGCGACAAATCATCCGCCCGCTCGGTCACCAGGTAATGAAAACCATGCGCCACCAAAGTGCGGGCAATGTGCTGCGCAAAACAGCTGCCGGCCGTGGCCACCTTGTCGGTGGGCGAAATCCTGAACGGCGCTGCCAACACCGGGTCCAGCGCCGAAGCCGACACCCGCTCCACCGCACGCCGCCAAAACTGCGCATCGGGCAAGTGGAGGTAAGGGTTGCCTGCCACCACGGCAGCACCACCTGACACCGTTTGCGCTGCACGCTGAGCCAAAAAATCGGGCAAGCTCTTGAAAGCCTGCGCCTGCAAACGGTCACACTGCAAATCGCCGGGCGCGTAACGGGCATACAAGGCAAACGAAGCCTGAATAAACGCATCCAGCCCCATGTAATGCACCGATTTTCCCTGGTCAACAGGCCGATGTGCACCTTTAAAAGCATAGCTGCCCGGCGTGCGCAAACCCAAGGCCTGCGCCACATCGGGGTACACCGGCCAACACGGCGAACGCGCCAGCTCATCGTCCACCACATCGCGCGCGTCGGCCACACCCGCAATGCCCAAAGCCGCCAGACAATGCAAAGCCACATCGGCCAAAACCTGCGGCTTGGGGTGGTTGATGGTGTGCATCCACACGCCCGACGCTTGCCAAGCCGACAACCAGCGGTGCACCGGCATGCTGCACTGACGGCCCTTGTTCACCAAATGGTTGATGCCCGCTGCATGCAGGTCAAAAAACCCCACATGCCGGAACACCTGCGCGTTGAACAAATCCCGCGTGGCCTGCACCGACAAACCCTGCAAAAACCCCCACAAAACCAAGACCGAGTGATAAGCGCCAATCGGGCTGTCCACCGCCTTGCCCTGCACATGCACATAAGCGCAATCGGGGTGAAAACCCAGCGTATCAATGGTCGGCAAAGGCCGCACCCGAGCCTGAAAATGCGCGGGCTGCTGGAGCAGCCAAGCCTGCCAATGCTCATTGGGGTGCGCCCAAATGCACTGCACGTCCGACCAGTTTTCATCGTCAAAACGCGCCTTCTCCAGCTTGCTGAAAAACCGGGGCGTCATCTCCCAGCCCGTGGCCGTCACATCGTCCTGCATGGCGTTGCACAAAGTGGCCAGCATGTTCACTTGGCAATTGCCCACAAAAGCAATGCGCCGCCTCTGCCTCGCAGACAGCACCAAAGGTGTCGGCATGTCTTGCTGCGCGGTAACGGTTGGCGCATTGACCACCTCGGCCTCGGGCATTTTCTGTTCGGCTGCGTCAAGCACAGGCAACCGATTTTCGGCAGCGGATACTCCGGCGCGTTGACGCAAACGCGCCATCCATTCAGTCCAAATCTGTTTCATCAAAATCGATTCTTGTTGATCCGCCACTTGAAGTCATCAGCAACATTCAAGGGATGCATTTTTTGTGGAGCCCACCCCTGTGGGCAATGGCGGGCCTTGTTGGTGTGCGTGCAATCGCCCACAGGGTGGTCTCCTACAAAGACAACATGCCTTACAGCGATGGTTTTTACATTTTTTGTGGAGCCCACCCCTATGGGCAATGGCGGGCCTTGGTGGTGTGCGTGCAATCGCCCACAGGGTGGTCTCCTACAAAGACAACATGCCTTACGGCGATGGTTTTTGCATTTTTTGTGGAGCCCACCCCTGTGGGCTATGGCGGGCCTTGGTGGTGTGCGTGCAATCGCCCACAGGGTGGTCTCCTACAAAGACAAAAATATCTGCATGGGTGACCACAACATGGGCGATGCAAACTTCATCTGACTGGATCAAGACCGCCATGACGCGCTTTTGTCGCCCCAAGCCATGAACTCCGGATTCAACACAGGGCGGTCGGTGCCGTAGGTCAAAGCCTGCCCGTCCAGAGCCACGACACAACCACCCGCCAACTCCAAAATGGCTTGGGCTGCGGCGGTGTCCCATTGGCTCGTCGGTCCAAACCGGGGGTAAACGTCAGCCGCACCTTCTGCCATGCGGCAAAACTTGAGTGAGCTGCCTGCGGCCACAAAGCTGTAAGGTCTGTTCAATGCGGCCAGCCACTGCTGCAAACGCTCGGCCCCATGCGAGCGGCTGCCCATGACGCGCAAAGTTTGCTCAGGCTGCAGCGCACAGGTGCTGATGGGCCGGGTGCCGCTGGCGTCTTGCTTGAAGACCCCCAAACCCACAGCACCAAAATACAACTCGTTCAAAGCGGGCGCAAACACCACGCCCGCAGCTGGCTTGCCGGCATCGATCAAGGCAATGTTGACGGTGAACTCGCCATTGCGCTGAATGAACTCTTTGGTCCCATCCAACGGGTCCACCAAAAAGAAAGTGTCCACCGCCACATCCGAGCCAAGGCAAAGCCCAGACTCCTCGGACACCACAGGCCACTGCGCAAAATGCGCCTGCAAACCCTGGGCAATCACCCGGTCCGCCCGCAAATCGGCTTCGGTCAGGGGCGACTGGTCGGGCTTTTTGTGCACGGCCACATCCTGGGCATAAACCGCCATGATCTCAACGCCTGCCCTTTGGGCAATGCGGCAAAGTTGCTGCAATTGTGGGTGGGTCAACATGGGGGCATTTTGCTTGGGTTTTGTAGCCACTCGCGTTTGAGCGCGGGGTCATCGACAAGAGCCGGAATCAAAAACGATACCTCAAGCCCACTGTGATGAAGTTGCAGCAGACATGCTTTGTGGGAGCCCCGCCCCAGGGGCGATGGGTGGTCGGCCTTTACACCCCTGCCATCAAAACATCGACGGCACGATGGATTCGGTCAGATTGGTCAGCCACGCTGCCGATGCGGCGCAAACTTGAACGTCGCACAGCGGCAATCAGTCGAGTGGCAAGAACAAAGCGCTGGCCATCGTGCAAAACCTCAGGGTTAAGGTCTTTGACCGCTGGGTAGTCGGCCAACAAAGGGATCACCACCACCGCTGGGTCCGGGGGTAAGAGGTCGCTTTCAACCACGACCATGTTCACCCCGTTGTATTGCGCCACGTCGTACCTAGTCAGGCGCTCCACGTCGAACCTCCTGGCACCATCATGATGTCTGCAAGCGGGTGACCATGGCTCTCATGCCATGCCGCTTGTGCCGCAAAAGCTTCGGCGTTTTGGTTGATCCATTGCTTATGACGCGCATGTGCCACCGCAGTCTTGAGCGCAGCTTCTGCCACCGCAGACACATTGATCTCCAATGCTTTCGCACAATCCAAGACATCGGCATCCAACGTGAGGGAGGTCTTGCGTTTTATTGTTGACACCATCGCTGATCACTCCAGATTTAAACCGCATAGATATACCGCAAAAATATACCGCACTGAAGCTCACAAAGAAAGGGGGGGCTGATACGGCATATGTTTGTGTTTTGTTAAAGCCCAACCCTGTGCGAGATACCTTTTGTCTTTGTAGGAGCCCCGCCCCCGGGGCGATGGGTGGTGGTGTGCAAGGCTTATCGCGACGAGGGCGTCGCTCCTACAAATCACATTCATAGAAACATCATCTGGCCGGATCAACAAATCAGTTCAGATGCACGCCCAATAAGAAGAGTTTTTATTTGGGCTTTGCCAACTGATCAACATCGGTGATCAGATCTTGAACCAATTGAATCATCTCGTTGACCATACTTTCCTCGATATCCAGAAAGCCTTCATACTCAGCGAGGTTTCTTTTTTGGTGGGCTGCATCCAGCACGCGCCAGCGGTGCGCAGGCCAGCCCAACGTATGTGTCAAGCACTGGAACACCGTAAAACGGTTTTCACTGCGGTAACCATGCCAGCGCAATGCGGCCAAAGCTGCGGCATGTGCCGCACCATAAATGCTTGCAAAACGACCATCTACAGATACATGATGCAACTGGGCGTCTGCACAACGCGTTCTGGCCTGCATCAGCATGCGCTGAAATTCAGCAATGTCAAAGGTCTGAATCTTGAGCTGACCAATACGGGCCAGGTTGACCAAAGCATCGGCACCCATCAACTTACTCCTTCGAGCAAATTGATGGTGGGCTGCGCCAGGACTTTGTTCACAAACGATTCCGGGTTCGCTTGGCGTTGTTCAAACTCTTGCGTGGTGTAGCAGGTGGGGTTGACTTTGCGCCCCAGTGATTCCTCGACAGGCTGCAGTTTTTGCAGCACCTCGGCCAAGGTCAGGTCTGTGCCAACCAGCATGATGTCCACATCGCTGGCTGAGTTGTCCTCTTGCTTGGCGACCGAACCATAAATGAACGCGTAAGACAAGGTTGGCCGCAAAGGTGCCAGGGCTTGTGTGAGCTGGACGGCCACACCGCAGGTTTTGCGGGTGAGTGATACCAACTCAGGAAACAGGGGGCTCGCCGGATTGGCTTTAAAAACCCGCAAATTGCCCATGCGCGTGCTTTGCACCAAACCTGCCTGCGTCAACCGCTTTAACTCCTGTTGAAGCGATGCACTGCTCAAACCGGCCAAACGCATCAACTCGTTCATGTAAAAAGACCGGTCAGGCTGGCCAAACAACCAACGAAACAACCGGGCCTGACGGTCAGTGAATACAGCATGTGCAAGTCCCATGGGTTCATATTAGCACGATCATGCTTGAATTTGGCATGATCGTGCTAATCTATGCGATTCAAATTGACCAAAGCTTCAAAGCTCATCTGCTGAACCCACGACAAAGAGCATGGGCTTTTTCATGACCTCGGCCACAAAGACGTTGCCCGTGTCGAGCTTGGATTGCCATTCCTGTCGTGTCATGACATTGGGATTGATCTCCCGCCCCAATTGCGCTTGCAAGTCATACAAGGCATTGACCACCTGGCCGAAAGTCACATCGCCGATGACCATCACATCCACATCGCTGTTTGCGGACTCCGTGGCACTGAAACGAACCTGGCACATCTGCGCCTGACACCATGCGGGGCGATGGGTTGTGGTCTGCAAGGCTTATCGCGACGAGGGCGTCGCTCCTACAGGGGACAAGGTCCCGCATTTTGTTGCCCCCCCCTGTGGGCGATGGCATGCCTTGGCGGTGTGCGTGAAATCGCACACGGGGTGGGCTCCTACAAAAAGCTATCGTTACCCGGGGACATGAATCTGCCGCATCAGCTCATCCACACAAGCCTCTGCCGTGCGATCCTGGGTGCGCAAGTGCACTTCGGGGGCGTCGGGTGCTTCGTAGGGGCTGTCGATACCGGTGAAGTTTTTCAGCTCACCCCGGCGGGCCTTGGCATACAGGCCTTTCACATCCCGCAATTCGCACGCCGCCAAAGGCGTGTCCACAAAAACCTCGGTGAATTCTTCGGATTCAAACAAACTTCGGGCCATGGCGCGTTCTGACTTGAACGGAGAAATAAAGCTCACCAGCACCACCAGGCCTGCATCCACCATCAAACGTGCCACCTCGGCCACACGCCGGATGTTTTCCACGCGGTCTGCCTCTGTAAAACCCAAGTCCCGGTTCAGGCCGTGGCGCACATTGTCGCCATCGAGCAAGTAGGTGTGCACGCCTTGCGCATGCAAACGCTTTTCCAGCAAATTGGCCAGGGTGGATTTGCCCGAGCCCGACAAGCCCGTTAGCCAAATGCACCGAGGCTGTTGCAGCTTTTGCGCCGCACGCGTTTGCTTGTTCACCTCCAGCGCCTGCCAATGGATGTTGCTGGCCCGGCGCAAAGCAAAGTCCAGCATGCCCGCGCCTACCGTCTCAAAGCTCTGCTTGTCCACCAAGATAAAGCTGCCCAACACACGGTTGGTGGCATAGGACTCAAACACCACCGGCGCATGGGTCGACAGTTTCACGCAGGCCATCTCGTTCAGGCCCAACGACTTGGCCGCCAAATGCGCGCCCGTGTTCACATCTTCCCGGTACTTGATGTCCGTCACCGTCGCCGTCACCTCTTTGGTGGCCAGCTTCATCAAATACTGACGCCCGGGCGTCATGGCATGTTCGTGCATCCACAGCAAGCGCGCTTCAAACTGGTCCGCCACCTCTGCTGGCTGGTCGGCAGCCACCAGCACATCGCCCCGGCTGGCATCCACCTCGTCCACCAAGGTCAGCGTCACGGCGTCACCCTGGGTGGCTTGTGTCACTTCGGCAAAACCGCAAAATACCTGCTTGATGCGCGTCTGCACGCCCGAAGGCAACACCCGCACCGCATCACCGGCCTGAATGTGCCCCTCGGCCAAAGTGCCACAAAAACCCCTGAAATCCAGATTGGGCCGATTGACCCACTGCACAGGCATGCGAAACGCCTGACGCGCAGCGGTGCGCGACACATCCACTGTGTCCAAATACCCCATCAAACTCGGCCCCGAATACCACGGTGTCTGCTGACTCAGGTGCAACACGTTGTCGCCCCCCAAGCCCGACAAAGGAATCGCCTGCACTGTCTGAAAACCCAAGTCTTTGGCATACGCCTGGTAGTCGGTCACGATGGTGTTGAAAGTGTCCTGACTGAAAGCCACCAGGTCCATCTTGTTGACCGCCAACACCACATGGCGAATGCCCATCATGCCCACAATGCGGCTGTGCCTGCGCGTTTGCGTCAACACACCCTTGCGGGCATCGATCAAGATCACCGCCACATCGGCAGTCGATGCACCCGTGGCCATGTTGCGCGTGTACTGCTCGTGACCCGGCGTGTCGGCCACCATGAAGCGGCGCTTGTCGGTGGCAAAAAAACGGTAAGCCACATCGATGGTGATGCCCTGCTCCCGCTCGGCCTGAAGCCCGTCCAGCAGCAACGCCAAATCGATTTTTTCTCCCTGCGTGCCGTACTGGCGCGAATCCTTTTCCAGACTGGCCAACTGGTCGTCAAAAATGGCCTTGCTCTCGAACAACAAACGCCCAATCAACGTGCTTTTGCCATCGTCCACGCTCCCGCAGGTGATGAAACGCAAAGTGGGCTTGTTGCGCTGGCTGTCCAAAAAGGCAGCAATGTCTTTTGCATGGAGATCGGTCATTAGAAATACCCCTCCTGCTTTTTCTTCTCCATCGACCCGGGCACATCCGAATCGATCAAACGCCCCTGCCGCTCGGAGCTGCGGGCGTTGAAGGTCTCGGCGATCACCGCCTCCAGCGTGTCGGCGTCGCTGTCGATGGCGGCGGTTAAGGGCCAGCAGCCCAGTGTGCGAAAGCGCACCTGGCGCATCTGCGCCTGCTCGCCGGGGGCAAAGGGAAAACGGTCATCGTCCACCATGATCAGCTGCCCACCACGCTCGACCACCGGGCGTTGCGCTGCCAAGTACAGCGGCACGATGGGGATGTTTTCGGCATGGATGTATTGCCAAATGTCCAACTCGGTCCAATTGCTGATGGGGAACACGCGGATCGACTCGTCCGGCGCAATGCGCGTGTTGTAGAGGTTCCACAGCTCGGGGCGCTGCGCCTTCGGGTCCCAGCGGTGGCCCGGGGCGCGAAAGCTGAACACCCGCTCCTTGGCGCGAGACTTTTCTTCGTCGCGGCGGGCACCCCCAAACACCACATCAAAACCATGCGCATCCAGCGCCTGCTTGAGACCCTGGGTTTTCATCACATCGGTGTGGTAATTACTGCCGTGGGTGAACGGCCCCACCCCGGCAGCCAAACCCTCGGGGTTGGTATGGGTGATCAAGCGCATGCCGCTCTCGGCCACTATGCGGGTGCGGTGGGCATACATGTCCTTGAACTTCCAGCCCGTGTCGATGTGCAGCAAGGGAAACGGCGGCGGTGCGGGATAAAACGCCTTGCGGGCCAGGTGAAGCATGACCGAGCTGTCCTTGCCGATGGAATACATCATCACTGGGTTGCGGGCCGTGGCCACGGCCTCGCGGATGATTTCGATGGATTCGGATTCGAGGGGATTCATTGTTCAATCAAAAAAATTCAAGGTGCTGCGGCAATCGGATGCAGCCCCCCATCCAACATCTGTTGCCAATGGGCTTCTTCACGACGGAGCATGGTTTCGGCCATGACACGAGACAGCGCATGCGGCGTTGACAAATATTCCGGTTCAATGGGCTCGGGCCACCCATCGGCATAAGCATCTGGACCCGCTGCCAACAAATCGCGCCAAACGCGACTCAACTCGTTTTTGATCTTGCCGCGCCAGCGAAAAAACAGAAGGCGACTGTTTTGCAAATCCTGCAAGGTGTTGGTTTTGCGGCTCAGGCTCACATGGTGGTGAATGCGACTTTCGCAGGCGACATAGATTTTTTGGCGCGCCTGCTGAAGCTTGAAGCACAAGTCAATGTCCTCGCAGCCATTGACAAACGACTCATCAAAACCACCCACCGCCAGAAAATCTGCCTTGTGCAACAACATGCAAGCCCCGGTCACAGCAAAAGCCCGGACATGCGGCATCTGCGAAATGGTGTTTTGATGAAAAAGATGCCCCCGGGGCGAGAGCGCCACACCCGCATGGTCCACTGCACCATCAGCCACCCTGAACTGCACATTGCCCACCAAACCAGCATGAAGGCCGGGTGATTGCAGCAAGGCCAACATAGGTTCGAGCCAACCCGGCGAGAGGACCAAATCGTTGTTGAGCAAAACCAGCACATCACCCCGGGCCAGTCGAACGCCTGCATTGTTGCTGGCGGCATAGCCACGGTTGACAACGTTGATGCAGAACCTGATGCGAGGGTCATCCAGCGACTTGAGCCAGCTTGACGTACCATCCTTAGAAGCGTCGTCCACAAAGATGATTTCGTGGCTCACGTCTTGCGGCACAGTCACCTGCAAAGACGCCAGCATGACCTTTGTTTCGGCCAAGTGGTTGTGCAGTGGCACGACAAAACTGATCAAAACTGGATGCACCAAAAAATGCAAATTTTCAGGGGGTGCACTGAATGATTGTTTTGCAACATCATTTTTCGGCACCTGCTGCTGAAAGCATGAGGCGATGAAATCAGCTTGCTAAGGAGCAAGGTTTTTTTGCCTTGATCCAATCCACAATTCCTTCAGCAAGTCCAGCTGTGCCTCAGCTTTCACCATTTCTTCGGCCACGAGCTTTTGTTGTTGCTGCAAACTCTTCAATTGCGCAGATTTGGCATCAAGTTCTTGTCTTAGCGCATCAGATTCGCGGTGGGTCTGAGACAGTGCGTGTTCGGCATTCAAGCGGCGTTGGTTGCCAAAGGCAACTTGGCTGGACAGCGCTTCAAGTTGACATGTCGGCAAATCGGCTTGCCAGTGCGCACAAAGTACCCAGCCGTTTTGAACCTGGCTCAAAATGCTTGGCGGTATGTTCAACGGCGCATGGGGGTCAAACCCTGTGGCCATGACCCAGAGTTGTTCTGTGTCGTTTAAGCCAAGCACCTTCATGTCGGGCGATCTGTTGCCAAACAGTTCTTCCCTCGTGTCCCAAGCCCACTGGGTTTGTCCTGCTTCGTCTTCAAGCCAGACTTTGTCAATCACACACAAGGCCGGTCTGTCGGAAACGTCCCAGCGCAGTGTGCACACAGGCCCTGTCATTTTTTGTAGCACAAAGCGGGCTTCTGTTTTTTGACCGTAACGCCACTGCGCAATCGTATTGCGCGACTCGTCATAACCCTCGTCTACTGTAGACCAGTAAATTGCTGAAATAGCGTTCTCACATGCCAGCTTGATCATCTCTGAGCTTGGTTTGAGCACTGCAATAGGCAACTCTACCCACCAATCCAAATAAGCCATCCAGCGCAAACGAAGTGCATCCAGCGCTGCCAACCCTTTTTCATCCAAGGGGCCTCGCAAGAGCTCATAGGCCTGCACAGCCATGTCAATAGGAACACCCTCGGGAGCGCTCTGCTCAGCGTCAAAATGATTGAAATCGGACGACAAAAAGGCATCCACATCCGCGACCAACGATGGGTTGGCCTGTGCGGCTTGCAGGGCGTCGATGTTCAAAGTGATTGCGATGTGGTTAACAACGTCTTGCCAACCTTGCAGCAAGTCATCGTATTCGACAAAAACCCTGGGCGCATGCCGCGTTTGCAACTCGGCTTCTAACATGTGCGCCACATACAACAGCGCTGCACGCTGGGCAGGCAATGCATCACGCCGCGCCAACGAAGAAATGACCGCCAAGGGCGACCGTAATGAAAATACATATTTGGGCGACAACCCGCCTACTTGCCACACCGATTGCAACACGGGCAACAAACGGCACAAACGTGGATCTTTCAGAACCACAGGCTGGCTGAAATCAAACTCGGCACGCATGACTTCAGCCAACTCATTCGTCGCTCTTGCTGCCTCAACACTGTCCAACCATGCGGCGGGCAAGGTGCGCTCGTCGCACCAGCTGCGGCCCAAACCATTCAGCAAACCATCCAAGCAGATGTTCAGCCGCACATCTTCGTAATAGCCATGGGCGTTGAACTCATTGGCGGGCAGGAGTTGCTTGCCCGCAGAGAATCCACAACGGCTCAAGACACCCGTCAAAGCGGATGTGCCGCTGCGGTGCATGCCCAGCACAACAAGAAAGGTCAAGCAAACACCTCCGCATCGGCACAGGCCTTATCTTCCAAATCCGCGCAGAGAACCAGCTTGCCCATAAGTTGAAAGGAGCTTTCAAAGAAAAAGCCTCTGCTGTCGCCAAAGACTTTAGGGTCGAGGATCAGCACTTCAGGGATGGCTGTTGGTGTGACGGTGTAGGGCATGAATTACTTCAACAAGTTCAACAAATATTGACCGTATCCGTTCTTCTTGAGCGGCTCAGCCAAACGCTGCAGCGCTGCAGCATCAATCCACCCTTGACGGTAAGCAATCTCCTCCGGGCAGGCCACTTGCAGGCCCTGTCGCTTTTGAAGGGTGGCAATAAAGCTGGCTGCGTCAAGCAGGCTGTCATGCGTACCAGTGTCCAGCCAAGCAAAGCCACGGCCCATGATCTCGACGCTCAACTGGCCTTGCTCTAAATAGCGCTTGTTGACATCGGTAATTTCCAGCTCACCCCGAGCAGAAGGCGCAATGCTGGCCGCAATGTCGCAGACCTGCTCGTCATAAAAATACAGCCCCGTCACAGCGAACTGGCTCTTGGGTTGAGCGGGTTTTTCTTCAATGCTGAGGGCCCGCTGCTGGTCATCGAAGTCCACCACGCCATAGCGCTCTGGATCGTGCACATGGTAAGCAAACACGCTGGCACCGCTGCTGCGCTGGTTGGCGCTGTGCAACTGCTTGGCCAGATCGTGACCATAGAAAATGTTGTCACCCAGCACCAACGCGCTGGGCTGTCCAGCCACAAAGTCGCGCCCAATGATAAAAGCCTGTGCCAAGCCATCGGGGCTGGGTTGCACCGCGTATTGAATCTGCATGCCCCACTGGCTGCCGTCGCCCAACAACTCGGCAAAGCGAGGGGTGTCTTGCGGGGTGCTGATCAGCAACACCTCGCGAATGCCCGAAAGCATCAGCGTGCTCAGCGGGTAATACACCATGGGTTTGTCATACACCGGCATGAGCTGTTTGCTCACGGCTTGCGTGACCGGATAGAGACGCGTGCCGGACCCACCGGCAAGGATGATGCCTTTGCGATTTTTCATATTGATTTTTTTTCAAATTTTTTGCTTCACCAAACTGGATCATTCATCCCCATCGTGATGCAGGTTATAGACGCGCTTGCGAGGGCGATGTGAACGGAATGGCCCACTGCAACCGCAATGGTCTATGTGTACTGCTGACTCACCCATTCACGGTAAGCACCGCTCTGTACATTGGCCACCCAGTCCGGGTTGTCCAAGTACCACTGCACAGTTTTGCGAATACCAGTCTCGAAAGTCTCGGACGGCATCCACCCCAGCTCGGCTTCGAGCTTGCGTGCATCAATGGCGTAACGACGGTCGTGACCCGGCCGGTCAGTGACATAACTTATCTGGCTGGCATAACTGCTGCCATCGGCCTTGGGGCGCAACTCGTCAAGCAGCGCGCACACGGTTTTGACGATTTCGATGTTGGGCTTTTCATTCCAGCCGCCCACGTTATAGGTCTCACCCAAACGGCCAGCAGCCAGCACACGACGGATTGCGCTGCAATGGTCCTTGACGTAAAGCCAATCGCGGATCTGCATGCCATCGCCGTAAACCGGCAAGGGCTTGCCAGCCAAGGCATTGACGATCACAAGCGGGATCAGCTTTTCCGGAAAGTGGTTGGGGCCGTAATTGTTGGAGCAATTCGTGGTCAACACCGGCAAACCATAGGTGTGATGCCATGCACGCACCAAGTGGTCGCTGGCGGCCTTGCTGGCTGAATAGGGGCTATTGGGTTCGTAGCGGTTCGTTTCTGCAAATGCCGGATCGACGGGGCCGAGCGAACCGTAAACCTCGTCGGTAGAGACATGCAGAAATCGAAAATCAGATCTTTTCAAGACACTGGATATGCCAGCATGTTCAATCGTTGAGGGCACCAAGCTTGGGTCTGTGTCACCAGATGAAAGACTCAACCAATAGGTTCGAACCGCCTCGAGCAAATGGTATGTCCCCACGATGTTGGTCTGTATGAAATCGCCTGGACCATGGATAGAGCGGTCTACATGGCTTTCGGCCGCAAAGTTGATGACCGCACGCGGGCGGTGTTCAGCCAGCAGGCGCTCGACCAAGGGCTTGTCGCCAATGTCACCCTGCACAAATATGTGACGCGGGTTGCGTTTAAGGCTTGAAAGCGATTCAAGATTGCCGGCATACGTCAGCGCATCGAGATTCAAGACGGCTTCATCACATTGTGCCAACCAGTCCACAACAAAGTTACTGCCTATAAAGCCTGCACCACCAGTGACAAAAATCATAATCCCTCCATATATCAACCAAATATTAATTTTTTTATTTTATTTATTTTTTCTAAATCAGAAATTTGATACTTATCTTGACACAAGTAATTTTCGAAAAACACATCACATTCACCACCTTCATGATTATCACAATACAAACTCAAAGGTAGATCACTATTTTTCATATCAGAGATACCACAACCAATTGATAATTCAAAAATACGCCCCTCAAATCTTCCATATTTTAAATAATGCTCAACAGGATTAACTCTATTTTCGATTAAATCAGGATTAAGCAATAGATATTTAACACTATTAAAAGATAGCGGCAATTCATCAGAGTTTAGACAATCAGGAATTTTAAAATAACTCAACAAATATTCATATATTAATTTTTAATTATTATCAAACTTAATATTAATTAATTTGGATATAAAATTTAAATCACCTGCCGAGAATAAAGATTTAAATTGTTTGTAATTTAATGAAAAATCATTGAATTCCAATAACTCATTTTTAGGCAAAAATTGATTCACAATATCCAAACTATGCGACAATTCAGAATTTATTTTCTTCAAAGCATTAGAATCCAATAAATAATTACCTTTAGAATTTTCATAATTATTTGTTAACTGAACATACACCATTGATTCATGAAAATCAGATAAATTTAAAAAAGAAACCATCCTTAATATTTCAGCCTGATGACAATCTGGAGATTGATTGACATATTTAAAGCATGGCAAATCAGATAAAATTCTTCCGAAAATTAATTTATCAAGCTCGCCGATTAGATTCTTCTTATGAACGTCATAGTTAATCAAAATCAGATTTTCTCTTAATTCATCAGCCAATGACAAATAACCAATCTCTTGTGCAATAAGCTCATCCAAATAATATTCAATTCCAAATTTATAGACTCCCATCTTTAATCCCTGAAGATAAATAGATGCAATGTGGTCAGCAGGATTACGAACAACCAATATAAATCGACAGTCAAATTTTTCCGAAAAAATTTTATTTATTTTATTTAAAAAATCTCCACCTGCGCCACTTAGCCACTCTGATGAAATTAAATAATTAAAATTGCCATCAAACGACCTGCAAAGATCCATCAAATCATATGGCTCAAGATGACTTGACAGTTCAGGAATAGCACCTGCAGCGATACGCAATCCATTGCCAGAAGTTGTTTGACCATTGCATGCCTCTTTAAAATTATCATCTAAATCGGGATACAAAAAACCTTCTTTTTTGTATTTTTCCGTATTAATAGCAAAAGCACTTTGCAAATAAGATGTACCCGTCTTTCCTAAACCTATATGGAAATAAATTTTTTTCATACATTATTGGACATCAAATCCAATTGAAAAGTCTTCACGATCCTTCGCTAAATTAGGGTTGTAATATGGATCTTGCTTTAAGATATCACACCACTTATTTTTCATAAATTCAACTTCCATCTTAAAACGAGTTTGTTTTTCTGGTGTATCTTCAAACCCGCGACTGATTGACTCATGATGATAAAGTTCGGCGTACGGTGTCCAAAGATTGCGATAACCAGCTTCACGGACTTTCAGACAAAAATCCACATCGTTGAATGCAACCTTCAAACCCTCTTCCTCAAGCCCACCAACAGCGTCATAAATTTCACGACGAATAATTAAACACGCAGCTGTCACTGCAGATAAATTCTGTGTGATTACAAGTCGACATAAATATCCTTTATGCGATCTTGCATAATATTTATGCGAGTGACCAGCCACTCCACCAATACCAATAATTACACCTCCATGCTGCACTGTGTCATCACTGTAATAAAGTTTTGCTCCGACACAACCTATTTCACTACGACACGCATTGCTGACCATCTCAGTCAGCCATTCAGAGTTGATCACCTCCACATCGTTGTTAACAAGTCCAATCACACTGCCTTTTGAGTGGGCTACACCAAAGTTATTGATGGCAGAATAATTAAAAGGATGGTCATAACGAATAACGCGAACACGTGCATCCTTCTTTTGGATGACAGTAAACCAATCGAGGGTTTCTTGTTCAACGCTGCCATTGTCCAAAATGATGATTTCGTAATGCGGGTAGGTGGTTTTTTCGAGAATGCTACACACCGCAATTTCGGTGATGTCTTTCTTGTCTCGGGTCGGAATCAGCAAACTGACCAACGGTGCTGGTTGAGGCAAGGGCCAAATGGTTCGATAAGTGTTGGGCACCAAGCCCGCTTCTACCCGTACACCTTCCGGACCATGTTCTGAAAAATAATCACGCAGGGCCCTGATACCTGCTTCGGTGGTGTAGCTCTTCTCATCTGAGGCCAAGGCCGTAGAACCTTCAACTGTGCGCCAGTGGTAAAGCACGCGGGGGAGATGGATGATCTGTTCGTGCTGCACATGCGGCAAACAACGCAGCAAAAGGTCCTGGTCTTGACTGCCCTCCAGGCCAACTCGGAAGCCTTTGATGCGGTTTAATAAATCACGCTTGTAGACACCAAGATGCGACACATAGTTTTGCGAGAAGAAAAGATCTGGATTCCAATCGCTTTTGAAGTGAGGCATTGAGCGCCTGCCTTTGGTGTCAATCTTGTCTTCGTCGCTGTACAGGATTTGAGCTTGCGGATGCTGTTTGATAGCCAACACCATGAAATAAATGGCATATTCGGGCAAAGTGTCGTCATGATCCAGCAAGGCGACATAATCACCTGTGGCAATTTTTAGGGCGCTGTTGGAGGCTAATGAAATATGACCGTTCTGTTCCCGATAAACCACCTTGATGCGCCTGTCACGGCTTTCATATTCTTTTAATACTTGCTCCACATGCGGCTTGGTTGATTTGTCATCGGCTATGCAAAGTTCCCAATACGGATAAGACTGCGCAAGCACTGATTCGATGCATTCACGTAAAAATATCTCGTCCGTGTTGTAAACCGGCATCACAATTGAAATCAATGGTGGGTTGTCCATCGTATCTAGCGTGGCACGCACCTCCTGTGCTGTTGGCAAACCAGGGATTTCAACCTCCTCAATCCACTTGATGTAATAACTGTTTTGATCTCGATTTTCAAAAATAAAATCATATTGATCAAAAAGTACATCCAATGCATTTAGATTCTCTTCACTGGATATTTCCTTAATAATTTCCCATATTTTTTCAATTGAAAAACCAAAATATGCATCAACTGCCGTCATTAATGATTGGAGCATTTTCTTACGGGCGTCAGCCTCGCAAAGTGCTGTGATTCTAAAATCATTAATCGTTATAAAACCTTCCCTTTCGATTGGATCAAATCTTACAAAACTAACTTTCCTCTTAATAAATATCAATCTATTTGCAGCAACACCGGATTTACAACTCAATATAATTGAATCCTCTTCTGTAAATCCTAAACCATAATCGAAATATACTTTTACAAATTCAACAATCTTCTCTGCTTGTATATTTACTGACAACTGATACCAACCTAATTCATTACCATTCAACACATCCGATTCAAGAACAAAATAGGGATCTCCCCCGGTTGAGCGCCATGATTGAGCACTTGTCGGTTCTTTGACTAATTGGTTAATATCTTTAATTAAAAATTGACCGAGACTTTGCGCACGGTGTATCTCTGATATTCGACGAAAAGCCAGTGCTTTGTTGAAAGAAATCTGATTCTTTAAAACTGGACCTGCTTCTCGCATGGCTTCTTCATAAAGATCAACTGCGGACTTATATTGACCTGCACGAACTTCTGAATTGGCTCTCGCAAAGATTGTATTACTGTTGTTTTTCATATAGTTGATTTTATATTCACGCAAATAAAATATTATTAAAGTCTTAACTTTGTTTTTCCATTTTCAAATATCAAATTCTAATCAACCCTCTCAATTAGGTTTGGCTAGTCCAATTTGATTCAATTGATGCAATTGCCTCGCTTGTTGAATAAGTGGGTCGACATCAGAGCTGACAGTAACCCATACTTTTTCAAAATATTTTTTGGAGGGTTCTTCTTGTCCTAGCAACGCAGCAGCAGAGGCCAAACTGTTGTAAGTTCCTGACATGAGAAATTGCGCGATAAGTTGCGGCTCACATCCCCAACCCTGTGCCATACGAATGAATTGACCCGCTTTTACCGAATCACCCAATTGGTGATGTCCTGTAGAAGCCAAAAGCGACAATTTGGCGCATTCGGGATGGTCTTGAAGGTCTTCCTCTGTTAACTTGATCAGGCTGTGCCAGTCGCCAAATTGCCATTGGGTGTATGCCCTTTCCAACAGACATTTGTGATGTGCATGCTGTGATAAGTCCAGTTTTTCCACACCAAAAGATATTGATTGTTCAGGCAGCATCGACAGGCCTGATTGCGCCATGGACTGCAACAGGGGTTTGGCAGGTTGCGTCCATACGATTTCATTGATGACTGCAATTTGTGCCTCGGCTTTGAGCAATTGAGCCTCAATGAGTGCCTGCTGAGCGGACAGAGCATCGTTCTTTTGTTGTACGCTGTCCCATTCGGATTGCAACCGCGTTCTGATAATGATTTCTGCCTGCCTTGCTTGGGCTTCGTCAAGCAACTTCGCCGAAAGCTGAGCCAACTGATTGACATGGGCATGCTGTTCCTCAGCTTGCTGTTGATGCAGGGTCTGGATTTGGGTCAGCGCTTGCTGCTTGGCCTGTATTTCGGCGTCCTTGACGTGAGTCAATGCAGCAAGTTGATGTTGAAATGACTTCAGCTGCGCTAGCTGTTGGTCATTCACTTGCTTTTGCTGCGCATGCTGGTTTGCCAGCAATTGCATTTGATTCAGTGCTTGTTTCTTGGCTTGCTCTTCGCCGTCATTCGCTTGCTTGAGTCTTGCGACTTGTTCTTGCTCAGCATGTATCTCTGACATCAAATGTGCCAGCTGTTGTGTGTGGGTATATTCCAGTTCAGCTTGTTTCTGCTGGAGCTCCTTAATGCGGCTGTGCGCTTCTTTGTTGGACTGTGCCTCTAGGTCTTTTGCTTGCACGAGCTCTTGTGTTTTTTGCTTAGCCTCCTGCAGCTGAGCCGAAAGCAGCAGCATTTTTTGCGCCTGCGCAGCAGCATGGTCCTTGACAAACAAGGCCGTGCCAACCCTGGGGTTGCGCTCGGGCTGTATGCCGCACAGTTCAAAGCCTTGTTGTGCCATCAATGTCTGCACGGTTTGTATGCCAGCATTTACTGGGGCTCCAGCGGATGTGGTCACCCGCACAGCCACCACATCGGCCTGTTGCAGCATCTGCGTCGCACCGATCAACACTGTGGCTGCAGGCAAACTGCCCACCCACAGCCAGTTGGCTGCAAGTGTCGGTTTGATGGCTTGCAGTGCGGTGTCAAGTGTGCGTGCCACTACTTCTTGCTGGCTCACGCACTGGATGTTAGGCCAGCAGGTTTTGAGCATTTGCGGGTCTTGCAAGCCACTTTCACAAGCCAGGCTGGCTTGGTAGTAGCTTGTGGGGCAGTTTTGATCGGCAATCACCCAATCAAACACGTTGGCCTCTGGCGGATGTGGCTTTGTCTGGCTTGTGTTGGCCTTGAACAGAGTCAACTTTTCGGGCTTGGCGTTTAAAAGTTGAATTGCCTGTTGGCTTGCCCCCACCACCACGCCATGCCGCAGTGGATACCAGCGCAGCAAAGTGGGCACCCATTGCGACAAAGTGATGTGTGTGGCGGTGCTAACGGTCACGGGCTGGCCATTCATACCTGGGTCAAGGGCTGTTCAATCACTTCAGCCTGTCGAAGGCTTAGGCGCACACCCTGCAAACGCAGCCCCAACTCTCGGGTGTCGTCGCTACCCTGCTCTGCAGGACTCACCACATGCGGCAAAACCAGTTTCAGCTGCCAGCCGCCCTGCACGCTGGCGGGCAATTCCAAAATTCCTGCACTGGCCATGGGGTACATGCCCTCGGCGGCACCAAATTCATGTACCAATGACACAGGCAAGACTTGGCCATCGTCCAATTGAGCCACGAGTTGCATGTCGGCCACCAGTTCAGGGGACATGGCGTCGGCAATGTGCAGCTCCAGCAGGTATTGACCAGCAGCCAAAGGTGGCAGTTCGATAGTGGATTCTGTGCCAGGGCCGCTCCAACGGCCGTCGGCTTCGGCCTCGTACCAGCCATTGCCATTGTCGGTGCGGCGCATGTCCACCCACAATTCATTCGGTGTGTGCTGACGCCAGAATTGGGTAACAGATTGCAGCTGCTTTTTTTGTTCTTGGTACTGAACAAAGTAGTGCTCCAGCTCTTCTTGAACCTGGTGCAGCTGTGCAATCAACATGTCGCCCTCTTCCGTGAGTTCTTGCACTTGCTGGCGATGTTGTTGGAATTGGCGGGTGTTTTCTTGCGCCAATGCGTCCAGCTGCTCTTGTGCTGCAGCTTGGGCGGTTGCATGGGCGGCTTGAATTGCAGCAGCACTTGAGGCTGCATTCTGTTGGCAGGCATGCGTTTCAGCTTCAAGCAGCGCTTGCAAGTCGGTTTTGGCTTTGGCCTCCTCGCCGTGCTGAATAAAATATTTCTCCAGCTCTTCTTGCACTTGGTGCAGTTGGGCCAGCAGCAGTTCGCCTTCTTGTTGCGTTTCGCTCAGTTGTTGGCGGTGCTGTTCGGCCAGGCGGGTGTTGGTGTTTTGGCAGGCTGCCAATTGTTCTTGGGCTAAAGCCTTGGCTGCGGCTTCGGTTTGCAGGGCTTGCTTGGCGCTCGCCAGTTGGTCTTGCACATTCAACGTTTGCTGTCCTGCAGCGTCCAGCGCTTGCTGCGCAGCTAACAGGTCGGATTGCAGCTGCAAGCAAGCGTCCACGTTGTGCAATGCAGTCAGTGCGTCTGGTGTGGGCTGGGCCATGGGCGCTTGTGAGGCGGCCTGCAGTTCTTGCCACAGAGCGTGGGCTTGGGCGTCTTGCTTGACCAGGGGCTGCACCAGCTGCGTGAGCAAGGTGGCCCCAGGCACAGTTTGCTGAGCGGGCATGGCGCTGGGTGCTGCGGGCTCTGGTAAACCCAGCAGGGCCGTGGCGCTGGCCATTTGGTCGGCATGCACCAGCACCGCGTTGGCACCCAGGGCGTAATACGTGTCCAGCAATGTGCTGTGGCTGGCGTGCCAGGCCTTCAGCAGGGGCTGGCTTTCGTCGTCTGGGGTGTTGGCATTTCCAATCGTGGGGGCAAGCTGGATCAAGTTGTTGGCCACAAATTGGGCCGGGTTTTCATAAACCAGCACAAAGCGGGTGTGGGGGTCAAAGCGTTGCCAAAACCCGGGGGTGTGGGCGTCCAGCGTTTGGTGCCAGCCAAAATGCGGCGCGTCCACATTGGCCAAAACCAAGTCGGCGGCCAGCTCGGTCCAGATTTTGTCCAGCGTGTGCGTTTGTGTTTGCGTATTCGTGCTGCTGGGCGCATGGGCCGCTGTGCTGGCCGGCGCAAGCGCTGCGCCACGGCGTTGTTGCACCGTTTTAAGCATGAGCTGCTGCACCTGTTGCGGTGTGAGCTGTTCGCGGCGCGAGGGGGCTGCGTCGGCCAGATCAGCCTGGCGCAAGGTGGCCCAGGCCGCTGTGGCGGTGGCGGCGGTGGGGGCAAT
>Ga0255140_1000260_pt1 | contig 22032 bp, 18 predicted proteins | sample Law_Colum_RepC_8_FD_188547 | JGI IMG/M metagenome (GOLD analysis project Ga0255140, IMG submission 188547) | Freshwater microbial communities from St. Lawrence River, New York, United States - Law_Colum_RepC_8d | ecosystem: Environmental > Aquatic > Freshwater > River | place: USA: New York...
CGATCACGCGCCTGGTCCTGGCGCAGCCAGTCCTTTCGGGGCCTGGTCTACCAAGTTTTGACCATTTTGCTGCTCGTGTTGGCCGTCGGCTACTTGCTGTCCAACACCTTTGCCAACATGCGCACGCGTGGCATCCAAAGCGGCTTCGATTTCTTTTTGCAACCCGCAGGCTTTGCCATTGGCGAGAGCCTGTTCGAGTTCGACTCCTCCCAAGGCTACTGGGTGGCCTATTTGGTCGGCCTGTCCAACACCTTGCGCGTGGCGCTGGTGGGCATTGTGCTGGCCACGCTGCTGGGCACCCTGGTCGGCATTGGCCGCCTGTCCAACAACATGCTGGTGCGTGGCCTGTGCGCGGTGCATGTCGAGGTCACGCGCAACGTGCCTTTGCTGCTGCAATTGTTCATGTGGTATTTCGCCATGACCGAATTGCTGCCCACCATTGAAGAGCCCTTCAAACCGCTCGCCGGTGTGTTTCTGAGCAAAAACGGTTTGCAATACCCCTTGCCCGAATGGTCCACAGGCCATTGGGGCACCGTGATCGGCCTGATCGCCGGTGCCGTGGCCTGGCGCTTTTGGGCCAGCCGGGCCATTCGCCAGTTTGAAATCACGGGCCATTACCACCCGGCGCGCACACATCTGATCGGCCTGGGCATTTTGCTGGCCGTGACGGCCGTGGGCTGGTTGGCTGGCGGAGCCCCCGGCGAGATGAGCATCCCCGAGGCCACCGACATCAACGTGATTGGCGGCGGATCGGTCACGCCCGAGTACCTGACCTTGCTGATTGGTTTGACCGTGTACACCTCGGGCTACATTGCCGAGGTGGTGCGCTCGGGCATCCAGTCGGTGGCCTTTGGCCAACACGAAGCGGCCGTGGCGCTGGGCCTGCCCCGCTCGGCCGAGCTGCGCCTGGTGCAACTGCCCCAGGCCTTGCGCGTGATCGTGCCGCCCCTGACCAGCCAGTACCTCAACCTGACCAAAAACTCCTCGCTGGCGGTGGCCGTGGGCTACCCCGACCTGGTGTCGATTGGCTCCACCTCGCTCAACCAAACCGGTCGGGCCATCGAATGCATTGCCGTGGTGATGCTGTGCTACCTGAGCTTGAGCTTGCTGACCTCGGCGCTCATGAACCTCTACAACCGCCGTGTGCAGATCAAGGACCGCTGATGAACCACGCTGTCTTTACCCCCATCGCGCCGCGCCAGCCGCCCGCCAACCAGGTGGGCCTGCTGCCCTGGTTGCGCAGCCGCTTTTTTGACGGCTGGGCCAACAGTTTGCTCACCGTGCTGGTGTTGGCCTTTCTGGCCTGGGCACTGCCCCCGGTACTGAACTGGGCCGTGTTCAACGCCGTGGTGCAAGCCGACAATGCCGCTTGCCGCGTCGCCGAAGGTGTGGGCGCCTGCTGGGGCGTCGTCACCGAAAAAGGTCGCCTCATCCTGTTTGGCCGCTACCCCTACGACGAGCAATGGCGTCCACTGATCGCGTCCAGCCTGTTGGTGCTGTTGTTGGTGCTCAGTTGCCTGCGCAGCTTCTGGCGTCCCGCGCTGGTCGTGGCCTGGGTGGCCGTTTACGCGGTGTTTTACGGGCTCATGAGCGGCGGTTTTGCCGGCCTGACCCCGATTGACACCGAGCGCTGGGGCGGCCTGCCGCTCACGCTGCTCTTGTCCAGCGTGAGTCTGGTGGTGGCGTTTCCGCTGGCGATTTTGCTGGCCTTGGGCCGCCAGTCCCAGCTGCCGGCGATCCGCACGCTGTGCGTGATCTTCATCGAGTTCGTGCGCGGCGTGCCGCTGATTTCGGTGTTGTTCATGGCCTCCTTCATCTTGCCGCTGTTCATGCCCAATGGCGGCAAGATCGACGTGTTGGTGCGGGTGCTGATCGGCATGACCTTGTTCACCGCCGCCTATCTGGCCGAGGTGATTCGCGGCGGTCTGCAAGCTTTGCCCAAGGGCCAAGTCGAAGCCGCGCATTCGCTGGGCATGGGCTACTGGCAAATCCAGCGCAAGATCGTGCTGCCTCAGGCGCTGCGCCTGGTGGTGCCGTCCATCGTCAACACCTTCATTGGCGCGTTCAAGGACACCTCGCTCGTGACCATCGTGAGCCTGTACGACCTGACGGGTGCGGTGCAACTGGCCCTGGGCGACGCCGACTGGCGCAAGTTCTTCATCGAAGGCCAGCTGTTTGTGGCGGCCATTTATTTCATCGCCTGTTTTGCCATGTCGCGCTACAGCCATTGGCTCGAAGGCCACCTCAACACCGGAACCCGGAGACAGTAACGTGAGTACTCCCATCATCGAATTTTCCAAAGTCAACAAATGGTATGGTGACTTTCATGTGCTGCGCGACATCGACCTGTCGGTGGCGCGTGGCGAACGCATCGTGGTGTGCGGGCCCTCGGGCTCGGGCAAATCCACCCTGATCCGCTGCATCAACCGCCTCGAAGAGCACCAAGCCGGTCACCTCACGGTGGGTGGCGTGGAGCTGACCGACGACGTCAAGTCCATCGAATCGGCCCGCCGCCAAGTCGGCATGGTGTTCCAGCAGTTCAACCTGTTCCCGCACCTCACGGTGCTGGAAAACCTGACGCTGGCCCCCATGTGGGTGGGCAAAGTGCCCAAGGCCGAAGCCGAAGAACGCGCCATGCAGCAGCTCCAACGCGTGCGCATTGCCGAGCAAGCGCAAAAGTACCCGCTGCAGCTGTCAGGCGGCCAACAGCAACGCGTGGCGATTGCCCGCGCGCTGTGCCTCACGCCCAAGATCATGCTGTTTGACGAGCCGACTTCGGCGCTCGACCCCGAGATGGTGGGCGAGGTACTGAACGTGATGGTGGAGATGGCCGACCAGGGCATCACCATGATCTGCGTGACCCACGAAATGGGCTTTGCCCGCCAAGTGGCCGACCGCGTGATCTTCATGGACCAGGGCCAGATCGTCGAGCAAAACACCGCTGCCGCGTTCTTTGACAACCCGCAAAACGAACGCACGCAAGACTTTCTGTCCAAAATTCTGGCGCATTGAACCCCGTGACCGCGCCTGGCTTTGTCATCGCCCACGAAAGCCGTGGCGATGGCGCGCCCCGGCCCTTTGGCAACAGCTACTGGCTGTGGACGGGCCGCGTGTTGGCGGGTGAGCATCCGGGGCTTTTGGGCACAGAGGCCATGGCTGAGCGGCTGGCGGCCTTGGCCGAGGCGGGCATCACCCACTTTGTGGACCTGACCTCACCGCACGACCCGGTGCCGCCCTACCAGCCCCTGCCCTTGACCCCTTCGGGGCCTGAGGCAGCAACAGCGCCGCCTGCCCAACGCCTCTCACACCCGATCACCGATTTTGGTGTGCCGACCGTGGCCAGCATGCAGGCCATCCTGAACGATGTGCAAAACGCACTGGACCAAGGCGGCAAGGTCTACCTGCACTGCCGCGCCGGCATTGGCCGCACCGGCACGGTGGCGGCCACCTGGCTGGTCAGCCAAGGCCTTACGCCCGAGCAAGCGCTGGCCCTGCTGGCACAAAAATGGCGCGCAGTCGACAAACATGCACACGAACCCCTCAGCCCCGAAACAGTGAGCCAACATGAATTTGTGTTGAACTGGCCCCATCCCCACTGAATCACAAGGTGCATCTGGGGGCTTGGTGCTCAAAGTGCTGAATCCGCCGGCCTGGCGCTTGCATCGCCGGGATTCTCGTGGGTCAGGTGTGCCCACAACGCCTGCGCTGAACCTTTGGGACTGGGCTTGGCCCCTGGTTTGGCCCTGTAGGCCCTGACCTCCATGCTCAACGCCAAAGCTTGACCATTGGGCAAACACACCTCCACCAGCGCACCGGTTTGCACCTCTTTGCGCACAGCGCTTTGCGGCAAAAAAGCAATGCCATGGCCCTCGATGGCCATGACTTTCAGGCCTTCTGCCATGTCGGTTTCATACACACGTTCCAGGTAAATCGGGCTGTCCGCCTGCTTGAGAAGCCATTCGGTCACGCCCCCCAAATAGGCCCCCGGTGCATAACCCAGGTACATCAAGGGTTGCTTTGCCGTACCGGGCAGATGAAACAAAGGCTCACCATCGGGGGCACGCTTGGCATAAGGCGCCATCGTCTCCTGGCCCAACACAACCATGTCGTAATGTTCGGCGTCCAGTTGCAAGGGTTGTGAGGCATGGTGGTAAACGATCAACACATCGCACCCCCCTTCCACCAGGCGCATGGCGGCATCGTGCACATTGAGTGCGATGAGACGGCTTTTGATCGGCCCAAAAGCATCGCGCAAACTGGCCACCCAGGCCGGGAAAAAAGTGAAGGCCAGGGTGTGAGGCACAGCAAACTCGATGACATCCTGCCCGGCACAGGCGTGGCCTCGCAGCATGGCGCGGGTATTTTGCAAAGACTGAAGCAACTCCAGCGCCTGCGCATACAAAGTCTTGCCCGCAGGGGTCAAGGTGGTGGGGTAGGAACTGCGGTCCACCAGATCGGTGCCGGCCCAAGCCTCCAGCGACTGAATGCGCCGCGAAAACGCCGGCTGCGTCACATGCCGCAGCTGCGCCGAGCGGCTGAAACTGCGGGTCTCAGCCAAGCTCACAAAATCTTCAAGCCATTTGGTTTCCATGGCGGCATTATCCCCACCCCAACCTGGCCTTCAAAAATCGCTTGCAGGCAAGCTCCCACAAGGGCAAAGACGGCCTGCGCTCACCCAACGGCTTCACCCTCTCACTGGCCTCAGCAGACCGCACTCTGATTGGAAGCCAGCAGACCGCATTCTTTTTGAAAAAGCCAACCGACTCCAGCCCTTATGAAGGCCAGCAAACTGCCGCCCATTGTGGGAGCCAGCCTGCTGCGGCCGTTTATGGAAGCCAGCAGACCGCATCCCATTGTGGGAGCCAGCCTGCTGGCGATTTTCCGAGGTGGAGACGATACCGCTCAGAACCGGTAACCGACACCCACAGCGTAGAGCATGGGGTCCACCCTCAGGCGGCCCACACTGCTGCCCGCTGAGTACACATCAGTACGGATATAGGCCTTTTTCACATCCAGGTTGATCGACCAGTTCTTGTCAATCGGGATGTCGAGGCCCAACTGGAAAGCAGTTCCCCAGCTGTGGCTGTCCAGGCTCACACCCGTGGGCAAGGACACATCGCTGAAGTGGGTGTAATTGATGCCTGCACCCACATAAGGCTTGATGCCTTGAATGTCGGTGAAGTGGTATTGCAGCAGCAAGCTGGGAGGCAAGTGCTTGAAGGACCCAATTTCTGCGCCGCCGGCATAAACGATCTGTTTTTGCGGCGTGGTCAATACCAACTCAGCGGCCACGTTTCTGCTCAGGAAATAAGTGATGTCCACTTCACCAAAAGTCTTGTTGTTGATCGCCAGACCCAGCGGCGTCGAATCCTTGTTCACGCTGTCCAGATGCACAGAGCGCACACGCAACAACCAAGGGCTTTCACCCAACGCTTGGGCCATGGCACCCGTCACCGAACCTGCCGCCAGCAAAGCGGCCATCACGATTTGTTTTTTCATGTTGACTTTCCTTATGAACGAGAGAAACGCCTCTCTCCATGTCATTGGATGCGCAAGCCGACGTGCCCGACTTGTGCAAAATCAAAAACGCAAATTCAAACCTTCAAACATCCCAGCTTGATTGCCGCAGATCAATGTTGGGTGTCTGGTTTTTGCACGCTGTGCGCCAGAACACAGACCGCAAGCAAGACCCATCGCCAGCAGGCTGGCTCCCACAGCAGTTTGGTCACATAGAAAGCAGGCAACCACTTCAGTTTGGCCACACAGAAGGCTGGCTCCCACTGCAGTTTGAACCCACTGCTGGCTGGCTACCACTTCAGCTTGGTCCCACTGCTGGCTGGCTACCACTGCAGCTTGGACCCACTGCTGGCTGGCTGCCACTGCAGCTTGGACCCACTGCTGGCTGGCTACCACTGCAGCTTGGACCCACTGCAGGCCGGTGCCCACAACAGGCCGCTGCTTGAACAGCGCGGCCAAGGAGCGTGCGCGAATTACAAGCGGCGCACGATCTCCAGGGTGGCGGCACTTTGGTTCATGGTGTAGAAATGGATGGCGGGCACACCGCCGTTGATGAGCTGCTCGCACAAGTCCGACACCACGTCCAGACCAAACGCCTTGATGGAATCGATGTCATCGCCATAGCCTTGCAAGCGCAAGCGGATCCAGCGCGGAATTTCGGCACCACAGGCGTCCGAAAAACGCAGCAATTGGGACGAGCTTGTGATCGGCATGATGCCCGGCACAACGGGCACATCCACACCCAGTTTGTACGCATCGTCCACAAAGCGGAAATACGCGTCGCTGTTGTAAAAGTATTGGGTGATGGCCGAGTTGGCACCCGCTTTCACCTTGGTGGCAAAGGCCTGCAAATCGGACTCGGGCGATTTGGCTTGTGGGTGAATTTCGGGGTAGGCGGCCACCTCAATGTGGAAATCGTCACCCGTCTCGGCCCGGATAAAGGCGACCAGATCGCTGGCGTAATGGAACTCACCACCCGCGCCATAACCGCTGGGCAAGTCGCCGCGCAAGGCCACCAGGCGCTTGACGCCCATGGCCTTGAGGGTGGCCAACTCTTCGCGCACCGAAGCCTTGGTCGCGCCAATGCACGAGAAATGCGAAGCGGCGGCCACGCCCTCGTTCAGGATGGCGCTCACCGTAGAGAATGTGCCCTCTTGTGTCGAGCCGCCTGCACCGTAAGTGACCGAGCAAAACTCGGGTTTCAGGGCGTAGAGTTTCTCGCGCACGCCACGCAGCTTGTCTGCGCCCTCGGGGGTTTTGGGTGGAAAAAATTCCAGGCTGATGGGCAGCTTCAAACCAGACATCACGTCACCTTCAAAAATTCAATAGTCATTGGCCTTGGCATAGGCCTTGGCGGCCAGATCGGCCTCGTGGGCCACGCGTGTGGCCTCACGCGCAGGCAGCACCGCCGCCGGGTCAGGCCAGCAGGCCTGCACAAAAAATTCGCGGTTGCCGTCGCCGCCTTCAATCGGGCTGTCCAGCCACGCCGTCACTTGCATGCCCAGCTCGGTCAAAGCCGTGCGGACACGGTTTTCGATGAAGGGGTAATGCGTGTCGTCTTTCACGATACCGCCCTTGCCCACCTGGCCCGGTTGCAATTCAAATTGGGGTTTCACCAGCATCAGCAGCTGTCCCGTGGGCTTGAGCAAATGCACCACGCCCGGCAGCACCAGGGTCAGCGAGATGAACGACACATCGCCCACCATCAGGTCAAAGCCTTCCAGCGCCTCGGGAATGCGCTCGTCACCCGGCTCCAGCTCACGGGCGTTCACGCCTTCTATGCACACCACGCGCTCGTCTTCACGAATGCGGGGGTGCACCTGGGCATGGCCCACATCGATGCCCACCACCTCGGCCGCACCGTTTTGCAGCAGGCAGTCGGTGAAGCCGCCGGTGCTTTGGCCCACATCCAGGCAACGCAGGCCATCGACCTTGACGCCTGTAGTCTTCAAAGCGCCTTCGAGCTTGAGGCCCCCACGCGACACGTAGCGCGACTCGGCATCGTCCAGCAACTCCAGCGCGGCCCCCTCGGGCACCTCGTCGCGGTTTTTCACCACTGCGCGCCAGGTCCCGTCGGGCTGCTGCCACTGCACGCCCCCGGCGATCAGTCGCTGAGCCTGGGAACGAGAAGCGGCCAAGCCACGTTCGACGAGAAGTTGGTCAATGCGCATGAAGTGGGGTTCAGTCAAACAATGGGAAAAGGGTCAAAAGGGGTCGCAGTGATGGCGGACAATGGCTTGAACAGCGGGTGCCTGACCCCGTAGGAGCCAGCCTGCTGGCGATGTGGTGGCAGCGTCCACCAGCCATCGCTTGCAGGCAAGCTCCTACAGGGGGAGGCTGGCCATCGCTTGCAGGCAAGCTCCTACAGGGTCACCAGCCTGCGGTGGCTCAGTAACGGTAGGTGTTGGCCTTGTAAGGGCCGTTTTTGGACACGCCGATGTAAGCGGCTTGTTCGTCGCTCAGCTCGGTCAGCATGGCGCCGACTTTCTTCAGGTGCAAACGCGCCACTTTTTCATCGAGGTGCTTGGGCAACACATAGACCTTGCCGGACTCATACTGGTCTTGCTTGGTGAACAGCTCAATCTGGGCGATGGTCTGGTTGGCAAAGGACGACGACATCACGAAGCTGGGGTGGCCAGTGGCGCAGCCCAGGTTCACCAAACGGCCTTTGGCCAACAAGGTGATCTTCTTGCCATCGGGGAAGATGACGTGGTCGACTTGAGGCTTGATCTCGTCCCACTGCAGTTTTTCGAGCGAAGCGACGTCGATCTCGTTGTCGAAGTGACCGATGTTGCAGACGATGGCTTCGTCTTTCATGGCGGCCATGTGTTCGTAGCGGATGACGTTCTTGTTGCCGGTGGCCGACACGAAGATGTCGCACTTGTCGGCGGCGTATTCCATGGTCACAACTTTGTACCCTTCCATCGCGGCTTGCAAAGCGTTGATCGGGTCGATCTCGGTCACCCACACCTGGGCGCTCAAAGCGCGCAAGGCTTGGGCCGAACCCTTGCCCACGTCGCCGTAACCGGCCACACAAGCCACTTTGCCCGCGATCATCACGTCGGTGGCGCGCTTGATCGAATCGACCAAGGATTCGCGGCAGCCGTACAGGTTGTCAAACTTGCTCTTGGTCACCGAGTCGTTCACGTTGATGGCGCGGAACATCAGGCTGCCTTTGGCGGCCATCTCGTTCAGGCGCAGCACGCCGGTGGTGGTCTCTTCGGTCACGCCGATGATGTGCGCGCCCTTGCGGCTGTACCAGGTCGGGTCCACGGCCAGCTTGGCCTTGATGGCGTTGAACAGGCAAGTCTCTTCTTCGCTGGTGGGGTTGGCGATCAGACTGGCGTCGGTTTCGGCGCGCTTGCCCAGGTGCATCAGGAGCGTGGCGTCGCCGCCGTCGTCCAAAATCATGTTGGGGCCTTCGCCTTCGGTGCCGGCGGCGCTGAAGTCAAAGATGCGGTGGGTGTAATCCCAGTAATCGGCCAAGGTCTCGCCTTTGATCGCAAACACAGGCGTACCCACGGCAGCAATCGCGGCGGCGGCGTGGTCCTGGGTCGAAAAGATGTTGCAAGAGGCCCAGCGCACTTGAGCGCCCAAGGCTTGCAAGGTCTCGATCAGCACGGCCGTCTGAATGGTCATGTGCAGCGAACCGGTGATGCGTGCGCCCTTCAGCGGTTGGGCTTTGGCGAATTCGTCGCGGATGGCCATCAAGCCGGGCATTTCGGTCTCGGCGATTTTGATTTCTTTGCGGCCCCAGTCGGCCAGGCCGATGTCGGCGATCACGCAGTCAGCGTTGATGGCGGTGTTCAAACGTGCATTCATTTTTCAGCTCCAAAGCAAATGTGAATAAGCCACACGCATGGATGAAATCACTGAATGGGAAAAACAGGCTCACCGCACGTCGAGTGGATGAGCGTCGTTGCTGTTGAAGTGTTCCGAGCCTCACGCCCCGCTACCGACTTGTTAACAAGCCAGGGGGCGCTGCAACGCTCCTCGGAAGTGGGCGATTATAGGCCACTGCACAAAACCCGCACCACACCAATACCATCAAAACCAACATATTCGTGCAGAATGGCACCTCATTCCTTTGACCCGCTTGGCTCCCCTGACCATGTCCCTTCCCGAAAATCTGTTCGCCCAATATTGGCACCTGGGGGCCGTGACGGCGGTGATGCTGCTGTTGGCCCTGTCTTACCTGTTCCGTTTCGTCTGGCCCGCAAGACAGCTTGGCCATACGCTGGCGCAAGTCAATCGTTTGCTGGACCAGCGCTTGCAAGAAAACAACCCGGCCCATCTGAACCTGCAAGACATCGAGCGCGAAGTCATGACCGACCCGCGCCTGCAGCATGTCTGGCGGCAATATGCCCACACCTTGCATGCACGCTGGATGCCGACCGATGCAGGCCCACTGGGGCAAGCGCGCGAACGCGTCAGCCAGCTGTCCAAAAGCTTTTTTGCCGAAATGAGCGCCGCCGCCAACGGTGGCCGCGTGGACCTGTCCGAGATCGAGCAAATCACCCAGAACAACCCGCGCATGGCCGACCTTTGGCAAAGCTACAACCAATCGCTGCAAGCACTGCAGGAAATCGAAGCGACCAGCCAAAACCAGGCCGGGGCCTGGCAGGCCACCGCACCCGCCGAACACCATTTCAGCGAACACGCCCTGGTGGACTCGCCCCTGCAAACCCACTTTTACAAACACGTCCCCGGCATCCTGACCGGGGTGGGCATCATCGGCACCTTCACCGGCCTGATCAGCGGACTGATGAACTTTGACGTCTCCAGCCCTGAACGCGTTCAATTGGCCCTGAGCCAATTGGTGCAAACCGTCGGTCAAGCCTTTTTGATTTCGGCCGCCGCCATCACCCTAGCGATGGTCTTCACCTGGATTGAAAAAGCCGTGCTGGCCGCACGCTACCGCCAAGTCGAAGACCTGCAGCAAAGCCTGGACAGCCTGTTCGCCCCCAAAGGCGGCGCTGAATACATGGAGCGCCTGGCCTTGGCCACGGAAATGCAAGTCGCCCTGTCCTACAAAATCCTTGGCCAACTGCGCACCCATGCGCCAACGGCCAGCAGCAAAATCCACTGAATGTTCGGCACCTCAACCCCTCCGCGCAAAAGGCAGCAGGAAGAAGCCGAAAAACCCTTCTGGATTTCGTACTCCGACCTGATGACCGCCTTGATGGTGCTCTTTTTGGTGGCCATGGCCGTCGCCTTGCTCAGCGTGACCCAGGGTTTGCGCCAAATGGACGAAAGTCGGCAGACACGCGACACCGCCATCCAAAGCTGCCTGGCCGACCTGCAAACCATCATCCAGCGCCCCGAATTCAAGGGCGTGCAACTGCGCGGCCAAACCCTGGACTTTGGCACCTTGGCAGAATTTCGCAAAGACAGCAACGAGCTGGAGGCCCAGCGCATGGGCTTTTTGCGCCGCTTCGTGCCGCACATGCTGGAAGTCGCCCGCAGCGCCCCTTGCCAAGCCTGGCTCAAGCGCTTCGTGCTCGAAGGCTATGCCAGCCCCGAAGGCTCCTACCTCTACAACCTGAACCTCAGCCTGGAGCGCTCACAACGCGTGCTGTGTGTGCTGCTGGACGCCAAAGCCCCCGATGCGCCCAGCCTGCAAGACCGCAAGGCCATCCGTGAAATGTTCTTTGTGGGCGGCTCCTCCTTCAACTCGGCCATCTTGAACCACCCCGAGAAAAGTCGCCGGGTCGAACTTCGCCTGGAGTTCAAGGACCTGCGTAAAACCTGCACCCCCAACGCCCCCGACTGCGAACCCGACGAAGCCCGACCACTTCCATGGGACGACGACTTCAAGTGCCCAGTCAGCAACCGCTGACCCAGCCACATCACACACACCCAACCGCCTTGCCATCCACAAACCATGGATGCCCAGTGGGCACTTGCCTGCAAGCCCTCGGCTACCCTGTAGGAGCTCGCCTGCAAGCGATCAGCTACCTTGTATGAGCTTGCCTGCAAGCGATGGGCTGCCCTGTGGGAGCTTGCCTGCAAGCGATTGGCTGCGGACCTGCAAAGGCTGCATCGCCAGCAGGCTGGCTCCCACAAAGAAGACCGAACTTTGGCATCTGGCCAGCGCTGTCTCTGTGGGAGCTTGCCTGCAAGCGATGGGCTGTGCTGTGGGAGCTTGCCTGCAAGCGATGGGTTGTGGGCCTGCACAGGCTGCATCGCCAGCAGGCTGGCTCCTACAAAGAAGGCTGAACTTTGGCATCTGGCCAGTTCTGTCTCTGTGGGAGCTTGCCTGCAAACCATCAGCTACCTTGTAGGAGCTTGCCTGCAAGCGATGGGTTGTGGGGCTGCACGGGCTGCATCGCCAGCAGGCTGGCTCCTACAAAGAATGGTGCCTTGCAGGTTTTTTTCCAGCAGATGCGCAGGGTCAATTCAAAAACAGGCGCTCGTTCATGGCCCGGTAAAATCACGCTTTTGCCAGCCTGCACAGGGCTTGGCCACCACGGGCGCAGCTTGCAGCCCGCACGATCTTCAGGACCCCTTGTGACCTACGCCCACGAAACCCGGCGCCGCCGGACTTTTGCCATCATTTCCCACCCCGACGCGGGTAAAACCACGCTGACCGAAAAGCTCTTGCTGTTTTCGGGCGCGATCCAGATCGCCGGCTCGGTCAAGGCCCGCAAGGCCTCGCGCCACGCAACTTCTGACTGGATGGAAATCGAAAAGCAGCGCGGCATCTCGGTGGCTTCGTCCGTGATGCAGATGCTCTACCGCGAGCACGTCATCAACCTGCTCGACACCCCCGGCCACAAAGACTTCTCAGAAGACACCTACCGCGTGCTGACTGCCGTGGACTCGGCCCTGATGGTGATCGACGCGGCCAACGGTGTGGAAGCCCAGACCCGCCGCCTGATCGAGGTTTGCCGTCAACGCGACACGCCCATCATCACGTTTGTTAACAAGATGGACCGCGAAGTGCGCGACCCGCTCGACATCCTGGACGAAGTCGAACGCGAGCTGGGCATGCCCTGCGTGCCCATGACCTGGCCTGTCGGTCAGGGCAAATCTTTTGGCGGCATCATCAACCTGCGCACGCAGGCCATGACGGTGTTCGACTCCGGCAGCGAACGCCTGCCGCAAGACTTTGAAACCATCCCTCTGACCGAGCAGGCTCAACTGGCCGAGCGCTTTGGCCTGGAATGGCAAACCGCCATGGACAGCATGGAGCTGGCCACCGGCGCATCGCCCGCGTTTGACGAAGCCGCCTTCTTGGCAGGCAAACAAACCCCCGTGTTCTTCGGCTCCGGCGTGAACAATTTCGGTGTGATGGAAGTGCTCGACGCCCTGGTCGACCTGGCCCCCGCGCCCAAGCCGCGCACCAGCAATCTGATCGTCAACAAGCAGCCCGTGGTCAAAGAAATCCAGCCCGAAGACAGCGCGTTTTCGGGTGTGGTGTTCAAGGTGCAAGCCAACATGGACGCCAACCACCGCGACCGCATCGCCTTCGTGCGCATGGCATCTGGCAAATACACCCCCGGCATGAAGCTCAAGGTTCAGCGCACCGGCAAAGAGCTGCGGCCCACCAGCGTGGTGACCTTCATGAGCCAACGCCGCGAAGCCGTGGAAGAGGCTTTTGCAGGCGACATCATCGGCTTCACCACCCACGGCGGCGTGCAGTTGGGCGACACCATCACCGACGGTGCCAACCTGCAATTCACCGGCCTGCCCTTCTTCGCGCCCGAACTCTTCATGACCGTGATCCTGAAGAACCCGCTGCGCACCAAGCAACTGCAAACGGGCCTCGACCAGTTGGGTGAAGAAGGCGCGATCCAGGTCTTCAAACCCGAAATCGGCGGCCCCATGCTGCTGGGCGCGGTCGGTCAGCTGCAGTTTGAAGTGGTGCAACACCGCTTGAAAGCCGAATACGACTGCGATGTGCGTCTGGAGGGTTGCCAGTACACCGGTGCCCGCTGGATCACCGCCGACACCCCGGCCGAACTGCGCGAATTCACCAATGCCTACCCGCAGCGCATGTCGCTGGACGCGGCAGGCACGCTGGCGTATTTGTGCACCAGCCCTTACGACGTGCGCCTGGCGCAAGAGCGCTTTCCCAAAATCCACTTCCATCCGCTGCGCGAGCATGCGGGCCTGGCGTTGGGCTCGGCGGGCTGATCATTAAATTGGGGTCAGATCCCGATTAACCCGAACCAACCTTCACCGATGCGCCCCCTCTCCAGCTGGCAGGCCCCACGCCCCATCGTCGGCGTCTTCACCGACATCGACGACACGCTGACCACGGAAGGCGCGATCACGCCCGATGCCATGCAAGCGCTGGCCGAGCTGAAAGCCGCTGGACTGCATGTGGTGCCCATCACAGGGCGACCTGTGGGATGGAGCGAGCCTTTTGCGCAAAGCTGGCCGGTGGATGCGATCGTGGCCGAAAACGGGGCTGTGGGTCTGCAACACGGACCTGAGGGGCTGCGCAAGCTTTATCAACAAGACCCCGACACACGCCGCAGCAACTTCACACGCATGCAAAACGTGTTGCGCCTGATCGAGCGCAGCGTTCAAGGGGCCATGCGCTCGCAAGACAGCACAGGCCGCGAGACCGACATCGCCATCGACCACAGCGAATTCACGCAGTTGCCCCAAGCGGCCATCGACGAGGTGGTGCGCATCATGCAAGCCGAAGGCATGACCGCGACCGTCAGCAGCATCCACATCAATGGCTGGTTTGGCGAACACAGCAAGCTCACCGGGGCGCGCTGGATCGTGCGCGAATTGTGGGGGCGCGATCTGGATGCCGAGATCGACCGCTGGGTGTATGTGGGTGACTCCACCAACGATCAGGTGATGTTCGAGCGCTTTGTGCACAGCGTGGGCGTGGCGAATATCCGGCGCTTTGAGGCCCAGCTGATGCACCCGCCGCGCGTCATCACGCCCAGTGAACGCGGGGTCGGGTTTGCAGAAATGACCCGGCATTTGTTGGCGCATCGCACCTGATCGCCAGCAGGCTGGCTCCTACAAAAGATGGGCATCGCCAGCAGGCTGGCTTCTACAGGCAGATATTTGCAAGCACCTTGGGTTTTGTGGGAGCTTGCCTGCAAGCACCTTGGATTTTTGTGGGAGCTTGCCTGCAAGCGATTGCCCGTGGACCACAACCCATCGCCCACAGGGTGGGCTCCTACGGAAGATGGGCATCGCCAGCAGGCTGGCTTCTACAGGCAGATATTTGCAAGCACCTTGGATTTTGTGGAAGCTTGCCTGCAAGCATCTTGGATTTTGTGGGAGCTTGCCTGCAAGCGATATTCACGGAGCGAAGGCGGCGTTGATGTCTTCCACGTTGGCCAAGGGGTCGTGGCCGCTGAGTGAATGCAAACGCAAACGCGACATCAGGTACAAATACCGTGCCTGGATCAAGTCGCGGCTGGCTGTGGCCAGTTGTTGCTCGACGTTGAGCACATCAAGCTGGCTGCGCACCCCGGCCAACACCGACTTGCGGGTCGAATCGAGCAGCTGTTCATTGGACCGCACGGCTTGCTCTAGGGCCCGGACTTTCAAGGCCCCCTCGGTCACACCACGGTACTCTTTGTGGATGCGCAAACCCAAGTCACGCCGCAAGGCCTCCAAAGCCTCTTCCTGACGCAGCTTGTCGGCTACGGCCTGGCGCTCCAGCGAACTCACATAACCCCCCTGGTACAAAGGGATGGTCAGCTGAAAGCCAAGGCTCTTGTTCTCGAAACTCGAATTCAGGCGCGTCACGTTTTCACTGCCGCTGTCTGACCATTGCAGCACGGCGTCCAGCGTTGGTGCATGGCCCGATTTGGCTTTGCGAATTTCCTTGCCGGCCGCCTGCAAGCGCGCTTCGAGCGCTTTGACCTCGGGGCTGTTGGCCAAGGCTTTTTCCAGCCAAGCGTTCAGGTCCAGGCCCAAAGCGGGCAAAGACTGCAAACCCGTGGGCTTGAGGGCCTGCAAGACCTTGACTGGCTGATTGAGCAATATTTCCAATTGACGGCGTGTGTAGTCCTCGTTTTGACGGGCCTCCAACTCTTGCGCCAGCGCCATGTCCAGACGCGCTTTGGCATCGTCAATGTCGGTTTTGGTGCCCGTGCCCAGCGCCAGCGATTTTTCAGCGGCCGCCAGCACCGTCTGGTATTGCTGCTTTTGCGTCAGCACGACCTTGAGCTGCTCTGCGCTGAGCAAGGCCTCCAGGTAAGCACCGCCCACGCGCACGGTCAGGTTCTGCAAATCGCGCTCGAACGTGGCCTCGGCCTCGCTCACCACATCTTCGGCCTGTTTGTACTGAAAGAACTTGTACAGGTTGAACAGCGGCTGACGCAAAGACACCGTTTTGTTGAAGCTGTAATAGTCGTCCCGCGTCACCGACTCGTTGCCCAGCAAATTGGTGGACGTGGTGGCCAGCTGGTTGCTGTTGCGCGACATATTGGCCGACACAGACGGCAACAACTGGGCTTTGGCTTGGGGCAAGCGTTCACGCCCGACCTCGAGCGCCGCACGCGCAGCGCGGATGGTCGAATCCTGCTCCAGTGCTGCTTTGTAGGCATCGAGCAAACCCATGGCCTGCGCCGCCAAACCGGTACCGGACAAGGCCAGTACCAACACCGCTTTTTGAAAACGTCGGGTCATCATTCTTCCTTCATCGACCCAGCCAGGCGCTTGGTCAAAGGGTTGAGCAAATACGTCAACAGCGAACGCTCACCCGTCTTGATGATGATCTCGGCGGGCATGCCAGGCTGCAACTGACGTGCACCCAAGACTTTTTTACCATCGGGCGTGATCTGCAAACGGGCCAGGAAATGCGAAAGCTGCGGGTTTTGCGGATCGGTCACCAGGTCACCCGAAATCGACAACACCTTGCCTTCCACCACCAACTGGGGCGAATGCGCAAAGGTGTTGAAACGCACATCGGCCAACAAGCCCACCTGGATCTTGTCGATCAGGTGCGGGGCAATGTGCGCCTCCAGCAGCAGGTCTTGCTCGGCAGGCACCACGTCCATGAGCTTTTGACCCGGCTGCACCACGGCACCCACCGTTTGCACGGCCAGGCCCATGACATGGCCTGCGGCAGGCGAACGGATTTCAATGCGTTCCAGATCCTGCTTTTGTGCAGCAAATTTTTCGGCATCGGCTTGCACCTCGCGGGCCACATCGGCCAGCTGCGTCTCGACCTCTTTGCGGTACTCGGACTTACGGGCCAACAAGCGCTGGTTCAACTCGGCGATCGAGCGCGTGGCGCGCAAGACCGTGCCCGACAAATCGGCCATCGACGCCTGAATGTCGGCCTGCATCCGCTCGATTTCCATCTGACGGTTGCGCGGTGCATAACCTTCTTTGACCAGATCGCGGATGTTCTTCAGTTCATCCTGCACGATGACCAATTGCTTTTGACGCTGCACCAGCACCTCTTGCGAGGCCTCACGCTGCGCCTTCAAACCGCCCATGGCCTCTTCCATGCCTTGCAAGTCGGCCTGCAAAGCCTGACGGCGCGAATCAAACAGCTGACGCTGGTTGTTCACCTGCGCCAGGATCATGGGGTCGCTCATGGCCTGCAGCACCTCTGGCTGGAAAGTGATTTTGGACAAGCCCTGCTGCTCGGCCTGCAAACGGCTTTGCATCGCGCTCAGGCCCACATAGCGCTGGCGAATGGACTCGAAATTGGCCTTGCTCACGGCCGAGTCCAAACGCATCAACACCTGATCGGCTTTGACCTCTTCGCCCTCACGCACCAACACCTCTTTGACAATGCCACCCGTCAGGTGCTGCACCGCCTTGCGCTTGGTGTCGATGGCCACCGTGCCCACGCTGGGCACACCCTCGTCCAGCGGGGCCAGGCCTGCCCACAACAAAAAGCCGCCAAAGCCCAGCGCCAGCACCCACAAACCCTTGCGGGAAATGCCCTGCGTATCGGCCGAAGCACGCAAAGCGTTTTCATCGCTCGACCGTGCCACCTGCGCATCTTCAACCAGCGAACTCAACTGTTTGGATAATTTTTGATTTGACATCACCAGACCTCAAGAAAAATATTTAAGCCGACACACCGGCCGATGGAGCGGGCGTCGCAGTCACTGCAGCGGCCTCCCTTTGTTCTTTAAATGCTTGCAAAACACCATCGCGTGGCCCACTGGCCACCAGCTGGCCGTCTTGCAAAATCACCACCCGATCGGCCACCGACAACACGCCGGGGCGGTGGCTGATCAGGATCACGTTGGCCCCTTTGCTCTTGAGCAACAGCATCGCGTTGAGCAAAGCCTTTTCGCCCTCGTCGTCCAGGTTGGCGTTGGGTTCGTCCAGCACCACCAGCGAAGGCTCGCCGTACAAGGCGCGGGCCAAGCCAATGCGCTGACGCTGACCACCCGACAAAAACGCGCCCGCCTGCCCCATGGGCGTGTCATAGCCCTTGGGGAAACGCAAAATCATCTGGTGCAAACCTGCGGCCTCGGCAGCGGCGATCACGGCATCCGAATCCACCTGCCCAATGCGCGCAATGTTCTCGGCCACGGTGCCATCGAACAACTCGATGTCTTGCGGCAAGTAACCCACATAAGGGCCCAGACTTTCGCGGGTCCAGTCGGTGATGGCGCGGCCGTCCAGCAAGACCTTGCCCTCGGGCATTTGGCCGATGCCCATCATGGCGCGCGCCAGCGTCGACTTGCCCGAACCTGAAGGCCCCAACACCACCGTCACGGTGCCCGGCAAAGCCACAAAGCTCACGCCATCGAGCACCGGCTTGTCGCGCCCCGGCACACGCACCGTCACCTTGTCCAGCGTCAGCTGGCCCACAGGGCGGTTTTTCATGACATCGGTGCGGCCCGGTGCCGACAACTGCAGCAAAGTGCGCAAGCGCTCAAACGCATCTTTGGTCGTCAAAAAACTTGGCCAAGTGGACACCAGCAAATCGATGGGGGCCAAAGCGCGGGTCATCAGCACGTTGGCCGCGATCATGGCACCGGGGCTGATCTCGCCCACCACCACCAGCCAGGCACCAGCGCCCAAGCTCAGCGACTGCTGCACATAGCGCACAAACTTGCTCAGCGCCGTCAAGGCCCCTGTTTTGCTTTGTGCATCACCGGCCAGCAACAAAGCCTTGAGCTGCTTGGTGCGCCAGCGGTTGTACAGGCCATCAAGCATGCCCATGGACACCAGCACATCCACATTGCGCAGCTTGGAGCCCAAAAAGCCCTGGGTCTCGGTTTGGGCACGGCTGGAGATCAGCTGGGCTTCTTTGCTCAGGCTGTGTCCAAACCAGGCGATGGCCCCCTGCACCACAGCAAACAACAGCGCCAGCACGCCCAGCCAGGGGTGCAGCAAAAACAGCACCGCCACATAAATCGGCACCCAAGGGCTGTCAAAGAAAGCAAACACGCCATTGCCCGTGAGGAACTGGCGCATGGCCGTCAAATCGTTGAAGGCCTTGGCCGGTGCCGAATCGCTGGGGTTCAGGTACGCCAAAAACGTGCCCTTGAACACCCGGTGGCTCAGCATCTGGTCCAGCTTGACACCGGTGCGCACCAGCAAAATTGATCGCGCCCATTCGGAAAACGCCATCACGCCAAACAGGAACAGGCAAATCAGCGAGACCACCAGCAGCGTCAAATAGCTTTGGCTGACCATCACGCGGTCATAGACTTGCAGCATGTAAATGGTGGGCGTGAGCATCAGCAGGTTGACCACCATGCTGAACACCCCCACCACCGCAAACTCACGGCGCAAGCCCCACAACACGGTGGACAACTCGTCGCGCACAATCGTATTTTTTTGTTTCATAGAAAACCTCACGCCCCCTGCACTGCCACCGCACCGGGCGCGGACGCCGCAGGTGCAGCCACCTGCGCGGCTGGCGCGCCACGCAACTTTTGCAACACCTCGGCCGTGGGCCCAAACACCTGCTGCAAACCATCGCGCAACACCAGCATGCGGTCAGACACCGCCAACACGCTGGTGCGGTGGGTGATGACCACAAAGGAAGTGCCCTGCGCCTTGAGCGAAGCAATGGCCTGGTTCAAGGCCGCATCGCCCGCCTCGTCCAGACTGGAATTGGGCTCGTCCAGCACCACAAACACCGGGTCGCCATACAAGGCCCGCGCCAACGCCACACGCTGACGCTGCCCACCCGAGAGCAAGCCACCGTCGCGGCCCACCGGGGTTTCGTAGCCCTGAGGCAGACTCAAAATGAATTCATGCAGGCCCACACGCTGCGCTGCGGCGTGCACACGGCTCATGTCCACCTCGCCAAAACGGGCCATGTTTTCGGCCAGCGTGCCCTCGATCAGCTCCACCCCCTGGGGCAAATAACCCAGATAAGGCCCCAGCTCGGATTTGTCCCAGACATGCATGTCCACGCCATCCAAGCGCACCTTGCCCGCCATGGGATGCCAAATGCCCATGAGCAACTTGGCCAAGGACGTTTTGCCCGAAGCCGAAGGCCCCACCACAGCCAGCACCGTGCCGGGTGGCACATCGAACTTCAGGCCATTGAGCACTGCAAAATTTTGACCCGGTGGCGATGCCGTCAGGCTTTCCACCGTCAAATGCCCTTTGGGCGCAGGCAATGCCATGTTTTGCGGACGCGCAGGCACCTCGGCCAGCAAAGTCTCCAGGCGCTGCCAGGCCCCGGTCACGTTCACGATCGGGCTCCACTGCTGCACGATTTGTGTCAGCGGTGCCAGCAAACGGCCGCCCAACACCGAACTGATGATCATCATGGCCGAGCCGCCATTGAGCTCATTGCGCAGCAAAAACCAGGCCCCCAAACCCAGCAAGACCGAGCCCATCAACTGCTGCAGCAATTTGGACACCGCGTTCAGCCCGCCTGCCGCCTCGGAAGCCTTGGCCTGAAAAGCCAGAAACGCATCCTGGCGCTTTTGCCACTGCGTGCGCACCGACTCGACCATGCCCATGGACTCCATGACCTGCGCGTTGCGCAGCGACGCCTCGGCATAGGTTTGCGCCACTTGCGAGCGGCGCTGCGCCTCCAGCAAGGGCTCGCGCGAGACGCTTTGCAACAGCCAGGCCACCGTGGTCTGCGCCACCGCACCAAACACCGCCGCCCAACCCAGCCAGGGGTTGATGGCAAAAATCAACAGCAAAGACACCAGCGCAATTGGCAACTCAAACACCGCCGACAAAGCCGGGTTGTAGAAAAACTCGCGCACCGAGCGGAAATCGTTTTGCGCCCCCATGGCCCCGACCATCTGCTTTTGGCGAATGCCGTCAAACATGGCGTTGTAAATGCGCTGCGACAACTTCAGCTCCAGCTGAATGCCCACACCCCAAAGCAAACGCGAGCGCATCTTTTCCAGGATTTCCATCAAGGCATAAGCGCCCAGCGCCACCAGCGTGAGCGAGGCCAAGGTGGTCAAGCTGCGGCTGTTGACCACGCGGTCATACACCTCCAGCATGTACACGGTGGACGTGAAACCCAGCAAGCCGATGACCAGGCTCAGCACCGCCGCCGTTCGCCACACCGGGTTGAATTGGGCCAGAGCCAACTTGAGCTCTGAAGGAGAAGAATTGGGCTTCATGAAGCAACCTCTACAGAAACATAATCCGGAATCAAAGGGCCGGTCTCGGACACCACAGGCAACTCGGGTGCCTGATCGTCCGGCGCCAAGGCCTGCTCTGACTCCAACCAAAACGACAACACAAACACGTCATCAGCCCCCCGGCTGAGCACAATCTCGCGCAACTTGCCCTGCTCAAACAAGGCCAGCTGCTCGGGCTTGAGGGTCAGCTCGAACTGCATGCGCCCGTCCAGCGTGAACAAAGACAGCTTGCCCACCTTCAGGCTCAGGGTGTGGCGGTCAAAGTAAACGGGGCAAGTCTCGGCAAAACGCAGGGCTGGCAAAGGCCGATCGCCCATTTTTTGCACATTGAAAGGGCTGGCAGGGCTTTGGTAGACCAGCCGCGCCGTGCGCGACACCGCATAAATGGCGTTGCACACCATTTGCGAGCCCAGCGTGGGGTACTGCTCGCGCAGCGTGCGGTAGTGCAAATGGTGCAAAGCCACCCGGTTCCACACCCGACTGCGCGACACCTCGGGCGCCAGCTGGTTGCACACCTGCGAAAACACCTTTTGCAACGACAACAGCCGCTCGAATTGAGCGGCTGTGGTGTTGAGCGGGATGCGCAGCAAATTATTCATATAGGAAAGAGTATACACCTTCCTATATGAAGTTTTTGAATGGCTGTTTCGTCAGGATGCTGTCTTTGTAGGAGCCAGCCTGCTGGCGATGGTTTGTGGTCTGCGGGCCATCGCCCACGGGGTGGGCTCCTACAAAAAACCGAAGCCCTGCTCCACCACAAACCAAAGCCTTGATCCTACAAAGACCAACGTCCTGTCTTGTGTAGGAGCCAGCCTGCTGGCGATGGTTTGAGGCCTGCAGGCCATCGCTTGCAGGCAAGCTCCTGGTATGGATTGACCTGTCAATAGGTGCCGGTTGTTTTTCAGCTCTCTGTCTGTTTCTTTTGTCTTCTCGGTCAGTGACTGTGGATCAGGGACTACGAGGCTGATTGGGCGACGGTAGATCA
>Ga0255140_1000265_pt1 | contig 21956 bp, 21 predicted proteins | sample Law_Colum_RepC_8_FD_188547 | JGI IMG/M metagenome (GOLD analysis project Ga0255140, IMG submission 188547) | Freshwater microbial communities from St. Lawrence River, New York, United States - Law_Colum_RepC_8d | ecosystem: Environmental > Aquatic > Freshwater > River | place: USA: New York...
ACGTAAATATCGTTAAACTGTTTCATGACCTGCCTCCTGAGTTATGGCACTGGGTTGATAAAGGTTTCGCACCCCATCAACTTAACCCACGTTTGTCAGGTGGGCAGGTCATCCATCATGTCTACAGAACACCGATCTCTGAGCCACAATGCTGCCCATGGAACAAGTTGAAGCTGTTGTGATCGGGGCCGGCGTGGTCGGCCTGGCTGTGGGGCGAGCGCTGGCGCTGTCGGGCCGAGAGGTGGTGGTGCTCGAATCGGAAAACGCCATCGGTACGGGCACCAGCTCGCGCAACAGCGAGGTCATTCACGCGGGCATTTATTACCCGGCGGGCTCGCTCAAGGCAAGGCTGTGCGTGCAGGGTAAGCAGATGCTCTACGCCTATTGCGCCGAGCGCGGCGTGGCGCACCAGCGGCTGGGCAAGCTGATCGTGGCCACAACTCCTGAGCAAGTTCAGGCGCTGGACGGCATCGTGGCCAAAGCCGCGGCCAATGGCGTGCACGACCTGCAAAAACTCAGTGCCGCCGAGGCCCATGCACTGGAGCCCGCGCTCTCTTGCGAAGCGGCATTGCTCTCGCCCAGCACGGGCGTGGTCGACAGCCACGGGCTGATGCTCGCCCTGCAGGGCGACATGGAAAACGCAGGCGGTCTGCTGGCGCTGGTCTCGCCCGTGCAGCACATTGGCCTCAAAAACGGCACCGCCACCCACCCGATTCGCGTCACCACCCAAGACGGCACCGAGCTGGCGTGCCAAGTCTTGGTCAACGCCGCTGGTCTGAACGCGGTGGCGCTGGCCCGGCGCATGGAGGGGCTGGACCCCAGTCTGCTGGCGCAAGCCCTTCCCCTGGCCTACTTTGCCAAGGGCAACTACTTCACGCTGGCGGGCAAGGCCCCGTTCTCGCGCCTGATTTACCCCGTGCCCGAAAAAGCCGGTTTGGGCGTGCACCTCACGCTCGATCTGGGTGGGCAGGCCAAGTTCGGCCCGGATGTGCAGTGGGTCGATGACCCCGCCGACCTGCAGGTCGACCCGCGCCGGGGCGATGCTTTTTATGCCGAGGTGCGCAAGTACTGGCCAGGCCTTGCCGACGGCAGCTTGCAACCCGGCTACGCGGGCATGCGCCCCAAGATCAATGCGCCGCAAGAGGCGGCGGCCGATTTCATGATCCAGGGACCTGCCGAGCACGGTGTGCCGGGCCTCGTGAACCTGCTGGGCATCGAGTCGCCGGGGCTGACCAGTTCGCTAGCGATCGCGTCGCATGTGGCAGGCTTGCTGACACCAGACGCTTGATGCCGATACGGAGCTAAGCCTGCACCGTCTCGGGCATTGCACAGGGATGAGCACAGAGCTCAACTGCAGCGCTGCTTTTGCAACATTTTGCGCAGCTTCAGCGCGTCAGTGTGTATGGACAATGCGCACGCCAAGGCTAGGTAAGACCCTGGCACATATCAGCCCGCTCAGCGCTTCATCTGCTGCAAGGCGCTGGCCACTTCGGTTACCAGTGCCGGGCCTTTGTAGATGAGTCCGGTGTAAATCTGCACCACGTCTGCCCCAGCTTCTATTTTTGAAATGGCGTCGTGACCGCTCAGGATGCCGCCTACGCCGATGATGGGGAAGTCTTTGCCCAAGGCCGCGCGCAGCAAGCGAATCACGCGGTTGCTGCCTTGAAGCACGGGCGAACCGGACAGGCCGCCGGTTTCTTCGGCATGCGGCAGGCCGCTTACCGCATCGCGGGCCAGTGTGGTGTTGGTGGCGATGACGCCGTCCATGCCATGTTTTTGCAAGGTGGCAGCGATCACGCCGACTTGTGTTTCGTCCAGATCGGGGGCGATTTTCAGGAACATGGGCACGCGGCGGCCGTGTTCGGCGGCCAGTTCTTCGCGCCGCGCCACCAGCGCACCCAGCAGGCCGTCGAGCGCTTCGTCGCTTTGCAGGGCGCGCAGGTTTTTGGTGTTGGGGCTGGAGATGTTGACCGTCACATAGTCGGCATGCGGGTAGACACCTGCCAGCGCGATCAGGTAGTCGTCGGTGGCGTTTTCAATGGGCGTGGCGGCGTTCTTGCCGATGTTCAGGCCCAGCAGGCGACCTTGCTGGCGGAATTTGGAGCGCTTGACGTTGGCGATGAAGGCATCCAACCCGTCGTTGTTGAAGCCCAGGCGGTTGATCAGGGCTTGCGCTTCGGGCAGGCGGAACATGCGCGGTTTGGGGTTGCCCGGCTGTGCCTTGGGGGTGACGGTGCCCACTTCGACAAAGCCAAAACCCATGGCGCCCAGGCCGTCGATGCAGCGGGCGTTTTTGTCCAGACCTGCGGCCATGCCCACACGGTTGGGAAAGTGCAAGCCCGCCAGCATGATGGGTTGCGCCACAAAGGGTTGGCGGTAGACGCGGTCGAGTGGGGTGTTTTGGGTACGGGCGAGGCCTTCAATGGTCAAGTCGTGGGCCGCCTCGGGGTCCATCTTGAACAAAAACGAGCGGGCGAGGGCGTAAGGGATCAGGGACATTGGATAATTCCGGGCTGTACAAGCGGGGTGATGCTGTTTCTAGCGATGCCCTTGATTGTCTCAAACCCTGGCTCCCACTTTTATTTGGACCTCTGCACGCCCATGACCCAAGACGAACTCAAAGCCCTGGTGGGCCAAGCCGCCCTGAAATACGTTGTTCCCGGCGAAATCGTCGGCGTGGGCACCGGCTCGACGGTCAACAAATTCATCGACGCTCTGGCCACGATGAAAGACCAGATCAAAGGCGCTGTGTCCAGCTCCGAAGCCTCTACCGTGCGCCTGAAAGCCCTGGGCATTCCGGTGTTCGACAGCAACGAGGTCGAGAGCCTGTCGGTCTACATCGACGGTGCGGACGAAATCGACCACCAGGGCCACATGGTCAAGGGCGGCGGTGCGGCGTTGACCCGCGAAAAAATCGTGGCCGCTCAGTCCAAGCAGTTTGTCTGCATCGCCGACGAGAGCAAGCTGGTCGATGCTTTGGGCGCTTTCCCGCTGCCGGTCGAAGTCATCCCCATGGCCACGGCCCGCGTGATGCGCCAGTTTGCGGCCATGGGTGGCACAGCAGTAGTCCGCCAGAAAGACGGTCAGCCGCTGGTGACCGACAACGGTCAGCACATCGTGGACGTGAAGGGCCTGAAGATCACCGACCCGGTGGCTTTTGAAACACAAGTCAGCCAGTGGCCAGGCGTGGTGACGGTGGGCGTGTTCGCCCTGCAAAAAGCGCAGGTGTGCCTGCTGGGCACTGCCCAAGGCGTGAAGACGCTGAATTTTTAAGTTTCAGGCCCGGCGCAGCAGCAGTCGCAAGTCGGGCCCGATGCGGTCCACCGCATGAAAGGCCAGCTGCACCGCGCCGCTGAGCGCGGTGAGGGCCGGTAAATTCGCCAAGCCCTGGCCGGGGCCCAGAAGCTGCGGGGCCAGGTAAACCAGAAACTCGTCCACCAGCCCTTCGCGGATGAAGGAGCCGTTGAGCTTGTGCCCGGCCTCGACATGGAGCTCGTTGATCTCGCGCCGGGCCAGATCGCGCAGCATGGCCGCGAGATCCACCTTGCCGCCTGGCCCGGGACAGTCGATCACGGTCACGCCGCGTGCCGTCAGTGCGGCGCGTTTGTCAGAGTGTTCGGGGGTGGCGGTGTAAATCCAGATCTGCCGGGCCTGATCGCCCGTGCCTTGCGTCTCGAGCAGGCGGGCATTCAGAGGCATGTCCAGGCGGCTGTCCACCACCACCAGATGCGGCTGGCGTGGCACATCCAGGCCTCGCACGTTGAGTTGAGGATCGTCTTCGAGCACGGTGCCGATGCCCGTCAGGATGGCGCAGGCCCGGGCGCGCCAGGCGTGACCGTCGGTGCGGGCGGGGGCGCTGGTGATCCATTGGCTTTCGCCGTTTTGCAGGGCGGTTTGGCCGTCGAGCGAGGCGGCCATTTTCATGCGCACCCAAGGCAGGCCGCGTTCCATGCGGCTGAAAAAACCGATGTTCAGCTCACGCGCCTGCACGGCGATGTCGCTGGCCGGGGGCAGGGTGTCGGTCTGCACGCCCGCTGCCGCCAGCCGGGCCATGCCCTGGCCTGCCACTTTGGGGTTGGGGTCGGTCAAGGCCGACACCACGCGGCCGATGCCTGCGGCGGCCAGCGCATCACAGCAGGGCCCGGTGCGGCCCTGGTGGGCACAAGGCTCCAGCGTGACCCAGGCGGTGGCGCCCAGCACACTGTGCCCGCGTGCGGCGGCGTCGCGCAGCGCCATGATTTCGGCATGCGGCCCGCCTGCACGCTGGGTGTGGCCTTCGCCCAGCACGGTGCCGTCGGCGGCGGTGATCACGCAGCCCACGCGGGGGTTGGGCGAGGTCAGCCACAGGCCTTGCCGGGCCAAGTCCAGTGCCCGTTGCAGGGGGGTGAGGTGATCGTTCAATGAGGGCACAGCTTCCATACCTTGAGCGGCGGATTTTAGAGGGGGGCGTTTGGGGTGTTGGCCCGACTGGCGCGCACCCATTAAGGCGAGGATACGCCAACCCAGGCAGGAACTTCGTCGCGGCTGGCGTACAAAACGAGTTCGCCCATGCGCTGCCCTGAGGCAGCTGCAGCGCCGTTGACCCCTGCCGGGATGCGCCCCAGAGCGGGCCATTGCGCGCGCACCTGCAGATCTACCAGGGCCAGGTCAGGGCGCGGCTGCAGCTGGCTTTGCAGGGTGTAAGCGGTGCCTTGCACGGTCACGCGCGTGGTCAAGGGGCAGTCGGCACGCCCCGATTGATGGCATTCCATCGCATCCACGGCCAGGGCGTGAGCCACAGCGTTTTGTCGTGTGTCGCTGGCGGTTTGCAGAGCATGCATCGTCAGCCGGGTGGCGCCGGCCAGGCCAATGCCCAACATGGCCGAGGCCACCAAAGCCTCGATCAGCGCCATGCCCCGCTCGCTTTGCGCACGACAGGCCTTGGCGTGGCGCGCTGGGTTGGGCGTGGAGAATGTCTTGCGCATGGCGTTCACTGGGGGCCTTCGCGCCAGCTGCCGGGGACGCGCTGCACCCGGCGTGCATCCATGCCGTCGGGCCAGGCCAGTCGGTAAGCCGCTTTGGTAAAGGTTTGCCCCTGAATGTGGCTACCGCTTTGCAAATCGGGCAAACCTGACTCCACCACCAATTGCCCTTGAATGTGACCCGCCCGCCAGTTGCGGGCTTTGTCGTCCTGGCATTGGGTTTGCAGCACCATGGTGCCCACTGTGCGCACCCCGTTGGCGATGCTGGGGCAGCGCACACTGCAGGCCTGTGCCGAAAACACCAGCAGCACCGGGTCGTCGGCATCGCCCAGGCTTTGTGTCCAGGGGGCAGCGCTGTCGATCCAGTAGATGTTGCGCCGAGGCTGGCTTTGGGCGTGCAGGCCATTGCGCTCTTGCGCCTGCGACCAGGCCCTGACTTGTTCCGGCGTGATGTCGCCCAGCACCTGTTGCCAGGCACTGGCGCGACAAGGCGCACGCGATACCGCCGTTGCCGGTCCGCTCAAGCCACCGCCGCCGGGCAGGTGTTCTGGCAAAAAGGCCAGGCAGTTGCGACGCTCGGTGCTTGAAATCACACCATCGCCGTTGGGGTCGGGCAGCCACAAGCTCTGCACGGCGTCGCCTGCGGCGGTGCCGCTGCAGGCGGCTGCGTTTGAGGTGATGGGACAGACCGTGACTGACGCACCCGCAGCAGGGGTGGCGCAACCATTGACCAGCAAAGCAGCTGTGCTGGCCCCTTGGGGGGCGGGTGCCACCGTGGGCACAAACACACTGGCCCGAACCTGCCCCAAGCCTGCCTGGCCAGTCAAACGGGCTGTGGCGTGCAACTGCGTTACATGGGGTGAGCTCAGCAGGTCGCGCAAGGCCAGAATTTGCAGTGTCGTACCAGGCATGTCCGGATGGGCAGGCACGGCCATGTGGCTGCATTGCCAACGCGGCCCCGCGTGGTCGGCAGGGCAGGGCACTTGGGCCGCGTTGTGCCAAAAACCGGGGCTCTGGCCATTGGCGCTGTATTGCCTGTCCAGATCGGCACGGGCCCAAGCCAGCGCCGCCTCAGCCGCCAGACGGGCTTGGGTGGTGTGTTGTTGGTTGTTGCTGGCCAGGCGGTCCACCAAGACGCTGCGCGTGCTGTAGAAACTGGCCAAACTGGCCAGCAAGACCAGCGTGATCGCCACAAGCAGGGTGATGGCACCGCTTTGCTGGCGGGGCGCTTGGCATGCGTTTATTCGCTCCTTTTTCATGGTCCTGCCCCACAAACCGCAGGCCAGGGCAGGGCGGGCACATCGTTGCGCAGGGAAGTGGTTTGGCTCAAGCTCAGCCTAAGGGATGCATCTCGTGGCCATTCGGCTGTGCTTTGCAGCGTGACCCACCGGCTGACCCAGCGGCCGCGCTGTTCGCACGACACTTGCCACTGCAGGTCCAGCACCTTCAAGCTGCCCGAGTCGGTCAGATCGCTCCACACCTCGGGCGTGCAGGCGGTGCGCACCTGAATTTTTTGCCCTCGCAAGCGAAAGCCCGCGCAGTCGTTGTTGTCCAGCAGGCCGTTTTGATTGCGATCGCGGCTGAAGTCGATGCGTTGGTTTTGAATTTGCAGGTCGACGCCGGGGCTGCAAAAAGCATCCCTGCAGTGCGCGCTGGCACGGCTTGTCCAGGCATTGCCCACGGCTTGCGCCTGGCGAAGTTCGCGGGCCATGCTGTCCAGTGCCGAGCGCAGGTCGTGGTGGACATGGCTGTCTTGCAAAGCCCAGCGGTGTGCCGTCAGGTGTTGTGCCAGCAAGTGCGCGCCACCAGCCAGCACAACCAGGCCCAGACCCAAGCCCACGATCAGTCCCACCAGGGTTTCGCCCTGCTGCCTGTTGGGTGTGCAGCGTGATTTCATGCGCTGCTCATTGTCGCCAGCAACGATCGGGGTCGGCGGCTGTATCGGCCCCACTGCTGAGCACCACGCTGGCCGTGTGTTGAAGTTGCAGGCGCATCGGGTGACACGCCGTGTCCCGGGCTTGCGCGCCGATGGGGGTGGCGCTCAGGGTGTAGCCTTCAGCGGTTGCTTCTTCGATGCGGATGCGGTAGTGACCGCCCGGTGAGCGGTCGGAGGTCCAGCCCAGGCTGGCCAGGTCGCTGGCATGGCTGTCGTGGGTGCCGCGCCAACGAGACTGGTCCAGCTGCAGTTGTTGCAGTGCACTTTGTGCGTCGCTCCGCCGCGCTTGCCTTTGCTGTGCGTTGTAAGCCGGCAGGGCCACTGCTGCCAGCACGGCCATGAGCGCCATGCTCACCAGCAGCTCGCTCAAAGTCCAGCCTGACATGGGAACTTTGCCTGGGGGCTTGTGGATGTGCATGCTCGGCTCCGACGCAGATGGACAAGACATGTCATTGTGAATACTTAATAATGACTTGTACAGGTCTGACTTGCCCCGTCACAGCGTGGGCGCGGGCGCGGGCGAAGATGGAAACGGAAACGCAAACGGAAACCTGCACGCAGGTCGTTAGGGAGAAATGACATGCAGCCAATGGAACAGGTCGACAACCGTGGTTTTACCTTGCTGGAAGTGCTGGTTGTGTTGGTTTTGCTCGGGGTCTTGTTGGCCTTGGCGGCACCGAGCTTGACCCATTTGCGTGAAAAACACCAGATGCAAAGCCAGGCAGAGCAGCTGCAAGCTGGCTTGATGCTCTCGCGCTCAGAGGCTTTGCGCCGGCAGCAGCGTGTGACCCTGTGTGTGCGGGGCGAAGGCCAGGATTGCGCTTCTGAAGGCACCTGGGCGCAAGGCTGGGTGGTGTTTGTCGATGGCAACGACAACGCTGTTCGCGATCAGGAAGAAAAGGTTTTGTGGGTGCAGGCGGCATTGCCTCCTTTTATGACACTGCAAGGCAACACCACGGTCAATCGCTATGTGTCTTATGGCCCGGATGGCCGCAGCCAAAGCACCACGGGGGCCTTTCAGGCAGGCACGCTAAGCCTGTGCGGGACAGGTCAAACGCACGTCTGGCGCATGGTAATCAACGCCGTGGGCAAACCCCGGCTGGAAAAGGCGGAACGCACTGAACATGCCAACTGTTGACCCGATGACGTCGGGTTTCACTGCGCAAGTCAGTCGCGTGGATCAGCGTTGGACCTCGTCGACCAGCGTCTTGAACTCGTCAATGTCTTCAAAGTTTCGGTACACGCTGGCAAAGCGCACATAAGCCACTTTGTCGAGTTTTTTCAGCTCCCGCATGACCAACTCGCCAATGCGGTGCGAAGCCACTTCACGGCTGGGCAGGGCCAGCAGTTTTTCTTCGATGCGCTCAATGGCACCGTCCACCTGCTCAGTACTCACGGGGCGCTTGCGCAAAGCCAGGTTCAGGCTGGCGCGCAGTTTTTCGCGTTGGTATTCGATGCGTCGGCCGTCTTTTTTGACGATGGCCGGAAAGTTGACTTCCGGCTTTTCGTAAGTGGTAAAGCGCTTTTCACACGCCCCACATTGACGGCGACGGCGGATGAAATCCCCGTCCTCGGCCAGTCGGGTCTCGACCACTTGGGTTTCGAGGTGACCGCAAAACGGGCATTTCATCGTGCCGTCCGATCAGCCGTAAACCGGGAAACGGCTGGTCAGGGCGTGCACCTTGGCGCGCACGGCGGCCAGGTTGGCTTCGTCCAGCGGGTTGTCCAGCACGTCGGCGATCAGGTGGGCCGTGGCGCGGGCTTCTTCGTCCTTGAAGCCGCGTGTGGTCATGGCAGGGGTGCCGATGCGCACGCCGCTGGTCACGAACGGCTTTTCAGGGTCGTTCGGGATGGCGTTCTTGTTGATCGTCATGTGGGCGCTGCCCAAAGCAGCTTCGGCCACTTTGCCGGTGATGCCCTTGGCACGCAAGTCCACCAGCATGACGTGGCTTTGGGTGCCGCCGCTCACGATGCGCAGGCCGCGCTGGGTCAGTGTTTCGGCCACGATCTGGGCGTTCTTGATGACTTGTTGCTGGTAAGCCTTGAACTCAGGCTGCAGCGCTTCTTTGAAGGCAATGGCTTTGGCTGCGATGACGTGCATCAGCGGGCCGCCTTGCAGGCCGGGGAAGATGGCGCTGTTGATGGCTTTTTCGTGCTCGGCCTTCATCAAGATGATGCCGCCGCGTGGGCCGCGCAGGCTCTTGTGCGTGGTCGAGGTCACCACGTCGGCGTGGGGCACGGGGTTGGGGTAGACACCTGCAGCGATCAAGCCTGCGTAGTGGGCCATGTCGACCATGAAGATCGCGCCGACTTCTTTGGCCACTTTGGCAAAGCGGGCCCAGTCGATGTGCAGGGAATAGGCCGAGGCACCGGCGATGATCAGCTTGGGTTGGGTCTCCCGGGCTTTGGCTTCCATGGCGTCGTAGTCGATGGCTTCGTTCTTGTCCAGGCCGTAAGACACGACGTTGAACCACTTGCCCGACATGTTCAACGGCATGCCGTGGGTCAGGTGACCGCCTTCGGCCAGGCTCATGCCCATGATGGTGTCGCCGGGTTTCAGGAAGGCCAGGAAAACGGCCTCGTTGGCCGAGGCACCGCAGTGCGGCTGCACATTGGCGGCTTCTGCGCCAAAAATTTGTTTGATGCGGTCAATGGCCAGCTGTTCGGCCACGTCCACATGTTCGCAGCCACCGTAGTAGCGTTTGCCTGGATAGCCCTCTGCATATTTGTTGGTCAGCTGGCTGCCTTGGGCGGCCATGACAGCGGGTGAGGCGTAGTTCTCGCTGGCGATCAGCTCGATGTGGTGTTCCTGGCGTGCGTTTTCGGCCTGGATGGCGGCAAAAATTTCGGGATCGGTTTGTTCAATCAGTATGTTGCGGTTGTACATGGCAGTCCTTTGAATGGAAGTGACCTTGACCAGAACCCGGAGTTCATTGGCAAGGGCTGCCCAGGCGAACGGCTTGAAACCTGGCAGAGGTCATCAAACCCCTTGCCGGTTGCGCGCTTCCCAGTGGTTCAAGGGTGGCAGAGCCACCGCACTCCACGTCAGAGTGGCTGTTTTTGGTTGAAAAACAGTCTCCTATCGCCAGTTGCGCACCCGCTTAGTGTAGCCCACGGCTTGCAGCGGCAGGCGCGCTGTGCATCAGAGTTGGGCTTGGCGCGCTTTTGCCGAATGGACGGGGACAACAGCCGCTGTTTTGAAACCCTGGGTGATTTTGTCGAGTTGTTTTTGCTCGTTCAGAACCCGATCAACGTACTGTTCGTCATTGATTTGGCCGGAATCCAAGGCGTAAAGGCGCAAGGCATCTTCGATGCTGACCGATTGCTGAATTAAAAATTGCAAATGGCGCGCGCCCACCCTTAAATTGGTCAAAGGGTCGAATGCCGCCAGACGACCGCCGAATGCCGTCAGGGCGTTGCTGTGAACAGCGGGTTCAATTTGCATCAAGCCCATGCCACCCTGCGAGCCCGATGCAAAGGGGTTGAAGCGGGACTCAATCGCCATGACTGCCAGAATCAATGTGGGTGCGATCTGGCTGCGCTCTCCGATGGCCCAAGCTTCGGAGACCAGGGCACCAATGGGTTCGGGCGAAACCTTGTACCTGCGGCTCAGCGATTGGGCCACGGCCATTTGTTCTTTGGGCAAGTCCTTGACCAAGGTGGCGGTTGAGCGGGCTGCGCCGCTGTCTGATACCGCCATGTCCAGGGTCATGGCCTGGCGCATTTCCAGCCAACTCATCAAAGTTTCGCTGGCATAAGCCTGCAATCCGGGCCGTGCCGCAAAGGTGAGGGTGACAGTGACCACGGCCAGGCCGACGAGCGCCAGGCTGTGGCGCGTGATTTCCACAAAGCCTTCGCGAACATCGCCGGCCAAAGTCATCAAGGCCAACCCTAGGTGAGCCAATTTCAAATTGTGGGTCAAAACACTTCCTCTGATGCCAAACGCATGGGCCGTTGCGAGCGCAGGCGCTTGGTGGTGGTGGGTGGGCTGTGTGGCCTGCAGAAAGTCGTTGCGCTTTTGCAGCTGAGCCATGCGGTCAAAACTAGGGTTCACCCTAGGTGCGCTGAATTGAAGCGAATTTTAAGAAGTTTTCATACCTCGTCAAGAATATGGAAATTAATATTTCAAGCCATTTCGATATAAAGAAAACGTTTGTAGCCAAAAACATGCTCAGATTGATTCGGTTTCGCTTTCAGCTGTTGGCGCAGCGTAAATCCCGGCGAAAATAAGCGGTTGACGTTGGGTTCGCTGGTCTGAATTTGTTGGGCTGGCAAAACCGACCCTGCTGCCGTGTTGGCACCGATCGTGTTTTAAAGTTTTTACCGTGACCTCATCTTCCAAGCCTTTTGACCTTGCCTCTCTTGACCCTTTGGCGGCCGGGATTTTCAACGCCGCCACATCGGGGGATCGCAGTGCTCGCTTGCGCGATTGGCTCGCGACCGAGCCGTCGGAGGACTTGCTCAACGAGGTGTATCGCGAACTGTCGACCCGGGACAAAGGGGTGGCCAAAATCCTGAAAGAGAAACTGGACGACATCAAGCGCGCGCACGGCCAGGAAGCCCTGGCGATGGATTGGGCGCAAAAAGCCGAGCAGATGCTGCAAGCCTCGCGTGTGAACATTGCCGATGCACTGGCCTGGCAACGCGATGCCGCCAAAGCCGGGGCGCCCTTGTCTCGTGAGCCTTTGGCCAGCCTGAAACAGCGTCTGACCGAAGTGGTCAAGGGTGTCGAAGACCTGCAGCACCAAGTCATGGTGCAGCGCGAAGCGGCGGTTTTGCTCGCTCAGCGCATCGAGGTACTGTCTACCAAACCCATGAGCGAAGCCCAAAGCGGTCAAGTGGGCTTGCATGCCGATGTGGCCCAGTGGCAAGCCCAGGCGCTGGCTTTGACGCAAAACGCAGTCTGGCCCAGCGTGGACCTGAAATACCCTTCCCAGCTGGATACTGCAGGTAAGCAGCTGCAGGCGGTTTGGGATGGTTTCTCGGCTGCGCTGGTCTTGGCCAGTCAGGCACAGACCGATGCGACGGCTGCGTTGCCGCCGGTGCCCGTCTGGGCCGATGAAATCCGTCGTCTGCGTGGCGAAGCTCCGAAGGATTTAGCGTCTGCATCGGACGTGGCCAAGCCCGAGAAAGCCGAAAAACCAGCCAAAGCCAAACTGGACCCGGCAGAGCGGCAGGCCTTGCGCGATGCGGCCAATCTGGCCGTCACGCAAGTGCTGGAGGCGGTCGAAAAGGAAGTCACGGAAGGTCATGGCAAGGCCACGGCCGAGGCGGCCGCGTCCTTGCGCGCCGTGCTCAAAACCCACGGTAAACACCTGGATACGGCACTGGATGAGCGTGTGCATTTGGCTTTGACGGCTGCTGGCGAGCTCGAAGGTTGGCAGCGCTGGCGCGCCGATCAGATTCGCCAGGATCTGGTCACCCAGGCCGAAGCCCTGTTGGGTGCCGACAAGGCGCCCACGGTGGGCGGTCGCAAGATGCAGGACAAACTGCGTCAATTGCGCGAAAGCTGGAAACAAACCGATCAAGGCGGCTTGCCCAACCATGCGTTGTGGAAGCGTTTTGATGCCGCGTGCAACGAGGCCTACAAGACCGTGCTGGTCTGGCTGGAACAGATCAAGAAAGAGTCCGCTGACCACCGCGCCCAGCGCGTGGCTTTGATGGAAGAGGTCAAAGCTTTTACCGCTGCACATGCCGAAAGCGACGATTGGCGCGGTCAGCTGCGCGCCTTGCACCAGTTTGCAGACCGCTGGCGCAACGCCGGTCACCTGAGCGAAAAAGCCTTTGGTGAAATGCAGTCGCAGTGGAAAGCCATTTTCAAGGCGGCGGCTGCCCGTCTGGAAGCCGCTCAAAAAGCCAGCATCGAGCGCCGTCAGGCCCTGATCCAGGAAGCCCGCGAATTGGGCGCTGCACCTGCTTTGCGTGTGGATGCGGTCAAGGCCTTGCAGACACGCTGGCAGACCGAGGCCCAGGCGGTGCCGCTGGACCGCAAGACCGAACAAAAACTGTGGGAAGTGTTCCGTGCTCCGCTGGATGAGGCTTTCCAGCGCAAAGGTACCGAGCGTCATGCTTCTGCAGCGCCACTCACTGCGCGTGACCGTGCCGTGATCGAGGCCTCCAAAGCGCTGGATGCGGCCAATGCGGCAGGTGACGCCGCCAAGATTCGCGCGGCCATGGCCGCCCTCGACGCCGCCCTGCGTGGACAAGCGCAAGAACAAGCTGTACAGGCCGCCCAGCCTGCACAGCCCTCGCCCGATGCTGCTGCCCAGCCTGCTGCGGCCACCCCGGCTGCAGAGCCCGTCGCAGAAAACACCGAAGCCGTTTCTGGCACCGAAACCGCTGATGCCAACCTGGCCGCCGAAGCAAGCGACGCCCCCGCAGCACCAGTGGCTGAGGCCGCCCCTGTGGCGCCCGTGGCCGCGCCCAAACCCGCCAAGCCGGTGGTGGCCGTGCGTGGCGATGACCGTCCTGGTCAGAAGAAAACCGAGGCTCCAGCCGGGCGTGATGGCCGCCGTGACGGCCGAGCCGGAGACCGTGGTGCACGTCCTGGTGAGCGGGGCGCTCCACGCATGGGCGATCGCGGCGGTGACCGCATGGGCGATCGGGGTGCGCCTCGTGGCGATTTCCGTGAAGACCGGGGTCCCCGTTTGGGCGATGCGGCTTTCCGGGCGCAACGGGAGGCCATGGAACGCGCCGAAATGTCGCTGCGCAAACTGGCTGCACAAGCCCATGGCGAAACCCTGACCCGTTTGATGGGTGCCTGGCAAGACCGCCAGGCCGAAGCCTTGCCGAGTGCACAAGAGCTTGGCAAAGCCGTCAACGCTTCGACCCGCCAGGCTTGGACACAGGCGCTGGGTGCGCAGCCTCAGGCACCGGCGTCTACCGCTTTGTTGCGACTGGAAGTAGCCGCCGAAGTGCCCACACCTGCTGAGCAATTGAGCGAGCGCCGTGCCTTGCAGTTGCAATTGCTGACCCAGCGCAACCAGCCGGGCCCAACCGAAACCTGGGCGCAGGATGTGGCCAAAGTGCTGTCGGGTCCTCACGAAGAGGCCACTGCGCGCCGCTTGCAAAATGTGCTGAAAAACCTGTTGCGCCGCTGAGCTGTTTCGCATCCACCTGAACGGCCGCTTTCATGCGGCCGTTTTTGTTGAAGCAGCCAGGCGCTGCAGGTTCAAACGATCAGATCAAGGCGTTGCGCGCTGCCATCAATCGCCAGCCTGAGCACCTGCGCCCGCAGGGGCGCATGGTCGAGCGACCAGTCGCTCAATACCTGGCGCAAGGCCAGCTTGTCACCACCGCAGGGGTGATCGGCGGGGCGGTGGGTGTGGCCGTGCACCAGACGCGTGGCTTGGGCCGCCTGCAGCCATTGCACGCTGAGTGCCGGGTCGGCATCGGCATAAACCGTGTCGGTCTGCTTTTGGGCCTGGCTTTGCTGGCGCATGGCGCGGGCCAGAGCCAAGCGTTCGGGCAGGGGCTTGGCCAGAAATTCACGCTGCCACACGGCGCTGCGAACCTGCTGGCGAAAGACCTGATAAGCCGTGTCGTCCAGGCACAGGGCATCGCCATGGCTGAGCAAAATGCGCTGCTGGCCGAGTTGCAGCACGGTGGGGTCGACCAGGGCTTGCATACCGCAGGTGGACAAAAAGTCCGGGCCCACCAGAAAATCCCGGTTTCCGGGCATGAAGGCGACCGGCATGCGCAGCGCGGTTTGACGCAAAACCTCGGCGCACTGTTGCAAAAATGGGTCATGTGCCACGGCATCGTCGCCTACCCAAACTTCGAACAGGTCGCCCAAAATCAGCACGGCCTGAGCCGTCGTGGTGGCCATGAAATGCTGCCAAGCTTCAAAAGTAGCCATCTCGCTGGCCTGCAGGTGCAGGTCAGAAATCAGGTCCACTTGCTGCCATGCCGCAGGTGCTTGCAGGCAGCCGATGTTCGGCGTGTCTTGGGGCAGCGCTGCGGACATGGCGGGTGGGATCAGAGCGCCACAGCCTTTTCGATCACCACGTCCTCTTTGGGCACGTCACCGTGGCCGCCGCGGTTGCCGGTTTTCACGCCCTTAATTTGGTCGACCACTTCGGTGCCCTTGACCACTTTGCCGAACACGGCATAGCCCCAGCCTTGCATGGAAGGTGCGGTGTGGTTCAGGAAGTCGTTTTTGGCCACGTTGATGAAAAACTGCGCTGTGGCCGAGTGAGGGGCCGATGTGCGTGCCATGGCCACGGTGTACTCGTCGTTTTTCAGGCCGTTGTTGGCTTCGTTTTCGATGGCGGCATCCGTGGGCTTTTGGCTCATGCCAGGCTCAAAGCCGCCGCCTTGGACCATGAAGCCGGGGATCACGCGGTGAAAAATCGTGTTGTTGTAGTGGCCCTTGTTCACATAGGCCAGGAAGTTCTCGGTCGACTTGGGGGCTTTTTCGGCATCCAGTTCGAGGGTGATCACGCCGTAGCCGGTGATGTGCAGTTCGACTTGTGGGTTGCTCATGGTGTTACTTCAACAAAGTGATGGATTGGATGAGGACCGGTGTCTTGGGGACATCGGAGGGAAAAGGACCACCCGCACCTGTGGGGGTGGTCCTGATTTTTTGGACCACGTCCATGCCGGACGTGACTTTGCCAAAAACGGTGTAGCCGAACAATTGGGGGGCGTTGATCAGCTGGGCACGGGCCACGTTTTCGTAAACACGGCCCTGGTATTCGAACTTGGCCACTGGGTCGCCATCGGGAATGGGCGTGGGGTCCAGAAAAGCGTTGTCCACCACGTTGATGAAAAACTGGGCCGTGGCCGATTGCGGATCGTTGGTGCGCGCCATGGCCAGCGTGCCTGTGGTGTTTTTCAGGCCTGCAGCCAAGGCCTGGCGACCTTCGTGCTGCACGGGCGGGCGCGTTTTGCGTTCTTTGTACTGCGCGTCGTAGCCACCGCCTTGCACCATGAAGCCGGGAATCACCCGGTGAAACACGGTGCCTTCGTAGTGCTTGTCGTTCACGTATTGCAAGAAGTTGGCCACCGTCTTGGGGGCTTTGTCGGCATACAGCTCGGCTTCGATGTTGCCCACGGAGGTGCTGATGCGCACTTTGGGGGTGTTGCCTGGCGTGGTTTGCGCCGCGCTGCCCAGGGGGGCAAGCAGCGGGCATGCCAGGGCGATGGCGGTCAAGCAGCGTTGGCTTTTGGCGAGGATGGACTTGATCATGCTTGGGGCGGGTGGATTCGGATGCTGCGCTTGGGCGCTTAAGGTGTTTTCAGAACTTGTTCGGCCGCCGTTTTTTTAGTCTGCAGGCGAGGCGCTTGCACAGGCGATGATTTCAGGGCTTTGGCATAGGCCTCGATGGCCAGGGCCAAGTGCGTGTCGCCCAGATTTTCCAATGCCAGCGCATAGTCTGGGCGAACCTGAACGGCTGTCTGCAAAGCCTGAAGGGCCTCTGCGAACCGGTTTTCCCGGACCAGCAGAACGGCCAGGTTGTTGTGAGGCTCTGGTAACTCGGGATAAGACTGTGTCAGGGCGCGCAAGGTGTCCATGGCCGCCTGCGTCTGACCCAATCCGGTCTGAATGCGACTTTGCAACAAGCGCATTTGAGGGTCTGTGGGTGCAGTCTGAAGCCTAAACTCGGCCAGTGCCTGGGCTTTTTGCCACTGTCCGCTTTGAACCAAGGCATTCACGTCACTGTAAATGTCTGCCCGCGCAAGCCCGCTGAGGGTCAAGCTGGTGCAAATGGCAATAAAGCTCAGCGAGGGGCGCATGCGTGCTCAAAAGAAGGGGGTGGAAGTATCTGATCCGAAGACGCCGAAGTGGCTTCACAGGCCGCTGCTCAGCGATATACTGAGGGGTCATTGTAACGGAGCCCTTGCGCTCCCGGCTTGCCGGACAGACCCGCAGCCCATGAGTCTGGCAGCTTCTTTTGAGCTGTTTTTCCCGTCTGATTTCCTTTTGCCAAGGTTGCTCGGCGTGGTTTTTTTGTTTTCCGAATATGTTTGTGATTTGACATGAGTCTGCGCATTTTCAACACGCTGAGCCGTGCTGTGTCCGAGTTTTCACCTGCCGAGCCAGGCCATGTGCGCATGTACGTGTGCGGCATGACGGTTTATGACCTGTGTCACTTGGGCCATGCCCGCTCGATGATCGCTTTTGACGTGGTGCAGCGCTGGCTCAAGGCCAGCGGCTACCAAGTGACTTATGTGCGCAACGTGACCGACATCGACGACAAGATCATCAAGCGCGCACTCGAAAACGGCGAAACCATCCGCAGCCTGACCGACCGCATGATCGACGCGCTGCACCAGGACGCCGACGCGCTGGGCATTGAGCGCCCCCAACACGAGCCCCGTGCCACCGATTACGTGCCTCAAATGCTGAGCATGATCGGCACGTTGGAGCAAAAAGGCTTGGCCTACCGCGCTGGCAACGGCGATGTGAACTACGCGGTGCGCAAGTTCCCGGGCTACGGCAAGTTGTCGGGCAAGTCGTTGGACGAATTGAATGCCGGTGAGCGCGTGGCGGTGGAGACCGACAAGAACGACCCGCTGGACTTTGTGCTCTGGAAGAGCGCCAAACCCACCGAGCCTGAAGACGTCAAATGGGCCAGCCCTTTTGGTGCGGGCCGCCCCGGCTGGCACATCGAGTGCTCGGCCATGGCCTGCGAGTTGCTGGGTCAGACCTTTGACATTCACGGCGGCGGGGCCGATTTGCAGTTTCCGCACCACGAAAACGAAATCGCCCAAAGCGAAGGCGCCAACGGCCAGACCCTGGCCCGTTTCTGGATGCACAACGGTTTCATCAACGTGGACAACGAGAAGATGTCCAAAAGCTTGGGCAACTTCTTCACCATCCGCGATGTGCTGAAAGAATTTGACGCCGAGACCGTGCGCTTTTTCATCGTGCGCAGCCACTACCGCAGCTCGCTCAATTACAGCGATTTGCACCTGAACGACGCCAAGGGTGCCTTAAAGCGCCTGTACACCGCGCTGCAAGCCGTGCCACCCGCGGACGTGAAGATCGACTGGGTCGACCCCTTGGCCGCCCGCTTCAAGGCCGCCATGGACGAAGACTTTGGCACGCCCGAAGCGGTGGCCGTGCTGTTCGAGCTGGCGGGCGAAGTCAACCGCAGCGGCTCGGCCGAACGCGCTGGCTTGCTCAAGGCTCTGGGCGGCTTGCTGGGCTTGCTGCAAACCGACCCGACGGTCTACCTGCAAGCGGGCGCAGGCTTGGACGAATCCGCCATTCAGGCACAAATTCAGGCCAGGGCCGACGCCAAGAAGGCCAAAAACTTTGCCGAGGCCGACCGCATCCGCAACGATTTGCTGGCGCAGGGCATTGTGCTCAAGGATTCTGCTTCAGGCACAAGCTGGGAGGCGGCTCAGTGAGCGCTGCGATTCCCGCCGTGATTCCTGTCACGCCCGCCTATTGGGCCGAGGCCTGCGCGCACCTGGCTAAAAAAGACCGGGTGATGAAAAAGCTCATCCCCCAGTTTGGCGACGCGATCCTTGAGACCCGTGGCGACGCGTTCGTGACCTTGGCGCGCTCCATTGTGGGCCAGCAAATTTCGGTCAAGGCCGCGCAATCGGTCTGGGACCGTTTTTCCGTTTTATGCAAACGCTTGACGCCTGCAGCCGTGCTCAAGCTCAAGGTCGACGACATGCGTGCGGCCGGTTTGTCGGTCCGCAAGGTGGAATATCTGGTGGATCTGGCAGTGCACTTCAGTGCGGGCACCGTGCACGTCAAGGATTGGCAAGAGATGGACGACGAGGCCATCATTGATGAACTGGTGGCGATTCGGGGCATTGGCCGCTGGACCGCCGAGATGTTTCTCATCTTTCACCTCTTGCGCCCCAACGTGTTGCCCCTGGACGATGTCGGCCTGATCAACGGCATCAGCCGTAATTATTTTTCCGGTGAGCCGGTCAGTCGCAGCGACGCTCGCGAAGTGGCCCAAGCCTGGAGTCCCTATGCCACCGTGGCAACTTGGTATATTTGGCGCTCGCTGGACCCTGTGCCAGTGGCGTATTGAGGGCTGGGCAAAGCGTCCACCCGATCATGAACAGAGGAGTAAAACTTGGCCAAAAAAACATTTCTCGACTTTGAGCAACCCGTTGCCGAACTCGAAGCCAAGATTGAAGAGTTGCGCTATGTGCAAAGCGAGTCGGCGGTGGACATCACCAGTGAAATCGACCAACTGAGCAAAAAAAGCCAGCAGCTGACCAAAGACATTTACAGCGATCTGACCCCTTGGCAGATCACTAAAATCGCGCGCCATCCCGAGCGGCCTTACACGCTGGATTACATCAACGGCATCTTTACCGATTTTGTCGAGATGCATGGTGATCGCCACTTTGCCGATGATTTGTCCATCGTGGGCGGCCTGGCGCGCTTCAATGGCCAGGCCTGCATGGTTTTGGGCCAACAAAAAGGACGCGACACCAAAGAGCGCACCCTGCGCAACTTTGGCATGAGCAAGCCCGAGGGCTACCGCAAAGCGCTGCGCCTCATGAAAACGGCTGAAAAATTCAAGCTGCCCGTCTTCACCTTTGTCGACACGCCCGGTGCTTACCCCGGCATTGACGCCGAAGAGCGCGGCCAGTCCGAAGCCATTGGCCGCAATATTTTCGAGATGGCCCAGCTCGAAGTACCGATCATCACCACCATCATTGGCGAAGGCGGCTCGGGTGGTGCTCTGGCCATTTCGGTGGCCGACCAGGTGCTCATGCTGCAGTATTCGGTGTACTCGGTGATCAGCCCCGAAGGTTGTGCCTCGATTTTGTGGAAAACCAGCGAAAAAGCCGAAGTCGCGGCCGATGCCTTGGGCATCACCGCACACCGTCTGAAGGCCTTGGGCCTGATCGACAAGATCGTCAACGAGCCGGTTGGCGGCGCGCACCGCGATACCGAGCAAATGGTGTCCTTCCTCAAGCGCGCTTTGGGCGATGCCTGGCGTCAGGTGGCAGACCTTAAACCCAAAGAGCTGCTGGAGCGCCGCTACGAGCGCCTGAACAGCTACGGTCGCTTCACCGATACCAAAGCGGGCAAATAAAACCTCAGGTGGGCCGTCAGGCTTCACACATGGCTCCCCGATCGGTGCCTTCCCTCGAACAGGCCCTGGCTGATTTCAGCCCGGGCCTTCCTTTTGCTGTGGCCTTCAGCGGCGGTGCCGACTCCACGGCTTTGCTTTTGGCCTGCACCCGCCGTTGGCCGGGGCAGGTGAGAGCGGTGCACATTCACCACGGCTTGCAAGACGCGGCCGATGCTTTTGAAGCCCATTGCCGTGCGCTGTGCCAACAACTGAGTGTGCCTTTGGCGGTGCGCCGGGTACAGGCGGGCCATGCCCCCGGCCAAAGCCCCGAAGACGCGGCCCGCAAAGCCCGCTACCAGGCGCTGGCCGAAGCGGTGCAAACCGAGTGGCCCGAAGTGCATGACATCGCGCTCGCCCAGCATGCCGACGACCAGGTGGAGACTTTGCTGATCGCCTTGTCGCGTGGCGCGGGCCTGCCCGGTTTGGCCAGCATGCCAGCGCATTGGCAGCGCCTGGGTTTGCAGTGGCACCGGCCATTTTTGGCGGTGCCCGGTGCGGTTTTGCGCGAGTGGCTGCTGAGTCTTGGCCAAAGCTGGGTCGAAGACCCCACCAACACCGACGAACAATTCACCCGCAACCGCATCCGCGCCCAAGTGCTGCCCGTTTTGGCCGAGGCCTTGCCCGCTTTTCGCGAGACCTTTGCCCGCAGCGCCGCCCATGCCGCGCAAGCGCAAGAAGTCTTGAACGAGGTGGCCGCGCAAGACTTGGCACACATCGGCGTGCCGCCGCGCATTGAGGCGTTGCAGCGCCTCGGCCGCGCCCGCCAAGCGCTGGTGCTGCGCCACTGGCTGCGGCTGCACCATGCCACCACGCCCAGCGCAGCGCAACTGAACGAGCTGCTGGACCAACTGGCCACTTGCACCACCCGTGGTCATCGGATTCATTTGAAGGTGGGCTCGGGCTTTGTGCAACGGCAAGGCCAGCACCTCAGCTGGGAAGCCGCCTGAGCCATTCGCACGGCACAGCCCAAGGAACGGGGCGAGGGGTGGGCAGTGCAATGCCGGGATGGGTCAAGAACGCGTCAGCCCGGTTGGTACAATCGACGGGTTTTGCTGAGGGCAAACCCTTGGCAAACGTTTGCGATGCGGCCTTGACAGTGCGCATCTGCTTTCATCTTCTATTCATCACTACACATGGCTTTGATCGTTCACAAATACGGCGGCACCTCGATGGGCTCGACCGAGCGCATCCGCAATGTCGCCAAGCGCGTGGCCAAATGGGCGCGCGCTGGCCACCAGATCGTGGTGGTCCCTAGCGCCATGAGCGGCGAGACCAACCGCCTGCTGGGCCTGGCCAAAGAGCTGGCACCTGCCAAACCCGGCAACGACTACAGCCGCGAACTCGACATGCTGGCCTCCACAGGCGAGCAAGCTTCGTCGGCCTTGCTGGCCATCGCGCTTCAATCCGAAGGCCAGCCCTCGGTCAGCTATGCCGGCTGGCAAGTGGCTATCAAAACCAACAGCGCCTTCACCAAAGCGCGTATTGAATCCATTGACGATGAGCGCGTGCGGGGCGACTTGAACGCAGGCAAAGTGGTGATCATCACCGGTTTTCAGGGCGTGGATGAGCAGGGCAACATCACCACGCTGGGTCGTGGCGGCTCAGACACATCGGCCGTGGCCGTTGCGGCTGCCATGAAGGCTGACGAATGCCTGATTTACACCGACGTGGATGGTGTCTACACCACCGACCCGCGCGTGGTGCCCGAAGCACGCCGCCTGCACACCGTGAGCTTTGAAGAGATGCTGGAAATGGCCTCTTTGGGCTCCAAGGTTTTGCAAATTCGCTCGGTCGAATTTGCGGGCAAATACAAAGTGCCCATGCGCGTGCTGTCGAGCTTCACGCCCTGGGACATCGACATCAACGAAGAAGCCGCATCCGGCACCCTGATCACTTTTGAGGAAGACGAACAAATGGAACAAGCCGTCGTTTCCGGCATCGCATTCAACCGCGACGAAGCCAAAATCTCCGTGTTGGGCGTGCCCGACAAGCCCGGCA
>Ga0255140_1000270_pt1 | contig 21715 bp, 19 predicted proteins | sample Law_Colum_RepC_8_FD_188547 | JGI IMG/M metagenome (GOLD analysis project Ga0255140, IMG submission 188547) | Freshwater microbial communities from St. Lawrence River, New York, United States - Law_Colum_RepC_8d | ecosystem: Environmental > Aquatic > Freshwater > River | place: USA: New York...
GGGGAGGCTTGGGTCATGTTCTTGTCTCCTGCTGTTGTTGTGTGGGTCGGGAGGCGGCGGTCAGAGCACCTCGAACACGCCGGCCGCGCCCATGCCGCCGGCAATGCACATGCTCACGGCCACGCGCTTGGCGCCACGCCGCTTGCCTTCGATGAGGGCGTGACCCACCAGGCGCTGGCCGCTCACGCCATAGGGGTGGCCCAGGGCGATGGCGCCGCCGTTCACGTTCAGCCGCTCGGCTGGAATGCCCAGCTTGTCGCGGCAATACAGCACCTGCACCGCGAAGGCCTCGTTCAGTTCCCACAGGTCGATGTCGTCCACGCCCAGGCCCAGGCGGGCCAGGGCGCGCGGCACGGCAAACACTGGGCCAATGCCCATTTCGTCGGGTTCGCAGCCAGCGGCGGCAAAGCCCAGGAAGCGGCCCAGGGGCTGCAGGCCACGCTGCTCGGCCAGGGTCTCGTCCATCACCACGCAGGCGCCCGCGCCGTCGCTGAACTGGCTGGCGTTGCCGGCGCTCACCAGGCCACCGGGCAGGGCGGGGCGCAGGCCCGCCAGGGCGGCGGCGGTGGTGCCTTCGCGGGTGCCTTCGTCGCGGCTGAGGGTGACCTCGCGCGTGACCAGGCCCAGGGCCTTGTCCACCACGCCAGCGGTCACGGTGATGGGCGCGATCTCGGCGTCAAACAGCCCGGCGGCCTGCGCGGCGCAGGCCTTTTGCTGGCTGGCAGCGCCGTACTCGTCCATGGCCTCGCGGCCAATGCCGTAGCGCTTGGCCACCTGCTCGGCGGTTTCCAGCATGCCCCAGTACATGGCCGGCTTGGCGCGGGCCAGATCGGGGTCTTGCAGCATGGCGGGGTTGGCCTGCACGCACGAAATGCTTTCCACCCCGCCGGCCACGTACACCTGGCCTTCGCCGCTGGCGATGCGCTGCGCGGCCAGGGCAATGGCCTGCAGGCCGCTGGAGCAGAAGCGGTTGACGGTGAGGCCGGGCACGCCCACCGGGCAGCCGCCGGCCAGGGCGCTTTGGCGCGCGATGTTCAGGCCAGTGGTGCCTTCGGGGAAGGCGCAGCCCATGATCACGTCTTCCACCTCGGCGGGGTCAATGCCGGCGCGCGCGATGGCGTGGCGCACGGCGTGGCCGCCCAGGGTGGCGCCATGGGTCATGTTGAGGGCACCTTTCCAGCTTTTGGCAAGCGGGGTGCGGGCGGTGGAGACAACAACGGCTCGGGTCATGGTGGTGTGCGTGGGGTTGGCCGGGGTCTTAGCCGTGGAAGCGACCGCCTTCAGTGGCGAGGCGGGCGATCAGGGGGGCGGGTTGCCAGAAGTCGGCATCGCCATGCGGGGCGCTGGCAAAGCGGCGCATGGTCTGGGCCACGGCGTACAGGCCTTGTTGCTCGGCCCAGTGCATGGGGCCGCCGCGCCAGGCGGGGAAGCCGTAGCCGGTGAGGTAGACCATGTCGATGTCGCCCGCGCGGGCGGCCACGCCTTGTTCCAGAATGCGCGCGCCCTCGTTCACCAGGGCCAGCACCAGGCGTTGCACGATTTCCTCGTTCGAAACCTTTCGCGGGGCCAGGCCCAGGCTGGCGCGGTGCTGCTCGATCAGCTCGTTCACCACCGGGCTGATGGCGCCGTCGCGCTGGCCGGGGCGGTAGTCGTACCAGCCGGCGCCGGTCTTCTGGCCGAAGCGGCCCAGCTCGCACAGGCGGTCGGGCAGGCGGCTGTGGCGCACCTGCGGTTTTTCCACGTAGTGGCGCTTGCGGATGGCCCAGCCAATGTCGTTGCCGGCCATGTCGCTCATGCGGAAGGGGCCCATGGGGAAGCCGAAGGCCTCGATGGCACGGTCCACCTGCTGCGGGCTGCAGCCTTCTTCCAGCAGGAAGGCGGCCTGGCGGAAGTAGGGGTCGAGCATGCGGTTGCCAATGAAGCCGTCGCACACGCCCGAGACCACGCAGGTCTTGCGCAGTGTCTTGCCAAAGGCCATGGCGGTGGCCAGCACCTCGGGCGCGGTTTGCTCGCCGCGCACCACCTCCAGCAGCTTCATCACGTGGGCGGGGCTGAAGAAGTGCAGGCCCACCACGTCTTGCGGGCGACGGGTGAAGCCGGCGATGGCGTTCAGGTCCAGCGTGGAGGTGTTGCTGGCCAAAATCGCGCCGGGCTTCATCACCGCGTCAAGCTGGCGGAACACCTGCTCTTTCACGCCCATGTCTTCAAACACGGCCTCGATCACCACGTCGGCCTGGGCGATATCGGCGTAGGCCAGGGTGCCGTTCAGGCGGCCCAGGCGGTCGGCCAGGGCCTCGGGCTTGAGGCGGCCCTTGGCCGCCTGGCCCTCGTAGGTGCTGCGAATGTTGCCCAGGCCGCGCTCCAGCGCGGGGGCCTGGGTTTCCAGCAGGCTCACGCGCAGGCCGGCGTTCAGGCAGGCCATGGCAATGCCGCTGCCCATGGTGCCGGCGCCCACCACGGCCACGTGTTGCACGGGGCGGGTGGGGGTGCTGGCGGGCACGTCGGCGATCTTGCCAGCGGCGCGCTCGGCCACGAACACGTGGCGCAGGGCGGCGCTCTCGGGCGTGTTCATCAGGTCCAGGAACACCTGCAGTTCTTGCGCCAGGCCGGCGGCCAGCGGCAGGCGGGTGGCGGCTTCCACCAGGTCAATGGCGCGCAGGGGCGCGCTCACGTGGCGCGCCTGGCCTTTGAGCATGGCGCGGGCGAAGGCGAAGTAGCCCTCGGCGCGCGGGTGGCTGGCCTTGCGGTCGCGCAGGCTGGGCAGGGGCTGGCCGGCCTGGGCTTGCTGGGCCGCCTCGGTGGCCAGGGCCAGGGCCTCGTCGAGCAGGGTGTCGGCGCTGGTGGCCACGCGGTCGAGCAGGGCCTGGCCAGGCACGCGCGCGGCGGCCGCGGCGGTGATGGGCTCACCGCTGGTGATCAGGTTCAGCGCGGCCTCCACGCCCAGGGCGCGCGGCAGGCGCTGCGTGCCACCGGCACCGGGCACCAGGCCCAGCTTCACCTCGGGCAGGGCCAGGCGGCAGTTGGGCTCGGCGATGCGGTAGTGGCAGCCCAGGGCCAGCTCCAGCCCGCCGCCCATGGCCACGGCATTGAGCGCGGCCACCACCGGCTTGGTGCAGTGCTCCAGCGCGTCAATCAGCGTGGGCAGGTTGGGGTGCTGGTAGGCCGTGGGCGAGCCGAATTCGGTGATGTCGGCCCCGCTGCTGAAGGCGCGCGGCCCGCCGGTGAGCACGATGGCGCGCACGCTGGCGTCGGCCTGGGCGTCTTCCAGGGCGCGCAGCAGCGCCTGGCGCGTGGCCAGCGACAGGCCGTTGAGGGGAGGGTTGTCCAGGCGCAGCACGGCCACATCGGCGCGCCGCTCGGTGAGAACAGTCATGGGGTCTCCAGCAGAGGGGTCAGCGGCGCGGCTCGTCGCAGATGGCGCGGGCGATGATTTCTTTCATGATTTCCGAGGTGCCGGCGTAGATGCGCTCAATGCGCGCATCGCAATAGGCGCGGGCCACCGCGTATTCCTGCATGTAGCCGTAGCCGCCATGCAACTGCACGCACTCGTCGGTCACGCGGTCCAGCAGCTCGGAATGCCACAACTTGCCGGCCGAGGCCGAGGCGGTGTCGAGCTGGCCCAGCAGGTGGCGCTGAATGAGGCTGTCGCACAGCGCGCGGCCGGCCTGCAGGTCGGCCCAGAGCGAGGCGAGCTTGAAGCGGGTGTTCTGGAAATCGGCGATGCGCTGCTGGAAGGCCTTGCGCTCTTTCACGTACTCCTGCGTCCAGCCAAACACGGCCTCGGCACGGGCCTGGCAGTTCACCGAGATGCACAGCCGCTCTTGCGGCAGCTCTTGCATCATGTAGCGAAAGCCCTTGTTCACCTCGCCCAGCAGGTGCTCGGGGCCCACGCGCACGTTCTCGAAAAACAGCTCGGCCGTGTCTTGCGCGTGCTGGCCGATCTTGTGCAGGTTGCGCCCGCGGCTGAAGCCCGGCATGTCGGCCGTGACCACGAACATCGAGATGCCGGGCTTGCCGGCTTCGTCTTCGGTCTTGGCGGCCACCACGATCACGCCGGCGTTCTGGCCGTTGGTGATGAAGGTCTTCTGGCCGCTGATCAGCCAGCCATCGCCATCGCGCAGGGCGCGGGTGCGGATGTTGGCCAGGTCACTGCCAGCGCCGGGTTCCGTCATGGCGATGGAGCCCACCAGCTCGCCGCTGACCATGCGCGGCAGGATCTGCTGCTGAATGGCCGGCGTGCCGTAGTGCGCGATGTAGGGCGCCACCACCAGCGAGTGCAGGTTGAAACCCGGGCCGGTGGCGCCAATGCGGCAAAGCTCTTCCGACACCACGATGTCGAACAGGAAGTCGGCACCCGGGCCACCCACCGACTCGGGCAGCCAGGCGCACAGCAGGCCGTTCTCACCGGCCTTGCGCCACACCTCCAGCGGCACGCCATGGGCCTGTTCCCATTCGGCGTGGTGAGGGGCAATTTCGTTTTCGCAGAAGCGGCGAACCTGGTCCCGGAAAGCCTCGTGCTCCGGGCCGAAGAAGGGGCGGGCGATGGCCTGCATGCGTGTCTCCAAGGGCTGTGTGTCGGCAATGTCTTTTTTAGTTATGCAAGCATAATCGAAGTTTGTCAACTAGACTTGACCAAATAAGCCGGGTGTCGCCGATCCAGCGCGCCCGTGCCTGCCCCACAATCGCCCTCCATGGAGACCGACAAGTTGTTTCTCAGACGCTTGCTGCAAAGCCGCAGCGAATGGGTGGAGCAGCGCCTGAACGCCAATGCCGCGCGCAATGGCTACGGCGACGTGACCCCCGCCATGAGCCGCCTGCTGGCCAACCTGCTGGGCCGCCCGCTGGGCCTCTCCGACCTGGCGCGCCGCCTGGCCGTGAGCCGCCAGGCCGTGCACAAGCTGGCCAGCGAAGCCGCGCAGCTGGGCTATGTGGAGTTCGTGGACAGCGAGGCCGACGCCCGCATCAAGCTGCTGCGCTTCACCGAAAAAGGCTGGGACATGGCCGAGTCGGCCGAGCAGCAGTTGGACGCCATCGAGGCCGAGATCGAGGCCCAGATCGGCCCCGAGCGCATGGCCCAGCTCAAACAGATCCTGGCCATGCCCTGGTCGGCCGACGAGGCCGAAAAGCTGCCGCGCACCCGGGCATCGGCCGCGCGCCAGCGGGGCGCCGAGGCCGGTTGAGCAACCGGCTGGCGTCTGTCAATACAGGTTGACCCTGTGTTGCCCCGGCCACGGGGCCGCCCGCCAGCTGCCGAGGCCGTTCCGCGAAATTGCACCGGATTCGTCCCCCTGTTCAAGCGATCGTGCGGCTCCCCAATCCCTAGCATGGGTGTCAATCAAAAGAACTTATTTCTTGGCGCTGCCGAGACGTGGGCGCATCCAGGGAGAGGGAAATGCACATCCAATCGGGTTTCGACTTGCTCGTCTACCCGGGCCCGAAGGTGTCTGGCGTCAAGCCGGCCAATGCTTCTGCCCAGCATGCGGCACCCAGCGAAGGAGCCCGAGCGCCAGTGCCCACCGACAAGGTGACCATCTCAGACGCGGCCCGCGCCATGGCCGCCAAGGAAAGCGGGGCGACCCAGGCGAGAACACCCATTCAGGAAAAGATGCTGGCCGATGCCGCTTCTGGCGGGCCTGAGTTCGCGGCGCGGATGGCCGAGGAAATGGGCACGTTGCCCAGCACGATTTTCTACAACGTGCGGGACACCAAGGGCTGGGAGCCGCTCACCAAGCTGTCGTCCACCGGGCGGCACATTGACGAGGCCTTCAAAGAGCGAATGAGCATCGAAATGGCCGCCGTCGATGCCCAGCGCCAGGCCCTTTACAACACCGAGAAGGCCAAGGGAACGAACCCGGTGGATATCGTGGCCAAGATGATCGATTTCACCAACGCCCAGTCGCGCGACTACCTGGAGGCGTCGGGTTGGATCGCGCGCTGAGCGCCAGGCAGGTGCTTGGGGGAACCAAGCCGTGAGGTACCGGACAAGGTCAACAGGGAGCAGAAAATGAACGTTTCACTCGGTCAAGGTGTGTTGGTCTATCAAGGCGCCAAGGTGGCGGCGCTGCAGTCGAGCAGCCAGGCGTTGCTGGCAACGGCCGCGCCGAAAGAGGGGGGCGGCGGCGCTGCGGTCACCGAGCGGGTGACCATCTCCGACGCGGCCCGCGCCATGGCCGCCAGGGACGCTGGCGCCACTCAGGCCAGAACGCCGATTCAGGAAAAGATGCTCGCCGATGCCGCTTCTGGCGGGCCAGAGTTCGCGGCGCGGATGGCCGAGGAAATGGGCACGTTGCCCCGCATGATCGCTTACGACATCAGCGAATACATCGCCGCAGGCGTTGCCTTCAAGCTGGACAAGCTCTCGTCCACCGGGCGCAGGGTAGACGAGGCGTTCAAAGAGCGGATGACCACCGAAATGGCCGCCGTCGATGCCCAGCGACTGGCGCTTTACAACGCCGAGAAGGCCAAGGGAACGAACCCGGTGGACATCATTGCCAAGATGATCGATTTCACCAACGCCCAGTCGCGCGACTACCTGGAGGCGTCGGGCTGGCTGGGGCGCTGAACACGGGCGTCAGCGCCCGTGCGGCCTGGGTGGAGGGCGGTGGTCAGTAGGAGTAATTCACCGTCACGGAACTGCTGCCGCCCTGCACGCGCAGCATGGTGCCGGTGCCGGCGACTTGGGCGTAGAGTCGGATGGCGCTATTGGCCGCTACCCCGTAACCCGAAAAATCAACGCCACCGGACGGCGCCGATGTCACGTCGAAGCATTTGATGCCGGAGTTGTTGCACAGCAGCACCTGAAACCCCGAAGGCCTCGGCGTGCCATAGCTCCAGCGGTAGTACACATTCGTCACCACGCCCGTGCTCGGCGGGTTGCCCACCACGGGAAAGGCGACGGTGTACCAACTGCCTTTGGTGTAAACGGTGGGCGCGACGGCGGTGCTGCCATAGGCGCTGTAGGACTGCGCCGCCGCTGGTTGAGTTAGGGCTAGCATGGCCAATGCCACGCCTGAAGACCACGCGGAAAAACGCTTGCTCATTGGAAACTCCCTGAAGTTGATGAAGGGCAGAACGCGCATCACCCCATCAAGGCACCGGAGGCCCCTGGGCAATACGAGGCTGGAAGTTAACACGAAGGTGTTATTTGTTGGCATGGGATGAGGTGGGGCCCGCTCACCCTCGCTGACCACACCCGCCGCCTCGCCTCCCGGCGCCACAATCGCCGTTTCCCCCTGGCGCCGCCCCCATGAACCGCAACCTCTGGCTCCTCACCCTGCTGCAAGGGCTGTTCTTCACCAACAACGTCACCTTCATTGCCATCAACGGGCTGGTGGGCCTGTCGCTGGCGCCGTATGGCTGGATGGCCACCTTGCCGGTGATGGGCTATGTGGTGGGTGGCGCGCTGTTCACCGGGCCGGTGGCCTGGACGCACTCGCGCCTGGGCCGCAAAAACAGCTTCGTGCTGGGCCTGGTGGTGGCGGTGGCGTCGGCGCTGCTGTGCGCTTACGCGGCCTACACCCGCCAGTTCTGGCTGCTCTGCGCGGCCACCTTGCTGGCGGGCTACTACTCGGCCAACGGCCAGCTGTACCGCTTTGCCTCGGCCGAGCTGGTGGCCCCGGCCTACCGCGAGAAGGCGGTGTCGTTCGTGATGGCCGGTGGCCTGATCGGCGCGGTGGCCGGCCCCAACCTGGCCACCCGCACCCAGGCCCTGGCCGGTGTGCCCTTCGCCGGCACCTACCTGGCCCTGGCGGCGGTAGCCGTGCTGGCCATGGGGGTGTTGGCGGTGATGCGTTTTCCCGCGCCACCGGCCCGCGCGGCGGCCTCGGGCGGGCGGCCGCTGGGTGAGATCGCGCGCCAGCCGGTGTTCATCGTGGCGGCCGGCGCGGCGGCCCTGGGCTATGGCGTGATGAACCTGCTCATGGCCGCCACGCCGCTGGCCATGGCGCAGTGCGGCTTTGCGTTTTCAGACGCGGCCTTCGTGCTGGAGTGGCACGTGATCGGCATGTTCGCGCCGGGCTTCTTCACCGGCCACCTCATCAAGCGCTACGGCGTGCTCAACGTGATGGGCGTGGGCGTGCTGTTGAACCTGGCCTGCATCGCGCTGGCGCTCTCGGGCGTGGCCCTGTCCAACTTCACGGTGGCCCTGTTCCTGCTGGGCGTGGGCTGGAACTTCCTGTTCACCGGGGCCACCACGCTCTCGCTGTCGGCCTACACCGCCGCCGAGCGCGACCGCGCCCAGGGCGCCATGAACTTCCTGATGTTCGCGGTGATGGCGGTGAGCTCGTTTTCATCGGGCGTGCTGGTCACCACCCAGGGCTGGGACTGGCTCAACCTGGGCTCTTTGCCGCCGGTGCTGCTGGTGGGCGCGGGCCTGCTGTGGCTGCTGGCGCGCCAACGCCGCGCCGCGGCCTGAAGACGTCTGCGCAGGGTGGCCGGTGCTCACCTGCATCACCTGCAGGTGTGGTTTAGGGTGATCACTGCCGTCTATCGATGTGTTAATGTCAATTAAACTGCCATAAAAATGACAAAATAGACATGATGTTATTAATGTAATATCGAGCGCATGATGCCGATCTTCAAGCGCTCGCTGTTTGCTCTCACTGTGTCGGCTCTGCTCATGCAGGGCGCTTTTGGGCAAGACAGTTCACCCACCCAGAGCAATCCTTTTTCTTCGTTTCTGAGGGGTCTGGCCGGGGCGCTCGAGGGCGGTAAGTCGGCCGAGCAGGCTCCCAAGCCGGGTACGCCACCTGCTGACCCCAACACCTTCGAGCGGCCTGCTCCCTCGAAGGACCTCGGCGCGTGGAGCGATTTCCAGTTTCTTCCCGAAGAAAAAAGCGGCGCCACCCGCCTGCGCCTGGGGCGCTCCAGCGTCAGCAATTTCCAGCCCTATCCCACCCTCACCCCATCGCAGGACGGTGCCAGCACCTGCGATCTCGAGTACCTGTACTTTGCCAAGAGCAATACGCGGCCCTCGACCGAAGAGCTCGAGAAATGCGCGCTCAAGGAGGAGCTGGCCTACGCCAAGGTGAGCCGTGTGCAGCGCGATGTCGCCAACGCCTTTGTGCGCCGCGATGTCATCCAGGAATGGACGCCAAAAATCCTGGACCGGATCGAGTTCCTCAAGGGCAAGAGCAAGTTCTATTTCAGGCCCACCTTTGCCCGACTCGAAGGCTTTGACGCCAGGGCCAACGGCTTTCCGCTGACCATCGGCGTGGGCAACTTCGGCCCAACCACCTACTACAGCGGTGTGGTGGACCACGCCTTTTTGGGGCCTGGCATTGACCCCCTCTCCAATGTCTTCAGGCTCAATATCGGTCTGCCCGAAAACGTGGCCCGACGGCTCGAAAACGCGACCCGCACATTCGCTCACATCGACTACGGCCTGATGGAATTCCATTTCAGGCTGGATGGCGTGGCTCTGCAGAACATCGCAGGAAAGTACACCCCGGTTCGGGTGTACCGCGTGTCCGAGATCGGCTGGTCTGTTCCATTCTCCGATCCCGCCAATCCGACGGTGAAAACAACGCTGTCCGCCGGCATTCCGCAGTAACGCCCTTGGCCGGAGGGCCGGGAAACCAACCCGAGCTGGCCGGAACGTTCGACTGGATTTTTATGGAGGGTAATGAAATGGGAATCGGCACAGGCGCATATGACATGCATGACGACAAAAGCGGGAACTATGCTTTCTCTGTGCGCGCCGCCGAGTTGCCGGTGCCCGTGCTTCCCCGATTGATCATGGCCGGCGCTGCTTTGTGGCTCACGGTGGTGGTCATCATGTTCGTGTTGACCCCGTTGGCCTTCCACGCTTTTCTGGCGTATCTCTTCTTGGCCGCCGCGCTCGCGGCGGGCGCCTATGTGGCCTACAGGGTCTTCTTGTGGTCCAAACAATGGATGGCCAAGGGAGACCAGAAGCAGCGAGGGGAGGGCGGTGATTTCTCGATCGGGCCTGCCAGCGTCACCTTGCGCGATTCAACCCTGATTCCCCGCGACCGTATCCATCGCCTCGTGCTGCGCAACAACATCTCGAACGCTGAAATTCCCTACGCCTCGGGAATGGTGATCGGCGGGTCGGGCATGCCGGGTGCCGGCATGGCGGTGGGGTCGGCGATTGGCAATGCAGTCACCAACGCCATCATTGCCAACGCAAATGCCCAGAAGCAACGCAGGGCCGCCGTGGCCTACCGAGTGGACATCGAATATGGCGGCAAATCCGCGACGCTCGCCGGTGGTCTTGGCGAGACCGCGGCCTATGGCTTGATGTCCGATGTGGCCTCGGCGCTTGGCATGAGATAAGCGCCGGTCTGCGCCAACGGCAGACCGTCGATTCCCAGGGAGCTCGAATGCTTCCGTGCTTCACCGTCGCTGTGCCCGTCCTCGCCTTGGCTCCGATGAACTCCCGGATGCGCCAGGCGATGGCCGATACTCGGGCCAAGCCCCTTGTGGGTCATGGCATTGGGCAACATTCAACAGAACACAAATCAATCGCATGCGCCTGATCGGAACTGGACGTGGGGTGGCCTTGGCCGCCGTGGTGTTGCTCGGCGCCGCCGTGTTGGGCTGGGCGCGCTGGCGCGGCCCGGTCGTGGATGCCTTTGCCGTTCAGGCCGCCCCGCTGGTGCGCACGGTGCAAGTCTCGGCGCGGGTGGAGGCCCTCACCCGCGTGGACGTGGGCGCTACCCTCACCGGCCGTGTGGCCGAGGTGCTGGTGCGCGAAGGCGACGCGGTGCGCGCCGGCCAGCCCCTGCTGCGCCTGGAGACCGATGAGCTGCGCGCCACCCTGGCCCAGGCCCGCGCCAGCGAGCAGCAGGCCCAGGCCCGCCTGAGCGGTCTGCGAACCACCGGCCGCGCCCAGGCCCAGGCCGCGCTGGCCCAGGCCGATGCCGGTGTGGTGGCCGCCCGTGCCGAGATGGCGCGCGCCCAGGCCCTGGTGGCGCAAGGCTTTGTGAGCGGCTCGCGGCTGGACGAAGCCCGCCGTGCCCTGCAGGTGGCCGAGGCCCAGCAGGCCAATGCCCGCGCCCAGGTGGCCGCCAACCGCGACGGCGGCACCGACGAGGTGCAGGCCCAGGCCCAGTGGCAAGCGGCCAAGGCCGCCACCGAAGCCGCGCAAGCGCGCCTGGCCCAGGCCGAGCTGCGCGCCCCCACCGATGGCCGCGTGCTCACGCGCGAGGTCGAGCCCGGCCAGATCGTGCAGCCCGGCAAGGCCCTGCTCGCCCTGGCCCTGGCCGGCCCCACCGTGCTGGTGGCCCAGGTGGACGAGCGCTTTCTGGACCAGCTCGCCACGGGCCAGCCCGCCACCGTGGTGGCCGACGCCTATGCCGGCCAGCGCTTCGCCGCGCGGCTGAGCCGCATCGCCCCCCGGGTGGACGCGCAGCGCGGCGCCATTGAGGTGAAGTTCGAGATGACGGACGCGCCCCCGGCCTTTCTGCGCGAAGACATGACGCTGTCGGTCGAGGTGGAAACCGCCCGCCGAGACCGCGCCCTGGCCCTGCCGCTGGCCGCGCTGCGCCCCGGTGCCGACGAGGCCAGCGCCACCGTGCTGGTGGCTGCCGATGGCCGCGCCCAGGCCCGGGCCGTGCGCCTGGGCGTGCGCACCCTGCAGGCGGTGGAGGTGCAAGACGGCCTGCAAGACGGCGAACTGGTGCTGCTGGGCGAGGCCTCGGCCCAGGTGCAGCCGGGCCAGCGCGTGCGCGCCAAGGCCTTGGCCGGCTGGCCCAGCGCCAGCGCCCAGGCCGCTGGTGGCGGCGGTGCGGCGGGCGCTGCGCTCACCCAATCGATGGGACGCTGAGGGCGTGGCGGGCATGAACTGGCGGCGCTGGCTGGGTTTTGAATGGCGTGTGGCGGTGAAGTTTTTGCGCGAGGGCCGCAGCCAGACGCTGCTCATCATCCTGGGCGTGGCCGCTGGCGTGGCGGTGGTTGCCTACATCTCGGCCCTCATCACCGGCCTGCAGGCCAGCACCCTGGCCAAGACCCTGGGGGCGCAAGGCCACATCACGCTGCGCTCGCTGGACGATGTGGTGCTCAGCGCCGCCGCGCCCGAGCCGGGCAGCACCCGCCTGGCCGAGGTGCAGCCGCGCGCCCAGCGCCTGCGCTCGGTGATCAACTGGCAGTTGCTTCTGCCCGTGCTGGAGGCCACGCCGGGCATCACGGCCGTGTCGCCCATGGTCTCGGGCGCGGGCCTGGCGCTGCGCGGCGAGGCGGTGCAGTCCATGGCCTTGCTGGGCGTGGACCTTGACCGCTACGACCGCATCGTGGGCCTGCGCGGCAAGGTGGTGAGCGGCACGGCGCGCCTGGGCCCGGGCGAGGCCATCGTGGGCCGCGAACTGGCGCACGACCTGGGCCTGCGCCTGGGTGACCGCTTCAGCGTGCAGACCGCGAGCGCCGGGGGCACCAGCAGCGGTGCCACCGTCACCGAGGTGCTGCGCGTCACCGCCCTGGTGGACCTGGGCGTGAAAGACCTGAACGAGCGCACCGTGATCGCCCCGCTGCGCACCGCGCAAAGCCTGCTGGGCCTACCCGGCGGCGTGACGCAGGTGGACATGCGCGTGAGCGACGTGTGGCAGGCCAGCGCCATGGCGCGCGAGCTGCGCCAGCGCTACCCGCTCAAGGCCGAAAGCTGGCAAGAGAACAACGCGCAACTGGTCTCGGCGCTGAACGCGCAGTCGGTGAGCACGGCCATCATTCGCGGCGTGGTGATGGTGGTGGTGGTGCTGGGCATCGCCAGCGTGCTGGTGGTCTCGGTGGTGCAAAAGCGCCACGAAATCGGCATCTTGCGGGCCATGGGCGCCACGCGTCGCCAGGTGCTGCGCGTGTTCCTGCTGCAGGGCCTGCTGGTGGGCTCGCTGGGCTCGGCCGCTGGCCTGTTGTTGGCGGTGGCCATGATCTGGCTTTTCACCACCTTCGTGCGCGGCTCGGACGGGCTGCCGCTGTTCGCCATCACGCTGCCGCTGGCCACTGGCCTGAACGTGGCCCTGGTGGCCACGGTGTGCGGCGTGATCGCCGCCATTGCGCCGGCCCGCCGCGCCGCCGCGCTTGACCCTGCCCAGGCCATCCGACTGTGACCAGCCCCGTGTCCATCCCCCACACCAACGGCCAGCCGCTCATTCGCCTGCGCGGGCTGCGCAAGTCCTACAACCTGGGCCAGCCCGCCGAGGTGGAGGTGCTGCACGGGCTTGACCTTGAGGTCAAGCGCGGCGAGTTCGTGGCGCTCATGGGACCATCGGGCTCGGGCAAAAGCACGCTGCTCAATGTGCTGGGCCTGCTGGAGCGCATGACCAGCGGCTCTTATGAACTGCTGGGCGAGGAAATGAACGGCCTGCACGACGAAGGCCTCACCCTGCGCCGGCGCCGCGCCCTGGGCTTCGTGTTCCAGTTTCACCACCTGCTGCCGGCCTTCACCGCGCTGGAGAACGTGACGCTGCCCGCCCTCATGACCGAGGGCTTCGTGAGCGAGGCCCAGCGCGCCCACGCCCGCGAACTGCTGGCCGCCGTGGGGCTGGCCCACGCCGAGCACAAGCGCCCGGCCGAGCTATCGGGCGGCATGCAGCAGCGCGTGGCCATTGCGCGGGCCGTGGCCCTCAAGCCCGCGCTGGTGCTGGCCGACGAGCCCACTGGCAACCTCGACCAGGCCTCGTCCAGCGACGTGTTTTCGCTGCTGCGCCAGATCCACGCCGAGCAGGGCACCACCTTTCTCATCGTCACCCACGACCCGCGCCTGGCCTCGCGCTGCGACCGCCTGGTGGAAATCGTGGACGGCCGCATCGAGCGCGACGAGCCCATTGGCGCGGCTGCCGGGCAGCCGGCCTGAGTGTCGGTTTTCCTGACACGCGCATCGCCGTCAGGCAGGCACCCCCAGACAAATCAAGCACTTGCAGCCCCGGAACGGAACCTGCTTGTGCCCGGCATCGGCCGGGGGGCCGGCCTGGGTGGAAGGAAAGGCGGATGAAGCGACTGCGTGCGTGTCTGGTGGCCCTGTGGGCTGCCTTGCTTTCGGCGTTGGCGGCCCCGAACGCGCTGGCCTCGGTGGTGCACCTCTACCAGTTCGAGGTGACGCAATCCACTTGCGTGAGCGCCTATTCGCCCGGCACCTGTGCCATCAATTACGACCAGGGCCTGAACCAGATGACCATCGGGGTTGAACTGGCGGCGGTGCAAAGCGGCTCGGCGTCTCTGTCCATTGATCACTACGGGGCGTACAGCCCCGCCACCGTGGTGAACGACGGCATCGCCTCGTTCCGGCCCAATTTGTATTGGGCCACGCAAACCGTGTCGCTCGACCCCGCCGCCTATTTCCTGAGCTGGTACTTCCGCACCGAGCTGTCCCTGAGCGTGGCGCAGTACCTGAGTGGTGGCATTTACGTGAACGACGGCTCGTCTGAGTTGGTGATGTCCACCAGCCGCAGTGCGCTCTCGGCCTACCTGGGCGACATCAGCAAGCTCTACGAGCCCGACCCGCTGGAATGGACCGGCTTCGTGCGCTCCGACGCGCTCGGTTCATTCATCCTGCCCTTCACCGGCCAGTGGCGTTTCGTGGGCGCCGTGCCCGAGCCGGGCACCTGGGCCCTGCTGCTGAGCGCGGCGCTGGCCCTGGCCTGGGTGGCACGCCGCCAAGCGAAGGGGCAGGGCAGGCGAAAGGCCTGAACATGCACACGCGCCGGGCTGCGCTGTTGGCCGGTGCCCTGGCGTTGGCGGGCTGCGCAAGCGTCACCTCAGACCCCGCGCTCTGGGTCAACGACCTGGATTGCCGCGACCCGGCCCACCTGCTGGCCGCCGGCCACACGCTCTCGCTCACCGAGTTGCAGGGCCGCCTGCTGGTCTCCACCGACCGGGGCACCAGTTGGCGCGACGCCGAACTGCTTCCGCCACCCGGCGACACCTCGCTGCGCGTGCTGCGCCTGCCCGATGCCAATGGCGCACCCGCGCTCTATGCCTCGGGCTTTCGGCAGGGCGCCACGCTGGCCGCGCAGATCGCCGGGTCTGGCGTGCGCACCGTGGGGCCCTGGTGGCACAGCACCGACGGTGGCCAGCGCTGGGCGCAGGCCGAGCCTCGCGTACCCCTGGGGCCGGCGCGTGGCTTCGGCCCGCAGTGGCCGCAGGTGGCCCTGGTCAATGCCGGGCGAACCTGGGTGGTGGTGGGCACCGGGCCAGATGGCTTGGCCGTGCTGCGCTCCACCGACGGCGGGCGGCAATGGCAGCGCCAGGCCCTGCCCGGGCTGGAGCACGCCGGGCCCCTGAGCAGCAACGGCCAGGGCGCGCTGGCCTGGGTGGGCCGCACGCCGGTGGGCTTCGTGAAGCCCACCGCCTTTGAGCTGCACGCCTCAGACGACGCCGGCGCAAACTGGCGCATCGGCCCCGCGCCAGTGGGCAATGCCCAGCTGTTCCGGCCGCTGCCGGGTGTGCTGCTGGCCCACAACGGCGACGAACTCGTGCCCGGGCGCACGCTGGTGTTTCGCTCGCTGGACAACGGGCTCACCTGGGCCCGCGTGCTCGACCGCGAGGCCAGCGGGCGCATCGCCAGCCTCGGCGCCGACGCCGATGGCCGCGTGGTGGCCATCACCGAGTTTGGCCACGTGCTCACTTCGGGCGATGCCGGTGCCACCTGGGCGCACCGCGGCCAGCCCGTGCGCGACGCGGCGCGCCTGCACCTGGCGCGGCCAGTGCTGTTCGGTCCCGATGGTGCGGTGCTGGCCCTGGTGGGCGCGGGCACGCCGATTCGCTCCACCGACCATGGCGCCACCTGGCGCGTGGCCGACAACGGCCTGCCGCCCAAGGCCGGGCTGGCGCAGTGGTGCCTGGCCGGCGAGGGGCGGGTGGTGGCCCTGGGTGGTCGCTTCGGGGCCTGGTCGGCCGACCTGGGCCTTGGCTGGTTCGCCAGCCCGAACCGCCCTTCTCAATGACCACCTGGGCAATGCGCTATTGACCGGTCGGGTCGCGCGCCCAATACCGTTTGGGCGACAGCTGGCGCAAACTGTTTCAGGCCGTTGCATTCCCATGTTGGCCATCGACGAAGCGATTCGATGGAGCTGGTTGGGTGCAATGATGTGTGAAACCCTTGAGCCATCGTCTCGCGTATGCGGAAACAAAAACTCCCGCCGGCCATTGCTTTTTCGCTTTCTCGGAATACCCGGTGAAATGTCCTGAGAGTGGGTGGCTGGATGGGCGTTGGGGCGATTTTGTCGCCGTGGCTGGCCGGCTGCGGTGGTGGCGATATTTCGGCCATCGAGGTGGTCCTCAATGACATTCCAATTCCCACCGAGAAGAATCTGTTGATTGGCTACATGCTGTCAACATGGGAATTTGAACGCGATGGCCTGGTGCTCGACAAGGTTGTTGTGCTGAATCACGACACCGGCGAAGAATTGCAGCGCCTTGAGCGAACGAATCTTCCCAAAATCTACAAGGGCGACCTGGGCACGCATTTCGGCATTCGGTTTGAACATCTCCATCGGTACTATTTTTCCCTGCGAGTGCCCGTTCCTCTAGACCGAACAGCACCAGCTGCCATACGGCACCGCTTGGAGTTCACCAATGGCCATGTGGTCGAGGGCGGATGGCTGAGCCCTCGTGTTCATGAGCAGCCTCGGGTCATTGCTTCCCCGCTGCGGGGCGAAAGGCTGGTTTTTCTCAACCAGGCCACCATGGGTTACCACTTCAACGTTGCCATGTTTCGCGATGGCAACCTTTTCACCACCGAGCGTTATGCCTTCGATGCCATGCAGATCAACGAGTCATTCACCGACTTTTGCGCTGGCGACCCCGGGGTGAATTCGTCTTACTTCAATTATGGTCTGCCCATTTTTTCGGTGGCGCAAGGCACGGTGGTTCAGGTGGAAAACGGCCTTCCTGAGAACAATGGGAATGCGGGCGATGTGGTGTTGAACTCGATGATTGAATACGCGGGAAACCACGTGATCATCGACATTGGAAACGGTGTCTATGCTGGCTGCGCCCATTGCCAGACCGGCTCCATCGCGGTTGAGGTGGGCGACCGAGTGCAACAAGGCGATGTCATTGCACACCTGGGAAATTCCGGCAACTCAGATGCACCCCATTTGCATTTTCAGTTGTGCGACCGCCCCGACTTCTTCTGGGGCCGGGGTGTGCCGTTTGTGCTGGATTCGTACACCAAGATCGGTGAGGTGGAGGGGTCAGTCACGGCGCCGCAAACGGTGAATCAATCGATGATGGAAGAGACCACCGTTTTCAATATTGAATCCCCCGGCTGGGTCGATTCCAATTAACGCCAGGGTCGGGGATTCGCCCCGGCGGGCTCCCCGAACCATGGGCGTTGACGCAGCTCAAGCGCCGCGCCCGGTCTGGAACAGCGCGGCCACCAGGTCGGACTGCGTCACCATGCCCACCACCCGGCGTTGCCCGTCCACCACCGGCAGGTGGTGCAGGCCGCCATCGGAGAAGCCGCTCACCAGGTCGGCAATGGCCTGCTCGGGTCGGGCCACGATCACCTCGCGCGTCATCAAATCGCGCACCAGGGCGTCAGTCGGGGCGGGCTTGCCGTGGTGCAAAAAGAAATCGTGCAGCGAGACGATGCCGGCCAGGCAACTGTTGGCGTCGAGCACGGGCAGCGCCTTCACGCGGTGGCGGGCCAGGCGCTCCCAGGCCTCGCGGGCGGGGGCGTCGTCGCGCACGCTCACCACGTCGCGCGACATGATGTGTTCGCAGCGCACACCGCGCCAGTGGCGGCGCTGGGCGTGCAGGTGGGCGCGCACCAGAATTTCTTCCAGGTCGTCGCGGTCAATGTCCAGCGTTTCGCCGTAAGAGGCGAGGGCGGCGTCCAGGTCTTGCGCCGACACGCCGGTGCGGTGCGTGGGCGGTGGGTCTTGCGTGCCGTGCGCCTGTGCGGTGCTGCTGGGTTGGTGCGGGTAGCGCCGCCCGGTGAGGCGGTGAAACAGCAGGGCCACCAGCAGCATGGCCACCGAGTTCACCAGCACCGGCCCGTGCACAAAGCCCCAGCCCAGGTGGTGCACGCCGGGGCCGCCCAGCACGGCGGTGAGCGCCATGGCGCCGCCGGGCGGGTGCAGGCAGCGCAAGACGCGCATGGCCGCCACCGCCAGGGCGCCGGCCAGCGCGGCGGCCCAGGCGGCGTCGCCCAGCCAGCGGTACAGCGCCACGCCCACCAGGGCCGACACCACATTGCCGCCCAGCACCGACCAGGGCTGCGCCAGCGGGCTGGCCGGCAGCATGAACAGCAGCACCGCCGAGGCCCCCATGGGCAGCAGGAAGGCCAGCGGCGCACCGCCCAGCCAGTGGTGAGAGAGCCATTCGGTGATCAGCAGGCCCAGGCCCACGCCCACGCAGCCCAGCAAGGCATCGCGCCGCCCGCCCGGCAGGGCGTGCGGCCGGAACGCCGCCAGCGTGGCGGCCAGCCAGGCCGCCACGGGTTGTGCCAGCGCGCGCACTCAGTTCAGCGCGGCCGCGGGGCCGAAGAACTCGTGGTGCGTTTGTGCCTCGGGCACGCCCAGGGCGCGCAGGCTGCGCTGCACCAGGGCCATGAAGGGCTTGGGGCCCAGGAAATAGGCGTCCACGTCGCGCGTGGCGGGCAGCCATTGCGCCAGGCGCTGCTCGTCCAGCAAGCCCACGGCGTGCGCGCCCTCGTCGGGCTGGTCGTAGCAGTAGAAGCGCTTGAGCTGCGGGTGGCGCTCGGCCAGCGCGTCGATGGTGTCGCGAAACGCGTGCACCGCGCGGTTGCGCGCGCAGTGAATGAAGTGCACCGTGCGCCCGCTCTGCAGGGCCTGGCCCAGCATGGCCAGGGTGGGGGTGATGCCCACACCACCGCTGATGAGCACCAGCGGGCGATCGCTGTCTTGCAAGGTGAAGTGGCCCGCGGGCGGGAACACGTCCAGCGTGTCGCCCACGCCCACGTGCTGGTGCAGGTGGCCCGACACCAGGCCACCGGCCTGGTGCTTCACGCTGATGCGAAGTTCCTGCCCGTCGGGCGCATTCGAGATGGAGTAGTTGCGGCGGTGCTCCTGCCCGTCGATGCGCAGGCGCAGGCCCAGGTACTGGCCGGGCTGGTGGGCCACCACCGGCCCACCGTCCACCGGGCGCAGGTAGAACGAGGTGATCTCGCTGCTCTCGGGTTCTTTGCGCACCACGCGGAAAGCGCGCGCGCCGCGCCATCCACCGGGGGCGGTTTCGCTGGCCTGGTACACCTGCTCTTCGGCCGCGATCAGGATGTCGGCCAACTGCTGGTAGGCCGCAGCCCAGGCGGCGATCACCTCGTCGGTGGCCACGTCGGCGCCCAGCACCTCGCGAATGGCGCGCAGCAGGCAGGTGCCCACGATGGGGTAGTGCTCGGGCAGCACCTGCAGCGACACGTGCTTGGCCACGATCTGCGCCGGCAGCCCGCCCAGGCCTTCCAGGCGGTCAATGTGGCGGGCGTACATCAGCACCCCATTGGCCAGGGCGCGCGGCTGCTCGCCGCTGGCCTGGTGGGCCTGGTTGAACAGCGGGCGCACCTGCGGGTACTCGCTGAGCATCAGGCGGTAGAAGTGGGTGGTGAGGGCCTCGCCGCCGATCTCCAACAGGGGAACGGTGGCTTTCACGATAGAGCGTTGGGCGTCGGTCAGCACAGGGGTCTTGTCCTTCACGGGTAGGGAAAGCCATGCTGGTTTGCAACGCCCATGCCACCCGCAGGGGCACGGTGAATCAAGCACTTGCGCGGGGATAATGTCGAACCGACCACAATTCAATTGCTGTCAATTCGACACAAAAACAGGTGGAACTGACCACAACCGAATGGCTGCGCACCCTCGTGCCCCTGGTGGCCGACCTGCCGCAGGACATCCCCGAAGCCGAGCGTTACCGCCGCCTGCTGCACACCTTGCGCACGCTGTTCCCTTGCGACGCGGTGGCCCTGCTGCGCCTGGATGGCGATGCCCTGGTGCCCCTGGCCATTGATGGCCTGAGCCGCGACACCCTGGGCCGGCGCTTCAAGGTGGCCGAGCACCCCCGCTTCGCCACCCTGCTGGCCGCTGGCCAGCCTATGCGCTTTGAGGCCCACAGCCCATTGCCCGACCCGTACGACGGCCTGGTGGAAGGCCTGCGCGGCGAGCTGGACGTGCACGACTGCATGGGCTGCGCGCTGAGCTTCGAGGGCCAGGTGTGCGGCCTGCTCACGCTCGATTCGCTGCAACGCGGCAGCTTCACCGACGCTCACCTCACCGTGTTGCAGGCCTTCGGTAGCCTGGCCTCGGCCACGGTGGGCGCGGCCTTGCGCATCAACCGCCTGGCCGCGCTGGCGCGGCACGAGCACCAGCGCGCCGAGTCGTACCGCCGCGCGGCGGGGCGCCCGCAGCGCGAGCTGCTGGGCCACAGCCCGGCCTTCAAGCAGCTCATGCGCGAGATCGATCTGGTGGGGCCCAGCGAACTCACCGTGCTCATCACCGGCGAGACCGGCGTGGGCAAAGAGCTGGTGGCGCAGGCGCTGCACGCGCGCTCGCCGCGTGCCGACCAGCCCCTGGTCAGCCTGAACTGCGCGGCCTTGCCCGACACCCTGGTGGAGAGCGAGCTGTTCGGCCACGTGCGCGGTGCCTTCACGGGCGCGGTGAGCGAGCGCCAGGGCAAGTTCGAGCTGGCCGATGGCGGCACCCTGTTCCTGGACGAGGTGGGCGAGCTGCCGCTGGCCGCGCAGGCCAAGCTGCTGCGCGTGTTGCAAAGCGGGCAGTTGCAGCGCCTGGGCTCAGACCGCGAGCACCGGGTGGACGTGCGCCTGATCGTGGCCACCAACCGCGACCTCGCCGCCGAGGTGCGCGCCGGGCGCCTGCGCGCCGACATCTACCACCGCCTGAGCGTGTACCCGTTGCCGGTGCCGCCGCTGCGCGAGCGTGGGCGCGACGTGCTGCAGCTCAGCGGTTTTTTTCTGGAAGAAAACCGCTCGCGCCTGGGCCTGGGCCACCTGCGCCTTGACGCCGACGCGCAGGGCGCGCTGCTGGCCTACGACTGGCCGGGCAATGTGCGCGAGCTGGAACACCTGATCGGGCGCAGCGTGCTCAAGGCCCTGGGGCGCCACGGCGAGCGCCCGCGCATGCTCACCCTCACGGCGGCTGACCTGGGGCTGGGCACCGCGCCCGCCCTGGCGCCCGAGGAAGTGGCCGCGCCCGTGGCGGGCGCCCCAAGCCCCGCGCCTTTGCCCACGCTGGGTGGGCGGCGCTTGCGCGAGGCGGTGGAGCAGGCCGAGCGCCAGTGGGTGGGCGAGGCCCTGGCACGGCACGGCCACAACTGGGCCGCCGCCGCGCGCGAACTGGGGCTGGACCGCGCCAACCTCATTCGCCTGGCCAGGCGCCTGGGCTTGTACGAAAGCCGGCGCGAGCGCCGCGTGCCGCGTTAAACCCGCTCCAGCACCACCGCAATGCCCTGGCCCACGCCAATGCACATGGTGCACAGCGCGTAGCGCCCGCCCGTGGCGTGCAGGCGGTTCACCGCCGTGGTGGCCAGGCGCGCGCCGCTGGCGCCCAGCGGGTGGCCCAGGGCAATGGCGCCGCCCCAGGCGTTCACGCGCTCGTCGTCGTCGGCCAGGCCCAGCAGGCGCAGCACGGCAATGCCTTGCGCGGCGAAGGCCTCGTTCAGTTCGATCACGTCCATCTGCGCCAGGCTCAGCCCGGTCTGCGCCAGCACCTTTTGCGTGGCCGGCGCCGGGCCAATGCCCATGAGGCGCGGCGCCACGCCGGCCGTGGCCATGCCCACCACGCGCGCTTTGGGC
>Ga0255140_1000279_pt1 | contig 21119 bp, 20 predicted proteins | sample Law_Colum_RepC_8_FD_188547 | JGI IMG/M metagenome (GOLD analysis project Ga0255140, IMG submission 188547) | Freshwater microbial communities from St. Lawrence River, New York, United States - Law_Colum_RepC_8d | ecosystem: Environmental > Aquatic > Freshwater > River | place: USA: New York...
GGGGCGTTACCGGCTCGGATGCAGGAGGGGCATGGCACACGTAGAATTGCGCCGCACCCCGCACCATCTTGCGGTCGCCAAAACGAAAACGCCCAACTGAGAACAGTTGGGCGCTTGATTTTGGTGGCCTGGGGCAGAATCGAACTGCCGACACGCGGATTTTCAATCCGCTGCTCTACCAACTGAGCTACCGGGCCTTGGAAGCGTTCTATTTTAGCAGGACTTTTCCGTGGGGATGCCTGCTGAAAAGAAAAAAGTTCGCCACCGGGCGACCTGAATTTTGGCTGTCATTTCGCTGTACCAGCGTCTTAGCACAGACGTTGCACACTTTTTGAGCACCGTGCGGGGTGGGGATGTGCCAGCGTCTTGAGGTTTAGCGGGGTGGTCAGGCGTAAAGAAAATTGACGCTTGCTATGTGGCTAGCTGATGGCTTGATTGAACCGCCTCCGAGCCCGAAGAGCAGTAATTCTCACGCTGGGCCTTCTGACGAGCACTCAACTTCACCTATTCACCCAGCCCGCTCAAGTCCTTGTATATTTGAGAATATATGCTTTGCTCTATGGAGACAAAATGAAATTCCCACTTGTGTTCGTAACACTCCTACTGGCGGTTTGTGGCGTCTGTCACAGCGCAAGCTCGAATAGCGTAAAGATCAAAACAGTCGGAGCAAGTTATTCGGGTGGAACGACACCCGCAGAAGTAACGGCAAAACTCACCCTACCAGAGGGGGAAAAGTTGCCCGCAGTTGTGATAGTCCATGGCAGCGCGGGGCCTGATTCAAGAGGCACATTTCATAGCGAATATTTGGTTTCAAGCGGGTTTGCGGTACTTGAGCTAGACATGTGGGCGGCTCGTGGTGTCACAGGATTCAATCAACGCCCTAAAACAACTCTCGACACTTTGCCCGATGTATGGGGGGCTTGGTCATTTTTGTCTGAGCACCCAAAGATCAACAAGGGCAAGATCGCGATCATGGGCTTTTCATGGGGCGGCGTAAACGCAGTGACCACAGCTTTTGGTAAAAAGCCGAAAGACAGTCCTCCAAGTCTTGCACAGGCGAAATTTGCTGCGCATATAGCTTTTTATCCAGTCTGCGACATCTGGGTCAGAAACGGCATTGCCTCACGGGTTGTAGATCAAACCAATCCAACGGGCGCTCCAGTTCAAATCCATAACGGTACACGAGATGATTACGACACAACACCAGATGTTTGTCAGTCGCTAAAAACTGCGCATCCGCAGATGCCACTTGAGATCTTTATGTACGATGGTGCGCATCATGGATTTGACAGTACAAATTCTCAACCGATTCAGTTTTTCGATCCAGTTGCCAAAAATGGCAGGGGTGGCCAAGTAACTCTAGTTGGACAGGACCAGGCTCGGGCGAAATCAAAGGAGACTGTATTGATCTTCTTGAAGAAACACCTCCAAGGCAACTGAGGTTGAAGTATGGCGTAACGAAAATTACGCATAAGTGGATGATGGAATTGTTTTTATGAATTTCTTTATGACACGTGGTTGGCTTTGGGTACTGTTGGCCCTGACCATGAGCGGTTGCGCAACAACAGTTCACCGGGCGGGCGACACAAATGTCTCGAAAGTTCTTGTCAAAGAAAATGCCTCTCGTCCAACAGTAGTCCTGGTGCACGGTTGCGGAGGCACAAGCCCACACGAGCACTGGATGAAGATACTTGATGCGAATGGCTTTAACACTGTTCTAGTTGATTACATCAATCCGCGAGGTTTCTCCACAATATGTGACTTAAATGCCCCGATCAGCATTGATAAAGTTGCCAACGACCTGAATGATGTATTTGGTTGGGTTCGCATTCAAAAATGGCACTCGGGGAAAGTCGTCGTCATGGGTTTTAGCTTTGGTGGCAGTATCACCAACACCTTTACCGATACAAACAACTTACGAGCAAAGGGCGTAGCTGTGAATCACATCAGCCAGCTGTCCAGCATCATTTCTGTTTATCCGCTTTGTGCAATTGGTGGGTTTGCTGAAAAGTCTACTGTTCCAACTCAAGTCCACTTTGGACTGAAGGACTACTGGACACCCCACTCGGTGTGCATGACTGACCGTTTGGACAAAACGAATTACGAATTTATCTACTATGAAGACGCTATGCATGGGTTCGACATCCCCAATACATCGACCCAGGTTAACGGCAGTTTTCGCTTGCAGTTCAACAGCTCTGCCTTCGAGCTAATGCAGAAAAATGTGATTCGTTTTTTAAACTAAGCGACCGTCCCATGATCTGAACCTTCAAGGGACACAAGTAAAAAACATTTTCTAAACTGTCAGTCATGAGCTGAAATGGTTTGGTTTCCTCCGTAGGAACTAAGTCCGTTCGGTTGCTCGGGTTGAAGGGCTGAAATTACGCTGCACTTTTTGGAGCGTGCCAGCGTGAAATCCAGCAAAAATTCCCAGCCCCTTGAGCAGCAGATTACCTTCAACCAGCCCAACCAACCCCCTGCACCCCAGAGCAACATCTTCCACCTCAAACTTGTGGGTGGTCGTAGCAGCGACAGTGATCGCCTGCATCACATGCGAGATGGCTGCGTGGTTTTGTACAAGCGGACCCAGAGCACCGTGTGGCAGGTCAGGTTCAAACTGTTTGATCAAAAGTGGCACCACTACACCACTAAACACAAAGAGTTGGAATACGCGCGGCGTGTAGCCAGCACACTTTATGACCGTGCCAGATTCGCAGAAGAAATGGGACTGCCATTGCAGACCAAAACATTTGGCGTCGTGGCTCAGGCTTGCTACAAACAGTTGGAACTGGAAATTGAGCAAGGCATCAAGCCACGGACTTGTGCTGACTATCAGCGGGTGATCCGAAAATACTTGATCCCTTTTTTCGGCAAGTACAACCTGACCAACATTGACATCGCCACTGTTCGCAAATACGAGCTCTGGCGCAACGAGCAAATGGGCACTGTGCCCAAAGCCAGCACACTAATGACCCATGCCAGTGCATACAGTCGGATCATTGACTTAGCCATTGAGCGTGGGTGGCTCTCCGCCAATACACCTGTACCAAGACTCAGCAGAAGAGGTAAGAAAAGCGTGGCTCGTCCTGGCTTCACTGCAGAAGAGGTTCAACGACTTCTGGACTTTCTCAAGACTTGGGCTGATGGTGACGCACACCGACACACGGGTCGCCAGATCAAATTGCTGTTGCGGGACTACGTGGAAGTTTTGCTGGCAACGGGCATGAGAACCGGAAGAGAAAGTCTCAACATGCTGTGGCAACACATTGAGTGGCATCAGGTGGGCGAACAGCGGTATCTAAGAATTTGGGTATCGGGCAAAACTGGTGGTCGGTGGCTGATTGCCAAGCATCGTGCTGCAGAAGCATTGGCTAGGTTGTCTATGCGACAAGAGTCCGTATCAATGACATTGGACGAAGCCATCGCTGCCAAGCTGCCACACAAGGTGTTTGCATTTGATGATGGCGCACAGCCCTATGGATTTCAGGGCACATTCAAACGCATGTTGGCATCAGCTGGGTTAAGTCGGGACATGAGCAGCGGGCAAGAGCGCACCTTGTATTCGTTGCGGCACACCTACGCCACTATGGAGTTGCTTGCGGGCACGGACATTCACACCTTGGCTAGGCAGATGGGTACATCCATCTTGATGCTGGAGAAGCACTATTCGAAATTGACAGCGACTATGGCTGCTGGAAAGTTGGCTGATTGAGTGTCAATTTTTTTGACGCTTGAGATTGGGAGATAAGCCTAACCTCTGATACACCTTCATACATGAATCACACCTTGTGGAGCATGTATGGAAACTACTCGCATAGAACTTTTCGAGATGGTATGGGAAACGCCCATGATCCATCTGGCTAAAAAATTAAATCTCAGTGATGTTGGACTGAGGAAAATTTGCAAAAAGCAGGGGATTCCGCTGCCCAGATCTGGGCACTGGACAAGGAAGCAGCTGGGTAAAGAGGATGCACGCCCTGAGTTGCCTTACCCTAATCACAACCCCACCATCAACTTGCCCGACGAGGTTCAAGCGGAACAAAACAGGTCGCGAGGTGCAATCGTCAAAGCAGCTAAAAAACCGCCAGAGCAGCCCCAACTTCGAACCATTGGAAAACTGCACGACTTACGCTGCATTAAAACTGCAGAAGGTATCAAGGCGCACATCAAAGCCATTGAGAAAAAGACAGGGCAGAGTTTTGAGTCTGTCATGCATCAACCTGCCAAATGGCCCCCAACCACCCTCTTTGAATTCAGCTACTTTCATTCTCGGCAAGAGCAAATCCCCATAGTCGCCACGGCTAAGAATGCAATCCGCGCCTTGTGTATCGCTGATGAAATCATCGAGCGACTTGAAAAGCAAGGGATTGAGGTGATCCTTGAACAGCGAAGAAATTACTTCAGGTACGCCATGTACGCACAAAAGGAGGGTGAGAAGTATGAGTTCGAGTTCCGAGAGACTTGGACCAAAGCATCACCTACACCTGCCTTGAAAAAGTTATACAAACTGGACACGGGTGGTGACATCTGGCGAGATTACATCGAAGTGCCCAAGAACGTTCTATGCATCCAACTTAATGGCAAATACGGAAAGATGATCAATGACAGTCGAGTCAAGCTGGAGCTACAGATTGACAGATTAGTCGACATCATGGTCAACGCACTAGATGAAAAAATCCAGCAGCGCATTGATCGTGCCATTCGCGAGCGTGAATCCGAAAGACGAAGAGCTATTCGGCAGCACAACGAATTGATCGAAACTGACCGAGCCAACCAGTTTGAGTTCGCTCTCAAGGAAAGTGAAAGATATGCTGAGCTCCTTCGATTGAAGGAGTACCTGCTGGTTGTTGAAGATGCGGTGGCAAGGATGCCAGAACATCACCAGCGGACAGGCACAGACTGGATCGCATTGGTTCGATCAAGAATTGCTGATAAAGACCCAGTTCGAAAACGTCTTAAGGGCTTTAAATCACTTATCAAGAACGGCGCAGAAAAGTCTGGACAGTACTGGAATAACATGCCGCTTCCTGAGGAATGAATTTCATAGCTGCTTAAGCGTCAAAAAAATTTACGCTCACGCCGACTGGAACATGCATTGTTTAAGCGCTTTTCTCGCCGTCTAGCTACCTGGCTAGCAGGACATGGTTTTGCACCGCTTGCAGGGCTGATTTGACCCACTGGTAATTAGGGGGCTTTCAGGTCCTAGGGTTTGCAAGAAACAACACGTAACTTTTGAAGGCTTCTGTGCATAGCAAATCGTGATGAGTTGCCGTAAGCACAAATAAATTTAAGACTTCGCAACCTGCTTAACGAGACTCATGATGTACTCAAGGTCTTTGTCATCCCATGCAGATACAAGATAGTCTCCCGTGCCGTAATGACCTATGTTCGAGACATCATTAGCCAAATGCTTAGGATCATCCAGAGTGCCTATTTTTGCTGCAATATAAATTTTCAGCTTCTTCTTTTGAAGCTCAATACACGCCACGTTGCCGTTCTTTTTTAGAGCGACGTAATGCTTCTGCGGACTTACCTCTATGCCATCTGTCAGGTTCAAAATGGCATCGCGGAACTTTTCGTATAGCTCGTAAATTTCAATGCCAACACTGTTTGCGTGATCGGCTTCCGAATACACCTTGATCTCGCTAGTAACCTTTTGCAGGGCAGTGCTTTGCTGAGTAATTGGCTTAATGCTGGTGGCAGAGCTGGACTGCTTTACTTGATGGACTGACACATTGCCATCTTCAAACTGCTGCACCTCCCAAAGTTCAATGCCAATGTCTTTAAAGTTCGTTGCCTGAACTTGGTTGTCGGTGAATGAGGGTGAGACAAACGCGACACGTGTTTGGCTCCAATCCACTTCTGCCATCTTCATGCTCTTGTTGAACTGCTCGTTGAACGCCACAACGAAGTCGGCCTTGTTCTCCAGCATCAAGCTCAGGTAGGTAAAGCCTTGGTCAACCACGCTTATGTTTTTGTCACGCTTGTACTCAATGATGATGAATGAGCAGGCTTGATCGTCAAATGCCAGAGTGTCAATGCGTTTGTTCTTGATCGTGTACTCGCTGCGAACCAAGGTCAGCCCCATCAGCGTTTGCAAGTTGTCTTCAAACAAACGTTGAATGTCTCGCTCCAACTTAAATGGTTTTGGCTTGACTTCGATTAGCCTACCGCTTTTATTTGTGTAAATTTTCATTGGCTAACCTTATTGCGTATCGCTTAATCAATATCTAGCTTAGGCAAAGACTTCACAATTTTCATCGTCTCCAGGCTAACAGTTATGACACGTTGAAAAAGTTTTAATGGGTAAGCTGCATCTCCCATTGTTTCAGTTGCCCATAAGTTTGCGTCGTTAATATTGCGGCTGTCAGAGTCTTCTTTGTAACGCTGTCTATCAATAACCCAGTCTAGTGCGGGCTTCCCGTTAACCACGTAATCATATGCAACTGTTGGTATATCAGTAATGGTGATTTTTTCGTTGTAATGAATAGTGGTCAGATCTTTACCCTTCTGAGTTTTGCCGTATTTCATCTTTGTAACGTAAAAATCAGAATTCGAAAGGTTTGGATTCCCAGTCTGAATTGTTACTGGATACGGTGTTGCTTTTTCAAAATTTAAGTGCAAATCTGCAAGGGCGTTACCGGCCGTAACAAATGTCCTGAAATCAGTCGAAGTCTCAACTAAAGGTATGCGTGGCATCTCTTTAGTTAAGTTATCAGAGAATTTTTCGCGATAGTCTGTGGAATGAAGTAATCCATATACGTAAAAGAAAATGTCTTCCTTGGTGATCGTTTGATCAGGATAAGCATTTTGAAAATGGGCAAGTCCAGCGTCAGTGATTGCAGAAATCTTCTCGCTATCTACGCTACTGTCGCTACTGAACAAATTGTCTTGAGTATGTGCTTCCTTTGAAGCACCATCTTGCACTTCTAAAGATGCGTCTTCATAAAGATATAAAGGGAAGCACTGAGCACCTGCTTCCATCGAATTCAAGTCAACAATATTTCGGCTAATTAAACAGGAGAAACCATTTCGAGAACCGACTGCGGTAGTCAAAATCACAAGATTCACAGAGTTTTCTTTTGGAAAAATCCGCGGCATCTGATAAACCATTTCATTAAAACGACGGTTGAAATAGAGCCATTGCTTCGTGAATGGACGATACAAAGCAGTAGTTATGCAATCTTCGGAAAAATCAAAAACATTTCCTTTAACAAGTTCTTGCTTCAATGCCCTCGTCCAGCTGATTTTTGCTGGGTCATTTTCAATAAAAGCATTAACTCTTGTTTCCTTCTCTTTCTTCGGTAGTGAATGAAATTCGAAGCTGAAATTTTTACTCTGTTCGTTATAAAAATTAATCATTCTCTGCATATTTTCAGACAATGACCTTCGCGATGAGTTGTAGCACCAAGAGTCTCTGTTAGTTACAACACCCAAAGAGAAATTTTCAAAAAGTTTATTCGTCCCTCCCTTTTTATCGCCTAGCGGAATAAATTCATTAAAGCTGTCGTCGCGCTGTTTAAGCCAATCGCCGTGTTGATCTGGGAGCACATTTTTCCAGCCCTTCAAAGCAGCAACACCGTTAAGGCTATAAGCCTCTGTAATGCTTGCAAGTTTTTCTGCAGTAGTTAAATCATCGCCAATGTCGTGGTAAAAAATGTTTCCGTGTTTTGCAGCAAGCGGATTTTTGACGAAAATCGTAATTGCAATTCCCGTCATACTGCCAGTGTCAAAGATATTTTGACCTTCCCGTGCAGCACCCTTGCTGAGCATATTTTTTCGGATGTCACCACGTAAATTCAAAACATAAATGTTTGTGAATTCTTCGGCTAAGCACTTGCGCAAGCCATCCATAGCTGGTTTGTCTACAAAGCCAGACCCTGAAACATAGCCGATTACTCCACTTTCCCCAATACGATCGCTGGCCCAACGAATTGCCCGAACATAACTATCGTAAAGCCCTTTAGCAAGTCCGGCAGTTGATCTATTTGCGTATGTGCTGCGAACTCTTTCATCTAGATGCTTGTATGTAACGTTGTCGTTATTGTCATTTTCATTTTTTTGCCCGATGGAATAAGGTGGATTGCCAACGATTACGCGAATATCAAGTTTTTTCTGTTTTCGACGTCGCGAGCTGTTGTCCGCCATCAGTTCGCTAACTAAGTCATCCTTCTCGTAAAGAGCAAAGGTGTCCGTCAAGCAAATACCATCGAAAGGCACATAGTCGCCACCAACGATGGTGTGATAAACCTGTTCGATGTTGATTGCCGCAATGTAATAAGCCAACAAAACAATTTCGTTTGCGTGGATTTCATTTTTGAACTTGTAGGCTAACTCGTCTTTGCTAATGAGTCCGCTTTGCAGTAAACGGGTAATGAAAGTGCCAGTTCCCGTAAATGGGTCGATGATGTGAACGCCTTTACTGCCAAGGCTCTGACCGAATTCAGATTGGAGTACATCGTTCACACTGTGGATGATGAAGTCCACAACTTCAACTGGCGTGTAAACGATGCCTAGCCGCTCGGTCATCTTTGGGAATGCTTTGCGGAAGAACTTGTCGTACAGCTCAACGATGATTTTTTGCTTAGCAGTTAGGTCGTCAATGCCAGCTGCACGAACACGAACGCTTTCATAAAACTGTTCAAGTGTTTCTGATTCTTTTTCTAGGTTGTGCTCATTTAGTACTTCAAGTACGCCCTGCATTGCTTTTGAAACAGGGTTGTTTTGCGTGAAGCTGTAACCTTCAAAAAGCGCATCAAACACAGGCTTCGTGATGATGTGCTGAGCCAACATTTCAATTGCCTCTTCGCGAGTAATGCTGTCATTCAGGTCATCTTGCAACTCGCCTAAAAAGCCATTGAAGGCCTTAATTTCAGATTTGTTTGATGGGGTATCAATGATTGCCGTAATACGCGAGATATGCGTTTGTGCAATACGAGCAATGTCTGTTGCCCATTCATCCCAATACAAGCGGTTGCCACATTTCTGCACAACTTTAGCAATAATGGCCTTTTCAATTTCACCAACGTGGAAGTCAATCTCTTTCTGTTCAACAGGCGTGTCATTGCCAGCGCCAATGCTTCGACTGCCTTTCGCCTTGCTTGCAGCTTTTTTGACCTTTGCTTCTTGCGGGTCCCTAGGTTGCTTGCTCTTAATGTTGATGTTGTCTGTAACTGCAATGACTTCCATCTTCGACTTGTCTTGTCCAGTCAAATCGAGCTTGTTAATCATTGCGTCAAATCGGTCATCGTGTGAGCGCAACGCTTGCAAAACTTCCCAAACTACCTTGTATGTCTTGTTGTCGTTCAGTGCTTCTTCGGGTGCCATTCCCGATGGAATGACGACTGGCAAGATAACGTATCCGAGCTTTTTATTGCTATTTTTTGGCTTGCGCATTACGCGACCGACTGACTGCACTACATCAACTTGGGAGTTTCGTGGAGTCAGGAACAACACAGCATCGAGTGCAGGTACGTCAACACCTTCTGATAGGCAGCGGACGTTGCTGAGAATGCGGCAGGTGTCCTCGGGACTTTCGGCTTTAAGCCATTGCAGCTTTGCTTCCTTCTGTGAAGCATTCATACCGCCATCAACGTGCTCGGCTTCACAAATTAACTTGCTGATTGCTTCAGGATGCTCGGGGTTTTCTGCAATTAAAGTGGCTCGGTATTCATCAACCACAGCTTTAAACATCGAGGCGATATTGACGCTGCTGACTTTATGGGTCTTCGCGCCTTTCTTCAGCTCAATAACTTGGCAGAAGGCAACAGCTCGACGCATCGGGTCAGGGTCAAAACTCAGGTCATCTTGCGAGTCTTGCTTTGACAAAGCACGCCAGCAACCAACAATCTTCGCTGCATCATCAACTCGCAATGAGTTGTTTTCGTCTGCAAGCAAGCGCTGGAGGTTTTTGTTGATGTGGTCTTCGCTGATTGTTAAAACAATTACCTTGTAGTCACACAGGATGCCAAGGCCGTGAACAGCTTCAGAGAATGAAAGTGTGTGTAGTGTTTCACCGAAAAACTCCTCTTTGTTCATATCGTAAAGAACGATGCCTTCTTTTTCAGCTTTAGCAGCCGCGTTCACGCCATACACGCGAGGCGTGGCTGTCATATAGACACGCTTTTTGCCTTTGATGAACTCTTGTGAATGAACTTTTACAAATGTTGATTCGTCTTCTCCTTCGAAGCTCGCACCCGTAGTTCTGTGAGCTTCGTCACAAATAATCAGGTCAAACTCTGAGAGGGCGTATTGCTTTTGAGCTTGGGAGATAACTTCGATGGAGTGGTAGGTAGAGAACACGACACTCATATGTTCACTGTCGTGACGCTGCTCGATTTCGCGAGCAAGGTGTCGTGAGTCTGTAGTCGCTGGGTACTGCAACTCGTGAACCAGCATTTCAAAGTCGTCTTCTTTATCCTTGCGCTTGCCGACTTCGCTATCTGAGCAGACCGCAAAGCTATGAATCGGCATTGTTGATTCTTGCGTCCATTCAGTCAGTGATTGGGACAGCAAGGAAAGTGAAGGGACAAGAAACAGTACGCGACCACCTTTGCCTGCAACGTCTTCAGCAAGACGAAGTGACGTAAAAGTTTTGCCCGTACCGCAAGCCATAATTAATTTGCCACGGTCTGCGTATTTCAGTCCAGTAACTACATTGCCAATCGCCTTCATCTGATAATCGCGCAGGTCTTTGGGCTCTTTGTAAGTGACGGCACTTTGCTTTAGGTACGCTGCCCAATCAATTTTGCTAGCTTCAAGTGCAAATAGGTCAACGATGTTGATAGGCTTGTCTCTGCCTTGTATCGCCTCGTTAACGTGGTGGCTTGCTGCGTAACTGGTCAAGAACAGCATACCGTTTGTGAACGGTTGCTTGCCCAATGCACTCAAGAACGAATCAATGCCATCACTTTTACGAATCTTGGCATCTTCAGCATAGAACTTGGCTTGGATTGCAAAGATACGTGGGTTGTCTTTTACGTCTTCGACGGCAACCAAATCAATCCCTGCATCGCTTTGTGGATCAGGATTGCCAAGGCTCATCCAATGTTTGCGCCATTCTTCCCACAAGTAAACCTTGCCATTGAACAAGTCCTTGTAACAAGGCTCGTTCTGTAAATAAACTTTGACCAGTTTTTCAAAGTAGTTGCCCTTTTCACGCTCGGTCTTGGAGTTGTCGCGGAATGTGGCTAGTAGGTCCTGTAGTGCACTCATATTTGTCTCATCTATATCGCTGTGGTGTCAATTTTTTTGACGCTTGATCAGATTTTTTCTTTTCTGTCCAAGATTCCCGATCACTTCGCAGCCAAGTTATGAACAACCTCACCTGAGTAGTTCCGAACTAGTTCCCACTCACCATTCAAAGTGATGTGAGCCCAAGTTGTTTTCGGCTTCATACCAAACCAGCCCACCTTGACCTGTACCCGCGGCTTGTCGGCATAGCTGTCAAAAGGTTTCGGAACATCTGCAACTTCGAACACACCGTCAAAGTCTGAACCCCGAAGATGTGCTTTCTGGACACGAACTGCCAGCACATCAACCACATACCTATGCTCAACAGGCTGGGCGCTGGGGTGTTTGTTGTACTTGTCATCCCATTCAGTAGTGATTTCCGTGACCATGATCTAGTTCCAATGAGGGGTTCGTAAACAGTCTATCGCACCTGAATGGTGTATTCACTCAAATTAATCCAAAAGTTTCCGCCTTATGCGTCATGTTTTTTTACGCTTGACTTGGCTCTGGCGGGCTTGGGTGCGGGAAATACCCCGCCTCCTACGCTTTCAATGTTCTTGACCGCGTCATTTAGATAGCGTTTGACCAACGTACTTAAGTGGTTCCGTCCAGTAACCCGATCCAATGCCAACCGCCCTTCAGCCTGTTTGGCTGCCTTGGCGTTGAGGTTCAACTTTGCCCCAATCTTCCACAGAGTCAATTTTTCATGTGCAGGGGCAGACTGGCTAGCCAGCCATAGGTCATATACAGCCAAAGAAGTCTGCAGGTTAGCTATGGTGTAGTTGCGGGACAGACGGTACTTGGCTGTACTTTCGAGTTCTGCTAACGCTGGACGCCCTTGCCGTCCGGGATGCCGCTTATCTAGCAACCATTTGATGTGCCCCATCAACTTGCTCTTGCTCTTGGCTAATGGGAAAGCTACCACCATGACTTTTTCCTGAGTCCATGTCGACTGCCATTGGTCGGGCGAAGTGACCTCCATGAACTGGATGCTCAGTGGCTGCTCTCCAAAAAGGGCTGCGCCATGTTTGTCCGTAGTCCACCACTTGTGAAAGCTTTCATCGCGTACATCCCCAAAGTCTTTGAAAAGGGCAGCCATCTTGCCCTTTCCGCCCTTTTCGCAGCACTTCAGGTATTCAGCGTTGCGCCGCAAATACGCCCACCACCAGTAATAAGGGCTCCGCTCTTGGTAGCTCTGAGATAGGCGGGCATTTGTGCGACCAAAAAGTGGATGAGGTGCTGAAAAGTGTACTTTCATATAGTGAACATCTAATGTTTACATAATGGCTTGACTTTGTTGTTTATGCAGTATCCGACGAATAATTACTCCTGTCAACAACGCATTAGTTGTTGGTGCCTTGGCAGCAGGCATTGCTGCCAAAACGCCATTTCTTAAGGAGATATACATGGCTAATAAAGTTAGCGCCAACGGCGCAGTGAAAGTAAGTTCTTTGATGATTACGCTCGATGCACTTGTTGCTGAGCGCGAGACGTTTGAACGCGAAGAGTACGCACGTAGCAATGCGAAACTGTATGAAATCTTGTCTAAGGTTTATGCCGCATACAAGCAAGCAAAGCTCTCAGACACAGTGCTGACTGAAACAGTCAAACAGATGAAGTCTGTGCTGCAAAAGTCGGGAGAGCGCATCCAGACAAATACGTTGGCAATCAACCTGTTTGTTCGCTACGTGTTTCGCACTAGCCGTCAACGTGCACATAACTACAGCCGAACCCTGCAGGCTGCATATGCAAAAGACATTGCACCCGAGGCACTGGCGCAGTTCATCGCAGATGGCGGCGGTGTTGAAGAGTGCAAGAAAGACTTCGTGCCGGGCGCAAAAGCACTCGCACGGAAAGCAAAGATCGCAAGCGCTCTTGACTTAGTCAACGAGCAGTTGTCAAACAGCACGAGCTGTCTTGCCGAGGTGACAGTGCCTGCCGCGTGGGTTAGTGAAAGCTACAAAGAGGAAATGACCTTCCTTGTAGGCAAAGCTGACAAGAACGGCAAGGTTCATGTGACCTCTGTTGTCCCAGCGTTCTCAAAAGGAATGGCGAACTGGGCGAAGCAGCAACTGGCACTGTTCTTGGCAGAGCATCAAGCGATTGCTGAAAAAGGCGTCAAGGTGAAACGCAAGGACGCTGCAATTACTTCAGTCGCAAAGAAAGCAAAAAAGAACAACTCGGCAACAGAGACTGTCGGCGAGTTGTTGGCAGCTTAACTAACTAAACCCGTCGAGGCTAGCGTTGCAGCGCTTGTCTCGACATTCACAAGGATAACTCAAATGAATACACAGTTCAAATATCGTCCGCAAACGCTTGACGATTTCGCATTCGCAAACGAAAAAGTCGAGCGAAAAATCAGGCAAATTGCCACTGGACAGACAACACGCCCACTGGTTCTTTACGGAACATATGGCACGGGCAAAAGCACACTCGCCACGCTTATTCCGAAAGCGATTGATGGGCCTAAGGTCAAGATTGAGCGTATCAACGCAGAAGATCTAAACAGTAGTGCAGAGGTTCGAAAGAGCTTTTACAGGAACTTTCAGTTCGATCATCTCTTCACCCCTGAAGGGCAATCGCGCAACTACACAGTGGTTGAAGAAGTCAATTTCGATCCCAAAGCAAAGGGAGCACTTCGAAATACTTTAGACGAAATGGAAGGGCGAGGGCTAGTGATCTTTACAACCAATGAGCTCGATAAGTTTGATGAAGGACTGCTGAGCAGGGCCGACGTATTGGAGATTGCTCCAACGCCTCCTGACAAGTTCTTAGCGTATGCACAGAAGATCTTGCGATCTGAGGGCATCGACATTGACGACAGTTCCGTTTTGGAAGTTCTTGAAAGTGTCTATGAATTGCATCGCGACAACCGTGCGTATTACAAGGCACTCGACGAGATCATTGCCGAAGCTCAAAACAATTGAAAGGAAAAAAACATGCACGCCGAAATCATTGAAACACCGATCTACATGATCAAAGAATCAGAAGTCAAATGGGAAATTTCTTACGAGATCTACCCCATCCAACTTCAACATGCGGTTTCGATCGCAGAGGTCATTAGCAATGATCCCGTCTTTGAAGACATGGATGTCACTTTAGTGAGTAACGTGGGAAAAGTCACATCTATCGTCTTGAAGGCAAGAGATTACTGGTTTGACTTGGCTGCAAATTCAGATGCACTAGATCGACGTCTTGACGATTTGTTTGAAGCGTACCTTGCCAGCAATGGCGGATATGCAGAAATCCAAGCGTAAATTTTCTTGACGCTTCTCATACCACTTGGCAGGACCAATGCATTCAATGAATTCATCGAAGCTTGGTCCGCCTTCAAATTTAAAGGATGTCACATGAGCAATTTACGTTCAATCAACCTCTTTGAGATGAGGATCGCTCTTAGTCAAAACACAATCGATTCGCTATCGTTGCATCAGCGCTTTGTCTCTGCTGGGCAAGATTGGCTCATTGGAAACGATCCCGATGGAGCATTAGAAACGGACTACCTTCAAAGAGTTGCCGACGCAGTTCGTATAGATGTCGAGGAAGCGATCAAGCACCTTAGCATTGATCAGCAGGAAGCAGTCTTGAATCAGTTGTGCGAGATGAGCACAGGAGAGCTATTTGATGCCTGTGTCTAGATCTTGTGACTGCAAATAAAAATGGCACCGAGTCAATAACGCATCCTTGATCAAGCGTAACTTTTATTGACGCTAACCCACTATGGAAACTCACCATGGTGGGTTTTTTATATCAATTCAACTGCTTTACGTTTCATGTCGTCATTGACATCGATGTAACGCTGGGTGGTAGCGATGTTGGCATGCCGCACAAGGCTTGCCAGCAATCGTACACTGACACCTTTATTTGCGAGTGTTGTGATGAAGGTGCGCCGACCACTGTGACTGCTACCACCTGCAATGCCCGTTCTTTTGTAGAGGTAGTGGAAATGCTGAGTCATGGTATTTGCTGAAAAACCCTTTCGCGGATTAGCTTGTGTGCAGAACAATGCCTGATCTGCAGCATGCCAATTACGCGACTCGATGAATTTAACCAACTCAGCCTGCAGCCGCTCATTGAGATAGACCACACCTTCGTGCCCGTGCTTGACTCTTTCAGCGGACAAGTACACCTCCGCCCGGATCGTACCGTCCACGTTTCGCACATCGCTGATCCTCAACCCTGCAACCTCACTGACCCGAAACCCTGCCCATACTGTTAGCAGGAACATGAGCCGGTTGCGCTGGGCGTTGGGCTTGCTGGCGATGTACAGCAACACTTTTTCAATTTCTACGGGGGTCAAAGTTTTGGCTTGCGGCATACGCACTCTCCTATGAATTTGTGCGTATTTAGTGTGTGATCTTTACCCCGGTCTGGGCAACCAGAATTTTGAGCTCCTCGAGTCCGATGCAGAGTTGTTCAAAATCAACGACTTACAGCTGAGCTCAAAGACTATGTATGTTCTCTTTGGTCACAAATTTTGGTAAAGATGTGGCGTAACGAACACGATATACATCAGCTTTTATTTAAAAATACAAAGCTCATTCAATCCAATTCGAATAGTCAAACTGATAATTGAAAATTATCCTCCATGAAATATCGGATGCTTACCGAATAATCCCCTAATTCATCAACGCTTTTCCCGGATGAATTAAATAGCAATGCAAAAACGAACCAACACACCAAATGATTTGTAGCTTGATGCACTTTGATTGAAATCGAAGGATGCCCCTCAATGGCAATAATCAAACTATTCACAGTAATATAAACACTACGGAGTGTTACTGGAGAATCATTGTCATCGACATCGCAATCATCAGGATCGAAGTCTTCATCATCCACATCAAGCTCATTGTAAATCCTCTCTTCAGATTTACATTCCGCTTCAAAATCTGAAGAGCTTGCACCAAAACCGTAATCTTTACCAAAAAGCATTTCTCCTGCACTGAAATAATCTTCGTCAAAGTCAACAGTAAAGTTTGTATCTAGAACTGCCAATGCTGCCAAATGTAGTGTGCTTGAATCGTAAAACTGTTCTAACCACCCCTTATACCCTCTCTCAAGACGAATGTCATCAAGAACCACCTTCCCCGAAGAGTTAAGTAACTTCGCCCTGCATATCTCAACCCAAGTACCAGACATATTAATTGTCATGGAAGTTGCTTTGTAACTAAAAGCAAGCTCTTGTATTTGTTCCTTGCTTAGATTTTCTAAGACCTCTTCAAATAGTTCAAAATTCGAATTACTGATGGCGGATTTTGCAGTATCAATAGCAGGCATTTTTATCTCCAATTTATCTTTAAACGAATCAACCTAATGAAAAGGCTGCAATGTTCGCGATATCAACAGGTGATTGGCAAACTTAACTAATAGATGATTAGTCTGCTGCTAGCATCCCGGTTGCTTTTGTTGCTGGTTCTTTGAAAATTATTCTATAAATCATATCTGCATGTCACACTTGTAGGCAACAAAATTTCATTGCATTCCGTAAAAATCCTGCTGCGCAATTTTCAAGTGGTGCTGAGAACCGTACCCCTGGTGATCTAATCTAACCAACCCCCTATCTAGCCACTTATGGACATCCAAGTCGTCGTAGCCAATTTAGTCAAGCAGCCAGATGCCCAAGCGGTGATCAATTCTGCCAATTCCAACCTGCGTCTTGGATCTGGTGTTGCTGGTGCAATTCATACGGCTGCTGGTGATGAGCTTGAGGACTACTGCGAGCAGTTCGCTCCATTAGCTCTCGGCATGGCAGTGATCACCCCCGGCTTCAAGTTACCCAATCAGTATGTGATCCACGCCCGTGCTGGTCATTACTTATTTGAGGAAGAGGCTGAGGCATATCTCGAGTCGGCATATAGATCGGCGCTGTCCATCGCCGTGGCTCACAACATAGAGTCTGTTGCCATGCCTGCGATGGGTATTGGTGTTTTCAAGTTTCCGGTGGAATTGGCTGCCGAGATCACTGCCAAGGTATTGCGATCACCCGAGTGGGATGGCACCTCATTGAAGTGGGTACGCCTTTGTGTCACAGATGAAGCTCTCAAAGCCGCATACATTGCAGCACTTGGGTAAGAGCGAACTCGCGTTCGCTTGCTCTTCGCATTCGCTCATCGCACATTTCTTCTTCACTTCAGTCACCGAACAGTCCGATCGATTGATTTGACTTAGAAGCTTTTGGTAGATTCAACCCACACTGAGCCTACACAGGGCTCAGTGTGGATAGGACTCTTTTGGTGAGTTCGTTACCACAGCACTTCTGCACAACCAAATTGGTAAGGGCGGTTTCGCGGTCTCCTTTTATGTGCTGCTTTGAAACGCAGCGTCTGCGATAGCTGAAGTGCCAACCGATCGCAGTGTTTGCAAGTTGCCGTGTAAGCAGGGCTTGCTCGTGATGCTGAAGGCTTACAGCCTTCCATCTTTGTGCCTTTTTTGTGCTTTGTCTGTAATAGGTGGCAAACCATAACAACACAAATAAATGTGCTTTCGACAAATCTTTGCTACCGCTCAAATCTTCCTTCCCTGCGACACCGTTGTCCAGTTGTTGGGCGTCATATCGAATGAGTGACGCAGCTCGTTATCGGTAGTGATAAATGGCAGCACAGAGACTGTGATTCGCTCTGCCTGTCATTTCTATTTAGTAGCGACCAAATGAATTCTTAATAAAACTGGCTAAATCTTTGGAATGTCCCGCCAACTTGCATGGGCTCATCACTGGTTGGTTGCCCAGATCAGTATCTCGAAAACACACTTGCGTTGTCCATTCATACAAAGGAGAAACGAAATGGCAACAGCAACATTGGCGGGACTCAAATTGACCGCAGCGCAAAAGAGCAGCAGCATCAATCCCGTACAACTTCGCCGCAACAAGATGAGCAAACGTCTGTGGGAGCAGATTCAACTGGCGAAAGCACAGACCTCTGGAAGTCAATTCAGTGCCAGCAAATTTCGCACAATCATTGACTCTGAAACCGGATTGCGAAAACAGGTTGAAGTACCCAAGCGAGTGAAGGCTTGGTGGTTCATTGCTGAGAACGGCAAGACAGCCATTACTGTCCGCTACGGTGCTCGCATACTGGAGCTAGCCAAGGGAAAGTTCGCCATTGAAATCGCCAGCCCAAACGAATTGGTCTCCACTTTGGAAGTCATCAAATCTGCCATCGAAGTCGGCGAGTTGGATACGCAATTGGAAACCACAGCTGGAAATGTTCGCTCCAGTTTCCAACGCTGAAGTCTTCAACCATATGAAACGATTTCAACTCTGGGTGCGTCTGTCAGCAACGCAGAGCACCCACACCATTGTGTTCGCCGACAATGCCATTGACGCCAAATTGCTCGGTGAGGCTCAGTTTGGCAAGGGTAATGTGCTGAACTACACAGAGGTTCTAGATTGATGTGAGCTCGGCATACGCGGCATTAAATACATGATGCGTATCGCCGAACTTCTAGAAAACATCACGTCCTATGGCTCCATGTCACCCGCTGAGTACAGCGCTGTGGCTCAACAGCGTGACACAGCAGCGACAGGTAGCGCAGCAAGCTAGGCAACAACAGCAAAAACTCAAGCAGCAGCAAATCTGGGCAAAGAGTCGAGCGGTCAAACCCAAGCCGATCAAGTTGAAAGCTGCTCGCAGGCGCAGAGTCAAATCAAACTTGCGCTTCACTTGAGCCTGTCTCGTTCGCCAATTCCGACTGATTCACCCCAAAAGTGCTGGGTTTTCTACTGAAATTCACTTGAATTTTTCAGTTCTATTACCTTGGGGCTGAGAGGTATAGCGCGGATGCTCCAACAGCAAAAAGCCCTACACGCTGTCATTTTTTGTTCCGCAACTGAGACGGCTTATGCGCTCGCATTCCATGCGTTGCAGGGCTTGCTTGAAGTCATGCAGAAGCCTATTCATAGTCAACATACTAGGAGCTTTTATGTCTTCACAACTTGATCGAATTGAAAATGCACTTGCACAAATTGTCGCTTCGCTTGAACGGCAGGCAATTGAGGTACATGACTTACGGGATCAACTCCACAAACTTGTGTTGGTCTCTGAGCCCAAATCCACAGGTGTCGTAATTGATCCAGATTGCGGTTACGAATGGATGTGGCTAGTCCTTCGCCTCGATGCAGGAACTTGGTCAAGAATCAAAGCAGGTGAACATATTGAACTCAGAGGCAGTGGGTGGATGCCTGAACAACATGTCAGACCCGATCCAGCTGATGAGAACTTTTACTGGGATTATTGGGAGTTCAATGGCGGAATTAACAAGCCAATGAGAGTCACGATGGTCAGCCCGCATGATGACTCTCTAGACATCGATGATCGCACCGCCTACGAAGGCCCCTTACTAAAGAGTTTCATCCAAGAGTTGAAGGACATTTGAAACTGCGAATCAATACTCGCTTGGCAACATGATCATCCAATGCTCGCCGTCCCAGCAGGCGTAGAGTGTGATTTCAGCAAGCGGAAAATCTGTGTAAGGAATTTCCTGCCTTGCGTGTTCATGTCCGTTACCATCCTCATAGACCATGAGTGCTGCGGCATCTTTGACAGTGGTCTTGACAACCACAAACCAATCCGTCGTACCAATTTCCATCAAGTGGCTGGCGATGGCATCCATCATCCAAAAACACTCAGCTTGCTCTGCAAGGTATTTCGTTCCATCCGTCAGTAAGTGTCTGCGGCTGATTCGGTAGTAGCGTTCTGTCCCCGTAAATTGGGAAAGTGTTGTTGAGTCAAAATTTGACATGATCTGCGTCCTTCGTGTTGAACGCAGTTTGTTTTCACATGGTGTGGATGGACAACCGATAGCCCGCCAGTTTGGACGGACTCAGTTTGAATAGAAAAAAGGTGACTCAATCCTTAAACGGGTCACCGAATGATGAGCGCACTCCTGTATCTCTATTAACGAATTCATTGCCCTCGCGTTGAATCGTCTTGTTGTGAGAGTCTGTCCAGAGTCCGTCTCCGACTTCCGTATACGTTTCGCCAGTTGAACTTGTCATGAAGGCACCTGTTCGGACATACGTATCACCGCTATAAATATTGGTCGTCATACCTTGCTTGATATCTACGCGGTTAAAGCCTAGACCCGAACTATGAATGTCAACATCTACAAGTTCATTTTTTGAAATTGTGTTCGACCAGGACCAGTTTTCCTCATCTTCATTAATTGTTTTGCGCGCCGCATTTTGCTGTTTTTCTGCAGTCTCGGAATTGGCCCCAAAGATCCCAAAGAGTAGTCCTGCAAAGATCACCCCTGCCGGCACAGCCCAAGCCGTAATCACTGACCAAACATCTTTGAAGAATGATTGAACTTTCCCAATCACCACATTGATGCCGAACGAAGCTGTGAAGTTTCCTAGGGAATACAGCACTATAAGTAACACTAGCACCAAAATGATTTTTACTGTTATCCACACCAAAGACTTTTCCTCTGGTGGTCGGAAGTCAACTTCGTAGACAGGTGGCTTTTCCATCACGTTAATCCTTAGTCAGTACGTGTTTCGGGACCCATCACATTGAACATACGATACATCATGGCAACAGCAAGTCCTTTGGCTGATTTTTCTCCGTACCTCGATTGGTAAAAATCGTTGGCGTATGTGTGGTTGGTTCAGCTAAACATTGCTTATATAAGCGTAATTTTTTTTGACGCTTGAGATTGCCACCTCAACAACATGCACCAGAAATTACACATCAGGCTTCTATCCTGTAGCCATCCAGTAGGGTCACATGCATCATTTTTCACCATCGCCAATAACTAACTTGCTCTAGTTGTATTTTTTTGTCATCGGGCAAGGTGCCGCGGTTGAATTTTTTACGAATTCCATCGCACCAAAGACCCAGACGGACGCCCTCGAAGTCGAAAGTTTTTCCTGGGGTTCGTCCATGAGT
>Ga0255140_1000304_pt1 | contig 20261 bp, 17 predicted proteins | sample Law_Colum_RepC_8_FD_188547 | JGI IMG/M metagenome (GOLD analysis project Ga0255140, IMG submission 188547) | Freshwater microbial communities from St. Lawrence River, New York, United States - Law_Colum_RepC_8d | ecosystem: Environmental > Aquatic > Freshwater > River | place: USA: New York...
CCACGCTTCCTTCCCACACTCGGTCACCCTCATGCAGTTGCGCTTCGCTTCGTTCGCTGTGATCAACTTACGGGAGGACTTGCACCTCCAAGAGTGCGCCCGTGCCGGGCGCACCATAAAAAAAACCACCCAACACTTTGGCATTGGGTGGTTTTTCCAAAAAGCGCCATTTCAAACGCCCTTCGAAAGATCAGTGGAACTGCTCTTCTTCAGTCGAACCTGTGAGGGCCTTCACCGAAGACGAACCGCCCTGGATCACGGTGGTCACGTCGTCGAAGTAACCTGCGCCGACTTCCTGCTGGTGCGAAACGAAGGTGTAACCCTTGTCGCGGGCTGCGAATTCGGGCTCTTGCACCATCTCGGTGTAGTGCTTCATGCCTTCGCCACGGGCGTAAGCGTGGGCAAACTGGAAGGTGTTGAACCAGTTGATGTGGATACCGGCCAATGTGATGAACTGGTACTTGTAGCCCAAAGCCGACAGGTCGTCCTGGAAGGATGCGATCTGCTTGTCGTTGAGGTTTTTCTTCCAGTTGAACGATGGCGAGCAGTTGTAAGACAGCAGCTTGCCGGGGCAAGCGGCGTGCACGGCTTGTGCAAATTCACGGGCAAAGCCGATGTCAGGCACGCCAGTTTCGCACCAGACCAGGTCGGCGTAAGGGGCGTAAGCCACGCCGCGGCTGATGGCTTGCTCCAGACCATTTTTCACGCGGTAGAAGCCTTCTTGTGTGCGCTCGCCAGTCAAGAATGGCTTGTCGTTGGCGTCATGGTCAGACGTGATCAGGTTGGCGGCTTCGGCATCGGTGCGGGCCAGCACGATGGTGGACACGCCCATCACGTCGGCGGCGAAACGTGCAGAGATCAATTTCTCGCAAGCTTCTTGGGTAGGCACCAGCACCTTGCCGCCCATGTGACCGCACTTCTTCACAGCTGCCAATTGGTCTTCGAAGTGCACACCCGCTGCGCCGGAGGCGATCATGTTCTTCATCAGCTCGAAAGCGTTCAACACACCGCCGAAACCGGCTTCAGCGTCGGCCACGATGGGCAAGAAGTAGTCGATGAATTCTTTGTCGCCGGGGTTGATGCCACGGGCCCACTGGATTTCGTCGGCGCGCTTGAAGGTGTTGTTGATGCGGCGAACCATGGTGGGCACGGAGTCGTAGGCGTACAGCGACTGGTCGGGGTACATGGTCTCGGACGTGTTGCCGTCGGCAGCGACTTGCCAGCCCGACAGGTAAACGGCTTCCAAGCCGGCTTTGGCTTGTTGCATGGCCTGACCGGCGGAGATCGCACCGAAGGCGTTGACGTAGCCTTTCTTGGCGCCGCCGTTGATTTTTTCCCAGAGCTTTTCTGCACCGCGCTTGGCCAGGGTGTGCTCGATGGGCATGCTGCCGCGCAAGCGTACGACGTCGGCTGCGGAGTAACCGCGCTTCACACCTTTCCAACGTGGATTGGTGGCCCAGTCTTTTTCGAGGGCGGCGATTTGCTGTTCACGGCTGAGTTGTTGTGTGAGGTTGGCTGGCATGGGATGCTCCTAAGGTCAGGTTGAAATCAGGCTGGGTCTGCAGAGGATTCTGCGATGACCATGCTCGAATCTTAACTCTTCTAGAAGACTCGCAACCGATCTTATGTCTTATACAAGACATATTTTTATTTGTTTGAATTCAAATACATACACCACTATTTTCTCAATACGAAATTAAATATTTCAATATGCAAAAAATAAAAACCAAGACATCGCTGAATTTTTCACTCAGTGAAATCCAAAACATGCATGATGAAATATCACTCACCAGCCTGAAATCAGCAGGCCTGCCCGCCACAACCATCCATACGCAGATGCTCATTGAAGCGACATGGCGATGGCCGATGGCATTGAGGCAGCAAATCGTCGACGATCCAACATGCCGGTCGTTCTTGCTGCAGAGAATTCACGCGTTCAGCAGTGCGCATGATCAACACAGCGTCCCAGCACGCCAGGCCCGTAAGCTGTCAAGACCAAAAAAAGCGCAAGAACGCAGACAAATCAGCAACAACCCCTACAGAAAAATGATTTTTATGCTTGGAAACAGCCACTTTCTCCAGTAGCATCCGACTAGCTGTAAACAAACCGTTTCTCAGCGGCGAACCAACTTCCGATTAAAGGAATTTCATCATGGCAACTGCGAAAAAAACCCCGGCCAAAAAAGCTGCTCCAGCAACAAAAGCAGCACCGGCCAAAAAAGCTGCTCCAGCAAAAAAGGCAGCGGCACCCGCTAAAAAAGTAGCGGCCAAAGCTCCCGCGAAAAAAGCAGCGCCTGCTAAAAAAGCACCGGCCGCTAAGCGCACACCGAATGCGGCTTTCATGAAAGCATTGACACCCAGCGCAGCATTGGCCGCTGTGGTGGGTTCAGCCCCCCTGCCCCGCACCGAAGTGGTCAGCAAGATGTGGGTTTACATCAAGAAGAACAACCTGCAAGACAAGGTCAACCGCCGTGCCATCAATGCCGATGACAAGCTCAAGGCCGTGTTTGGCAAAGCTCAGGTCACCATGTTCGAGATGGCTGGCCTGATCGGCAAGCACCTGAAGTAATTCAAGGCTGCACCCATGAAAAAACCCGCCAAGGCGGGTTTTTTCATGGGCAAACAAAACGAGAATGGCAGACCCAAGGTCTGCCTTCGTTCGTCAAGCAGCGCCTTGCTTGACCAAGGCCGCCTGCGTGATGGCTGCCAAGGTGCCACGGGTGGTGATGACTTCCGGATCAAGCATCACTTCAATGAGCGTGCCTTGTGAGCGAGCCAAGGCTGCCGTGAAAGCTGGCTCAAACTCGTCGGTGCGATGAATGCGCACCCCCACATAGCCATAAGCTTGCGCCAAAGCAGAAAAATCCGGATTCTGCAAATGTGAGCCCGCAACATGCTGAGGGTATTCGCGCTCCTGGTGCATGCGGATAGTGCCGTACATGCCGTTGTTCAGCAACACAATGATGCTCTTGCCCCCATGTTGAACCGCCGTTGCCAGCTCTTGACCATTCATCAGGAAGTCACCATCCCCCGCGATGGTGAAGGCCAGACGTCCTGTGAGCAAGTTGGCGGCTATCCCTGCAGGCACGCCGTAACCCATGGCGCCCACAGTAGGCGCCAGCTGGGTTTTATGTCCTTTGGCCAGTCCGTGGTGTTTGTAGAAACGATGCATCCAGCTGGCAAAGTTACCAGCTCCATTGGTCAGCACAGCATCTGCAGGTAAATGCTTTTGCAGCGTGGCCACAATCGCGGGCATGTCGATGTCGCCGGGCAAGGCTTGGGGCTTGAGGTTGTCCAGGTAATCGGCGTGCGCTGATCGCGTCCATTCGGTCCAGGGCAACTCGATGGGTGCAGTCAACACCTCAAGACTGCGAGCTGCTGCATTCATGGTGGAATGAATCGCCAAATCGGCCTGGTAGACGCGGTTCAACTCTTCGGCGCTCGCGTGAATGTGCACCAGTTTTTGCCGGGTTTTGGGGGCCTGCAGCAAGGTGTAGCCACCCGTGGTCATTTCGCCCAAACGTGGGCCAATGGCCAAAATCAAATCGGCATCGCGCACGCGTGACGCCAAGGCAGGTCCAATGCCAATGCCGACATCACCCGCGTATTGCGCGTGGTGGTTGTCAAACGTGTCCTGAAAACGAAAAGCGTTGGTGACGGGCAGCTGCCAGTTCTCGGCGAAGCGTTGCAGGGCCTGCGCGGCCTGAGGTGTCCAGCCGCCGCCACCGGCAATCACCAAGGGCTTGCGGGCGACCAAGAGCATGTCTCGCAAGCTGCGCAGTGCCCCCGGGTCGCTCCAGGCCTGCACCGGCTCCACACGGGCCAGCGGCTGTGCGTTGACCGGCTGGGTCAGCATGTCTTCTGGCAACACCAGCACAACAGGTCCGGGGCGGCCGTTCATCGCCGTAGCAAAAGCGCGAGCCACGTATTCGGGCAGCCGCTCGGGATCGTCAACGCGCTCGACCCGCTTGGCCATGCCTTTGGTCGAAGGACCAAAAAAGTGGGTGTAATCCATTTCCTGGAAAGCTTCACGATCACGCGTGTCGCTGGCCACATCACCGACAAAAAGCACCATGGGCGTGGAGTCCTGAAAAGCGGTGTGCACACCAATGGAGGCATTCGTCGCGCCCGGTCCACGGGTCACAAAACAGATGCCGGGTCGGCCCGTGAGTTTGCCCTGCGCTTCGGCCATGAAGGCGGCCCCGCCTTCTTGCCGACAAGTGACAAACTGGATCTGCTCCCGGTACAGATGAAAACCGTCCAGCACCGCCAGATAGCTCTCGCCCGGCACACCAAACGCATGGGTAACGCCCTGGGCCAGGAGGCATTCAACGAGTAAGTGGCCCGCAATTTTTGTGGTCATGCGCCCATTGTGCCCAAAGCACAATCAGCTCGGTGTCACCACAGCGCCGCATCAGGCTGCTGCCGTGCGCAAGCCCACACCTCGGGCCACGCCTGCGCTGAGCAACAACACCACGGCAGCCCCCACAAGCGTCGCGGCATACCAAGCCTGGTCCATGAAAAAGCCAAACACCAGGGGGGAAAGCGCAAAGCCCACATCCAAGCCCGAGTACACCAAGCCATACACCCGACCCGTAGCACCTTTAGGCGTGGCTTTTTTGATCATGAGGTCGCGGCTTGGCCCCCCCACGCCCACAGCCAAACCCGTGGTCGCCAGAACCCACAAAGTAGCTTGTGCGCCCAACAAACCACTGGCACACAACGCCATTAACAAGGCTGCGGCCCCCATGCAAGCGGACACCAGCTGGTCACTCGAGTGCGGAAAGCGAGTCGCCAAAAAGCCCCCTATGAGCATGCCCACGGCCCCCAACAACATATAGGCCGTGAGCGTGATGGAGGCAGTCTCCAGACTCACCCCATGCAATGCATTGAGAATGGGTACCGCAAAGTTCTGCACGACCGCCAGCGTCACCGTCGACAACAGGAAAAACATGAAGCACCACCAGACCACCGGCCATCGCAACACGGCCAAAGCATGGCCTTGCACCGCGCTGCCATCTGCACGCTCAACCGGTGTGGTGACCAGAAGTGTTCGGTTCCAGACCATCAGGGTCAGGATCAGCAGGTAGAAAACTGCCGCCGCCAAAAACGCGTGGCGCCAACCCCACCAGGCCGTGCAAACGGTGAAAAATGCAGGCGCCAGTGCCCAACCCAAGTTGCCAGACAAACCGTGCGCACTGAAGGCATAACCCAGACGGGGGCTGGACACGCGTTGATTGAGGATCGTGAAATTGACAGGATGAAAAGGTGCATTGCCCAAACCCGCCAGAACGGCCACCGCCATGAGCGCACCATAGCTTTGGGCCTGAAAAGCCAACAAACACGCCAGGATGTAGAGCACCATCGAGGTCAGCAAAACCGGTCTGGCCCCTACCCGGTCCACCACAAAACCTGCACCCGCTTGCCCCACGCCGGAGATCACAAAAAACAAGGTGCTGAGCATGCCCAGCTCGGCATAGCGCCAGCCAAATTCCTGGATGAACACCGGGAACATCAGGGGCAAGAGCAAATGGGAGAAGTGCGACCCGGCATGCCCCAGCCCCACCAAAGCCACGACACGGGCGTCAGCACGCCAAGGCACGAGGGGGGCAGCGCCCGAATTCACCGATTGCATAAATACCTGTCAAGCTGCAACGGGCCAAGCTCTCGGGAACTGAAAGGCTTGGCGGCGCTGCCAAACGCTCAGTTTAACTTTGATTCAGGCGCCTGAAACAGGCTCCGGCGAGGAACCGCAAACGCCCCAAAGCCTTGCTGTTCCTGTTCGTCGCATCAAGCCGCGTGTTCCACCACTTTGAAGTCGAACTGCCCTGGATGGCGTACCGGGTCGACCGCCACTTCGATCGTGCACTTGGGCGGAAAGCGGCCTTCCAGCAACAGTTTGGACAAGGGATTCTCCAAGCGCTGCTGGATCGCCCTCTTGAGCGGTCGCGCACCAAACACCGGGTCAAAGCCGACCTTGGCCAATTCGGACAAAGCGGCCGGGCTGACCTTCAAGCTCAGGTCCATGCGTGCCAAGCGCGTCTGCAACACCTGCAGCTGGATTTCGGCAATCGCAGCAATGTGCGCGGCGTCCAGTCCGTGGAACACCACGGTCTCGTCGATCCGGTTCAAGAACTCTGGCCGGAAATGGGTCTTGAGTTCGTCCCACACCGCGTCCTTGATGTCTTCGGCAGGCTGCCCTACCATGGACTGGATCAGGTGCGAGCCCAAATTGGACGTCATCACGATGACCGTGTTTTTGAAGTCGACGGTGCGCCCCTGACCATCCGTCAGGCGGCCATCGTCCAGCACTTGCAGCAAGATGTTGAAAACATCCGGATGGGCCTTTTCAACTTCGTCCAGCAACAACACGCTGTAAGGCTTGCGGCGCACGGCTTCGGTCAGGTAACCCCCCTCCTCGTAGCCCACATAACCCGGTGGCGCACCGATCAGCCGAGCCACCGAATGCTTCTCCATGAACTCGCTCATGTCCATGCGAATCAGGTGCTCCTCGCTGTCAAACAAGAACCCGGCCAGCGCTTTGCACAGCTCGGTCTTGCCCACACCCGTCGGACCCAGGAACAGAAAGGAACCCGTCGGGCGATTCGGGTCCGACAGGCCCGAGCGTGAGCGACGAATGGCGTTGGCCACGGCCGCAATGGCTTCATCCTGACCCACCACGCGCTGGTGCAGCTTGTCTTCCATCTGCAGCAACTTTTCGCGCTCGCCCTGCATCATCTTGGACACCGGGATGCCTGTCGCACGCGACACCACCTCGGCAATCTCTTCGGCCCCCACCTGGGTGCGCAAGAGCCGATGGACCGGCTTCTCGCCGGGTGCTGCTTCCTTGGCCTGAACCTCTTTGAGCGTTTTTTCCAACGCAGGCAGCTTGCCGTATTGCAGCTCGGCGACTTTGTTGAAATCTCCCTTGCGGGTCAACTCTTCAATTTGTTGTTTGAGCTGGTCGATCTGTTCACGCACCTGCTGACCACCTTGGGCCTGCGATTTTTCAGCACGCCAGATTTCTTCAAGGTCGGCCGCTTCTTTTTTGAGTTTGACGATCTCTTCCTCGATCAAGGCAAAGCGTTTTTGCGAAGCTTCATCGTGCTCTTTGCGCACAGCCTCCCGCTCAATTTGCAACTGGATCAACCGGCGATCGAGCTTGTCCATGACCTCGGGCTTGGAATCAATTTCGATCTTGATCTTGGCTGCGGCCTCATCAATCAAATCAATCGCCTTGTCGGGCAAAAAACGGTCGGTGATGTAACGGTGACTCAACTCGGCTGCGGCCACAATGGCCGGGTCAGTGATGTCCACGCCATGGTGCACTTCGTACTTTTCCTGCAAGCCACGCAAGATGGCGATGGTGGCTTCCACGGTCGGTTCATTGACCATGATCTTCTGAAAACGGCGCTCCAATGCAGCGTCTTTCTCGATGTATTTGCGGTACTCGTCCAGCGTGGTAGCACCCACGCAATGGAGCTCGCCCCGGGCCAGTGCCGGCTTGAGCATGTTGCCCGCATCCATGGCGCCTTCGGCCTTACCGGCACCAACCATGGTGTGCAATTCATCGATGAACACGATGGTCTGGCCTTCGTCTTTGGCCAGTTCACTCAAAACGGTTTTCAGCCGCTCCTCGAACTCACCACGGAACTTGGCACCCGCCAACAAAGCAGCCATGTCCAGTGACAAGACACGCTTGCCCTTGAGCGAATCGGGCACTTCACCGGCCAAAATGCGCTGCGCCAGGCCCTCGACAATCGCAGTTTTACCCACACCAGGCTCGCCGATGAGCACCGGGTTGTTCTTGGTTCTACGCTGCAAGACCTGGATGGCACGGCGGATCTCGTCGTCGCGGCCAATCACGGGATCGAGCTTGCCGATACGAGCCCGCTCAGTCAGGTCTATGCAGTATTTCTTGAGGGCTTCGCGCTGCCCTTCTGCATCGGCACTGCCCACAGACTGCCCACCGCGCACGGCATCGATGGCACTCTCAAGATTCTTGCGGTTCAAGCCGTGCTCTTTGGCCAAACGCCCTGCTTCTGTTTTGCTGTCGGTCAAGGCCAACAAAAAAAGTTCACTGGCAACGAAGGCATCGCCGCGCTTGATCGACTCCTTTTCAGCCGCTTGCAACAGCTTGACCAAATCAGGTCCCACTTGCACCTGATCTTGCCCCGTCACTTGAGGCAGTCGCCCAATGGCGGCTTCTGAGGCCTGAAGCAAACCAGGCACTTGCACACCTGCACGCAAGAGGATGGCCTTGGGGCCGTCCTCCTGTTTCAGCATGGCTGCAAGTACATGCAACGGCTCAATGTAAGCATGATCGCGGCCCAAAGCCAGAGACTGGGCATCGGCCAAGGCTTCTTGAAATTTGGTGGTCAGTTTGTCAATTCGCATTTGAAATTCTCCAATGCTTTTTTAATTTGTGCTGAAAGTTACATTTTCAAGACTGCGTGATGGGGGCTGTTTGTCTAGAATCAAAAGTATGAATATTCACCAGATCTCGGTCCACCACGACGAACGGCAAGACCGTTTGATGCTGCGACTCAATACCCAAGACCGTCAAGAGTTCAGGTTCTGGTTGACCCGCCGAATGACGCAGCGCTTCATGCCCGCCATTGAGCAGTCTGCGGCGCGACTGGAGGCGGCGCAACCTGGTGTGGCCGCCACGGACGTGACATCCCAAAAAATCCTGACAGAACTCAAGCGGGATGCTTTTTTGCAAAAGGCCGACTTCGCAACACCTTTCGACAGTCAGGCCAGCATCTGGCCCTTGGGCGAAGAGCCCATGCTCATCACCGATGCGCATTTGACCATCCAGCCCCGTGGTGCCCTGGAAATTTCATTTGAAGACAAATCAAACCCACAACAGATCAAATCGTGTCAACTGCACCTGCAATTGAGTCTGGTGCATGGCATGGTTCATCTTGTCCAGCAAGCGGCAGAAAAAGCCCAGTGGAACTTGTCGGGCACACCAGCACCCGCTACCGACAGCCCGATGCCCAATGAACAAGAGTTGCCTCGCTATGCCCACTGAGGGGCATCAGGCGTTGCGGCCCTCAATGCCCCAGCGGGCCAAGGCCGCATCGTCGGACACCCGCGCGTCGACCCACTGTGCCCCTTGCGGGGTTTGCTCTTTTTTCCAGAACGGGGCCTGGGTCTTGAGGTAGTCCATCAGGAATTCGCAGGCCTTGAAGCTCTCGCCACGGTGTGCCGAAGTGACCGCCACCAGAACAATCTGGTCGGCGGGCAGCAAGCGCCCCACCCGATGCACCACGCGGGCGGCATAAAAGTCGAAACGCTGGTGCGCTTGCTCGATCATGGCTTCGATCGATTTTTCGGTCATGCCCGGGTAATGCTCCAGCTCCATCACCTGCACCTCGTCTTGCGCCTGGCCTGTCAAGGCGCGGGTATCGCGCACCGTGCCCACAAAACTGCACACCGCGCCCACGCGCAAATCTTGTGCCCGCAAGGCGCTCAATTCCTGCGACACATCGAAGTCTTCTTGCTGCACGGTGACGAGATCGGGCATGGCTTAGCCTCCGGTGACAGGCGGGAAAAAGGCCACTTCGGCGTTGGCCGTGAGCGGCGTGGCATCGGTGGCCATGACCTGGTTGACCGCCACGCGCACGGGCCGCTGGCTGGCCAGGCATTCGGCATGGACACCGCCGCGCGCGATCAACTGCGCCCTGAGGCCCGCCACGTCTTGACTGTCCGTGTCCACCATCTCGCTGGCCAGTCCAATGCTTTCGCGCAGAGAGGCAAAGTAACGCACCTGAATCTTCATGACAACCACTCCGCAAATGGCCAGAAACTGACAAGGTCCCCATGGGCAATGGTTTGGCCTGCGGGGTTGTCCACCACCCCATCGCCCCAAACCACCGAGGTCAGCACCCCCGAGCTTTGGTTGGGAAAGAGGTCCAGCCCACCCGAGGCATTGCGGCGGACACGCAAGAATTCACGCCGCTTGTCGGCTTTGGGCCACTCAAAATGGGCCGGCAAGGACATCCGGACAGGCGCACGCTGCTCAGCCCCCTGAAGGGCCAGGATCAAGGGCTTGACCAAGAGCAAAAAGGTCATGAAGCTCGACACGGGATTGCCCGGCAGACCCACAAAATGGGCCAGGCCCGTCGCTGTCTCGCGCCGCACATGGCCATAGGCAAAGGGTTTGCCTGGCTTCATCGCAATCTGCCAAAGCGACAAGGCCCCCAAAGACTGCACGGCCGGTTTGACATGGTCTTCTTCACCGACCGACACCCCGCCGCTGGTCACAATCAGGTCGTGGTGGTCGGCCGCCGTTTTGAGCGCGGCCACCGTGGCCTCTCGGCGGTCGGGCACGATGCCCAGATCGCTCACCTCGCAGCCCAAGCGGTGCAGCAAAGCCCGCAGAAAAAACCGGTTGGAGTTGTAAATGGCCCCGGGCGGCATGTCGGCAGGGGCCACATCACCGGGCATGACCAATTCGTCGCCCGTGGAAAACAAGGCCACTTTGGGTCGGCTCATGACCTGCAGGTGGGCCAAACCCAGGCTGGCCGCCAGACCCAGCTCGGCGGGACCCAGTTTTTGACCGCGCTTCAACACGGTATCCCCCTGACGAACGTCTTCGCCACTGCGGCGAATCCACTGGCCGGGCTGGGCCGCAGCCAAAAAATGGACCTGGTCGGTCTGTTCTGCCGGCTCAGTTTGTTCCTGCATCACGATGGCGTCAGCACCTGAAGGCACCGGGGCGCCTGTGAAAATACGGGCAGCCTGCCCGGGTGCCAAGGGCTGCCCGAAGTGCCCAGCGGGAATGCGCTGGGTCACCTTCAACGCCACCCCGGCTTGCTGCACATCGGCGCTGCGCACCGCGTAGCCGTCCATGGAAGCGTTGTCAAAGGCCGGCACTTGCAAGGAAGACACCACGTCTTGCGCCAGGATGCGGCCATCGGCATCCAAGGTGGCGACCGACTCTGTGCCGGCCAAGGGGCTGATGTGCGCCAGAAGCGTGGCCAGTGCCTCGTCCAGCGACATCAAAGGTGGGCGGGAGGACTGGCTCATCGGCTTCAGTCGCAGTGCTGCGAGATGTAGGCCTTTACCAAATCCACGTCGGCTTTCATGACCTGCACACGCTTGGGCAAAGCCTCGATGCCTTCAAACTGCGGTGGGCGCTCGGGCTGGCGACCCAAAGCCTCCACGATGGTGGCGGCAAACTTGATGGGCAAAGCGGTTTCCAGCACGATCATGGGGACCTGCGGGTCCAGATGCTCTTGGGCCACCTTCACGCCGTCGGCGGTGTGGGTGTCGACCATCACGCCATAGCGCTCAAACACCTGCTGAATCGTCTTGAGACGGTCGGCATGGGTGCTGCGGCCGCTGTCAAAACCGTAGACCGCAGCAGCCTTGGCGAAGCGCGAATCGCCCGACAAATCGAAGAAGCCTTGGCGGCTCAGCCCTTCGCCAAAAATGGCTTTGGTTTGGGTGCCATCGCGCTCCAGCAGGTCGAAAACAAAGCGCTCGAAGTTGCTGGCCTTGGAGATGTCCATCGAGGGGCTGGAGGTTTCGTGCGTGTCGGCGGTGCCGCGCACGCGGTAAACGCCTGTGCGGAAAAACTCGTCCAGCACATCGTTTTCGTTGGTGGCCACCACCAAGCGGTCAATCGGCAAACCCATCATGCGGGCCACATGGCCCGCGCACACATTGCCAAAGTTGCCGCTCGGCACCGTAAAGCTGACCTTTTGCGCGTTGCGCTGGGTCGCCTGGAAATACCCGGCGAAGTAGTACACCACCTGGGCCAGCAAACGCGCCCAGTTGATGGAGTTCACGGTGCCGATCTTGTATCGGCGCTTGAAATCCAGATCGTTGGACACCGCCTTGACAATGTCCTGGCAGTCGTCGAACACGCCTTCGATGGCGATGTTGTGGATGTTCTCGTCGAGCAGGCTGAACATCTGCGCTTGTTGGAATGGGCTCATGCGGCCGTTCGGGCTGGTCATGAAGACGCGCACACCCTTTTTGCCGCGCATGGCGTATTCGGCCGCGCTGCCGGTATCGCCCGATGTCGCGCCCAAAATATTGAGTTCTTCGCCGCGCCGTGCCAGCTCGTATTCAAACAAATTGCCCAGCAACTGCATGGCCATGTCCTTGAAGGCCAAGGTCGGGCCGTTGGACAAAGCCTCCAGATACAGGTCGGGCTGGGCCTGACCTGCGGTTTGCAAAGGCTTGAGCGGCACGATGGCTTGCGTGCCAAACACCGCCGGAGTGTAAGTCTTGCGGCACAGCGCTTGCAGATCGTCGCGCGGGATGTCGTCGATGTAAAGCGACAGCACCTCAAAAGCCAAAGCCGCATAGCCCTGGCTTTGCCAAACGCCACGCAGGCGTGTCAGCGCGGCATCATCGAGTTGCGGATAACTTTCCGGCAGGTACAGGCCACCGTCCGGCGCCAAACCTTCGAGCAGGATTTCACAAAATTGCTTGCGGTCGGCGTGACCGCGGGTCGACAGGTAGCGCATCAGTTCAACTCTTCCTTGCGAATGCGCACGATCGGCGCCATCACGGTGGGCAGCGCCTGCATCTGTGCCAGCACCTCGTTCAAAGTGCCTTCGCGGGTGTCGTGGGTCAGGATGATCACGTCGGTCTGGTTTTCGCCCGCCTGGCTCACCTGATCGGCCTCGCGCTGCAAGACCGCGTCGATGCTGATGTCGGCCTGGGCCAGCAGGCCAGTCAACTTGGCCAGCACGCCCGCTTGATCGGCCACGCGCAAGCGCAGGTAATAGCTGGTCACCACCTCGGACATGGGCAGCACCGGCAAATTGCTCATGGCACCAGGCTGGAAAGCCAGATGCGGCACGCGGTTGAGGGGGTCGGCGGTGTGCAAACGGGTGATGTCCACCAGGTCGGCGATGACCGCGCTGGCGGTGGGCTCGGAGCCTGCGCCTTTGCCGTAGTACAAGGTGGTGCCCACGGCATCGCCTTGCACCATCACGGCGTTCATGGCGCCTTCCACATTGGCAATGAGGCGCTGGGCTGGCACCAGGCTGGGGTGCACGCGCAGCTCAATGCCCTGTTCGGTGCGCTTGGTGATGCCCAAGAGTTTGATGCGGTAGCCCAACTGCTCGGCGTACTTGATGTCGGCAGCGCCCAGCTTGGTGATGCCCTCCACATAAGCCTTGTCAAACTGCACCGGAATGCCAAACGCGATCGCACTCATCAAGGTCACTTTGTGCGCGGCATCCACACCTTCGATGTCAAAGGTCGGGTCAGCTTCGGCATAACCCAGACGCTGGGCTTCCTTGAGCACCACATCAAAGTCCAGCCCTTTGTCCCGCATTTCGGACAAGATGAAGTTGGTCGTGCCGTTGATGATGCCCGCCACCCACTGGATGCTGTTGGCGGTCAGGCCTTCGCGCAGGGCCTTGATGATCGGGATGCCCCCGGCCACGGCGGCTTCAAAAGCCACCATCACACCTTTGGCCTGGGCGGCAGCGAAAATCTCGGTGCCATGCACCGCCAGCAGGGCCTTGTTGGCGGTGACGACATGCTTGCCTGCAGCAATGGCTTCCATGACCAGCGCCTTGGCCACACCATAGCCACCGATCAATTCGATCACGATGTCGATTTCAGGGTTGGCAATGACCTCGCGTGCATCGGCCACGACCTGCACGCCATGGCCCACCAGTTCTTGGGCACGCGCCACGTTCAGGTCGGCCACCATGGTGATCTCGATGCCACGACCCGCACGGCGTTGGATTTCCCCCTGATTGCGTTGGAGCACATTGAATGTGCCGCTGCCCACAGTGCCAATGCCCAGCAGACCCACTTTGATCGGTTTCATTTTTTCTTCACTTCTTTACGACGTTACACCCGAAACAACCGGGTGATCATTTTTAAATTCAGGCCACCAGGGCCTCGGTGCCAAAGCGCTTGCGGGCACCTTCCAGAAAACGCGCCACGCGGGCAATGGCCTCACGCAAATCGTCCTCATGGGGCAAGAACACGATGCGGAAATGGTCGGTATCGGGCCAGTTGAACCCGGTGCCCTGAACCAGCATGACCTTGGTTTCTTCCAGCAGTTGCAAGAAGAAATCCTGGTCGTCCTTGACCGGGTAGATGCGGGGGTCCAGCTTGGGAAACATGTACAGCGCCGCCTGCGGCTTGACACAACTCACACCGGGAATGGCCGTGATCAGGGCATAAGCCAGATCGCGTTGCTTGCGCAAGCGGCCACCCTCACCCACCAGCTCGTTGATGCTCTGGTGTCCGCCCAAGGCGGTCTGAATCGCCCATTGGCCCGGCACGTTGGCACACAGGCGCATGTTCGAGAGCATGTTCAGGCCCTCGATGTAATCGCGGGCGTTTTTCTTGTCGCCCGAGATGACCATCCAGCCCGCACGGTAACCACATGAGCGGTAACTTTTGGACAAGGAATTGAAGGTCAGGGTCAACACATCCTGCGACAAACTGGCCAGCGGCGTGTGCTTGACCCCGTCGTACAACACCTTGTCGTACACCTCATCGGCAAAAATCACCAAACCGTGTTCACGCGCAATGGCCACAATGCCTTTGAGCAGATCATCGGAATACAGCGCGCCTGTCGGGTTGTTCGGGTTGATGACCACAATGCCCTTGGTGCGCGGGGTCACTTTGGCACGGATGTCGTCCAGATCCGGCATCCAGCCATTGGCCTCTTCGCAGCGGTAATGCACAGGCGAGCCGCCCGACAAACTGGCCGCCGCCGTCCACAAAGGGTAATCGGGCGATGGCAACAGGAGTTCATCGCCGTTGTCCAGCAAGGCATTGGTGGCCATGACAATCAATTCGCTGGCACCGTTGCCCAAATAGATGTCATCGAGCGTCACGCCCAGAATGCCCTGTTTCTGGGTCTCGTGCATGACCGCTTTGCGTGCTGCAAAAATGCCTTTGCTGTCCGAGTAACCGGCCGAATTGGGCAGGTTCCGGATCATGTCTTGCTGAATTTCTTCAGGCGCATCGAAACCAAAAACTGCCAAATTGCCGATGTTCAGTTTGATGATCTTGTGACCGTCTTCTTCCATCTGGCGCGCGCGATCCATGATGGGGCCTCGAATGTCATAACAAACGTTGGCAAGCTTGGCAGATTTCTGAATGGTCTTCAAAGTGCCTCCAAAGGCAGTGTGTCTAAGGGAAAACCTATAATTTGACCACATTTTCAAGGCCGAATGGCCAGGCTCTTCCAAGCGGCGCCTCCAATCTGGCCATCGACATTCATCTGCAGGCACGCATGAAACTCCAACCCGACAAATCCAACGGACTGATCATCAATGCCCACGGCCCGGGATGGATTGAAGTCAATGGCCAAAAACACACCCAATCGCTGATCGTCAGCAGCTTGCCCGATGCTCAACCACTGCCCTGGAGACCAAGCAGTTTTGAAGACCTGGGTGCCATCGATTTCGAGTACCCGCTGTTCAAGGGCTCGGAACTGGTTATTTTTGGCAGCGGTCAACGTCTTCGTTTTGTGAAGCCGCAATGGTTGCAATCATTCATGGCACAGGGCATTGGTGTCGAAACCATGGACACCGCAGCCGCCTGCCGCACTTACAACATATTGGCCAGTGAGGGGCGCAAAGTCGTCACGGCCCTGCTGATAGAACCTTAAGCATGCATTCTGGAAAAGCGCTGCAGACCTGGACTTTGACGGGCTAAGCGTGACCGGTTCAGAGTAAAATAGAAGGTTGTCGAGGCCCGTGGCCTCTAGCGAAGCTGACGCCAATTCATGGTGGCAAACGCTCAACCTGTCAAGCGAGATCAAAGTTTTATGGCGATCGTTCTTAACAAACCCCTCCCCGAATTTGAATCGAACGCTACCGGCGGTCTGAAGGTATCGAACATATCTCATCTCGGTCAAACCGTCGTACTGTTCTTCTATCCCAAGGACAACACACCTGGCTGCACGACTGAAGCGATGCAATTCCGTGACAAATACAAAGATTTCGTCAAAGCCGGCGCCCTGGTTTTTGGTGTTTCAAGAGACAACATGAAATCACACGATGATTTCAAAGCCAAACTGGAACTGCCCTTCGAATTGATTGCGGATACCGAAGAAAAAATGTGCCACATGTTCGGTGTGGTCAAAAACAAAATCATGTACGGCAAAAAAGTCAAGGGCATTGAGCGCAGCACATTCCTGATTGGCCCTGACGGAACCCTTAAACAAGAATGGCGTGGCCTGAAAGTTCCCGGTCATGTGGAAGAGGTTTTGCAGGCCGTGAAAGACCTGAAAAAGGCCGTTCCAGCCTGACGGGCATTTTTGAGCAGGAGATGTCACATCGCTCATGCATAATGTTTGCATGCCGCTGAACATCAGCCCTTCGCTCTCTCACAAAAGCCGCCTTGGCCTCCAGGCGGCTTTTTCTTTTTTGGCAGCCGCCACCCTTTCATTTCAAGAGGCCTTTGTCCATGCCATTGCCACCCGCCCCCCCCCAGCGCGCCAGCCGCTTGACCCACAAAGCCTTCGAAGCGTCAGCCGACACGGACATCGAGTTGCCACAACAGGGCAAGGCTGCACGGCCAAGTGCCACCAGCGCTTCTGCGCTGCCTTCTGAGTCTGTTCGCCCACCTCGCGGAGAGCGCAAAGTCAACGTGCCCATCTCAGCCCCCGGACTTGACACGCCCCAGCCGGCAGTGGACACGCCATCCAACAAGCGCGTCGAAGTGATGCCCAAGCAGCGCAGCAAACGCAAAAACGGCCCCACCAAGCTGTTTGTGCTGGACACCAACGTCCTGATGCACGACCCCATGAGCCTGTTCCGCTTTGAAGAGCACGATGTTTTTCTGCCCATGATCGTGCTGGAAGAACTCGACGGGCACAAAAAAGGCATGACCGAAGTGGCGCGCAACGCCCGGCAAGCGAGTCGATCGCTGGATGCATTGGCCTCTGCCCAAGGTGCGGATCTGGGCAAAGGCTCACCACTCAACACCACTGGCTACATGGATGCCATGGGTCAACTGTTTTTCCAGACACAGGCGCTGGACTTGAGTCTGCCCCTGGCCTTGCCCCAAGGCAAAGCAGACAACCAAATTCTGGGGGTGGTCAAAGCACTGGGGCAATTGCACGCCCCCCGTGAGGTGGTGCTGGTGTCCAAGGACATCAACATGCGGGTCAAGGCCCGCGCCTTGGGCTTGCAGGCCGAAGACTACCAAAACGACAAGACGCTGGAAGACGGCGATCTGCTTTACCCGGGATCCATGGCCTTGCCGAGCGATTTCTGGACCAAGAATGGCAAAACCGTCGAAAGCTGGCAGCAAGGCACGCACACCTACTACCGCATCAGCGGCCCCATCGTGCCCAGCCTGTACATGAACCAGTTCGTCTACTTTGAGGCCCCCGGAGAGCCCAGCCTGTATGCCCGCGTGACCGAGATCCGGGGCAAAACAGCGGTGCTGCGCACCTTGAAAGACTTCACGCACCAGAAAAATGCCGTCTGGGGTGTCACCACCCGCAACCGCGAACAAAATTTCGCGATGAATCTGCTGACCGACCCTGACATCGACTTCGTCACCCTGGCCGGCACCGCAGGCACGGGCAAAACTTTGATGGCGCTGGCCGCTGGTTTGACGCAGGTGCTGGATGACCGCCGATACACCGAGATCATCATGACCCGCGCCACCGTCAGTGTGGGCGAAGACATCGGCTTTTTGCCCGGCACCGAAGAAGAAAAAATGGGCCCGTGGATGGGGGCCCTGGACGACAACCTGGAATTTCTGGCCAAAGGCGACGGCGGCAATGCCGGTGAATGGGGCCGCGCCGCCACCAACGAGCTGATCAAGAGCCGCATCAAGATCAAGAGCATGAACTTCATGCGCGGACGTACCTTCATGAACAAGTACGTGATCATCGACGAAGCACAAAACCTGACGCCCAAGCAAATGAAAACCTTGATCACGCGTGCAGGCCCGGGCACCAAGATCATCTGCATGGGCAACCTGGCCCAGATCGATACGCCCTACTTGACCGAGGGCTCGTCGGGCCTGACGTATGCGGTGGACCGCTTCAAGGGCTGGGCCCACGGGGGTCACATCACGCTGGCGCGGGGTGAGCGCTCGCGCCTGGCCGACTTTGCCAGCGAAGCGCTTTAAAAACCCGTCCTCGGGTCTCAGTAATCGTCGCTGAGGCCTGAGGCCAGGCTTTCAAACCGGGTCAGGTTCTTCAGGAACGTGAGACGGACCGTGCCTGTCGGCCCGTTACGCTGCTTGCCAATGATGATTTCCGCCACACCCGGATCTTTGGAATCCTTGTTGTAGTAATCGTCACGGTAAATGAACATGATGATGTCGGCATCCTGCTCAATGGCGCCGGACTCGCGCAAGTCGCTCATCATGGGGCGTTTGTCGGTGCGTTGTTCGACGCTGCGGTTGAGCTGCGACAGCGCAATCACCGGACATTGCAGTTCTTTGGCCAGCATTTTCAGGCCCCGCGAAATCTCGCCCAGCTCGGTCGCGCGGTTGTCGCCTCCCGAGCCACCCGAGCCGCTCATCAACTGCAAATAGTCCACCACAATCAAGCCCAGCTTGCCGCACTGGCGGGCCAAGCGGCGGGCATTGGCCCGCAATTCAGAAGGTGTGAGGCCCGGCGTTTCATCGATGTGCAAGGACACGGTGCGCAGTTTCTCGATGGCTTCGGTCAAGCGTGGCCACTCGTCATCGCTGAGCTTGCCCGTGCGCAGATGGCCCTGGTCGATGCGGCCAATCGAACCCACCACACGCACCGCCAGTTGCGATGCGCCCATTTCCATCGAGAACACCGCCACCGGCAAGCCCTCGTTCAAGGCCACATGCTCGGCAATGTTGATGGCGAAAGCCGTTTTACCCATGGAAGGACGCGCGGCCAGCACCACCATGTCCCCCGGCTGCAGGCCAGAGGTCATGCGGTCCAGGTCGTAAAAGCCCGTGGGCACCCCCGTGATGTCGTTGGGGTTGTCGGCCATCTCCTGCACGCGGTCGAGCAGTTCCACCACCAGCGTGTCCATGGACTGGAAGCCCTGCTTCATGCGCGAGCCTTCTTCACCGATGTTAAAGATCTTTTGCTCGGCTTCGTCCAGGATGCGGTCAATCGCCTTGCCCTGAGGGTTGAAGGCGTTGGTCGCGATCTCGTCGCTGGCCGACACCAGTTTGCGCAGGATCGAGCGCTCGCGCACGATCTCGGCGTAACGGCGGATGTTGCTGGCGCTGGGCACGTATTGGGCCAGGGAATTCAGGTAGCCCAAACCACCCATTTCCTCGGCCTTGCCCTGGTTTTGTAATTGCTCATTGACGGTGATGACGTCAGCTGGCTTGGATGCGTTGATCAACGCGCCAATGGCCGCATAAATCAGCTTGTGCTCATGCCGGTAGAAATCGCTGTCGACCAGGAGATCGCCCACGCGATCCCAAGCGCCGTTGTCCAGCAACAGGCCGCCCAGAACACTGGACTCGGCTTCGATCGAGTGGGGTGGCACGCGCAACTTGGCTACTTGGCTGTCGCCCGAAAGGTCAGAAGGAAAGCTGTTCAAGGGGGGGGCGAATACGGCGGACATGGCGGCTTTGACAGAAAATTCAATGGTAGTCCCGAAAGGCGGGGCGCCACGGGATAAGCCTGTGGATAAGCTCTGTGTATCCGGTGAGAATGACGGGACAAGCTCGGCATGCACACCAAGCCATTACAAAATAATAAAAAAAGCCGCCTGGCTCAACGCCAGACGGCTTTTCAGGACTGCGTGAAAATCAGGCTGTTTCGCCCAACACGGTCACTGTCACGTCCACCACCACATCGGTGTGCAGAGCAACAGCCACAGTGGATTCGCTCACGGTCTTGATGGGGCCGTGTGGCATGCGGATCTGGGACTTGACCAGCTTGTAGCCTTGCTTGTTCAGCTCTTCGGCGATGTCGTGGTTGGTCACGGAACCAAACAAACGGCCATCGACACCGGCTTTTTGCGACAACTTGACGACGAGACCCGAGAGCTTCTCGCCTTGGGCTTGGGCTTCGGCCAATTTGGCAGCAGCGGCTTTTTCGAGTTCAACGCGACGCGCTTCGAACTCGGCCTTGTTGGCTTCTGTGGCACGACGTGCGCGGCCTTGGGGGATCAGGAAGTTACGTGCGTAACCGTCCTTGACTTTGACGATATCGCCCAGATTACCGAGGTTCACAACCTTTTCGAGCAGAATGATTTGCATGGTTGGACTCCTTAGACTTTGTGCTGGTCGGTGTAGGGCAACATGGCCAAAAAGCGTGCGCGCTTGATGGCTGTGTTGAGCTGACGCTGGAA
>Ga0255140_1000309_pt1 | contig 20056 bp, 18 predicted proteins | sample Law_Colum_RepC_8_FD_188547 | JGI IMG/M metagenome (GOLD analysis project Ga0255140, IMG submission 188547) | Freshwater microbial communities from St. Lawrence River, New York, United States - Law_Colum_RepC_8d | ecosystem: Environmental > Aquatic > Freshwater > River | place: USA: New York...
GTGGAGTGGGGCATGACGAGGGGGGGTCGATGAAACCGCGCAGTCTGCCCGTGTGCGTTTAAGTTGTGAACGACCGAGTTGTCATGAGCTTATCGGCCGTTGGCATATGCAGCGGCATCGCCAGGCGCTGCGCGCTTGCAGCTCAGCCGCCCGAAGCGCACCAGCAGGGCTGCCGCCCAATCGGTGGCCTTCACCGCTTCGCGCATGGCCTGCGGGTCGGCACCCTGGTGGCGCAGTTCTTCGCTCAGGTGGGCGATGTAGCCGCACATGGCCGCCGGGCTGAACTCGGGGTGGAACTGCACGCCCCAGGCCCGTCGGCCCACGCGGAACGCCGCGTGGGGCTCGTGCGCGCTGTGGGCCAGGCGCACCGCGCCCGGTGGCAGGCGGCGCACCGATTGCTGGTGCACCATTTGCCCCAGAAACGTCACGGGCAGGCCGCCCAGCAGTGGGTCGTCTTGTGCCTGTTCGTCGAGGCAGATGGGCACGGTGCCCACCTCCAGGCCTTGCGGGTGGTCGTCCACCTCGCCCCCCATGGCGTGGGCCAGCAACTGGTGGCCGTAGCAGATGCCCAGCACCGGCACATCTGCCCGCACCGCCTGGGCCAGCCACTGCGCCAGGGCTTCGCTCCAGGGCGCTCGGTGGCTCACCATGTGGTGCGAGCCGGTGATCAGCACGCCGGCCAGTTCGTCCAGCGAAGGCAGGGCGCTGGCGCTGCGGGCATCGAGCACGCGCACTTCTCGCGGCGGGTCTTGCAGGCCACGGCGAATCCAGTCTTCAAAGTCGCCCAGTTCGCGGGCCATGTCGGCGAAGGTGTCGCCGGTTTTGAGAATCAGCAGGTAGGGGGTCATGGGCGTTTCATGGGCGCATGGCAAGCCAGGCTCTGGGCACCAATTGGAGTCGGGCTTGCCAGCGCGTGCACGGTCGGGAGGCAAATGCCCGACAGCGCTGGTGGGCATCGCGCTGCGCTCAGCCCGCCAGGCGCTGGTACACCCCCGGCCGCCCGGGCTTGGCCAGCACCCATTGCCAGAGCTGGATGTCGCGCGCGCGGAAGGCGCCGGCGCACATCAGCAGGTAGTAGCGCCACATGCGGTGAAAGCGCTCGCCCAGGGTGTCGGCAAAGCGTGGCCAGGCCGCCTCCACATTGGCGTGCCAGGCCATGAGGGTGCGGTCGTAGTCGGCACCGAAGTTGTGCAGGTCTTCCACCACGAAGCGGTTCTCGCAGGCGCGGCCAATCTGCGCGATGGTGGGCAGCTCGCCGTTGGGGAAGATGTAGCGGTGAATCCAGGGGTCGGTGCCGTGCCCGGTTTCGTTGCGCCCGATGGTGTGCAGCAGGATCAGGCCATCGTCCACCAGGCAGCGCCGCGCCACGTCGAGGTAGGTCTCGTGGTTTTTCTGCCCCACGTGCTCGAACATGCCCAGGCTCACGATGCGGTCAAAACGCTGGTTGAGCGAGCGGTAGTCGGTCAGGCGGAACTCCACCGGCAGCCCCGCGCAGCGCTCGCGCCCCAGTGCCGCCTGCTCGGCCGAGATCGTCACGCCCACGCACTGCACCTGGTAACGCTCGGCCGCGAACTTCATGAAGCTGCCCCAGCCGCAACCAATGTCCAGCACCCGCATGCCTGGCTCCAGGCCCAGCTTGCGGCACACCAGGTCGAGCTTGTGTTCCTGCGCCTCGTCCAGCGTGCGCGCGCGCTGCCAGAAGCCGCAGGTGTAGGTCATGCGGCTGTCGAGCATGGCGGCGTAAAAATCGTTGCCCAGGTCGTAGTGCTCGCGGCCTACCTGCCAGGCGCGTCGCTCGGTCTGCAGGTTCAGCCAGCGCGCGCGCAGGTGGTGCCAGGCCAGGGTCCACGGGTGAATGTGCCGGTCAATGCGCGCACGCAACAGGCGGTCAAAGAGCTGGTCCAGCCGATCGCATTCCCACCAGCCGTCCATGTAGGCCTCACCCAGGCCAAGGCTGCCTTGGGCCAGCACCCGCTCTGGCACACCGGGGTGCAGCAGCCGAATGTCCCAGGGGCGTTGTCCGTTCAGGCGCACATCGGCGGTGTCCAGCAACCCTTGCAGGTAGCGTTGCGCCGAACCCCTGGCCTTGGGGGCGGTGTCCAGCGGGTGGTCGAGCGTGCGTGTTTCCATGCAGAACCTCCTGAACCGTGAACCAACACCGCATTCCAGCGCAGCGATGCCATTCGTTCAAATGAGTTTTTTCTTCTGACTCCATTGATCCGATCAATCGAGTGCAATGAGTCAATGACGCGATCTTTTTGTGTACTGACAGTTAGCGTGCTGGTTAGGGAAGTTTTAAGAACACGCCGAAGAGCCAGTTCCTAGACTCCAGCGCTTTTCTGGAGGAGAACACCATGCACAAGCACTTTCCGGGCGGCGCGCTGCGCAGCGCCGCCGCCGCCCTCTGTCTGGCGCTGGCCTTGCCCGCCATGGCCGCCGATGCCCCGCCCAAGCGCCGTCCCCCCGCCAGCGACCCGGTGGCCCTGGGGCGCTACCTCGTGAAAACCAATGGCTGCAACGACTGCCACACCGCCGGCTATGGCCTGAACGCGGGTGCCATTCCCGAAGCGCAATGGCTCACCGGCGACAGCCTGGGCTGGCGTGGTCCCTGGGGCGTGACCTACCCCACCAACCTGCGGCTATACATGGCCCAGATCACCGAGAAAGAGTGGATGGACCGCGCCCGCCACCTGCAGATGCGCCCGCCCATGCCCTGGTTCGGCCTGCGCGACATGGCCGACGAAGACCTGCGCGCCATCTACCGCTACGTGCGCGCCGCCGGTCCTGCGGGCCAGCCCGCGCCGGCCTGGGTGCCGCCAGGCCAGGCGGTGAGCACGCCCGTGATTGACTTCCCCGCGCCGCCGCCGGCCGAGGCCAAGCGCTGATCCACCGCCGGTTCAGGGCGCAGGAATGCCGCGCCGCTCTCGCATGGCCTGCCCGATGCGGGCCAGCGTGGCGTCGTCCAGCAGGCGCGCGGCCATGGGCAGCAGCTCGGTGTCCTCGCGCGCCATGTGGGCCGCGTAGGCGGCCATGAAGTCGCCCACCACGGCCTCGTCCAGCACCTGCGCGCTACCCTCGGCCAGTGCGTCCAGCGCGGCGCGCAGCGCGCGCCACAGGCCTTCCAGGCGCCGGTGGTCTTGCACCAGGCCGTCGGTCAATTCGCGGATGCACACCGCGTCCGAGCCGGCCATGGCCTCGCGCAGGGCGGGGAAGAGGTCTTGCTCTTCGTCTTCGTGGTGGTGCACGGCGGCGCTGTCGAAATAGCGCATCACCGCGCGCGCGGCCTGCTGGGCCGCCGCATCGGCCCCATGGGCCTGCACATGGGGCAGCAGGCGCTGCAAGGTCTCGCACTGGCGCTCGATGCGGCCGTGGCAGGCGGCCAGCATTTCCAGCGGCGCCTCGGTGCTGGCGCCGGGAGAAGAAAAACCGGGAAGGGAGGTGGGCATGGGTGCCATGCTAGGCCGCCCGCCTGTCACCAGCCTTCAAGCCCCTGCTCGCCATCCGGTTGCACACAACCTACCATGGGCGCTGGCCTACGCTGTGGTCTTCGTTGGAGATGCTTCATGAACCGCGACCTGCCCGTGCCCCCCACCCCCGAGCCCGCGCCCCAGGGCATCAGCCTGGACGTGTTGCGCGAGAAGTACCTCAAGAACGGGGAGCAGGGCATCGACGAGCTTTACGACCGCGTGGCGCGTGCCCTGGCCTCGGTGGAAGCGCCCGAGCAGCGCGAGCACTGGCAGCGCGTGTTCCGCGACAACCTGGCGGCGGGCGCCATTGGCGCGGGCCGCATCATGAGCGCGGCCGGCACCGACCTGCAGGCCACCCTCATCAACTGCTTCGTGCAGCCCGTGGGCGACTGCATCCAGGGCCGCGACGAGGCCGGCTTCCCCGGCATCTACGAGGCCCTGCGCGAGGCCGCCGAGACCATGCGCCGCGGCGGCGGCGTGGGCTACGACTTCTCGCGCATCCGCCCGCGCGGCGCGCGCGTGAAAGGCACCGGCTCCACCGCCTCGGGGCCGTGCAGCTACATCAATGTGTTTGACCAATCGTGCGCCACGGTGGAAAGCGCGGGCGCGCGGCGCGGGGCGCAGATGGGCGTGCTGCGCATCGACCACCCCGATGTGCGCGAGTTCATCACCGCCAAGCGCACGCCCGGGCGGTGGAACAACTTCAACGTGTCGGTGGCCGTGCCCGACGCCTTCTTCACCGCGCTGGAGCAAGACGGTGACTGGCAGTTGGCGCACGTGGCTGCGCCGGGCGAAGAGCGCCTGCGCGCCGGCGCCCACCAGCGCGCCGATGGCCAGTGGGTGTATGAAACGGTGAAGGCCCGCGCCCTGTGGGACACGGTGATGCGCTCGGCCTACGACTTCGCCGAACCCGGCATTCTGTTCATCGACGCCATCCAGCGCGACAACAACCTGCGCGCCATCGAGACCATCACCGCCACCAACCCCTGCGGCGAGCAGCCCCTGCCACCCTACGGCTGCTGCGACCTGGGGCCCATCATCCTGCCGCGCTTTGTGCGCCACCCCTTCGGGTTGGACGGCGAGCCCTGCTTCGATTTCGAGGCCTTCGGCCAGGCCGTGGCCACCCAGGTGCGCGCGCTCGACAACGTGCTGGACCTCACCTTCTGGCCACTGCCCGAGCAGCAGCGCGAGGCGCAGGCCAAGCGCCGCATTGGCGTGGGCTTCACCGGCCTGGGCAACACGCTCACCCTGCTGCGCCTGCGCTACGACCGGCCCGAGGGCTGCGAGATGGCGCGGCGCATCGCCGAGCGCATGCGCGACGCGGCCTATGCCGCCTCGGTGGCCCTGGCGAAAGAGAAGGGCGCCTTCCCCTTGTTCGAGGCCAGCACTTACCTGGAGAGCGGCACCTTCGCCAGCCGCCTGCCCGAGCCGCTGAAAGCCGCCATTCGCGAACACGGCATTCGCAACAGCCACCTGCTGTCGATTGCGCCCACCGGCACCGTGAGCCTGGCCTTTGCCGACAACGCCTCCAACGGCATCGAGCCCGCCTTCGCCTGGACCTACACCCGCAAGAAGCGCGAGGCCGATGGCGGCACCCGCGAGTACGAGGTGGCCGACCACGCCTGGCGCCTGTGGCGCGAGCGCGGCGGCGACGTGGTCCAACTGCCCCAGTGGTTCGTGTCGGCGCTGGAGATGGGGGCCGACGAGCACATCGCCATGATGGCCGCGGTGCAGCCCTACATCGACACCTCCATCTCCAAGACGGTGAACGTGCCGGCCGACTGCCCCTACGAAGACTTCCAGGACCTCTACCGCCGCGCCTGGCGTGCCGGCCTAAAAGGCCTGGCCACCTACCGGCCCAACGCCATCCTGGGCGCGGTGCTGCAGACCACGCCCACGCCAGCGGCCACCCACGCCGGCCCCGCGCCCGACCCGATGCGCGCCGTCATCGAAAGCCGGCCCAAGGGCGCGCTCAACGCCGTGGCCGAGAAGATCGAGTACTGGACGCACGAAGGCCACAAGACCTCGTACCTGGTGGTTTCTTTTCTGCCTGTGCCGCTGGCCGACGGCGGCACCGCCGAGCGCGCCATCGAGTTCTTCATGCCGGTGGGCCAGCACGGCGAATCGCAGCAGTGGATCACCTCCAGCATGCGCCTGCTCTCACTGGCCGCGCGCGGCGGCTTTCTGGAGCGCGCGCTCAGCGACATGCGCAAGGTCGCCTGGGACCGAGGCCCCGTGCGCCTGGGCCACCTGGTGAAGGAAGACGGCACCCAGGTGCCGCGCTGGCACGAATCGGAAGTGGCCGCCATTGCCTACGCCGTGCAGAACATCCTGGCCCGCCGACGCGGCGAGCGCGGCGAACCCGCCGCACAAGCCGAGGCCGCGCCCACCCCGGCGCCCGGCCTCATGGCCGGCCGCCCCTGCCCGGAATGCGGCGCGCACGCCGTGATCCGCAAAGACGGCTGCGAGCAGTGCACGGCCTGTGGGTTTCTGGGGGCGTGTGGGTAGGGTGGCTCTTGCATCCACATTTGGTTTGTTCGTCTTGCCTGAAGCCCTCAAGCGCAACCCAACAGTTCGGTACATATCCTGTACCTAGTACCGGTAGTGGTTGCCTCGGAAGCGGATCGAAACCCCATTCCAAGTGCGACGGCGATTGGCCGCCCCAGTCCGTTAGAGTTCAAGGGGGTCTGAGAGGCTTAGGTCGCTTTCAAAAAGGGCGATCGCACCCCTCATCGATGCAATCGAACGACGGAAAGCGGTACCGATGCTCAACCATTTGCACATCAAAAACTTCAAAGCCTGGAAAGACACCGGGCCGATTCGCCTGGCGCCGCTCACCGTGATCTTCGGCGCCAACAGCGCGGGCAAGAGCAGCCTGGGCCACCTGCTGTTGGCCTTGCAGCAAACGGCGCGCTCGACGGATCGCAAGCGCGCGTTGCATCTGGGGGATACCTCGTCGCTGATTGACTTGGGCACTTTCACCGATTGCCTGCATGGGCACGATCTGAAGCAGGCGCTGTCTTTTGAGCTTGGTTAGACGCTGCCCAAATCCATGGAGGTTCGTGATCCCTTGCAGGTTGAAACCCGTTATCAGGGTGATCGCATGCGCCTGGACGTGACGCTGTCGGCCAACAAGGCGCAGCAGCCTGAGGTTCAGGCCATGCGCTATGCCTTGACCTCAGGCGAGCACGAAGTGCTCGACGTCACGCTCAATCGGGACGACAAGCGCAAGCTCAACCTTACGTCTGCCCAATACGGCTTCAAGATGGCCGATGGGCGCAAATGGCCACTGGAAGAACCGGAGAAGTTCTATCGTTTGTCTGACACCAGCATGGCCCGCTACAAGAACGCGGGCTTCATGGCGGATTTTGCGCTGGCCACCGAAGCAATGCTGGAGCGCATTTCCTACCTGGGGCCTCTGCGCAGTCATCCCAAGCGCATCTACCAGTGGTCAGGCGATACGCCGGCCAGCGTTGGGCAGATGGGTGAATACGCGGTGGCCGCCATCCTGGCTGCTCAGGGTGAAGGCCGACGCCTCAATCGTCAGGTCGGGCATCACACCAAGGGCTTTGGCGAGTTCATTGCGGCCTGGCTCAAAGACCTCGGCGTTATCCACGACTTTGCAGTGCGCCCGGTGGCGGAGGGCCGCAAGGAATATGAGGTGTTGGTGAAAACCCATTCCAAGGCGCCCGAGGTGAAGATCACCGACGTCGGCTTTGGTATTTCTCAGGTGTTACCAGCCTTGGTGCAGGCTTTCTATTGCCCGCCGCACTCCACAGTTTGGATGGAGCAACCCGAAATCCATTTGCACCCGCAAGTCCAGGCCGAACTGGCTGACGTCTTCATTTCTGCCACACAGGCCCGAGAGGGTGGCAAACCTCGCGATGTGCAGTTGATCGTCGAGAGCCATTCAGAACATTTCCTGAACCGCTTGCAGCGTCGGGTGGCCGAGGGCGCTGTTGCGCCAGAAGACGTGGCGGTCTACTTTTGCCGCCGAGCGGGTTCCGCAACCGAATTGGAGCCGCTGCGTTTGAACATGTTCGGCGACATTGAGAACTGGCCGGAGAACTTTTTTGGCGACGAGATGGCCGACATCGCCGGACGCACCTTGGCGGCCATGCGGCGCAAGCAAGAGATGCGCGAGCAAGGTGGTGTCCGGTGAAGGTGGTGATCGACACCAACGTGCTGTTGGTGGCCAATGGCCAGCACGCCGATGTATCTACTGAGTGCGTGACCGAATGCGTCACCCGATTGCTGTTCCTGCAGCAGGATGGGGTTGCGGTGATCGACGATGCTTTTCGCATCTTGGGCGAGTACCAGAACAAGACCCGCCTCAATCCACCCAAGGGTGTTGGCGATGTCTTCTTGAAGTGGCTGCTGCGCCAAGCCGGGGAAAATTCAGCCCGTGTCGAGCAGGTGACGCTGACCGATACCGCAAACGACTGTTTTCTCGAGTTCCCTGATCCGGCACTTGAACTCCAGTTTGACGTCCCCGACCGAAAGTTCGTTGCGGTGGCAAACGCCCATCCGGACAAGCCCGTCATCTGGCAGGCGGCAGACTGCAAGTGGCCCGATTGGTGGCCTGCGTTGAAGGCGAAGGGTGTCGAGGTTGAGTTTTTGTGTCCGGATGATGCTTGCGCGTTCTACGTCAAGAAGTTCCCCAAAAAGCCGGCCCCCCAACTGCCGGGCTGAAGGTCATGAATTCCGACTTCTTTCGTTTTCCCCACACCCCACACCTGGCCTGGCTGGGCCAGGATTCGCCGCGCGACGACAAGGTGCTGTCACCTTCCGAAGCGAAGGCCCTGCTGGCTGACGACGTGGTCGTGTAAGAGAAGCTCGATGGCGCCAATCTCGGCTTCTCCCTGGCCTCGGATGGCAGCTTGCGAGCGCAGAACCGTGGGCAATATTTGGTTGAGCCCCATGCGGGGCAGTTTGCCCGCTTGCCTGCTTGGCTGGCCCAGCACGGCGAGTCGCTGCGCAGCGTGCTCACGCCTGACCTCATGCTGTTTGGCGAGTGGTGCGCCGCGCGCCACTCACTCGACTACGCCGCCTTGCCCGACTGGTTTCTGCTGTTTGACGTGTACGACCGCCGCGCCGAGCGTTTCTGGTGCACCTCGCGCCGCAACGCCCTGGCCGAGAGCGGGGGCTTGGTCACCGTGCCCCAGGTGGCCAGGGGGCGACAGTCGGTCGATGATCTGAAGCGCCTGGTGGCCACCACCCCCAGCCGCTATCGGCAAGGTTCGCTCGAAGGCGTGGTCATCCGCCGCGAGTCTGCCCAATGGTGTGAGGCTCGGGCCAAGCTAGTGCGGGCTGACTTCACCCAGGCCATCGAGACGCACTGGCGCAAGCGCGCCATCGAATGGAACCGGGTGGGCTTTTCCGATCTCGCGTCGCGCTAGGCTTAGGCCTTGGCCTTGGCCTGGCGAGGGGAGGCGTCTTGTGGGCCCCCACCCAGCGCTGCCTGCAAGGCCTGGGCCAGGGCCTGCACCGCGGGCGCGGGTGGCTTGCCCTTGCGCGTGATCTGGTAGTAGCTCACAGGCACCTCGGGCTCCACCAGCAGGTGCTCGGCCAGGGCCAGCCGGCGCGCCGCCGGCCGCACGAAAGACGGCAGGATGGCGCTGCCCAGGCCCGCCTCGGCCATGGCCAGCAGGGTCTGAATGTTCTCCAGCTCGGTGCGTGCGCGCCCACCCTGACCGACACGGTGCAGGTGCTCATCGATCAGCGCCTGAATGGGGTTGGCCCGGTGCAGGGCCAGCAGGGGCTCGTCGCCCAGGTCGGCCCAGCGCAGCTTGCGCAGCCGCGCCGAGCCCTTGCCCGTGCTGGCGCGTGCGCTGGCGCTGAACTGCATCAGGCGGAACACAGCAATCGGCCGGCGCTCGATGCCCGAGGCGGGCCGGAAGAAGGCGCCAAAGCCCACGTCGATGGCACCGGTGGCCACGCCGTCCTGGATGGCCTGGCGGTCAATGTCGCGCACCTTCAGGGCCACCTCGGGGTGCAGGGCCGCGAAGGCCTTGGCGGTCTCGGGCATCACGCTGGCGGCCACCATGGGCGTCACGCCCACGGTGAGCACCGACCGGGCCTTGAAGCTCACGTGGTGAATGGCGTCGCGCACGGCCTGCAGCTCGGTGACCAGCCGGTCGGCCACCGGCACCAGTTGCTGGCCTTCTTCGGTGAGCGAGACCGAGCGCGTGGTGCGGTCGAACAGCCGGCAGTCGAGCTGGGCCTCCAGGTCTTTCATCATGGCGCTCAGGCCCGCCTGGGTGATGTGCAGTTGTTCGGCCGCGCGCGTGAAGTGCCGCAGCCGGGCCACGGCCAGAAAGGCCTGCATCTGGCGTTGCGTCAAATTCATAAGCAATGAATGTGAAATCACAAAATATATTCATTTGTATTGTGAGGCCGCATTCGGTTCAATCGCTCATTTCGATACCCAATAAGGAGACATGAACATGTGGAGTCAACTTCCCGCGCGTCTGCGCTCGGTGGCCATTGGCCTGGCCTTGTTGGCCGGCGTCGGCTCGGCCCTGGCGGAATACCCGGAGCGCCCGGTGACCATCGTGGTGCCCTACGCGGCCGGTGGCGCCACCGACGCCAGCGCCCGCCTGATGGCGCAGGCCCTGCAGAAGCAGACCGGCGGCAGTTTCGTGGTGGAGAACGTGCCCGGCGCGGGCACCACCATTGGCGCGGCGCGCGTGGCGCGGGCCACCCCCGATGGCTACACCCTGTTGTGGGGCGGCCTCAGCTCCAACGCCATGGCGCCTAACCTCTACACCAAGCTCACCTTTGACGGGCTGGACTCGTTCGCGCCGGTGAGCCTGGTGGCCTCGCAGCCCTATGTGCTGTTCGTCAGCGCGAGCTCGCCCATCAAGACCGTGGCCGACCTGCTGGCCAAGGCCAAGGCCCAGCCCGACACCTTCAACTTCGGCTCGCCGGGGCAGGGCAGTTCGCCGCACCTCATGACCGAGATGTTCCTGGACGCCGCGGGCATCAAGGCCCAGCACGTGCCCTACAAGGGCGCCGCGCCGGCCATGACCGGCCTGCTGGGCGGCGAGGTGCAGATGATGTTCGACACCCCCACCGCGCCCCTGCCCATGTTCAAGGCGGGCCGCCTGCGCCCCCTGGCCGTCACCAGCGCCCGCCGCCTGGCCGAGCTGCCCGATGTGCCCACCCTGCAGGAAAGCGGGCTCTCCGGTCTGGAGGCCAGCACCTGGTTCGCCCTGTTCGCGCCCCGTGGCACGCCGGCGGCGGTGGTCACGCGGCTCAACGAGATGACGCGCAAGGCCTTGTCCGACACGGCGGTGCTGGAGCAGTTCGCCAAGGCCCAGTTCACGCCCGAGGCCTCCACCCCACAGGCGCTGGCGCAGCGCGTGAGTGCCGAGAGCAGCAAATGGCGCCGCATCATCAAAGACAAGTCGATCAGCCTGGATTGACGCCGCCCATGACCAAGACATCGGAACCCATCCTGATTGCCGGTGGCGGCATCGGGGGCCTGACGGCGGCCCTGGCCCTGTTGCAGCGCGGCTTTGACGTGCGCGTGTTCGAGCAGGCCGCCGAGCTGCGCGAGGTAGGCGCCGGGCTGCAGCTCAGCCCCAACGCCTTGCGCGCGCTCTTTGGCCTGGGCCTGGAGCCCGCCATTCGCGCCGTGGCCAGCGAACCCTCGGCCAAAGAAGTGCGCCTGTGGAGCACCGGCCAGACCTGGAAGCTGTTTGACCTGGGCGCCTCGGCGGTGCAGACCTACGGCTTCCCCTACTTCATGATCTACCGGCCCGACCTGCACGCCGCCCTGGCCCATGCGGTCAAGTCCCTGTCGCCGCAGGCCATCGTGCTGGGGGCCAGCGTGGCCTCGTTTGCGCAAGACGAGCAGGGCGTGACCGTGGCGTTGGCCGACGGTCGCCAGGTGCGCGGCGCGGCGCTGGTGGGGGCCGATGGCGTGCACTCCAAGACGCGTGGCCAGTTGCACGGGGCCGATCGGCCGGTGTTCTCCGGCTGTGTGGCCTGGCGTGGTGTGATCCCGGTGGCCAAGCTGCCCGAGGCCCTGCGCCGCCCGGTGGGCAGCAACTGGGTGGGCCCGGGCGCCCACGTCATTCATTACCCCTTGCGCGGCGGGCAGTTGGTGAACTTCGTGGGCATCGTCGAGCGCAGCGACTGGCAGGTGGAGTCGTGGACCGAACGTGGCACCCACGAGGAATGCCACCGCGACTTCGCCGGCTGGCACGACGACGTGCACACCATGATCGAGTGCCTGGAGGTGCCCTTCAAGTGGGCCTTGATGGGCCGTGAGCCGCTGGCCAAGTGGTCACAAGGCCGTGCCACCTTGCTGGGCGACGCCTGCCACCCCACGCTTCCCTTCCTGGCCCAGGGCGCGGTGATGGCCATTGAAGACGGCTTTGTGCTGGCGCGCTGTGTGGACCAGTGGCCCACCGACCTGGCACGGGCCTTGGGGCGCTACGAGCAGTTGCGCATCGAGCGCACCTCGGAAATCGTGCGGCGCTCCACCGAAAACGGGCGGCGCTTCCACAACCCGGCATTGGCCGACGCCGAGGGTGCCGCCGCCTACGTTGACCGTGAGTGGTCAGCGGCCAAGGTGCACGAGCGCTACGACTGGTTGTTCCGCTACGCGGTGGACGAGGTCGAGATCTGAGCCGTGCCGGGCGGCGTCAGCGCCCCGCTGCCCGCGCGTCGGCCAGTTTCGCCAGCCCCGGGAATTCCACCCGGCAGCGCAGGCCGGCGGGAATGTTGCCTTGGGGGTTGGGCAGGTCCAGCCGCACGCCGTAGGTGCCGCTGGCGGCGTCGAACACCCGGTCCACCACCTGCACGCGGGCGTCCAGGTCTTGGCCGTGTTCGGTGCGCACGCGGGCCTTGGTGCCGCTCTTGATGTGGCCGAAGGTGGCCAGGGGCAGCACCACTTCCACGCGCAGCGGGTCCATCTTGGCCAGCTTCAAGATGGGCTTGCGACCGTTGCCGGCCTCGGCCAGGTCGCCGGGGTTGAGCATGCGGTCCACCACCACGCCGTTGAAGGGGCTGCGCAGGGTTTTCTGGGCCAGTTGGTCGAGCGCGCGCTGGTGCTCCAGGCGGGCGAGTTCCTGGTTTTCCTGGGCCTCTTTCAGCTCGGCCTCGGCCAGGCGGCGCTCGGTGTCGGTTTCTTCGCGGGCCTGGGCCGAGATGAAGCTGTTGCTGGCCAGGTCGTCGGCGCGCTTGACCTTGCGCTGCGCGTAGTCGGCGCGGTTGCGCGAGGCCTGAATGCGGCCCTCAGCCTGGGCGCGGTAGCGGGCCACGGCGGCGGCCGAGCGCTCCAGCGAGGCGTCAAGCTCCACCACCACCTGGCCGGCCTTTACGTCGTCGCCGCGCTGCACGTGCACGCGCTGGATCAGGCCTTCCACGGCGCTGCGAATTTCCACCACCTGCGAGGGCTCGATCAGGCAGTCGAAGCCGGCGGGCTGGGCCTGTGTTTGGGCGTGGGCGCTGGCGTGGCCCAGGCTCAGGGCGGCCAGCGCGAGAAGGGTGGGGCGGTTCATGGCGTGCTCCCGGAAAACGACAAGAGCTGGTCGAGCTGCTGGTCTTGTTTGAAGGTGTGCAGGCGCACCTGGGCGTGCAGGCGCTGGGCGTGGGCCTGTGCCACGCGGCGCAGGGTGTCGATGGCGCGGGGGCTCAGGGCCTGGCCGCTGGCCAGGCGCCAGCGCGCGGCCTGGGTGGCCCAGGGCGCGTGGGTGGTGAAAAGGTCGTCTTCCAGCGAGACCAGGGCCGCGCAGCTGCCGGGGTCGCCCTGGCGGGCACAGCGGCCAAAGAGCTGGCGGTCCACGCGCTGGGTCTCGTGGTATTCGGTGAGGATCACATGCAGGCCGCCGCGCGCCAGCACCTCGGGCGGCAGCAGGATGTCGGTGCCGCGCCCGGCCATGTTGGTGGCCACGGTGATGCGCCCGGGCTGGCCGGCCTGGGCCACGATCTCGGCCTCGTCGCGGTCTTGCTTGGCGTTGAGCAGGGCGTGCGGCAGGCCCAGGCCGCGCAGCACCGCGCTGATGGCCTCTGACGCCTTCACCGAGCGGGTGCCGATGAGCACCGGGCGGCCTTCCTCGCGCGCCACGCGCCGCACCTCCTCGGCCACGGCCTGCCATTTTTCGTCTAGCGTGGCGAAGGCGCGCGGCGCGGCCACGGTGCGCAGCGAGGGCTTGTGCAGCGGAATGGGCACCACCGAGAGGCCATACACCGCGCGCAATTCGGGTGCTACCTCGCGGGCGGTGCCGGTCATGCCGCTGAGCACCAGGTAGCGGCGGAACAAGCGCTGGTAGGTGATGCGCGAGAGGGTGCGGCGCTCGCCGGTGAGCTCGCAGCCCTCCTTGGTTTCGATCATCTGGTGCAGGCCGCGCTCCCAGCTGCGGTCGGGCAGCACGCGGCCGGTGGACTCGTCCACGATCTGCACCTTGCCCTCCACGATCACGTAGTGCTCGTCCAGCCGGAACAGGTGCAGGGCCGAGAGGGCCTGGCGCACGATTTCCTCGCGGCCCCGGCGTGAGGTCCACACGCCGCCCAGGCCCTCGGCGAACTCGGCCACGCGCTCGATGCCGGCCGGGGTGAGCTGCACGAAGTGCATGGCGGCGTCGAGCCGGTAGTGCTCGTTCGGCTGCAGCGAGCGCGCTAGGGCCAGGGCCTGCTCGCAGCGCTCGGCCATGTCGTCGCCGGGCACGGTGGCCGAGAGGATGAGCGGGGTGCGCGCCTCGTCGATGAACACGCTGTCGGCCTCGTCCACGATGGCGAAGTGCAGACCGCGCTGGATCAGCTCGTCTCCGCCCTGGCCGCCCAGGCGCTGCAGCTGGCGGTGCAGCGGGCCATGGCGTTCGCCCAGGGCCACGCGGTCGCGCAGGTAGTCAAAGGCCAGGTCTTTGTTGGTGCAGTAAGTGATGGGCTGGGCGTAGGCGGCGCGCCGCTGCGCGGGTGAGAGGTCTTGCACCACGGCGCCCACGTCGAGCCCGGCAAAGCGGAACAGCGGGGCCATGGTGTCGGCGTCGCGCTGGGCCAGGTAGTCGTTCACCGTGATCACGTGCACCGGGTGGCCGGCCAGGGCGGCGGTGGTGGCGGCCAGGGCGGCGGTGAGGGTCTTGCCCTCGCCGGTGGCCATTTCCACCAGCCGGCCTTGCAGCAGGCCCCAGGCGCCCATCATCTGGGTGTCGAAATGGCGCCGGCCCAGGGTGCGGCCGCTGACCTCGCGCAGCAGGGCAAAGGCCTGGGCGGTGGGGCCGGGCGCAAAGCCTTCGCGGCGCAGCACGGGGCGCAGGGCGGCCAGGCGCTGGCGCAACTCGGCGTCGCTCAGGGCTTGGGCCGGCGGGGCTTGTTCGTGCACCGCCTGCAGCAGTGGGCGGTGGCGCGGGGCCGAGCGCAGCCACCAGGCCTGGGCCTGGCCCAGGGTGCGGGCGAGCAGGCCGTCGGCGGTGCGGTCCAGCCAGCCGCTGGCGCGCTCGGCCCGCTCGGGAAAGGGCCGCAGCACCAGGTCGGGGTGGGTGAGGGCGCGGGCCATGGCTCACACGTGGAACTGGGTCAGGAAGACGCGGCGCAGCCCTCGGTACCACTGGTGGCCCAGGGGCTCGGCCGGGTGCTCGAAGCGCACGTGCACCCGCTGGCCGAACAGGTCGGCGCGCAGCGGGGCGTCCAGCGCCAGGTCGAACTGGAACAGGCGCTCCAGCGTGCGGGTGCCTTGGGGGTCGGCCGGGTCGGTGGCGAAGCGCCCGCCGCCCTGCACCGACAGCGCCCGGCTGGGCAGCACCGATTCGCCGGCCGGCACCTCGCGCACCACGCGCGCGGGCAGGGCGTCGGACAGGCGGCCCACCAGGCGCACCTGCACGGCGGCGGTGGCCTGGCGCACCACGTCGATCTCGGCCTGCGACACCACCACGCGGGCCACGGCCTGGCGCCGCTCGGGGGCGGGGTCGAGCACATAGCCCAGCACCTCACCCTGGCGGCGGAAGCTGCCGGGCAGGTCGCGCGCCTGCGGCAGCTGGAACACGCCGGCCGCCTCGGCCCGCACCAGCAGCCGGGCCACCTGCTCTTGCGCCAGCGCCAGGCCGGTGCGCTCGGCCTGCAGCTTCTCGCGCACCAGCGCGGCCTCGGCGGGCTCGCTCACCAGGCGCGAGGCGAGTTCCACCTCCAGCTCGGCCACGCGGGCGGCCAGGCGGTCGCGCTCGGCCAGCAGGGCGGGGTCGTCCAGGCGCAGCAGCGCCTCGCCGGGGCGCACAGCGCTGCCCGGGGTGGCCAGCACCTGTTGCACAAAGCCGCTCTGGCCAGCGCGCACCAGCGATTCTTCGGGCAACCACACCACGCCTTCCACTTGCGTGCGAAAGGGCATGGGCACCACCAGCACCAGCAAGAGCACCGCCGCCACGGCGCTGCCCACCACGCCCACCGCGCGGCGGCGCTGGCGCATCAGGCGCGGCGAGCCGAACACGTGCTTGAGCGCCTTGAACACGGGCACCGCGGCCATCATGACCACCGCCCAGATGGCCAGCAGCACGCCCACGAAGAAGAATTGCGTGGCCACGAACAGGGCAATGGCCACGGTCACGAAGAGGCGGTAGATGGTGGAGGCCAGGCCGTAGAAAAGGAACCAGGCGCGGTCGCTTCGGGTGTGGGCGGGCGATTCGGCCTCGTGCACGCCCAGCAGGTGGCGCTCGAACAGGTAGGCCCAGTAGCGGGTGGCGCGCTGGGCGAGGTTGGGCATCTCGATCAGGTCCACCAGGATGTAGTAGGCGTCGTAGCGCAGTAGGGGGTTGCCGTTGAACACCAGGGTGGACACGCCGGCCACCAGCATGGCGTTGAACAGCAGGGCGCGCAGCAGACCGGGCTCGGCCAGCATCCACAGGTAGAAGGCCAGGGCGGCCACGAACAGCTCCACCAGCATGCCGGCCGCGCCCACCAGGGCGCGCTGGCGCTTGTCGCGAAACACGGTGGCGGCCGAGGCCTCCACATAGGGCACGGGCATGAGCACCAGGAACATCAGGCCCATGTCGTGCACCTCGCCGCCGCCGGCCTTGGTGGCGTAGGCGTGGCCCAGCTCGTGCAAGGCCTTGAGGGCGGGGAACACCAGCCAGAGCAGCAGCAGGTTGTCCACCGCCAGCACGCGGTCGCTCAGGTTGTGGGTGAGTTCGCCCCATTGCGAGGGCAGCAGCGCGGCGGCGGGCAGCACCACGGCCAGCCACAGCAACGCACCCCAGCGGCTCCAGAGCCAGTTGGCGGCCCATTGGGTGCGGTTGAGAAAGGCGTCGGGGTCCCACAGGGGCAGGCGCAGCGCCATGGGGTTGCTCCAGGAGCGGCGGCGCTTGGTGCGGGCCTCGCGCTCACCGCGCTCGAACAGCTCGGCGGTGTCGGGCGTCACGTCGGTCTGCAGCAGGTCGGTGGTGTGCAGCTGGCCCAGCAGCTGTATCACTTCGTCCTGCGTGGGCGCGTCTTCGCCCAGGTGGCGGTTGGCCAGGGCCCACAGCTCGTCTACCGTGCGCTGGCCGTCCATGGCGGCAATGAGCAGACGCGCGGCGGGCGAGAAGCGGTGCACGCGCCCGGTGGCCGGGTCTTGCAGCAGGTACCACAGCTCGCTGCGGTAGCGGTGGCGAAACAGCCGCGCCTGGGCGCGCAGGCGCGGGCGCAGCGCCGCCACGCGGTGCCACGAACTGCTGGTCACCGAGCCGCTCATGGTGGTGCCCTCCGCCAGCAGGGGTGTGGCTGGTTCATGGCAGCCAGTTCCAAAGCGTGAGGCGCAGCCAGTCGGTGAAGCGGTGCGTCCAGAGCCAGATCAGGCGGCGCTCGCCCACCTGCACCTTGCCCACGCCTTCCATGCCGGGGCGCAGGCGGTCGGTGGCGGCCTGCACCTCGGCTTCCACGCGGAAATGGTTGCGGCCTTCGGCGGCGGTGGTCACGGGGGTGATCTGCTTCACCGCGAAGGGCAGGGTCTGGCCGGGCAGGCCGGAGAGGGCGAGTTCGCCGCCCTGGCCCACGCGCAGGTGGTCGATGTCGCGCTCGTCCACCTCCAGGATCACGCGGTAGGCGTCCAGCGGGGCGATCTCGAACAGCACCTTGCCCACCTCCACCGGGGTGCCGAGCAGCTGGCTCAGGTCGCCCGAGACCACCACGCCGTCGAACGGGGCCTTCAGGCTGGCGCGCTCCAGGCGGTTGTTCACCAGGGCCAGCTGGGCCTGGGCCTGCTCGATCTGGGCGCCGGCCAGCAGCATGCTGGTGCGGTCTTGCGCGGCCATGGCCTGGCGCTGCTTGCCTTGCAGTTGCTGCAGCTCGGCGCTCCAGCGGGCTTGTTCCAGGCGCAGGTCGCGGTCGTCCAGGCGGGCCAGCACCTGGCCTTCGCGCACGGTGTCGCCCGCGCGCACGCGGCTCTCCAGCACGTAGCCGGCGAAGGGGGCCACGGCGGCGCGTTGCACGGCGCCTTCCACCACGGTGCGGGCGGCCACGCGGTGCTCGGCCTGCACCACGCCCAGGGCCAGCACCACGGCCAGCGCGCCGAGCGCGGCCATCTTGGCGCCGGGGTGGCCGGGGCCGAAGAGCACGGTGCCGGCGTGGCGCACGGGCTCGGTGACGCGCTGCCACAGGCCGCGCTCGTTGTCTTGCTTGAGGGCCAGCACCGGGCCCAGGGCCAGGCCCAGGGCCTGGCAGGTTTGCACGGTGGCCTCGTCAAACGGGGCGTGGCGCTCGAAGCAGAGCACGCCGAAGGGCTGGCCCTGGTCGATCAGGGGCACGGTGCAGATGGCGCCCAGGCGGGTCTCGCGGGCGAGTTCGCGGTGGGCAATGGCGCCGAGTTCGTCGCCGTCGGGCGGGGGGTAGACCAGGGTGGTGTCCAGGTCGAGCGCTTCGTCCATGGCCTCGGCGATCAGGCGCAGCAGCTGGCTCTTGGGGTCGAAGGTGGCGGTGTGCGAAACGGCCAGCACGCGGGCGTCGCCTTCGTTGTCCAGGCCCAGGCTCACGCGCTCGCAGCCGAGTTCGGTGGCCAGGGCATTGACGGTGGCCACGGCGCTGGGCACCAGACCATCGCCTTGGGTGGCGGTGGCCATCGCGTTGGTGATGGTGGTGAGGCGCTGGAGGTGCTGGCGCTCGTGCTGGTGGCGGCGTTGGCGGAACTGGTCGATGAGCCAGGCGGTGCCCCAGTGCAGCAGGCGCAGGTCGCGTTGCAGCTCGGCCTCTGGGGCGGGGTTGAGGTGCACCACCACGGCACCTTGCAACTCGCCTTCCACCTCAATGGGGTAGCCGATGTGCACCGGCTGCTCGCGCGCAGGGGGCTGGCTGCCGTCGGCGCCCAGCACCACGCCGCGGCGCTCTTGCAGGGCGCGGGTGGCGGTGGGGCCAAGGTATTGCATGGGGCGGCTGGGGTCGGGCCACACGGCAGCGGCCACGAAGCTGCCACCGGGGCTGTCGTCGCGCTCGTCGCGCAGCAGCAGCAGAGCGCCCTTGGCCTGGGCGAGTTGCGCGCACAGGATGCCCAGCCAGCTGGCGTGAAAGTCGCTGGTGCTGCCGGGCGCGGTGAAGCTGGCCCAGGCGGCCGATTCGGCGCGCGCCGGGTCGCTCTGCACCAGGGCGTGAACAGAGGCGGTGCTGCTCATGGCAAGGGGCCTGGCGGTGGGGCTGGGCCTGTGCGTTCAGCACAGGCCCAGGTGGCGGGTCAGGCCGCGGCCTGCTGGGCCTCGCCCGGGGTGGCGCTGTCGTCGGCCCGGCCACCGGGGATCACGGTGAGGCGGTCGCGCACGCCGGCGAAGTTGCGGATGGATTCGAGGTGCAGATACACCAGCTCCAGCTCGTCGGTCTTGGCCAAGTCGCTGAGCTGATCGCCGCTGAGGGCCTTGAGCTTCTGGCGGTCCACGGCCATGAAGCCGGTGAGGGCGAGCTTTTCACCGCTGGGCAGGGTGACGGAGGCCTGCATGGGCTCCAGCAGGCCCATGTCTTTGAGCTTGCGGCAGAACTGCTGGGTGCGCTGGAACTGGGCCTGGTAGCTCTGCAGGAACTTGAGCACGTTGTCCACGTAGGGCGTGGGCTGGCCGGCTTCGTCGAACAGGCGCTGGCCGCGACCGCCCTGGTTGCAGCCTTTGTAGGCCTCGTCGATGCACAGGGTGAGGGTTTTGCCCGCCTCGTCGCTGGAGAAGATGAAGGGGTAGCGGCGGATGAAGGCCGGGATGTACTTGGCCTGCCAGCCGCCTTTGGGGTCGAGGTACACGTTCTGGTTGCCGCGCATGCCCAGGATCACCACCGGCATCACCGCGTCGTCCTTGCCGGCGAACACGATGGCGTACTCGGCCGCCGCCGGGGGGAACTCCACCGCCATCAGGGGCACCGAGTTGACCTTGGCGCTGAAGGCGTAATCGCCCGAGGGCTCCACGCTCCATTGGGCGTGGCGTCGGGCCGAGACGGGGAATGCGGTTTCGTAGATCAGCATTTGCGTGCTCATGGCGTGTCCCTTCCTGGGGGTGCGGTTGAGGGGCAGGGCAGCCACGTGGCCGTGCCCTGTGCGGGCCATGCTAAGAGGGGCCTTCGTAGAAATGACCTAGAAATGGCCAACGCCGGCGCACGCGTGCAGCGGCCCCGGCATGGGCGGTTGGCACCCGCGCCCCGGGTGGGGG
>Ga0255140_1000316_pt1 | contig 19760 bp, 16 predicted proteins | sample Law_Colum_RepC_8_FD_188547 | JGI IMG/M metagenome (GOLD analysis project Ga0255140, IMG submission 188547) | Freshwater microbial communities from St. Lawrence River, New York, United States - Law_Colum_RepC_8d | ecosystem: Environmental > Aquatic > Freshwater > River | place: USA: New York...
GTGGTGCCGGGCGCGGGGGCATCGGCCCAGCGGGCGCCGATGAACAGCATCAGCGCGATCACCACGCCAAAGAACAGCCAGCCATAGATGAGGTGGTCCACCCCGGTGGCGAGTTCGTTGCCCGAGAGGTGGCCGAGCATCACGATCATGTAGGCGCGCAGCCAGTTGGCCACCAGCGGCACGGCGATGGACACGCCCACGAACAGCAGCTTTTTCTTCCAGCCCTGGTAGCTCAGGTGGGCAAACAGGCAGCCCACGGTGACCGAGGCGATCAGGTAGCGAATGCCGCTGCAGGCCTCCACCACCGACCAGGAGCCCGAGGGAATGACGAACTGCAGTCCCTCGCGGTACACCGGCACGCCGCTGGCGCGCAGGGCCAGCACGGTGAAGTCGGCCGTCCACTCCATGAGGCGGGGCAGCATGAAGTCGCCAATGGGCACGGCAAAGAACAAAAAGCCCAAGGGGAACATCAGGCGCCGGGCCACGGCCCAGCCCATGACGGCGGGCACGGTGAGCACCAGCAGGCTCACGAAGGCCAGCTGGGTGGCGGCGTTCACGGCCACCAGGTCACCGGCCAGCCAGAGCGCGGCGGCGCCGGCCATGAGCAGCCAGGCCAGGGGCGCTGGCCGGGGCGTGAGCACGCGCACCTCGGCGCGCAGGCGCCACACCAGCCAGGCCGAGATGAGCGGCACCACAAAGCCGTGGGCGTAGGTTTCCGAGCGCGCCCAGATGCCAGCCATGCCCACCAGCGTGTGGGCGTACAGGCCCCCCACGGCGAGCACCAGCAGCGCCCAGGCGATGAGGTAAGGCCGCCAGCGGGCGGCGTCCATCGACTCAGGCATGGAGTCTCTCCGGCTGCAGCACAGCGTTGAGGCTGGCGTCCATGGCGGCGAGCTGGGCCTGCCAACTAAAGTGGTTCAGCACGAAACGGCGGGCCATTTCGCCGCGCAGGGCCGCGCCCAGGGGGTCGCGCAAGAGCTGGTCCACCGCGTCCACGGTGGCCGCCGGGTCAGTGGCGCGCAGCAGGCCGTCATCGGCGCTGGCGCCGATCACCTCGGCGCAGGCGGGCACGGTCACCACCGGGCGGCCCATGGCCATGGCTTCCAGAATTTTGTTTTGAATGCCGCGCGCCACGCGCAGCGGCGCCACCACGGCGCTGGCGTGCTGCAGGTAGGGCCGCACGTCGGCCACGGTGCCGGTGACCACCACGCCCTCGCCCGCCAAGGCCTGCACGGCCGGCGTGGGGCTGCGGCCCACGATGTAGAAGCGCAGCCCGGGGTGGCGCTGGCGCAGGGCGGGCAGCATGTCGGCCACGAACCAGCTCACGGCGTCCACATTGGGCCAGTAGTCCATGGCGCCGGTGAACACCACGGCGGTTTCGCCCGGGGCGAAGGGCCGGGGCGTGCTGGGCAGGGGGCGGAAGAAATCGGCGTCCACGCCGTTGCCCACGGCCTGCACGCGGCCTTGGGCCTCGGGGGCCAGGCGCAGGAACAGGTCGGTCTCTTGGGGCGTGACAAAAAACGAGCGCTGCGCGCGCTGCGCGGCCATGCGCTCATAGGCCAGCAGTTCGCGGCCTTCGCGGGCGTAAACCCACGACAGCGGCCAGCGGCGCTGCTGGGCGTACTGGCTCCATTTGGCGGAGTCCACGTCCACAAAATCGACCAGCATGGGCACGCGCGGCACCAGGGGCATGGCGTAGGGCACCATGGCCGAGGAGAACACCACGCTGGCGCTGATGCCGTGCATGGCGGCCGTCTGGCGCACCCACTCGTGCAGGGCGGCGTTGCGGTAGTAGGCCAAGGTGAGCGGGCCGTGCTGGATGAGGCCACCCAGGCTGCGCAGGCGCGCCCACAGGGGGTGCAGGCGGGCCACGTGCAAATCGGGGCACATGGCCTTGAGGGCGGGCAGGTGTTCTTCGTCGGCCGGGTCGTCGATGAAGGTGCCCAGGAACACGCGGTGCTCCTTCTGCAGGTGGCGCAGCAGGTGGTACGAGCGCACCTTGTCGCCCTTGTTGGGCGGGTACGGCAGGCGGTGCACCAGGTACAGCAGGTTGGCCATGGCGTGCTTCAGCCCAGGTGGCGCACGATGTGCGGGCCCAGCCAGTTGGCCACGGGCAGCGGCAGGCGCTTCCACGCCTCGATCATGAGGCGGTACTTGGCGTTGGACGGGTTGTTCTGTGGCACCGAGTCGCGCTGGTACAGGCGGTACTCGTAGTGCAGCGGCGTGGGCTCGAAGCCCCAGTTTTTCTTGAAGGCGTAGGGGCCGGTGCCCACCTTGCTGCGGCCGTAGTCGAACACCTGCAGACCACGCTCGCAGGCGCGGCGCATCAGTTCCCAGTACTTGAAGTCGTTGGCGGCGGCCTCGCGGGCGGCCCAGTCGTCACCGGCGTAGTACGGCAGCACCTCGTCGCGCCAATAGAAGCTCAACACGCTGGACAGCGGTTTGCTGTCGGGCGAACACACGGTGAGCACTTCCACGTCAGGGCCGAACACCTCGGCCAGCGCCTGGAAGTAGCGGCGCGAGAGCGCGGGCGTGCCGTGGCGGTGCACGTTGTCGGCGTAGAGGGCGAAGAAGCAGTCAACGTCGGGGTCAATGTGCGAGCTGAGCCCGTTCTTGATGCCCTTGCGCACCATGGCGCGCTGCTTGCGCGGAATGGCGAGCATGTTGTCTTCTTCCTTGGGCAGGATGGGCTTGCGGAAGGTGACGTACAGGTCTTGCAGGGGCCAGTCGGCATGGCGGCGCTCGATGTGGCGCAGCTCAAGGTGGGCCACGCCCAGGCGCTGGGCCAGGCGGTCGGCCTCGGCCTCCAGGGCGGCGGCAGCCTCGGGGCTGGTGCTGGCCACGCCGCCGTACACGGCAAATGGCAGGCTGGTGAGGGCGTTACCAAACAGGCGACTGTTCACGTGGGCCAGCGGCAGCACGCCCACCACCGCCCCGCCCTGCTCGGCCCACAGAAAGTGGGTGTCGTGGCCGAACACCTCGCGGGTGATGCGTTCCCAGCCGGCGCGGTGAAAGAAGGTGGCGTTGGGGCACTGGGCGACAAAGGCGTCCCAGGCGGCCACTTGCTCGGGGCGGCGGCCGTCCAGGCGGTGAACCGTGAGGTCAGCGGTCTCAGGCAACGGACACCTCCGGCGCGCGTTCGCGCAAGAAGATCTCGTCCATGCGGCCCCAGGCGAAGTCGCTCAGCAGGCGGTCAAGGCGCTGCTCGGTGCGGTCAATGTTCACGTAGTGGCGGAAACGGGTTTTCAGGCTCACGCCCGGAATGCGCGGCTGCCGGGGGTCAATTTCCCAGGGGTGCATGTAGAAGATGGCCGATTCGCCATCGCGCTGGTTCACCTGGCGCAGCATCCAGCGCGACAAGGCATAGGGGAACAGGCGGAAGTAGCCGCCACCGCTGGAGGGCAGGTTGCGGCTGAACAGGCGCAGCGTGGTGGGGGGCACTTCCATCAGGCCCGGTCGCACCTGGTGCGCGAAGCGCGGCGCGTCGGGCGAGCCGTAGTGGTCGTGGCGCACCGGGTAGATGCTGGAGCTGTAGCGGTAGCCGGCCTCTTGCAGCACGTCCAGCGCCCAGAGGTTGGCGTCGCCAATGGAGAAACTGGGGGCGCGGTAGCCCCACACGGCCTGGCCGCCAATGTCTTCGAGCAGGGCCTTGGCGCGGGTGACGTCGTCACGGAACTCGTCGCGGCTGAGGTCGCTGGCGCGCTGGTGGCCGTGGCCATGGCTGGCCAGTTCGTGGCCCTCGTCCACGATGCGGCGCACCAGCTGGGGGTAGCGCTCGGCGATCCAGCCCAGGGTGAAGAAGGTGGCCTGGGTCTGGTGACGCGCCAGCAGGCCGAGGATGCGGTCCATGTTGCGCTCGACGCGGCACTCGCGCTGGTCCCACTCGGTGCGGGCGATGTGGGGCGCGAAGGCCGAGACCTGGAAGTAGTCTTCCACGTCGATGGTGAGCGCGTTGATGAGGCGGGTGGCTTGCAGCATGGGGTCAGCGGGCCATCAGGTTTTGGGGGCGTCGGGATGGCCTGCGCCGTTGGGCCGGCCCTTGCGCGAGGCTGCGAGGATCTTCTTGAGCGCGGCCAGAATCTCCAGGCTGATGCGCTCTTGCCGCAGCACGCTGCGCTCCAGGCGCAGCAGGCGCGCGCTGATCTGCTCGGCCGAGGCGCGGGCGATCTGGTCGTTGACGGCGTTGACCATGTCCTCGTCAATGCCAAGCTCGCCCAGGTCAAGGTCATCGGTGTCCAGGCCCACGCCCGGCGCACTGGCGGGCTTGGGCAGGTCGCCCCAGCGGCTGGGCTCATCGCGCGGCGCGGCGGGCAGCACCACGGCGTTTTCGGCTTCGATTTCGGCCTCCACCTCATTGAGCGCGCTCAGGGTGAGGTGGGTGGTTTCCGCCAGGTAGCCTTGCAGCAGCAGGCGGTCGGCCAGGGTGTTGATGCGCCGGGGAATGCCACCGGTGTAGCGGTGCAGCGCGGGGAACACGTCGGCGTCAAAGGTGGGCTTGTCGGTGGCGCCGGCGCACTTCAGGCGGTGCTCCACGTAGGCGCGGGTGTCTTCTTCGTCCAGCGGGCCCAGGTGGCAGCGCGCGGTCACCCGCTGGCGCAGTTGCAGCATGTGCGGGCTTTGCAGAATGTCGCGGAACTCGGGCTGCCCCACCAGAAAGGTCTGCAGCAGGGCCTGGTCGCCAAACTGGAAGTTGGAGAGCATGCGCAGCTCTTCCACGGCCTGGGGGTGCAGGTTCTGCGCCTCGTCCACGATGAGCAGGCAGCGCTTGCCCTGCGTCACCTGGGTGATGAAGAAAGCCTCCAGGGCCATGAGCAGGTCGGCCTTGCCGCCGCGCACGGGCACGCCAAAGGCGGCGCACACCAGCTTGAGTGCGTCTTCCGCGCCGATCTGGGTGCTGACCATGTGGGCGGCCACCACCGAGCCGTTCTCCAGGCTGTCCAGCAGGTCGCGCACGATGGTGGTCTTGCCCGCACCCACCTCGCCGGTGATGACGATAAAGCCCTCGCCCCGCATCACGCCGTACACCAGGTACGAGCGCGCGCGCCGGTGCGGCTTGCTGCTGTAGTAGAACTTGGGGTCGGGGTTGAGCTGGAAGGGTTTGCTGCTCAACCCAAAGAAGGCTTCGTACATGACTCAGAACCGGTGCGTGACGTAGCCCGCCACCGAGGTGTCGTTGTAGGCACCGAAGCCACCGTCGGAGCGTGTGCGGCGCAGCGTGAGCGTGCCGCTGGTGCGCTCGGCCAGGCGCGTGGTGAGGCCCACGGAGATTTCGGTCAGGCGCGTGTCAAACCCGGCCAGGTTGCTTTCGTTGACTTGGCGCGTGAGGCCGACGCTGAGCGCGGTGAGCTGGGTGAGGCGGTGGCCCAGGCGCACGCTCCACGAGCGCTGCGCGATGGAAGTGAACTGGTCGAAGTCGTCCCCCAGGCCCACGAAGGTGCCCAGGCGCTCGGTGCGGCTGCGGCCCAGGGCAAAGGTCAGCACCGAGCGCGTGCCCACCAGGGCCAGCGACAGTTCTTGGCGGCGCTGCAGGGTGTTGGACGAGGCCAGGAAGTTCTGCAGCAGTTGCGCGTCGGCCGGCAGGCCCAGGCGCAGCAGCTCGGCCTGGATGAGTTGGGCGCGGCGGATCGGGTCGGGCTCCAGGCCTGAGTACAGGTTGTCCAGCAGGTCGTACACCGAGCCCAGCGAGGCCGTGCCTTGCTGCAGCGGGTCGTTGTTGGCGGCTCGGGTGTCGGTGTAGCGCCAAACGGTCAGGCCGGTGCGGTGCTCCAGCAGGATGTTGTGGCCGGTGCCGAAGTAGCGGTCGTCCACCGCCACCAGGGCGCGCGTGCGCGGCGAGGGGCGCCAGTCCACGCTCACGCCGTTGTAGCTGTACGACTCGGTCTGCAGGGTAAGGATGTCGTTGCGCTCGCGTCCCACGCTGGCGGTGAAGCGCAATTGCGGTGTGGGCTGCACCACCAGGCCCACTTGCGCGCTGTCGGAGCGGGTGCGGCGGGCCAGGGAATAGTCGGTGTCTTGCGAGAGCAGCGTGGCCGTCCAGCCCAGGGTCTGGCCGGTCATGTTACTGTTCAGGCGCAGGGAAACCTGCTGGTCGGTGATGTCAGAGCGGTCGGCCGCGTCAGCGTTGGCCGCCTGCCAGGCGTAGCGCAGCTCGGTGTCGATGTCGCCGGGCAGGCGACCGCGCAAATAGGGCGACACCCGAAAGCGCGTGGTCTGGGTGCGGTTCACGTCGGCCAGGCTGCTGCCCAGCGGCGTGCCCAGGGCCGAGCGGGCCTGGTCGTCAATCGCACCGCTCAGTTCCAGAAACGCGCGCTGGTCCCAGGCATTGAGCACGGCCTGGGCCTGCAGGGCATGGCGCAGCTCGTCGCCCGAGGTGTCTTGCAGGTAGCTCAGGCTGTGCAGGCTGTAGTCAAGAAAGCCGCGCACGCGCGGGGTGTCGGCCACCATGCGAACACCTGGGCTGATGTCCAGCGTCTGCTCGCTGCGGCCACCGTTGGAGAGGTTGCCGTTGTTCGACACGGTCACGCCCGCCGAGACGCGCGGCTCGATCCACACCGAGGGCTTGGGGCCGGGCGCGTTCACCGATTCGGCGGTGGCGTCTGGCGTGTCCTCCTGGGCATGGGCCGGCGCGGTCAGCACACCCAGCAAAACCAGGCAGGCCAGGGCCACCGGGGCCAGGGGACGGGGCAGAGATCGATGCGTGTTGCTCAAGTGGTGCTCCCTCGGTCTGTCAAGCCGCGGCCGTGGCCTCTGCCTTGCTATAGCCATAGCCGTAGCCATAGCCGTACACGTCTTTGCCAATGCCGCGCGCCTGGTTCAGCAGCATCAGCTTCACCGGGCAGTTCTCGATGGTGGCCAGGGCGTGCTGCAGATCAGACTGCAAGGTGCGCTCGGCCTGCACCACCACCACCACCTGCCCCATGTGGGTGGCCAGCACCCGGGCTTCGGTGGTGGGCAGCAGCGGCGGCGAATCAAAAATGATGATGCGGTCGGGGTAACGCTGCGCCATCTCTTCGAGCAGGCGGGTCATGGCGTCGCTGGCCAGCAGCTCGGTGGCGCGGGCGTGCGGCGTACCGCTCAGCAGCAGGCTGAGCTTGTCGATGTTGGTGCGCAGCAGCACGTCGGACATCTTCACGTCGGGTTTCACCAGCACGTCCATCAGGCCAGGGCCGGCGGGCAGGTCAAACACACGGCGCAGCGAAGGGCGGGCCACGTCGGCGTCCACCAGCAGCACGCGGTAGTCCAGTTCGGTGGCCAGGCTCATGGCCAGATTCACGGCGGTGAAGCTCTTGCCTTCGCCGGGCAAGGCGCTGGTGACCATGATCAGGTTGCCGTTGACCACCGGCACGGCGCCCTTGCCGGTGGCGTTGGCCAGCAGCGGGCGCTTGATCACGCGGTATTGGTCGGCAATGGGGCTGCGTGGCGCGTTGGGCGTGACGTAGCCGGCCTGCATCAGGCGGTCCAGGTCAAGAAACACCTCGCGAGACATGGGCTCTGGCTCGGGCACGGCCACCTTGGCCTTCACGGGCGCGGCGGGCGCGACTGGCGCAGCGACCACGGGTTCGGCGGCCGGGGCCGGCGTGGCGGCGGGCGCGTCGCCCACGGAAACGCCCGCCTGGCGGAGTTGTTCAAGCCGTTGCGCGGCCTTTTCGATCAGACTGGACATGCTGCTTATCTCCCGAGCCCAGGCAGGTAGGACAAGGCCACCATGCCAGCCACAAACACCACCACCAAGGCCCCCAGCGCCAGCAGGAAGCGGCGCAGGCTGCGGGCCTCGCGTCGGCGCACTTCTTCGTTCTTCACCAGCGTGACCACGCCCAGCATGGGCAGGTCAACCGCCGAGCGCAGCGCCTGCGCATCGAAGAACACCGGACGCACCTGGCTCATCAGGAAGGTCACCCCCAGGCCTGCGCCCAAGGCGGCCAGCAGGGCCACCGGCATCAGCAGCACCCGGTTGGGCGCCACCGGCTTGTTCTCGGCACGGGGGGGGTCGATCACGCGGAAGTCGGCCAGGCTGGACGCACCGCCCAGCTCGCCGCTGATGTTGATGGACTCGCGGCGCGCCACCAGGTCTTCGTAGTTCTTGCGGTGGATCTCGTAGTCGCGGTTGAGCTGCGCCAGTTCGGCCTCCATCTGCGGGGCGGCCTTCATCTGCTCACGGGCCCGGGCGGCGCGCGCCTCGTACTCGGCCACGCGAGCGCGCAGCGAAGCCACCTGCACCTCGGCAGACGAGTAGATGCGAGAGAGCTCCATCACCGCCGGGTTGCCGTCGGTCACGGGCTGGCCAGGGTTGGCCGCGGCAGCGCGCTGCATCTCGGCGATCTCGCGGGCCTTCTGCGCCTCCAGTTCGGCAATGAGCTTGCGGGTGTTCACCACGTCGGGGTGTTGCTCGGTGTAGCGCTGCAGCAGGGTGTCGAGGTTGCGCTTCTGGGCCTCCAGGCGCGAATCCAGTTCGGGCGTGGCGAAGCCGGCGCCGGCCAGGCCAGGGCTGGTGCGCTGGCCGCTGCGCACGGCATCGAGCTGGCGGCGGGCCGCTTCGCGGGCGCTCTCGGCTTCGCGCAGCTCCAGGCGGGCCTGGCTCAAGGTGTTCTGCAGCTCACCCATGCGGCTGGCCATGTCGCCGCCGTTCTGGCTTTGCATGTCCAGGTTGCGCAGGCGGAAGTCTTTCAGGCGGGCCTCGGCCTCGGTGAGCTTGGCCTCGTAGTTCTTGATCTGCTCTTCCACGAAGCGGCGAGCGCTCTCCGAATCCGACTTGGAGTCGCCCAGGCTGGACTCCACGAAGATGGTCATCAGCGCCTGCACCACGCGCAGGGCCTGATCGGGGCTGTCACCACGATAGGAAAGCGTGTAGAGGTTGTCGCGGCCAGTGGATCGGATGGCCAGCGACTGCGTCACCTTGTCGATGAGTTCGTCGCGCTGCTCCTTCGTGCGGGCCCCCAGGTCCAGGTCGGCCATGCGAATGAGCTTCTCCACCGTGGGCCGGCTGATCAGCGTGCGGCTGAGCATGGTCACCTGCTGCTCCACGTTGGGCTGCACCGCCAGGCCCGACATCAACGGGCGCAAGATGGTTTGCGTGTCCACGTACACCCGCGCCGAGGCCTCGTAGCGGTTGGGCAGGAACAGCACCGCCGTGGTGGCGATGGCGGCCACCAGCCAGGCCACCAGCACGCCCAGGCGGCGGTACTTCCACATGCCCCTCAAGACGGTGGTGATGTGAGTGATGAGGTCGTGCATGCGGGCAAGTGAGTGAAATCAGCGAACGGGAACACCCGCGCGATCAGGCGATCGCGCAAGGCAACAAACCCAGACCGGGACCGCAGGAAAACAGGTCAGAACCAGCCCTGGGGAATGATCAGCACGTCACCGGGCAGCATTTCGACGTTGGCCGAGATGTCGCCACGCTTGACCAGGTCTTGCAGGCGCACGCTGTAGCGCTTGCCGTTTTCGGCGGAGCGCACCAGGGTGGCCTTGTTGCCGTCCGCGAATTCGGTGAGACCGCCCACGGCAATCATCACGTCCATCGCGGTCATCTTCTGCTTGTAGGGCAGGAACTGCGGCTTGGCCGCCGCCCCCAGCACGCGAATCTGCTCGCTGTACGGGCCCACGAAGTTGGTGACGATGACGGTCACCACCGGGTCGCGCACGTACTTGGCCAGGGCCTTCTCCACGTCGCGGGCAATCTCTTGCGAGGTCTTGCCCTGGGCCACCAGCTCATCGACCAGGGGCGTGGAGACTTTGCCGTCCGGGCGCACCGGCACGGTGGACGACAGTTCAGGGTTGCGCCACACGGTGATCTGCAGCGTGTCGCCCGGGCCCACGATGTAGTTGTAGGCGGGGCTGGCGGCGGTGGCCGGCGCCGCGGGCAGGTTGCCACCCGTGGAAGCACAACCCGAAATCACCAGCGCGGCGGCGGCGCAAACGGCAGCACGGCAAGCAGTGCGGATGAACGCCGAAGTATCGTTTTGCATGGGCAGCAACCTCCTGAAAATAACGGATTTGGTGATACAGGTAATGCCGTTGCACTATAGCGCAGGCCCCATGTCAGCTCTACCCGGTAGGGTGTGAAAGATTGCCCACAAATCGGTCGAACGTGCGCGTTCGGCGACTCTCCCCGGCTGGCCAGCCTCTGGCGAAGGCCCGATGGCCCGGCGCTAAAATCTGCGGCTGCTTTTTGCACCACCCCCCAAGGAATTCCCCATGTCTCTCTTCACCGCCGTTGAAATGGCCCCGCGCGACCCGATCCTGGGTCTGAACGAACAGTTTGCTGCCGACACCAACCCCAACAAGGTCAACCTCGGCGTGGGTGTGTATTTCGACGACAACGGCAAGCTGCCGCTGCTGCAGTGCGTGCAGGCCGCCGAGAAGGCCCTGATGGACAAGCCCGCCGCCCGTGGCTACCTGCCCATTGACGGCATCGCCGCCTACGACGCCGCCGTGAAGGGCCTGGTGTTCGGCGCCGACAGCGAACCCGTGAAGAGCGGCCGCGTGGCCACGGTGCAGGCCATCGGCGGCACTGGCGGCCTGAAGATCGGAGCCGACTTCCTGAAGAAGCTCAGCCCCAGCGCCAAGGTGCTCATCAGCGACCCGAGCTGGGAAAACCACCGCGCCCTGTTCACCAACGCCGGCTTCACGGTGGACACCTATGCCTACTACGACGCCGACAAGCGCGGTGTGAACTTCGAGGGCATGCTGGTCAGCCTGAACGCCGCCGAGGCCGGCACCATCGTGCTGCTGCACGCTTGCTGCCACAACCCCACCGGCTACGACCTGACCGCCGAGCAGTGGGACCAGGTGATCGCCGTCATCAAGGCCAAGGGCCTGACCCCCTTCCTCGACATGGCCTACCAAGGCTTTGGCAACGGCATCGCCGAAGACGGCGCCGTGATCGGCAAGTTCGTGGCCTCGGGCCTGAACTTCTTCGTGTCCACCTCGTTCTCCAAGAGCTTTAGCCTCTATGGTGAGCGCGTGGGCGCCCTGTCGGTGCTGTGCAGCGACAAGGCAGAGGCCGACCGCGTGCTGTCGCAGCTCAAGATCGTGATCCGCACCAACTACTCCAACCCGCCAACCCACGGTGGCGCCGTGGTGGCCGCCGTGCTGAACAACCCCGAGCTGCGCGCCCTGTGGGAAAAAGAACTGGCCGAGATGCGCGTGCGCATCAAGGCCATGCGCCAGAAGCTGGTGGACGGCCTGAAGGCCGCCGGCGTGAAGCAGGACATGTCCTTCATCACCACCCAGATCGGCATGTTCAGCTACTCGGGCCTGAGCAAAGACCAGATGGTTCGCCTGCGCAGCGAGTTCGGCATTTACGGCACCGACACCGGCCGCATGTGCGTGGCCGCGCTGAACAGCAAGAACATCGACTACGTCTGCCAGGCCATCGCCAAGGTGATCTGATCACCCGCCTCGTTGCCCTGCGCATGAAGAAGCCACCCTCGGGTGGCTTCTTTTTTGTCTGGCGACGGGCCAGGTGTCAGGCCCAGACCATGGATCGCATGCCAATGGAGGCAGCCTGGAAACCCTCATTGAAGTACTCGGGCACAGCCCCCTCCCCCGCGGCCCCGGCCGCCACCATCAGGGGCAGCCAGTGTTCGGGGCTGGGGTGCGAAAGCGCCGCCGTCTCGCCCAGGCCGGCCCAGTCGGCAAGCCGCGCCGGCTGCCCGGCCGACAAGGCCTCGGCCACCGTCTGGTCAAACCCGATGGCCCATTCATAAGCCTGGTTGTCGGGCACTTCTCTGCGCAAGGCGCGCAGGTTGTGCACCACGTTGCCGCTGGCCACGATCAGCACGCCACGCTCGCGCAAAACAGCCAGGCGCCGACCCAGCGCCAGGTGGTCCGCACCACTGCGCCCTGGGTCCACACTGAGCTGAATCACCGGAATGTCGGCCTCGGGGAACATGGGTTGCAGCACCCCCCAACAGCCGTGGTCCAGGCCCCATTCGCCTTCGTCCAGGCCCAATGGCTGTTCGCTGCCGGGCTGGGCCACGGCCTGCGCGATGGCGCGGGCAGCCTCGGGCCAACCGGGCGCGGGGTACTGCACATCAAACAGGGCTTGCGGGAAGCCGCCGAAGTCGTGAATGGTCTGGGGCTGCGCCATGGCGGTGAGCCACCAGCCATGCGTCATCCAATGGGCCGAGACACACAGCACCAGGCGTGGCGCGGCCTGCGCCCGCAACACCGGCCCCAGCGACTGCCACTGGCGACGCCAGGGGCTATCGGTGATGACGTTCATCGGGCTGCCATGGCCCACGAAGAGCACCGGCAAGCGTGCGGTGCGGGGAAGGGTATCGAGTTCGGGCATGGCGGCATTGTCGCCCGCCTCTGCGGCGTTTCGCGCAGGTGACAGATTCGCCCTTGACATCAGTATTGACCCCGCTGCGCGGAAATCAGCTGGCTGTTATATTGCACTGCAACATAACCGGAGCCCAACGCCATGCTTTACCAGCTCTACGAAGCCCAACGCTCGATCATGGAGCCGTTTTCCGACCTGGCCCAAGTGGCCTCACGCATGTTCAACAACCCCGCCCTGCCCCTGGCGCAGTTGCCACTGGCGCAGCGCGTGTCGGCCGGTTATGACCTGTTGCACCGCTTGGGCAAAGACTACGAAAAGCCGGTGTTCGGCATCCACACGGTGGACGTGGACGGCGTGGACGTGGCCATCCACGAGCGGGTGGAGGTGGACAAGCCCTTCTGCGAGCTGCGCCGCTTCAAGCGCTTCTCCGACGACACCGCCACCCTGGCCAAGCTCAAGGGCCAACCGGTGGTGCTGATCGTGGCGCCACTCTCCGGTCACTACGCCACGCTCTTGCGCGACACGGTGCGCACCATGCTCAAAGACCACAAGGTCTACATCACCGACTGGAAAAACGCCCGTCTGGTGCCCTTGTCGGAAGGCGAGTTCCACCTGGACGACTACGTGAACTACGTGCAGTCCTTCATCCGCCACCTGCAAGGCATCTACGGTGACTGCCACGTGATCAGCGTGTGCCAGCCCACGGTGCCAGTGCTGGCGGCGGTGTCGCTCATGGCAAGCCGGGGCGAGAAGCTGCCGCTGTCCATGACCATGATGGGTGGCCCCATCGACGCCAGCAAATCGCCCACGGCGGTGAACAACCTGGCCACGCAGCGCAGCTTTGAGTGGTTCGAGAACAACGTGATCTACCGCGTGCCCGACAAATTCCCGGGTGCTGGCCGCCGTGTCTACCCCGGCTTCCTGCAGCACTCGGGCTTCGTGGCCATGAACCCCGACCGCCACGCCAACAGCCACTACGACTACTTCCAGAACCTGATCAAGGGCGACAACGAGAGCGCCGAAGCCCACCGACAGTTCTACGACGAGTACAACGCCGTGCTCGACATGGACGCCGACTACTACCTGGAGACCATCCAGACCGTGTTCCAGGACTTCAAGCTGGTCAACGGCACCTGGGACGTGCGCAACGAGCAGGGCAAAGTCGAGCGGGTGCGCCCGCAAGACATCCAGGGCATTGGCCTGCTCACAGTGGAAGGCGAGCTGGACGACATCTCCGGCTCCGGCCAGACGGCCGCTGCCCACGAGCTGTGCACCCAGATTCCGGCCACGCACCGCATGCATTACGAGGCCAAGGGCGCGGGCCATTACGGCATCTTCAGCGGCCGGCGCTGGCGTGAGATGGTGTACCCGGTGGTGCAGTCATTCATCCTGGCGCACCAGCACCAGCAACCGCACGCTCAGACGGCGCCCACCAAAGCCGCACCGGCCAAGAAGGCGCCGGCCCGCAAGAGCGCGGCCTGAGCCTGACCACGCCGGTACCATCGGGGGCATGAACGAACTCGCCCGGCGCATTGACGCCGCCCTGCCCCAGACCCAGTGCCAGCGCTGCAGCTACCCCGACTGCGCCGCCTACGCCCAGGCGATTGCCGCGGGCGAGGCCGGCATCAACCAGTGCCCCCCCGGCGGGCAGGAAGGCATTGAGCGGCTGGCGGCCATCACCGGCCAACCCGTGGTGCCGCTGGACACGCACTTCGGCATCGAAGGCCCGGTGACGGTGGCCGTGATCGACGAAGACTGGTGCATCGGCTGCACGCTGTGCATCAAGGCCTGCCCCACCGACGCCATCGTCGGCCTGAACAAGCGCATGCACACCGTGATCGAGCCCTATTGCACTGGCTGCGAGTTGTGCATTCCGGTCTGTCCGGTGGACTGCATTTCGCTGGACATCGTCAGCGGCGAGCGCACCGGCTGGCAGGCCTGGAGCCCGGCGCAGGCCGAGATGGGCCGCTCGCGTTACGAGCAACACAAGGCCCGCGTGGCCCGGGAAAAGACCGAAAACGAAGAGCGCCTGGTGGTCAAAGCCGAGGTCAAGCTGGCCGACCTGGCGGCCCATTCGCAAATCACCGACGGGGCGGTGCTGGACCAGAAACGCGCCGTGATCGAGGCCGCACTGGCCCGTGCCCGGGCCCGCCGCGCCGGCTCGACCTGACGATCAGGCCGTGGCCTGGGCCACGCTCTTGTAAACGCCGCAGCCCAGGTAGAGCGAGTCCACCTTCACCACATAAGACATCTTGGTCTGCACCGCGCCAGTGGCCGGGTTGACGATGTCGTATTCCACCCAGCCCGGCGCCTGCTCGGCCTGGTCAATGATGGCCTGCAGCAAGGCGGCGCCGTCCACGCCGGGGATGTCCTGCACGCGGCTGCCCACCTTCTCGGGCTTGCCACCGAAGGCGCGGTAGACACCCGACGCATCCAGCGCGAACACGTACATGTCGCGGTCATGGAAGCCCTGGCTGGGCGCGCTGAGTTCGCGCACGAAGGCATCGGGCGCGGTGCGGCGGCGGTGCTGCAGGGCACGGTCCACCAGGGCCATGGCCTCGTCGGCCGTGCCCTGCTGCAAGCGGAACATCGACACCGCTCGCGCCAGGTGCGCGGCCCGCTGCTCCAGGCGGTTGGCCTGGTCCACCGCGCGCTCCACCATCTGGGCGTTGTGCTGGGTGATCTGGTCGAGCTGGGCCACGGCGGTGGAGATCTCGGACAAGCCGCCACTCTGCTCGGCGCTGGAAGCCGAGATGAGCGAGATGTTCTCGGCCATGCCGCGCACGCCGTTGACGATCTGGCCCATGCGCTGGCCGGCGCCTCGCATCAGGTGCACGCTCGACTCCACCCGCTCGCGCGAAGCCTCGATGAGCTGGCGAATCTCGCGCGCCGAGGCGGCCGAGCGCTGCGCCAGCGAGCGCACTTCGCTGGCCACCACGGCAAAGCCCCGCCCTTGTTCGCCCGCACGCGCCGCCTCCACGGCGGCGTTGAGCGCCAGGATGTTGGTCTGAAAGGCCAGGCTGTCGATCACACCGATGATTTCGTTCATCTGCTGGGCGCTCTTCTGAATGCCCTCCACCGAGTCCACGGCCTGGGCCATGGCGCCTTGCCCGCCTTCGGCCACGCCGCGCACGCCCACTGCCTGGCGGTCGGATTCGCTGGCGGTCTGGGCGTTCTGGGCCACCGCGCTGGTGATTTGCTGCACGCTGGCGGCGGTTTGCTGCAGGTTGGCGGCTTGCTGCTCGGTGCGGTCGGCCAGCTCGCGGTTGCCACGGGCCAGGCTCTGGCCCGCGTGGGCCACCAGCGCGGAGTTGCTGCGCACCTCGGCCACCATGGCCGAGACGCTGGCCACGGTGCGATCCAGCAAGCCGGCGAGCGCGGCCATTTCGTCCTGGCCCACCACCTTCACCCGCACCTGCAGGTCACCGCTGGCGGTGGCCTCCATGGCCTGCATCACGCGGCGCATGTCGGCCCGAAAACTCAGGTCAATGCAGGCCAGCCCGTACAGCAGCAGGGCCGCCCCGGCGCCGGCCAGCCAACCGGCTGCCGGCAGACCAGCGGCAATGGGCAGCAGGGCCAAAACGCCCGCCAGCGCCACCACGGCCAGCTTGCCGCGCAGCGGCAGGCGACGCATCAGCGTGACACCAGGCCAGAAAAAGGTTTTCAACATCGCGGCTTCCTTAGGCCAAATGAAAGCAAGGCCTGCTGGCCGGCGGGTGGCGACCGCTACGATTCGCCCTGCAGCGGCACCCGTGGCATGGACCTCGGATGCCGCTTTATCGGTACCGTACCCCCTAGGGTTTAGTAAGGCCTTTCCCCATGTCGAACACCAGCCAACGCCTCATTCACCTCAGTGCCCAGCCAGAGCGCAGCCCCACGATTGACCACCCGCGTCCGGAACGCCTGGTGCAAGGCAACCCCATGCGCGAAACCTGGAACCGGGTGGACGATGCCCTGCCGGGCGGACGGGTGTATTGCGGGGTGTGGCGCTGCGAGCCAGGGCGCTGGCGCATTGCCATGGGCGAGACCGAGCGTGAGCTGTTCACCGTGCTGACGGGACGGTGCCGGGTGCACGACGCCCAGGGCGGCTTCGCGGAAGCCGGCCCTGGGGAAGGCATTTACATCCCGCCGGGCTTTGCCGGCGAGTTCGAGGTGCTGGAGCACCTCACCAAGACCTACATGATTTCGGAGTAAGCCGCGCAGCGGCGGCTCACCGGGGGCCGCCCCCGCTCAGGCGGGCTGGGCCTGCAAGGCCGCGAAGGCCTTGATCACCTCGGGCGGTGCCTGCACCAGTTCGATCAGCACGCCCTCGCCGGCAATGGGAAATTCCTCATTGGCCTTGGGGTGCAGAAAGGTGATGTCAAAGCCCGCCGCGCCGCGGCGGATGCCACCCGGGGCGAAGCGCACGCCCTGGGCGGTGAGCCATTGCACGGCGGTGGGCAGGTCGTCGATCCACAGGCCGATGTGGTTCAGCGGTGTGGTGTGCACCGCCGGCTTCTTCTCGGGGTCCAGCGGCTGCATCAGATCGACCTCGACCTTGAACGGCCCGCTGCCGATGGCGCAGATGTCTTCGTCCACGTTCTCGCGCTCGCTCTTGAAGGTGCCGGTCACCTCAAGCCCGAGCATGTCCACCCAGAGCTTCTGCAGGCGCAGCTTGTCGGGGCCGCCAATGGCGATCTGCTGGACGCCCAGCACCTTGAAAGGACGCTGAACGGCGCTCATTGCTCAAACTCCACGATGGGTTGATCGACCACCAGCGACTCGCCTTGCGAGGCCAGCACCTTGGCCACCACGCCATCGGCCGCGGCGAACAGCACGTTCTCCATCTTCATGGCCTCGATCACGGCCACGCGCTCACCGGCCTGCACCTTCTGGCCCACCTGCACCGCCACCTGCACCAGCAGGCCGGGCATGGGCGAGAGCACGTATTTGCTCATGTCGGCCGGGGCCTTGAAGGGCATGAGCTGGTGCAGCTGGGCCATGCGCGGCGACACCACCATGGTTTCGATGCGCGTGCCGTTGTGCTGCACCACCAGGGCCAGCGGGTTGCGGGCCGTGCCGCGCTCGATCTGGGCGGTGAAAGGCTGGTCGTTGCAGGTGCCGGTGATGCACACGTCGTTCAGGCGCGAGGGGCTCTGGATGGCGTAGCGCTTGTCGCCCACGGTGACCACGGCCGCGCCGATCTGGCCGGTGACCTCGTCCACGTGCACCGCAGAGTAGCGGTGCTGCCCCTGCTGCCCGTCCAGCGTGATGACGGTGTAGTCGTGGCCCACCTTCACGCCGTAACCGGGCAACTGGCCGCTCAGGCCAGCGGCGCGCTCGCGGCTCTTGCGGCGCACGAAGGCGGCCAGCGCCACCAGGAAATCGGCGTCGTCGTGCGGCACGTCTTCGGCGCGGAAGCCCTGGCCGTAGTGCTCGGCGATGAAGCCGGTGTTGAATTCACCGGAGACGAACTTGGGGTGGGCCAGCAGCGCCGCCTGGAAGGGGATGTTGCTCTGCACGCCGCGAATCACGAAGCCGTTGAGGGCTTCGCGCATCTTGGCGATGGCGTCCGCGCGGTCTTTGCCGTGCACGATGAGCTTGGCGATCATCGAGTCGTAGAACATCGGGATCTCGCCACCGTCCTGCACGCCGGTGTCCACGCGCACGCCGAAGCGGTCTTGCGTGTTGGCTTGCCACATGCTCTGCGCGGGCGGCGTGAAGCGCACCAGGCGGCCGGTGGAGGGCAGGAAGTTGCGGAAGGGGTCTTCCGCGTTGATGCGGCACTCGATGGCCCAGCCTTCTTTCTTCACGTCGGCCTGGGTCAACGGCAGCTTCTCGCCGGCGGCCACGCGAATCATCAGCTCCACCAAGTCCAGGCCGGTGATGCACTCGGTCACCGGGTGCTCCACCTGCAGGCGGGTGTTCATTTCCAGGAAGTAGAAGTCCTGGTCTTTGCCCACCACGAATTCCACCGTGCCGGCGCTCTGGTACTTCACGGCCTTGGCCAGGGCCACGGCCTGCTCGCCCATGGCCTTGCGGGTGGCGTCAGAAATGAAGGGCGACGGTGCCTCTTCAATCACCTTCTGGTGGCGGCGCTGGATGGAGCACTCGCGCTCGTTCAGGTAGATCACGTTGCCGTGGCTGTCGCCCAGCACCTGGATCTCGATGTGGCGCGGCTCCTGGACAAACTTCTCCATGAACACGCGGTCATCGCCAAAGCTGTTGCGCGCCTCGTTGCGGCAGCTGCTGAAGCCCTCGAAGCATTCCTTGTCGTTGAAGGCCACGCGCAGGCCCTTGCCACCGCCGCCGGCGCTGGCCTTGATCATCACCGGGTAGCCGATCTTCTTGGCGATCTCCACCGCCTCTTCGGGCGACTGGATTGGCTCGTTGTGGCCGGGAATGGTGCTGACCTTGGCCTCGTTCGCGAGCTTCTTGGACGCAATCTTGTCGCCCATGGCCGCAATCGAATAGTGCTTGGGGCCGATGAAGGTCAGGCCCTCTTCTTCCACGCGGCGGGCGAAGTCTTCGTTTTCCGACAGGAAGCCGTAGCCGGGGTGAATGGCCTCGGCGCCAGTCTGCTTGGCCGCCGCGATGATCTTGTCGGCCACCAGGTAGCTCTCGCGCGAGGGCGCCGGGCCCAGCAGCACGGCCTCGTCGGCCAGCTGCACGTGGCGGGCTTCTTTGTCGGCCTCGGAGTACACGGCCACGGTGGCAATGCCCATCTTCTTGGCGGTGGCGATCACGCGGCAGGCAATCTCGCCCCGGTTCGCAATGAGGATTTTCTTGAACATGGTGAAGTCCTACTTCTCAAATTTGGGAGTGCCGAAGCCGCCATCCAGCAGACACCGCAGAACCGGCTTTGCCGGGCTGCTGGTGTCGCCCCCTTGAGGGGGTGACGCGAAACGGCGCGGGGGTGTTCCAGTTCACAGCGGGATGTTGCCGTGCTTGCGCCACGGGTTCTCGAGCTTCTTGTCCTTGAGCATGACCAGCGAGCGGCAGATGCGCTTGCGCGTCTCGTGCGGCAGGATCACGTCGTCAATGAAGCCGCGCGCGCCGGCCACGAAGGGGTTGGCGAAACGGGCCTTGTACTCGGCCTCGCGCTGGGCCAGCTTGGCCGGGTCTTTCTTTTCTTCGCGGAAGATGATCTCCACCGCGCCCTTGGCGCCCATCACCGCGATCTCGGCGTTGGGCCAGGCGAAGTTCACGTCACCGCGCAGGTGCTTGGAGGCCATCACGTCGTAAGCGCCGCCATAGGCCTTGCGGGTGATGACCGTGATCTTGGGCACCGTGCACTCGGCGTAGGCGTAGAGCAGCTTGGCGCCGTGCTTGATGATGCCGCCGTACTCTTGCGACGTGCCGGGCATGAAGCCGGGCACGTCCACGAAGGTGACCACGGGAATGTTGAAGGCGTCGCAGAAGCGCACGAAGCGCGCGGCCTTGATGGAGCTCTTGATGTCCAGGCAGCCGGCCAGCACCAGCGGCTGGTTGGGCA
>Ga0255140_1000321_pt1 | contig 19528 bp, 13 predicted proteins | sample Law_Colum_RepC_8_FD_188547 | JGI IMG/M metagenome (GOLD analysis project Ga0255140, IMG submission 188547) | Freshwater microbial communities from St. Lawrence River, New York, United States - Law_Colum_RepC_8d | ecosystem: Environmental > Aquatic > Freshwater > River | place: USA: New York...
GCCCCCTTGATGCCGCCGAACCGCTTCGCTTGTCCAAGCGCCTGGCCGCGCAGTTGCCCTGCTCACGTCAGGAGGCCGAGCTGTACATCCTGGGCGGCTGGGTGAGCGTGGACGGCGTGGTGCAAGAGCAGCCCCAGGCCCGCGTGCGGCCCGAGCAGGTGGTGGCCCTGGCCTCAGGCGCCCGGGCCGAGCCCATCGCACCGGTCACCTTGCTGTGGCACAAACCAGCCGGGCAGGCGGTGGGCGCCTGGGCGCCCGAGGCCAGCCAGCGCTGGGCGGGTGACCGCTCGGGCCAGCGCCTGCTGCAGGTGCACACGCGCCAACTGGTGGCGGTGCTGGCGCCCGCGGTGCAGGCCAGCGGCCTGGTGGTGTTCACCCAGAGCCCGGGGGTGGCCCGCAAGCTCAATGACCGCCAGCACCCGCTGGAGCAGGAGTGGCTGCTGGACGTGCGCGAGACGCCGGCCGACCGCGATGCCCTGTTGCGCGAACTGACCCGCCCACCGGCCGACCGGGCCATGCCCTGGCCGACCTTTCGCGCCAGTTGGCAGAGCGACCGGCGCCTGCGCGTGGTGGTCAAAGGCGAAGCCTCGGGGCTGATGGACGAGCTGTGCCGGCGCCTGGGGGCTGCGTTCAGCGGCCTGCGCCGCCAGCGCCTGGGCCGCGTCGGGCTGGATGGCTTGCCCGAAGGGCAGTGGCGTTACGCCGGCATGGGCGAGCGCTTCTGAACCAGCGCCGCCCACAGGCTCAGGCCGAGCGAGCCCAGCATCAGCACCAGGCTCACCTGGTAGAGCTTGAGCAGGTGGCCTTGTGCGATGAGCACACCGCCCAGCGCCGCGCCCAGGGCTTGGCCCCCGTAGATGGCCGAGGTGTTCAGCGCCACCGAGGCCGGCGCCAGTGCCGGCGCCATGTGCACCAGGCGGGCTTGCTGGGCCGAGTTGCACGAGAAGCCGCCCAGCGCCCAGGGCACCAGCACCAGCGTCTGCATCCACACGTTTTGCATGCCCAGCGGCCACAAGGCCAGGCTGAGCACCATGCCACTGAGGGCGATGGCCGCGGCGCGGTCCGGGCCCAGGCGATCGATGTGGCGCGTCATGACCACATTGCCCAGCAGACCGAAGGCGCCGAACCACAGGAACATCAGCGACAGCGCCTCGTTTGACAGGCCCAGCACGCGCACGAAGTAGGGCGCGAAGTAGGCGAACAGCGTGAACTGCCCAAACGACATGAGCAGGGTCACGCCCACCACCATCATCAGCGGTGGCGAGCCCAGGGCACGCCGCCAGTCATGGCCCGACAGCGAGGCCGGCCGCACGCCATTCGGCATGGCGCGCCAGATCCAGGCGCTGACCCCAATGCCCACCACCCCCACCAGGGCCAGCACCGTGCGCCAGCCGAACAGACCGCCCAGCCACGCCGACAGCGGCATGCCCATCACCGAGGCCACCGACCAGCCCAGGAACACGAAGGTGATGGCCCGCCCGCGCTGGTCGGGCTTCACCAGCAGGCCCACGCAGGCGGCGGCCTGGGGCGTGAAGATGGCCGGCGAAATCATGGTGATCACGCGCAGGGGCAGCAGGCTGGGGTAGTTGGGGGCCAGGGCGCACACGATGTGCATCACCCCGTACCACAGCAGCGAAATCGCCAGCAGGCGCCGCCGGTCCCAGCCGGCCACCACGCCCGCCAGCAGCGGCGCGCCCAGGCCCATGAGCACCGCGCCGGCCGTGAGCAACTGGCCGGCCTGCGGAATGCTGACGTTGAGCGAGGCGCTGATGTCATTGAGCGTGCCGGCCACGGCCATCACGCCGGTGCCGATCACGAAGTTGCCCACCATCAGCGCCCAGAGGGCGGGCGGCAGGCGGGCGCTGGAGGGGGAAGTCATGCGGGCAAGTGTCCGGGAAACGCCCACAAAAGACCTGCTGTCATGGTGACATAGCGCGCGAACTTGCCAATGGCCATGTAGGCCACGCAAGGCCAGAAGGGGAACTTGAGCCAGCCCGCCACGGCGCACAGCGGGTCGCCCACGCCGGGCAGCCAGCTCAGCAGGCAGGCCTTGGGGCCGAAGCGCTCCAGCCAGCGCAGGGCGCGCAGTTCGGTGGCGTTGCCGCGCGCGCGGTCGATTGCCTTGTGCGCGCCCAGGCCCATGAGCCAGCTCACCGCCCCGCCCAGGGTGTTGCCCGCCGTGGCCACCAGAATGGCCGGCCAGAACAGCTCGGGGTTGAGCTTGATGAGCGCGAACACGGCCGGCTCAGACCCCATGGGCAGCAGCGTGGCCGACACAAAGGCCACCACGAACACCGTGCTCAGGCCGACCTCGGGCAAGGCCAGCCAATGTGTCAGGGTGAGGAACCAGTCGGGCATGGGGTGGGGCAAGAGAGGGGGCGTCCGGCGTCGGATCGTCGGCATCCCGCCTGCTGAAAAAACAGGCAGATACAATGCGCAACCTTCGCGCCGGGCATCCACTGCCCAGCCGGCGCCAACCCACCCAGCCGAATTCTCCCACCGCCATGCAGCTCGGGGCCTTTACCCTGCCCAATGCCCTTTTCGTCGCGCCCATGGCTGGCGTGACGGACCGGCCATTCCGCAAGCTCTGCAAGCGCCTGGGCGCGGGCTACGCGGTGAGCGAGATGGTGACCAGCCGGCCCGATCTGCAAGACAGCCTGAAAACCTCGCGCCGCGCCAACCACGAGGGCGAGGCCGCCCCGATCTCGGTGCAGATCGCCGGCACCGACGCCGAGATGATGGCCGACGCCGCGCGCTACAACATCGACCGCGGCGCGCAGATCATCGACATCAACATGGGCTGCCCGGCCAAGAAGGTCTGCAACAAGTGGGCCGGCTCGGCCCTCATGCAAGACGAGGCGCTGGCCATCGGCATCGTCGAGGCGGTGGTGGCGGCCTGTGCCCCACACGGCGTGCCGGTGACGCTGAAGATGCGCACGGGCTGGTGCCAGTCGGTGCGCAACGCGCCCACGCTGGCCCTGGCGGCCGAATCGGCTGGCGTGCAGATGCTCACCGTGCACGGCCGCACCCGCGAGCAAGGCTACAAAGGCCAGGCCGAGCACGACACCGTGGCCCACATCAAGAGCCGCCTGCGCATTCCGGTGGTGGCCAATGGCGACATCGACAGCCCCGAGCGCGCCGCCGAGGTGCTGCGCCACACCGGGGCCGACGCCATCATGATCGGCCGCGCCGCCCAGGGCCGGCCCTGGATCTTCCGCGAGATCGCCCACTACCTCGCCACCGGCGAGCACCTGCCCCCGCCCGACCTGGCCGAGGTGAAGGTGTGGCTGCTCGACCACCTGCACGACCACTACGACCTGTACGGCGAGTACACCGGCGTGCGCAGCGCCCGCAAGCACCTGGGCTGGTACGCCCGCTCGCTGCCGGTGAACCCCACCGATGCCGCTGCCTTCCGTGAGCGCATCAACGCCACCACCACCATCGACGAACAACTGCGCGTGGTGTCCGACAGCCTGGACGCCTGGCGCGACTGCCCCGCCCCCCATCCCTGGAAATTGGCCGCATGAACCAGAACAACCTGCACGACTGTGTCCGCGCCAGCATGGAGAGTTTCTTCCGCGACCTCGACGGCACCGAACCCGCCAACCTGCACGACATGCTGGTGAAGGCGGTGGAGCGGCCCTTGCTGGAAGTGGTGATGGAGCAGGCCCAGCACAACCAGTCGCGCGCCGCGATCTGGCTGGGCCTGAACCGCAACACCCTGCGCAAGAAATTGCTCGAGCACAAGCTCATCGACTGATTCTTCAACCTCACCTCACCGCCCCTATGCGAGCACTCATCTCCGTCTCCGACAAGACCGGCATCGTCGAATTCGCCCAGGCCCTGCACGGCCTTGGCGTCAAGCTCATCTCCACGGGCGGTACCGCCAAGCTGCTGGCCGACCAGGGCCTGCCGGTCACCGAGGTGGCCGAGGTCACTGGCTTCCCCGAAATGCTCGACGGCCGCGTCAAGACCCTGCACCCCAAGGTGCACGGCGGCCTGCTGGCCCGCCGCGACCTGCCCGAGCACATGGCCGCGCTGAACGAGCACGGCATCGACACCATTGACCTGCTCATCGTCAACCTCTACCCCTTCGAGGCCACCGTGGCCAAGCCCGGCTGCACGCTGGCCGACGCCATCGAGAACATCGACATCGGTGGCCCGGCCATGGTGCGCAGCGCCGCCAAGAACTGGAAGGACGTGGGCGTCATCACCTCGGCCGACCAGTACGCCGCCGTGCTGGCCGAACTGAAGGCCAATGGCAAGCTGTCCGACAAGCTGCGTTTTGCCCTGTCGGTGGCCGCGTTCAACCGCATCAGCCAGTACGACGGCGCCATCAGCAACTACCTTTCCAGCGTGAGCTTCGAGGCCGAGAAGCTGAGCGAGGCCTACGTGCCCGAGCGCGCCCAGTTCCCCGGCCAGTTCAACGAGCAGTACGTGAAGGTGCAAGACCTGCGCTACGGCGAGAACAGCCACCAGCAGGCCGCCTGGTACCGTGACCTGCAGCCCGCCGAGGGTTCGCTGGCCACCGGCGTGCAGTTGCAGGGCAAGGAACTGAGCTACAACAACATCGCCGACGCCGACGCCGCCTGGGAATGCGTCAAGAGCTTCGAGGCCCCGGCCTGCGTGATCGTCAAGCACGCCAACCCCTGCGGCGTGGCCGTGGGCGCCAACCCCTTCGAGGCCTACAGCAAGGCCTTCCAGACCGACCCCACCAGCGCCTTCGGCGGCATCATCGCCTTCAACCGCCCGGTGGACAAAGCCGCCGCCGAGGCCGTGAGCAAGCAGTTCGTCGAGGTGCTGATGGCCCCTGACTTCAGCGCCGAGGCGCTGGAGGTGTTCAAGGCCAAGGTGAACGTGCGCCTGATGAAGATCGCCCTGCCGGCCAATTACGGCAGCGTGCGCAACGCCCTGGAAACCAAGCGCGTGGGCTCGGGCCTGCTGCTGCAAAGCGCCGACAACCACGAGCTGCAACTGGCCGAGCTGAAGGTGGTCACGGTGAAGCAGCCCACCCCCGAAGAGCTGAACGACCTGCTGTTCGCCTGGAAGGTGGCCAAGTTCGTCAAGAGCAACGCCATCGTCTTCTGCAAGAACGGCATGACCATGGGCGTGGGCGCTGGCCAGATGAGCCGCCTCGACTCGGCCCGCATCGCCAGCATCAAGGCCGAGGCCGCCAAGCTGAGCCTGCAGAACACCGTGGTGGCCAGCGACGCCTTCTTCCCCTTCCGCGACGGTCTGGACGTGGTGGTGGACGCGGGTGCCACCTGCGTGGCCCAGCCCGGCGGCTCGATGCGCGACCAGGAAGTGATCGACGCTGCCAACGAGCGCGGCGTGGCGATGGTGTTCACCGGCGTGCGCCACTTCCGCCATTGATTGGTCCATCCCCGCGCCGCACCTGCGGTGCGTCACCCCCTCAAGGGGGCGTCACCTGCGGCCCGGCAAAGCCGGTTCCGCGGTGACACTGGGTGCAGGCAGCTCGCGCCACCGCATCGCCCACCTTGTGCGATGTCCGTGAGCGAAACCCCAGGCACCAAATAGAAACGGCCGGAGAGAACCCCGGCCGTTCGAACCCAGCGAGAGGCCGATCAGGCCAGTTGCTTGAACACCTCGCGCGCCGCCGCCACGGTGGTGGCGATGTCCTCATCGGTGTGAGCCGCGCTCACGAAGCCGGCCTCGTACAGCGCGGGCGCGATGTAGATGCCCCGGTCCAGCAGGCCGTGGAACAGGGTGTTGAACTTCGAGCCGTCGGTCTTCATCACGGTGGCGTAGTTCTGCGGCAATTCCGGCATCAGGAAGAAGCCGAACATGCCGCCTTCGCTGTCGGTGCTGAAGGGCACGCCTTCGGCCGTGGCGGCGGCTTTCAGGCCATCCACCAGTGAGCGGGTCTTGGCCGACAAGGCCTCGAAGAAGCCGGGCTTCTGAATTTCTTTCAGCGTGGCCAGGCCGCAGGCCGTGGCCACCGGGTTGCCGCTGAGCGTGCCGGCCTGGTACACCGGGCCCAGGGGCGCGAGCTGCTCCATCACCGCGCGCTTGCCACCAAAGGCCGCCAGCGGCATGCCGCCGCCGATCACCTTGCCCATCACCGTCATGTCGGGCTCGAAGCCCGGGATCAGCCGGGCGTACACGCCCTGCGCGCTGCCCAGCCCCACGCGGAAGCCGGTCATCACCTCGTCGAACACGAACAGCGCGCCGTGCTGCGTGCACAGCTCGCGAATGCGCTTCACGAAGGGCACGCTGGCGCGCACGAAGTTCATGTTGCCGGCGATGGGTTCGATCATCACGCAGGCAATGTCAGCGCCGTGCTCGGCAAAAGCGGCCTCGATTTGCTCGACGTTGTTGTACTCAAGCACCAGGGTGTGCTGCACCACTTCGGGCGGCACGCCCGCGCTGGTGGGGTTGCCAAAGGTGGCCAGCCCAGAGCCGGCCTTCACCAGCAGCGAATCGGCGTGGCCGTGGTAGCAGCCCTCGAACTTGATGATGGTCTTGCGGCCGGTGGCGCCGCGCGCCAGCCGGATGGCGCTCATGCCCGCCTCGGTGCCCGAGCTCACCAGGCGCACCATCTCCAGGCTGGGCACCAGGTCGATGATGGCCTGAGCCAGCTCCACCTCGCGCTCGGTGGGGGCACCGAACGAGAAGCCATCCAGCAGTGCCTTTTGCACCGCCTCGACCACGGCGGGGTGGCCGTGGCCCAGGATCATGGGGCCCCAGGAGCCGATGTAGTCGATGTAGCGCTGGCCGTTGGCGTCCCAGAAATAGGCGCCCTGGGCACGCTGCACGAAGCGAGGGGTGCCGCCCACCGCGCGGAACGCGCGCACGGGCGAGTTCACGCCGCCGGGAATCACGGTCTTGGCGCGGTCGAACAGAAGCTGGTTGCGGTCGGTCATGGGAAATGGGAAAGAAATCAATGCCGGGTGGTGTCCAGCGGGAAATGGTCGGAATCGAGCGTGCTGTCGGGGCTGTCGCCCGCGTCTTCAGCGGCCGCGTCGTCGGCTTCGTCGTGGGCCCAGAACAGGCGGTCGGGCACGGCGTGGCCCATGCCGGGCTGAAAGCCCGCGTCCAGGCACTGGTCCAGGTAGGTGAGCGCCTCGGCGCAAGCACCCTGCAGATCAATGCCCGAGGCCAGCAGGGCGCACAGCGCCGCCGAGAGCGTGTCGCCCGCGCCACTGAAGGTGGCCTCGAAGCGCTCATAGCGGGCGGTGGCCAGCACCGTCTCAGGCGATGCCAGGTGGCTTTCGATGAACTGGTCGGCCGCGTTGAAGCCGGTGACCAGGGTGTAGGGCACGCCGTGTTGAGCCGCGGCTTGGGCCACCTCGCGCGCCAGCGGCGGGCGGTCTGCCTCCCAGTCGGGCAGCAACCAGCGGCACAGGGTGCTGTGGTTGCCCACCAGCACCGTGGTCTGGGGCAGCACCAGGTCGGCAAAGGCGTCGAGGTAGGTCTCGATGTCCACCTCGTTCCACCACGACAGGTCGGGCATGTAGGCGATGACCGGCACCTCGGCGTAATCGGAGGTGATCTCGGCGATGGCGCTCAGGGTCTCGGGGCTGCCCGCGAAGCCCACCTTGATGGCGTGCACCGGAATGTCTTCCAGGGCGCAACGCGCCTGTTCGGCCACGGCGTCTTCGTCGAAGGCGAAGAAGTCGCGCACTTCCGAGGTGTCACGAACGTAGGTGCCCGTCACCACCGACAGCACATGGGCCGATGCACTGGACATGGCGGTGAGGTCTGCCGACAGGCCGCCCGCCCCGCTGGGGTCGTTGGCATTGAAGGTCATCACGCAGGGCAGGGAGGCTGGTGACGATGGCGGGGAATTCAGGTCAATCGGGTCGGACATGGGGGCTTACCAGGGCGGGGCGTTGTGATCGCGTCACCCGGGTCGTCCGTACACCCGGAAAAGACGGCCGTGCATCGGGGAATCCGGGCCGGAGAGCGTCTGAGGGGGCTCGATACAATGATTGGATTCTACGATAAGGACCTGTTGACATGAGTGAAAGCAAGACTTGGATGTGCCTGATCTGCGGCTGGATCTACGACGAAGCCGCCGGCGCCCCCGATCACGGAATTGCACCGGGAACCAAGTGGGAAGATGTGCCGATGAACTGGACCTGCCCGGAGTGCGGGGCTCGAAAAGAAGACTTCGAGATGGTCCAGATCTGATCTGGTGGGGGCGCTTGGCCCCCCAGGCGGCGCAGGCGCCCCGCCTTGGCTCATGTCCGTGTTCCATTCCCCGAAGCGAGGAGCCCGAGAATCGTGAGCAATGCAACCGGATTGAAAGTTCTGGTCGTTGACGACAGCAACACCATCCGGCGTAGTGCGGAGATCTTCCTCAAGCAGGGGGGGCACGAGGTGCTGCTGGCCGAGGATGGGTTTGAAGCCCTGGCCAAGATCAACGACACACCGCCTGACCTGATCTTCTGCGACATCCTGATGCCGCGGCTGGATGGCTACCAGACCTGCGCCATCATCAAGCGCAACCCTCGCTTCGCCCCCATTCCCGTGGTGATGTTGTCCTCCAAAGACGGCGTGTTCGACAAGGCACGCGGCCGCATGGTGGGCTCCCAGGACTACCTCACCAAACCCTTCACCAAAGACCAACTGCTCACGGCCGTGCAGCAGATCGCCAGCAACCTCTCCGGAGCCCTGTCATGACCACCCTGGCCAAGACCATCAAGAAGGTTCTTGTCGTCGACGATTCCGAAACCGAGCGCGAAAGCCTGCGCGGCATGCTCAGCAGCCGAGGCTATGAAGTGGTCACCGCCAAGGACGCGCAAGACGCTTTTGCCCAGATGGAGCGCGCGCGTCCCGACCTCGTGCTGATGGACGTGGTCATGCCTGGCCAGAACGGCTTTCAGGCCACCCGCGCCATCGCCCGCAGCGAGCAGTACAGCGACATCCCGGTGATCATGTGCACCAGCAAAAGCCAGGAGACCGACCGGGTCTGGGGCATGCGCCAGGGCGCACGCGACTACGTGACCAAGCCCGTGAACGCTGACGAGCTGATCTCCAAGATTCAGGCCATCGCCGCGGGCGACGTGGCCAAGCCCTGAGCGGCCGGTTCGGTTCAGCGAACCCATGGCCAAACGTCAGTCGCTCAAGGAACTGCAGGAACGCCTGGCGCAACGCCTCACCGCCGCGCGCAGCGAAGGGGTGACGGCCAGCTGGCTGGCGGTGGAGGTGGGCGGCCAGCGTTGCCTGCTTCCCCTGGTGCAGTCCGGCGAGATCTTTCCCTGGACACCTGTCCAACCCGTGCCCTACACCCGTCCGTGGTATGTGGGCGTGGCCAACCTGCGCGGCGGCCTGTTTGGCGTGATTGATCTGGCCGCATTGCTGAACGCCAGCGCCGGCCCAGCCACTTCTGTGGCCGATCGCGTCACGTCCGAATCCCGCCTGGTGAGCTTGCACACAGCGCTCGGCGTCAACGCCGTGCTATGGGTGGACCGGCTGCTGGGCCTTCGCAGTGGCGCCGCCTTCGCGCGCGTGGACGACGCGCCAGCCCAGGCACCCCGGTGGGTCACCCGTGTGCTGGTCGATGCACAGGGCGATGCCTGGCAAGAGTTGGATTTGCAGGCGCTCGTGAACGATCCCGCTTTTCTCGCCATCGCCGCCTGACCGGGCGGGCGAAGGTGTTGTTTCGATTTTGTTTTCCGTTGGAAGGTTGCCCACATGGCCATGCTTGATCGATTCCAAGGGCTGTTCAAAAAGAAGACCGCTGACGACGCTGACCTGCCGTCGGTGTTCGACCAGGAGGTCGCTGCCTTGGCTGCTGAGCGGCTGGCGCCCCTGCCGGGCGAATTGGCAGACAACCCAGTCGTGGGAGAGGACGGCGAGCCTTTGGGCCAAGACGCCCAGATCACCATTCCGCTGCTGGGTCGGCGCCCGGCCGAACAGCACCAGCGCACGCTGGCCGTTTTGCTGGCCTTTGGCCTGGTGGTGCTGGGTGCGGTCACCTTCTTCATGCTGAGCCAGACCGAGAAGATCGGCCAGCAAGTGGCCACCACAGGCCAGGCCCTGATGCAGTCGCAGCGCTTGGCCAAGAGCGTGTCGCAGGCCCTGGTGGGCAATGCGTCGGCCTTCCCCGAGGTGCGCGACAGCGCCGATGTGCTGGCGCGCAGCGTGCGCGCGCTCAAGCGTGGCGATGCCGACCTGTCGGTGGCTGCCTTGGGCCCGGAATACGGGGCCGACCTCGACACCCTGCTGCCCAAGATCGATGCCGCCGAGGCCGCCGCGGGCGTGGTGATGTCGCAGCAGGCCATCCTGACCCAGGTGGGGCAGGCCCTGCGCACGATCAACCGGCAATCGTCCGACCTGCTGGAAATCGCCGAGACCGTGTCTTCGCTCAAGCTGCAGCAAAACGCCTCGCCCACCGAAATTTCCGCGGCCGGTCAACTGGTGATGCTGACGCAGCGCATCGGCAAGTCGGCCAACGAGTTCCTCACGCTCGAAGGCGTGAGCCCCGAGGCGGTGTTCCTGCTGGGCAAAGACCTGAACACCTTCAAGGAAATCGCCGAGGGCCTGCTGAAGGGCAACCCTGAGTTGCGCCTGTTGCCCGCCAGCGACGCGCAAACCCGCGAGCGCCTGGACGCGCTGCTCAAACTCTACGAAGAAACCCGCACCGAAGCCGGTGCCATCCTGGGCAACCTGCAGGGCCTGGTGTCCGCTCGCGAGGCACAAGCTGGCATCGTGAACGACAGTGAGCCGGTGCGCCTGGCCCTGCAGAAGGTGCAGCAAGACCTGTCGGCCCGCTCGGGACTGGGTGGTGGCGAGTTTGCCGCGCTGGCCCTGGCGGCGCTGTTTGCGCTGGTCTGTGCGGGTGGCCTGGCCTATGTGCAGCTGCAAGACAGCCGCCAGCGCCAACTGATCGCCGAATCGCAGCGCCTGGCCGCCGAGGCACAAGAACAAGACGCCAAGCGCATCAACGACGCCAACCAGGCCGCCATTCTTCGCCTGATGAACGAATTGCAGACGGTGGCCGAGGGCGACCTCACGCAGGAAGCCACCGTGACCGAAGACATCACTGGCGCCATCGCCGACTCGGTGAACTACACCGTGGAGGAATTGCGCTCGCTGGTGGGCAACGTGCAGGCCACGGCGACCCGGGTGGCGCAAACCACCTCGGCGGTGGAGAGCACCTCCACCGAGCTGCTGGCCGCCTCCACCGAGCAGCTCCGCGAGATTCGCGAAACCGGCCAGTCGGTGCTGGACATGGCGCAGCGCATCAACCAGGTGTCTGGTCAGGCGCAAGAGTCTGCCCTGGTGGCCCGCGCCTCGCTGCAAGCCGCCGAGTCGGGCCTGCAGGCCGTGCAAGACGCCATCGGTGGCATGAACGCCATTCGCGACCAGATTCAGGAAACCTCCAAGCGCATCAAGCGCCTGGGTGAGTCGTCGCAAGAGATTGGCGAAATCACCGAGCTGATTTCCGACATTACCGAACAGACCAACGTGCTGGCCCTGAACGCCGCCATCCAGGCCGCCTCTGCCGGTGAAGCCGGCCGAGGGTTCTCGGTGGTGGCCGAAGAAGTGCAGCGGCTGGCCGAACGCTCGGCCGATGCCACGCGCCAGATCGCGGCGCTGGTGAAGGCCATTCAGACCGACACGCAAGACGCCGTGGCCGCCATGGAGCGCTCCACCCAGGGTGTGGTCGAGGGGGCCAAGCTGTCGGACAACGCTGGCGCGGCCCTCACCGAGATCGACCGCGTGTCGCGCCGCCTGGCCGACCTGATTGAGCAGATCTCGGCGTCTGCCTCGCGAGAGGCCGATTCGGCCAACGAGGTGGCCGGCAACATCCAGCACATCTTCGCCGTGACCGAACAGACCGGTGAGGGCACGCGCTCCACCGCCCAGCAGGTGCGAGAGCTGTCGGCCATGGCCGAGGAGCTTCGCCAGTCGGTGGCCCGATTCAAGATTGCCTGACCCGCTCGCGCCGCCTGAGAGCCCAACCGCCGGATCAACATGCTCGACCACGTGAACGACTCCCACCCGCAGGACAAGCCCGTTGCCGACATCGGGCCGCTGGCCTGGGTGTTCGACGAGCTGCGCAAGTCGCTCGATTCGGCCAACAAGGCCATCCGGCGGTTTCTCCGCGAGACCGAACAGTCGCGCGACCACGACCTGGAGGCAGTAGACCCCAACGCCCTGCGCCTGGCGCGCCAGCAGCTCCACCAGGCGGTGGGCGCCCTGGAAATGGTGGGCCTGGTGGCCCCTGCCCAGGTGCTGAGGGCCATGGAAGCGGCGGTGCAGCGTTTCGTGCAACGCCCTGCCACCTGCACCGACGACGCCGCCTCGCGGGTTGAGCGCGCCAGCTTTGCGCTCATTGATTACCTGGAGGCTGTGCTCAACCACAAGCCGGTGCACCCGGTGGCGCTGTTCGCGCAGTACCGCGATGTGCAGGAGGTGGCCGCAGCCGAACGCATTCACCCCGCCGACCTCTGGCACTTTGACGATCGCGGGCGCGACCTGCCCCCACCGGCCGGCGCCAACGCCCTGGCCCCCAGCGGCAACCTGCGGGCCATGTTCGACAAGCTGGTGCTGTTGCTGGTCAAGACCGACAGCCAGGCCGCCGCCCAGCAGCTTGTGCGGCTGAGCGCCGGCGTGGCCGCGGGAGAACTGCCCCCGCGCGCCGTCACCTTCTGGTGCGTGGCCTCGGCCTTCTTCGAGGCCCTGGCCACCCGCCGCCTGGTGGCGGACGTGTACACCAAACGAGCGGTGTCGCGGGTGCTGCTGCAATACAACGCCCTGTCGCAGCCCCAGCAGCAGGTGTCTGAGGCGCTGCTGCACGACCTGCTGTTCTTCTGTGCCCAGGCCGTGGCCAAGGGTGCGGCGGCCGCTCCCCAGCTGGATGCGGTGCGCGCGGCCTTCGGCCTTGAAGGACAGGCGTCGGTCGATTACCACCAGGCCACCCTGGGCCGCTTTGACCCGGCCCTGCTGGTGCAGGCCCGCAAGCGCATCGGCGCGGCCAAAGAGGCTTGGTCGCTCTTCACGTCGGGCGACGTGGCCCGTGCCCGGCAGGTGGTGGACCACTTCGCCCTCATCACCGAGTCTCTGCTCAAGCTGCATCCCGCCAGCACCTCGCTGGCCCAGGCCTTGGTGCGTGCGGCCGATCAGGCGGTGCACGACACCTCGGGCGTGGGGCCTGAACTGGCCATGGAAGTGGCCACCACCACCCTGTTTCTGGAAGCCGCGTTCGAGGACTTCGACCCCACCGACACCGTGCTCACCGAGCGCACGCAGGCCCTGGCCGAACGCCTGGAGGCAGTGCGTGGCGGAGCCGCCGCACAGCCGCTGGAGCCTTGGATGGAGGAGCTCTACCGCCGGGTGAGCGACCGCCAGACCATGGGCAGCGTGGTGGGGGAACTCAAGGTCTCGCTGGCCGATGTGGAGAAGTCGCTGGACCAGTTCTTCCGCGACCCGCAGGAAAAGCTGGGCCTCAATGCGGCGGTGTCCCAGTTGGCCCAGATGCGAGGCGTGTTGTCGGTGCTGGGCATCGAGCCCGCCGTGCAGACCGTGGTGCGCATGCGTTCCGTGGTCGAGCAGATCATGGAAACCGAGGTGGACGAGGTCAAGGCCCGCGAGGCGGGCACCTTCCAGCACCTGGGCAACAACCTCAGTGCACTCAGTTTTCTGGTGGACATGCTCCACTACCAGCCCTCCCTGGCCAAGCGCCTGTTCGTGTTCGACGAGGACGAGGGCGAGCTCAAGCCGCTCATGGGCCGCAACGCCCGTGCCGCCGATCCGTCGCCGGCGCAGGTCGAGGCGCAGGCCATCACCCAGGGCGTGAGCCAGGTGATGGATGGGGTGCAGGGCCAGGCGGACATGGCGCAACTCAGCCAGCAACTGGGCCACCTGGCCGACCAGGCCTCGCTCGCCGACCAACCCGAGGTGGCCCGCGCCGCGCGCGAGGCAGCCCAGGCCGTGGCCGTGGACCCGCAGGCCGGTGCGCAGGCCCTGGTGCAGTTGGCGCAAACCACGCCCCCGGCGCCCGAGCCCATTGCCGCCCCGGTCGATGAAGACGACGACGATTCGAGTCTGCTCGACATCTTCCTTGAAGAGGCACGAGAGGTCGTCACCAACGGCCTGGAGGCCGTTGGCCAGTTGCGCCACGCGCCCTCCGATCTGGGCAACCTCACCTCGCTGCGCCGTGCCTTCCACACCCTGAAGGGCAGTTCGCGCATGGTGGACCTCACCGAGTTCGGCGAGGCGGCCTGGGCCATGGAGCAGGCGCTGAACGCCGCACTGGCCGAGCAACGCCCAGCCGAAGCGGGCTTGCTCGACCTCTCCGCTGAGGCCCTCTCGTCCTTTGGTCGGTGGGTGGAGGACGTGGCCGGCGACAGTGCCCATGGCTGGACCTCTCAGCCCTTCCGCGCCAGCGCCGACGCCTGGCGCCTGCGCAATGAGCGGCTGCCCCTGGCGATCGGCGACACCTCTGCTGCGCCAGAGCCTACGGTGCCCACGCTTGCCCCGGTCAGCGAACCGGCTGCTGCCCCCGAGCCAGTGCCTTCGGACACGTCGGCACTGGCGCCCGAGCTGGATCTCGACTTCGGTCTTGAGCTGGACGCTGGCGATGCACCGGCGTCCGAGCCAGCCGATGTGCCCGCCACCGATCTGGTGGTGGACGAAGCGCCACTCGGCCTGGACTTCGATCTCGATTTCGGCGATGCCAGTGCCCCGGTGGCCGTGCCCGGCGAGGCGCCCGCCCCGTCTGCTTCCCCCGCGTTCGCCGAGCTGCCGCAGATCGAAGACATCGATTTCGGCACCCTGGCGTCGCTGTCTGATGAGCCGCCTCACCCCGAATCGGCGACCACTGTCGACGAATCCCCCGCGCCCGCGGCAGACGAGGTGGTGGAGCTGGACGCCAGTGCCTGGCCAGAGGGCGCGATCGAGACCCTCGACGTCGAGGCGCTGCCTGCGCTTGACGCCCAAGCCGTGCCAGAACCCGAGCCGGCAGCAGAGGTCGAGCCGGCGGCAGAAGTCGAGCCGGAGCCCGAGGCAACATTGACGCCAGCCACCGAGCCGGTGGTGCCGCCGTCAGACGTCGCCGAGTCGGTCGCGCCGGTCGCGCCACTCGCTCCTTTTGAGCTGCCCGACGAGCAGACCCGCGTGATCGGGTCGTTGCGCATTGGCCTGCGCCTGTACAACGTGTACCTGAACGAGGCCGATGAGTGGTCGCGTCGCTTGAACACGCTGCTCACCGAGTGGGCACTCGAAGTGCACGAAGCCATCCCAAGCGATGCGGAGGCCTTGGCCCACTCCCTGGCGGGTGCATCGGCCACGGTGGGCTTCCAGTCGCTCTCGACGCTGGCGCGCGCGCTGGAGCACGCCCTGGGCACGGTGGGCGTTCATCAGCAGACGGGACAGGCCGCCACCAAGGCGCAAGCCAAGCTCTTCGTCGATGTGTCGGAAGACATTCGCCGCCTGCTGCACCAGTTCGCCGCCGGTTTCCTCAAAGAGGCCCAGCCCGAGTTGCTGCAGGCCCTGTACGACGTGGTGCACGCGCCAGCCCCGGCCGAGCCAGAGTGGACACCCGAGGAACCCGAGGTGCAGCCCGAGCCTGCTGCCGCCATTGAAGTGCCGGACGCTGCCGCCGCCCAGACCGATGTGGCGCTGCAGGTGGTGCACCAGCAAGACATCGACGACGACATCGACGCCGTTGACACCATCGACGTTGACCTCTTCCCCATCTTCGCGGAAGAGGCCCAGGAACTGCTGCCCCAGCTCGCGGGCGCGCTGCGCCAATGGACCGCGCGGCCTGAGAACAGCAGCGCGCGCGCCGAGGTGCTGCGCAGCTTGCACACCCTCAAGGGCAGCGCCCGCCTGGCGGGCGCCCTGCGCCTGGGCGAAATGGCGCACCGCATGGAAACCGACGCCGAGCGTCTGGGCTCCGATGTGCGCCTGAGCAGCGACATTGAGCCGCTGCAACAGGCGTTTGACGCCATCAGCGCGCGCTTCGAGCGCCTGCGTCGGGGCGATTGGCAGGCGGCGGGCGCCGTGCCCAGTGCGCCCGAGCAGGTGCCGGAAGCCGCTGCGGTGCCGCCGGCCGACACCGACGTCGCTTCTCCTGCCGGCCTTACCGGTTTGGTCGTGCCGGCCGCGCCCACGGTGCTGGCGCCCCGTGCCGGCGCGGCGGTGCGCGTGCGCCCCGAGCTGCTGGACCGCCTGGTCAATCAGGCCGGCGAGGTCATCATCAACCGCTCGCGCCTGGAGGCCGAGGTGGCCACCATGCGCAGTTCGCTGCGCGACCTCACCGGCAACCTCGACCGCCTGCGTCAGCAACTGCGCGACATCGAGTTGCAGGCCGAGACCCAGATGCAGTCGCGCCTGGCCCAGGCCCGCGATGCCGACCAGAGCTTCGACCCCCTGGAGTTCGACCGCTTCACCCGCGTGCAGGAACTCACCCGCATGATGGCCGAGTCGGTGAACGACGTGGCCACTGTGCAGCGCAACCTGCAGCGCACGGTGGAAGCGGCCGAAGACAGCTTGGTGGCCCAGGCCCGCCAGACCCGCGAATTGCAGCGCGACCTGCTGCGCACCCGCATGGTGGAATTTGAGGGCATCGCCGAGCGCCTGTACCGCGTGGTGCGACAGGCCTCCAAGGAAACCGGCAAGCAGGTGCGCCTGGACATCGTGGGCGGCCACATTGAAATGGACCGCGGCATCCTTGACCGCATGACCGCTGCCTTCGAGCATCTGCTGCGCAACGGCGTGGTGCACGGCATCGAGTCGCCCGAGGCGCGGCTGGCCCAGGGCAAGCCGGCGGAAGGCCGCATCGAGATTCGGCTGAGCCAGGCGCTCAACGACGTCTCGGTGGCCTTCGCCGACGATGGCGCCGGCCTTGACCTACAGCGCCTGCGCGAAAAGGGACTGACCGCCGGCCTGATCGACGACAGCGTGCCAGTGGACGACCCTCGCGTGGCCCAACTCGTGTTCGAGGCGGGCATCAGCACGGCCAAGGAAGTGTCCGAGCTGGCCGGTCGCGGCATTGGCATGGACGTGGTGCGCAGCGAGGTGGTGGCCTTGGGTGGCCGGGTCGAGACGGCGTCCACGCCGGGCCAGGGCACCGAGTTCACCCTGGTGCTGCCGCTGACCACCGCCGTCACCCAGGTGGTGATGCTGCGCGCCGGTTCGCTCACGGTGGGCGTGCCCTCCAACCTGGTGGAATTGGTGCGCCGCGTGTCGGCCGACGAATTGGCCGCTGCCTACGCCAGTGGGCACCTGCGCTTTGGTGACGAAGACCTGCCCTTCTTCTGGGCGGGTGCACTCCTGCAGTCGTCCCCGCGCTCGACCGAGCCACAAGGCCGCACCTTGCCGGTGGTGATTTTCCGCAGCGCCTCGCAGCGCGTGGCCCTGCACGTGGACGAGGTGCTGGGCAACCAGGAAGTGGTGGTCAAGAACCTGGGGCCTCAGCTCCAGCGCTTGCCGGGCCTGGCGGGCATGTCGGTGCTGGCTTCGGGTGCGGTGGCCCTGATTTACAACCCGGTGGCGCTGGCCTCGGTGTACGGCCCGCAGGTGGCGGGGTGGGTGGCTCGCCAGCAGACCGAAGGCCAGGCGGCCTTGGCCGACATCGGGGGCGCGATGCCCGCGGTGCCGGTGGCCAGTGTGCCCCTGGTGCTGGTGGTGGACGACTCCATCACCGTGCGCCGCGTCACGCAGCGCCTGCTGCAGCGCGAGGGCTACCGCGTGGCGCTGGCGGCCGATGGCCTGCAGGCCCTGGAACGCTTGCAGGCCGAGCGGCCTGCCGTGGTGTTGTCCGACATCGAGATGCCGCGCATGGACGGCTTTGACCTGGTGCGCAACATCCGCAACGACGCGCGCCTGCAGGGTCTTCCGGTGATCATGATCACCTCGCGCATTGCCGAGAAACACCGCGAACACGCCCGCGAACTGGGCGTTGACCACTACCTGGGCAAGCCCTACTCGGAAGACGAGTTGCTGGGCCTGGTGGCGCGCTACGCCCACGCCGAGCAGCCGGTGGCCTGATCGCCCTTCCTGATCACCCCGGGGCGGCGCCAGCGATGGCGCTGCCCGGGTGGCGGCCGCGGCGCTTCGATCACACCGGTTTTTTCACCACCGCATAACGCAGCAGGGTGCGCTCGCGCGCCTCGGCGTGGTCCACCACTGGGCGTGGGTAGCTGCGCCCCAGTTCCACGCCCGCGGCCTGCAGTTCCAGCGCCGGGGCGGCCCATGGCGCGTGGATGGACCGATCCGACAGGCCCGCCAGCGCCGGCAGGTAACGCCGGATGAACTTGCCCTGTGGGTCGAACTTTTCGCTCTGGTTCACCGGGTTGAAGATGCGGAAATAGGGCTGCGCGTCGCAGCCGCTGGAGCTGGCCCATTGCCAGCCGCCGTTGTTGGCGGCCAGGTCGAAGTCGATCAGGTGCTGGGCGAAATAGCGTTCGCCCCAGCGCCAGTCAATGCCCAGGTCTTTCACCAGGAAGCTGGCCACCACCATGCGCAGGCGGTTGTGCATGTAGCCGGTCTGGTTGATCTGGGCCATGGCCGCGTCCACCAGCGGGTAGCCGGTGCGCCCCTCGCACCAGGCCTGGAACAAGGCCTCGGCGTGTTTGCCGTGCTCGAAGCGGATGGCGTCGTACTCGGGCTTGAACGCGCTCTTCGCCACGTGCGGGAAGTTGGCCAGGATCTGGTGATAGAAGTCGCGCCAGATCAGCTCCGACAGCCAGGTGCTGGCACCGGCCATGCCCTGCAGGTGCATGGGGTAGGCCAGGCCAGCGGCCTGCCGAATGGACAGCGTGCCAAAGCGCAGGTGCACGCTCAGGTAGCTGGGGCCTTTGACGGCCGGGAAATCGCGCGCCTCGTGGTAACGCTCGATGCGCTGCACAAAGTCGTCCAGCAACTGGTGCGCGCCGCTGGCGCCAGTGGGCAGCGGCAGTTGCGAGAGGTTGGAAGGCTCGAAACCGATGTCGGCCAGGGTGGGCACCGGCTGGCGCCAGGCCTCGGGGCGGGGCGCCAGCGCGCCCGCGTAGCGCGCCACCGGGTAGGCCTTCAGGTGAAACGGGGTCAGGGCCTTGAGCCAGGCGTTCTTGTAGGGCGTGAAGACGCCATAGGCGTGGCCCGCTTGCGTGAGCACCTCGCGCCGCTCGAAGACCACATGGTCCTTGTAGCTTCGCAGGGCAACACCGGCGTGCGCCAGGTGGCCCAGCACCTGGGCGTCGCGGGCCAGCGCGTCGGGCTCGTCGTCGTGGTTGGTGAACACCGCCTGCACCCCCAGCGATTGCGCCAGCCGGGGAACGGCCTGTGTGGCGTGGCCGTGCAGCACGATCAGCCCCACGTGTTCGTGGCCATGGGCCTGGCCGTGCGCGCGCAGCGCTGCGTCCAGCTCGACCAGCGATTCGCGGATGAATTCCACCCGGCGGTCGGCGCGGGGCAGCGGGTCGAGGATGTCGCGGTCGAACACGAACACGCACCACACCCGCCGGCAGCTTTTGAGCGCGTGGTAGAGCGCCGCGTTGTCGTGGGCGCGCAGGTCGCGCCGGAACCACATCAGACCACTGTCGAACTCGCTCATGGGCAGGGAACGGTG
>Ga0255140_1000326_pt1 | contig 19206 bp, 21 predicted proteins | sample Law_Colum_RepC_8_FD_188547 | JGI IMG/M metagenome (GOLD analysis project Ga0255140, IMG submission 188547) | Freshwater microbial communities from St. Lawrence River, New York, United States - Law_Colum_RepC_8d | ecosystem: Environmental > Aquatic > Freshwater > River | place: USA: New York...
GATAACGCTGGCGTAGATGTGCAAGTTGGTGCGGCTCACGGTCAAACGGGCCACGCCTTGCTGTGCAATGCGGATGCGTGTTTGGCGTGCACGACGCAGACGCTGCTCTTTCTTGGTCAACATGATGCAGCTCCTTATTTCTTCTTGGTCTCTTTGATCGTGATCTTCTCATCCGAATAACGGATGCCCTTGCCTTTGTAAGGCTCAGGAGGACGAACAGCACGGATCTCAGCAGCAATTTGGCCAACACGTTGACGGTCAGCACCCTTGATCACGATTTCAGTCGCGCTGGGTGTGGCCACCGTGATGCCAGCAGGCATATCGATGTTGACGGGATGGGAGTAACCCACGGCCAGGTTCAACTTGGCGCCAGAGGCAGCCGCTTTGTAACCCACACCGACCAGGTTCAGCTTCTTTTCGAAACCTTTGGTCACACCAGTCACCATGTTGTTCACCAGCTGACGCAAGGTGCCACTCATGGCATTGGCTTCGCGTGAATCGTTGACAGGGGCAAAGCTCAGCTTGCCGCCTTCGTTGTTCACGGTCACCAGTGTGTTGGCGGAGATGGCCAGTTGACCACCTGTGCCTTTCACACTGATTTGTGTTGCATTGATCGACACATCCACACCAGCGGGGATGGTCACAGGCATTTTTCCTACGCGGGACATTCTTTTTCTCCCTTTAAGCGACGTAGCACAGCACTTCGCCGCCGACACCGGCTGCACGCGCTTTGCGATCGGTCATCACACCCTGAGGTGTGGTGACGATGGCCACGCCCAAGCCGTTTTGGACTTGAGGAATAGCATCACGGCCTTTGTACACGCGCAGGCCAGGACGGCTCACGCGCTCAATACGCTCGATGACCGGACGGCCAGCGTAGTACTTCAGGGCGATTTCGAGGGTGGCTTTGCCATCTTCGGTTTTGACTTGGAAGCCGTCAATGTAGCCTTCATCTTTCAGCACTTGGGCGATGGCCACCTTCACCTTGGAAGATGGAACCAACACGTTGGCTTTTGACACCATTTGTGCGTTGCGGATGCGGGTCAACAGATCGGCAATAGGATCACTCATGCTCATGTTGTTATCTCCTGCCGATTACCAGCTGGCCTTGGTCACGCCCGGAATGTTGCCTGCAAAGGCTAATTCACGGATCTTGGCGCGGCCCAGACCAAATTGACGGAACGTACCGCGTGGGCGACCGGTGATTTCACAGCGGTTGCGTTGGCGGGTCGGGTTGGCGTTGCGCGGGAGCTTTTGCAGTCCCAGACGGGCAGCTGCACGCTCTTCATCACTGCGCTTGGCATCGTTGGCAACGGCCTTCAATTCCGCGTATTTCTTTGCGAATTTGGCTGCCAATTTTTCACGCTTGAGCTCGCGCTCGATCAAAGCTACTTTAGCCACGTGACACCTCAGTTCTTGAAGGGGAAGCGGAAAGCTGTCAAGAGCGCTTTGCACTCTTCGTCAGACTTGGCCGTTGTGGTGATGCTGATGTTGAGACCGCGCAAGGCATCGACCTTGTCGTACTCAATCTCAGGGAAAATGATCTGCTCTTTGACGCCGATGTTGTAGTTGCCACGGCCATCAAATGCGCGGCCAGAAATACCACGGAAGTCACGAACGCGAGGCAAAGCCACGGTCACGAAACGGTCCAGGAATTCATACATCTGAACGCCACGCAAAGTCACCATGCAACCGATAGGCTGTTGCTCACGGATTTTGAAACCGGCAATGGCTTTCTTGGCCTTGGTCACCACAGGCTTCTGGCCTGCGATTTTGGTCAAATCGCTCACAGCGTGGTCCATGACTTTCTTGTCAGCCACCGCTTCAGACACACCCATGTTGAGGGTGATCTTGGTGATGCGAGGAACCTGCATGGGCGACTTGTAGCCAAATTTGGCTGTCAATTCGGCAGCGATTTTCTCGCGGAAGAGTTGTTGCAAACGTGCCATGCTTATGCCACCTTGATTTCTTCGCCGCTGGACTTGTAAACGCGAACGCGTTTGCCGTCAGCTTGCAGCTTGATGCCCACGCGATCAGCCTTGCCAGTAGCAGCGTTGAAAATCGCCACATTGGATTGGTGAATCGGCATGGCCTTTTCGATGATGCCGCCAGTTGTGCCCTTCATGGGGTTTGGCTTGGCGTGCTTTTTGACGATGTTCACACCTTCAATCAACAGATGCGAATCGCTGGCGCGCAACGACACTGTGCCGCGCTTGCCTTTGTCACGACCTGTGATGACGATGACCTCGTCGCCTTTGCGAATCTTGTTCATGGCGAGTCCTTACAGTACTTCAGGAGCCAGGGACACGATCTTCATGAACTTCTCGGTACGCAGTTCACGCGTGACCGGGCCGAAGATGCGGGTGCCAATAGGCTCCAACTTGGCATTCAGCAACACAGCAGCGTTGCCATCGAATTTGATGAGGGAGCCATCGCCACGGCGGATGCCCTTGGCAGTACGGACCACCACTGCACTGTAGATCTCGCCTTTTTTGACGCGACCACGTGGAGCGGCTTCTTTGATGCTCACTTTGATGATGTCGCCAACACTTGCATAGCGACGCTTGGACCCGCCGAGCACCTTGATGCACAGCACGGACTTGGCGCCGGTGTTGTCGGCCACATCCAACCGAGATTCTGTCTGGATCATTTCTTTGTTCCCAACTTGTATTCTTTATCTGCCAGCCCCAAAGCCAACAAACAGGAATCAGTCTTGGACCCGTCATCCATACCGCGAACCACTCGCAGCACTTCAGTTTGGGCAGATACTTACGCTTATTGCGAAGCGAAGCCCTCTATTATGTCTTAAAAAAGTGGGCTGTGCAAGCCTTCTCCGAAAGAATTTGCCTTTCCATACTTTTAGGCCGTCTTTTTAGCGGCCCATGGATCAAGGACAGTGGGCGTACTGCTTGGCCAAGGCTACAAAGCCCTCCAGATCGGGATTCCTGCCCAGCTCCTCTTGAAGGATCTGTGCCACGCAAGGTGCCAGCGCTTGGGCCAATGTGGCGTCCAGAAAAAGACAACGCGAGCGTCTGGCCAGCACATCCTCCACGCTGCGGGCATATTCATGACGCGCTGCAAACCGGACCATGGCCTCCGTCAAGCCCGGAGCCAACACGGTTTCATGGCCGGGTAATGTCTTCAGGCACGCTTGCTCGGCCCCATACAAATGCGCCCCCGGGGGCATGGCCATCCCCACCTGCGGCGCACCAAGCGAGGGCGCCCCCACCAGTCGGGTGCCGCGCTGAGGCGTGTGAAGGGCCACCTTCAAACCTGCATCGCTGCGCGCGCGCACCAGCACATCTTCGGCCATGGACCGGTAAGTGGTCCACTTCCCTCCCGTCACCGTGATCAGGCCAGACGCAGAAACCTCGACATGGTGTTCCCTGCTGACGCTTTTGGTGGCCCCGCTGGATGTCGTTTTCTGGCTTTCCTGGTCCTTGACCAAGGGCCTGAGTCCCGCCCAGGCGCTCAATACATCCTGGCGCGTGGGTGGCTTGCGCAGATATCGCCCGGCTTCCTGCAGGATCAGGTCCACCTCCTGGCGGGCCGGACGCGGCTCCAACGGCGCATCCAGTCGTGCGCTGTCGGTGGTGCCGAGCAAGACCTTGCCCAACCAAGGCACGGCAAACAGCACCCGACCATCGGCTGTTTTAGGCACCAGCAGGGCTTTATCCCCCGGCCAAAAGGACGCGTCCACCACCAGATGAACCCCTTGGCTGGGTGACACCAGCTCAGGCAAAGCCTGCCCGGATTGGCGGCCATCGCCTTGCCGAAGGCCATCGACCCAGACCCCCGTGGCATTGACCACGCAGGCGGCACGCACCGTAATTGGTGTGCCCTTTTCCTGGTCTTGCGCCTCCACCCCGGCTACACGGCCATTCTGGTAAATCAGGCGGTTCACTCGGACCTGGTTGACCACACAAGCACCATGGCTTGCCGCCGTGCGCGCCAGCGCCACGGCCAGTCGGGCATCGTCAAATTGCCCATCCCAATACTGAACGCCGCCGCGCAAACCTTCCGGGCGCACGCCCGCAATGGCCGCCTGCGTGGCCTGAGCGCCCCAAAAGCGGGTTTTACCCAAGCTGGCAGACGCCGCCAGCCACTCGTACAGCTGAAGTCCCGCCCCATAAAAAGCCTGCTCGCCCCAGCGGTAACAGGGCATCACAAAGGCCAAGGGTTGCGCCAGATGGGGCGCACTTTCCAGCAAGGTACGGCGCTCGTGCAAGGCTTCGCGCACCAACGGCCAATGGCCTTGCGCCAGGTAGCGCACCCCGCCATGCACCAACTTGGTGGAACGCGAGGAGGTGCCTTGCGCAAAATCATGCGCCTCCAGCAGCGCCACACTCAGGCCTTCGCGGGCTGCCTGCAATGCCACGCCCAAACCGGTGGCCCCGCCACCGACCACCAGCAAGTCCCAGACCCGGGGCTCGGCCAGGCGGGTCATCAGGTCTTCGCGTCGGGTCAGCAGGGGGGCGGCTGACGTCACCGTGTCTGAGCTCAGCACATCAGGCCCTGACCCAAGCCCGCGAACGGCCCACGGCCTCGCGCCAGCGCAGGCCAAATTGCAGGCGTTGATCGGCGCCCCACTCGGGCTCAAAGCGCCGCTCCTCTTGCCACTGCGCCGAAATTTCGTCCGCCCCCGACCAATACCCGGTGGCCAAACCGGCCAGATAAGCGGCCCCCAAAGCGGTGGTTTCGCTGACCTGGCTGCGCACCACAGGCACCCCCAGCACATTGGCCTGGATCTGCATCAGCAAATCGTTGCGACTCGCGCCGCCGTCCACCCGCAGCTCGGTCAACGCCAGACCGCTGTCGGCGGCCATGGCGTGAAACACATCAGCGGTCTGCAAGGCAATGGCCTCCAAAGCCGCCCGAGCGATGTGCGCACGCCCGGTGCCACGGGTCATGCCGACCAGCGTGCCGCGCGCCTGGCCATCCCAGTCGGGCGTGCCCAGTCCCGCAAACGCAGGCACCAGAAACACATCACCCGTATCGGGCACGCTGGCAGCCAAGGCCTCGACCTCGGGCGCACTTTGAATGATCTGCAGCCCATCACGCAACCACTGCACGGTGGCGCCAGCCATGAACACCGAGCCTTCCAACGCATACGCCATGGGGCGCGCCGAACTGGCTGGACCTTGCCAGGCCACCGTGCTGAGCAACTGGTGACGGCTCATGACCGGCTGATCGCCTGTGTTCATGAGCATGAAGCAGCCGGTGCCATAGGTGTTTTTGGCCATGCCCGGGGCAAAGCAGGCCTGGCCAAACAAGGCCGCCTGCTGGTCACCGGCCCAGCCCGCGATCGGCAGGCTGCGCCCCAAAAAGTGCGACTCGGTCTCGGCCACGATGCCGCAAGAAGGCAAAACCCGGGGCAACACCGCAGCGGGAATGTTCAGCAGCGCCAGCATGTCCGGGTCCCAGGCCGCTGTTTTCAAGTTGAACAACAAAGTGCGTGAGGCGTTGCTGGCATCTGTGGCGTGCACTCGCCCCCCCGTGAGCTGCCAGACCAGCCAGCTGTCCACGGTGCCAAAGGCCAGTTCACCGCGTTCAGCCCGTGCGCGGGCCCCGGGTACATGATCCAGCAACCAGGCCAGCTTGGTGCCTGAAAAATAAGCATCCAGCACCAGTCCGGTTCGGCGGGCGATGCGGGGCGCATGGCCAGCGGCCCGCAAGGCATCGCACATGCCTGTCGTTCGGCGGTCTTGCCAAACGATGGCCGGCGCCACCGGCTCGCCCGTGCGGCGATCCCACAGCACGGTGGTTTCCCGCTGGTTGGTGATACCCATCGCCAGCAACTGATGCGCCCCAACGCCTGCACGCGCCATGGCGTCCTGCATGACGGCCAACTGGGTTTGCCAGATTTCGGTGGCGTCATGCTCGACCCAGCCGGGCTGCGGAAAATGCTGGGCAAACTCGCGCTGCGCCATCGCCACGGGCTGGCCTGCGTGGTCAAAAATCACGGCCCGGGAGCTGGTCGTGCCCTGATCAATGGAAAGGATGTAGTCCATGCCCCGGAGACTACCGCAAACTCAGCCGCCCAAACAGCGACAATTCCCCGATTGACCCCTCTCTCAGCCCTCTGGCAGACACCTTCAGGACAGCTGCCCCAACCACTCGGAGCCCCACGCGCATGACCCATCCTTCACAACACATCGCCTTCATTGGTGGCGGCAACATGGCCAGCGCCATCATCGGCGGCCTGATCCGCCAGGGCATGACACCGCAGCAGATCACCGTGGTTGAACCCTTTGCCGAAACGGCAGCCAAGCTGCTCAAGGACTTTGGCATCACCGCCTTGCCTGCGGCCAGCGCAGCCCTGAGTCAGGCAGACCTTGTGGTCTGGGCGGTCAAACCGCAAATGTTCAGCGAAGCGGCCATGCCCGTGCAGCAGCACACCCGCGCAGCGCTGCACCTGTCGGTGGCGGCGGGCATCCGAACCGACAGCATTTGCCGCTGGGTCGGCACCGAGCGCGTGGTGCGCTGCATGCCCAACACGCCCGCGCTGGTGGGCCAGGGCATCACGGCGCTGTTTCCCTGTCCGTCCGTCACGGCGGCCGACAAGGCGCTGGTGGAACAAGTCATTGGCACCACCGGGCAAACCCTCTGGGTGGCACAAGAGTCGCAACTGGACGCGGTCACGGCCCTGTCGGGCTCAGGTCCGGCTTATGTGTTTTATTTTCTGGAAGCCATGACCGAAGCGGGCATGGGCATGGGCTTGTCAGCAGAACAGGCCTACCAACTGGCGGTGGCGACGTTCTCGGGTGCGGCCTCTTTGGCGACCGCCTCGACCGAGTCACCCGAAGTGCTGCGCCAGCGCGTCACCTCCAAAGGCGGCACCACCCATGCGGCCATCACCTCGATGGACGCTGCAGGCATCAAGCCCGCTTTTGTGAAAGCCATGCAGGCCGCTGAGCAACGCGCTCGCGAGTTGGGCGACGAGTTCGGCAAGGCCTGATGCCGCAAGACGGTCCGGCCCGAGACCTTCAGCGCAGGCTGTACGACAGGGCCAGGCCCGCAAAGACACTGAAGCCCAGCCAGTGGTTCAGACGAAAAGCCTTGAAACACCCCTCGCGGGTGCGGCCCCGGATCAGCCGGAAATGCCAGACGACCTGTGCGGCCGCCGCGGCCAGTCCCAGCCAGAGCCACGCGCCACGCGCCGGAGCGTCCAGCAGGGCGGCCCAAATCCACAGGTAAGCCGCATAAAAAACCATGATGGCGGTCACATCCCAGCGGCCCAGTGTGATGGCCGAGGTTTTCATGCCGATTTTCAGGTCGTCATCACGGTCCACCATGGCGTATTCGGTGTCGTAGGCCAGCACCCAAAACAGGTTGCCCAGCAACATGCCCCAGGCGAGAAATGGCACCTCGCCCTGCACGGCCGCAAACGCCATCGGAATGCCAAAACTGAAGGCCACGCCCAGCACCGCCTGCGGCATGGAAACATGGCGCTTGGCATACGGGTAGAGGAGCGTCACCGCCAGAGCGGCAAAGGACCATTGGATGGTGGCCCGGTTGGTGGTCAACACCAGCGCAAATGCACACAGCGCCAGCACCGCCCCCACCCCCAGCGCCTCTTTTGTGCCGATGCGCCCGCTCGTCACAGGCCGGTTGGCCGTGCGCTTGACGTGCTTGTCAAAATCACGGTCAGCCACGTCGTTCACGCAACAGCCTGCACTGCGCATGAGGATGGTGCCCAAGGTGAACACCACCACCAGATGCCAGCCCGGAAAGCCGTCGGCCGCCACCCACAAGGCTGCCAGCGAAGGCCACAGCAGCAAGAGCCAGCCCGCAGGCCGGTTCCAGCGGATCAGGTCCAGATACAGCTTGAATTTGTCGGTCATGGGTGAATTATCTGTGCGCGCTGAGCCCTCAGCGCCATGACTGAGCGCAACAAGCATCCAGGATCACCGATGGATCCCGGGTCTTCGGCCTGGATAACTCACCTGCAGCACTTGAAACGTCTCAGGACAGCCGCGTCACGCCTGGCAGCGGACAGGCATAGATGGCATTGCGCATGGCGGCAATGGCTTCATAGCGGGTGTAGCTGCGACGCCAGGCCAGCACCACACGGCGGGTGGGCGGCTTGCCACCCGCTGGGTCCACGATGGGCAAGTAGCGCACCGGCGAATCGTGGTGCCCCCCCGAGCGCTTGTGCACCGGCTTGAGCTCGGGCACCGACAAACGGGGCACCAAAGTCACGCCCATGCCTGCGGCCACCATGTGCTTGATAGTCTCCAGCGACGAGCCCTCAAAAGTCTTGCGGATGCCATCGGTCTGGCTCGCATAACGGGCGAACTCGGGGCACACCTCCAGCACATGGTCACGAAAGCAATGCCCGGCCCCCAGCAGCAGCATGGTCTCGTTTTTCAGCTGTTCCGGGGTGATGGAGGCTTCTTTGGCCAAGGGGTGGTTCAGTGGCAAAGCCGCCATGAAGGTTTCATCGTACAAAGGCGCCACGGCCAGGCCCGACTCGGGAAACGGTTCCGCCAAAATGGCGCAGTCCAACTCGCCCGTGCGCAGCATTTCCAGCAAACGCACGGTGAAGTTTTCTTGCAACATCAAAGGCATTTGCGGCATGTCCGTGATGATTTGGCGCACCAAATCGGGCAGCAAATAGGGCCCGATCGTGTAAATCACACCCAATCGCATGGTGCCTGCCAAGGGATCTTTGCCGCGCTTGGCGATTTCCTTGATCTCAGCGGCCTGCTCGAGCACGCTTTGCGCCTGACGCACGATTTCTTCACCCAACAAGGTCACGGACACCTCACTGGCGCTGCGCTCAAACAGCTTGACCTCCAGCTCTTCTTCGAGCTTCTTGATGGCCAACGACAAAGTGGGTTGCGACACAAAGCAAGCCTCGGCGGCTTTGCCAAAATGTTTTTCCCGGGCCACGGCCACGATGTACTTCAGTTCGGTCAGGGTCATGGCGCTATTTGAACATCAAGCCTTCAAATATTCGGATTTCCCGCCCAGCCAGCGGCCAATGTGCCGCTCGGCCAAATGAGGATGCTGGTCCAGCATCTGCGGGGCCAATGCGCGCGCCCACTCCAGCAAGGGCGTGTCGGTCTCCAGGTCGGCAAAGCGCAGCAAGGGTGCACCCGACTGCCGTGCCCCCAAAAACTCGCCAGGCCCGCGAATCTCCAGGTCGCGTCGGGCGATCTCGAAGCCGTCATTCGTCTCGGCCATGGCGCGCAAACGTTCACGGGCAGTCTCGCTCAGGCGACCGCCCTCGGGTGTGCCATAGAGCAACACGCACGCCGAAGCCGCCGCGCCCCGCCCCACCCGGCCGCGCAACTGGTGCAGCTGAGACAGGCCAAAGCGCTCGGCATGCTCAATCACCATCAATGACGCATTGGGCACGTCCACCCCAACCTCGATCACCGTGGTGCTGACCAGCACGCCCATCTGGCCTGCGGTGAACAAATCCATCACGGCCTTCTTTTCGGCCACCGGCATGCGCGAATGCAGCAAGCCCACCATCACGCCCGGCAGCGCTTCGCTCAGGTCGGCATGGGTTTGGGTGGCGTTGGTCAGGTCCAGCGCTTCACTTTCTTCGATCAAAGGGCACACCCAATACACCTGCCGCCCCTGCTGCAACTGGGCACCGATGCGCTCCACCACCTCATGGCGACGGTGGTCTGACACCACGCGGGTCACGATGGGCGTGCGGCCCGGCGGCAATTCGTCGATCACCGACACATCCAAATCGGCGTAATAGCTCATGGCCAGCGTGCGCGGGATCGGCGTGGCCGTCATCATCAGCATGTGCGGCTCCATGCCTTCGGCCTGCATCTTGCCGCGTAAAGCCAGGCGCTGCGCCACGCCAAAACGGTGCTGCTCGTCGATCACGGCCAGCGCCAGATTCTTGAACTTCACATGCTCCTGAATGACCGCGTGCGTGCCGACCACCAGCGCGGCCTCGCCCGACTCGATCAGCGCCAGCATGGCGGCGCGCTCTTTCTTTTTCTGGCTGCCAATCAGCCAGGCCACCTTGACGCCCAGCGGCTCCAGCCAGCCCACCAGCTTGGCAAAGTGCTGGGTGGCCAAAATTTCGGTGGGAGCCATCAGCGCGCATTGCCAACCCGCATCGACGGCCACCATGGCCGCCAGCGCGGCCACCACGGTCTTGCCTGCGCCCACATCACCTTGCAGCAAGCGGTGCATGGGCACTTGGCGGGCCAGGTCTTGCGCGATCTCGTGGCCAACCCGCTGCTGGGCGTTGGTCAGCCCAAAAGGCAGCGCCTTGAGCAACTGGCCATACAAGCCCCCCGCCTTCAAGCGCAGTGCAGGTGCACGCAGCAAATCGCGCTCGCGCTTGGCCGTCAGCTGCGACAACTGCTGCGCCAGCAGCTCCTCGCACTTCAGGCGAATCCAGGCCGGGTGGCTGCGGTCTTCCAGCGCGGCCAACGACACATCGGGCGTGGGGTGATGCAAAAACTGCAGCGCATCGCGCAGCGACCAAGCCCCTCGCGGGTCGGGCCAGACCCCCCCTTTGGGCAGGGTCTCGCTCAGGTCGGCATGGTTCAGGCCCGTGATCACGGCCCGCCGCAAATAAGCCTGCGCCAACCCCGCCACCGTGGGATAAACCGGCGTCAGCGCCTCGGCCAGGTGGCCGCCTGCGGCCTTGAAGGTCGGGTGCATCATGGTCAGGCCCATGAACCCGCCCTTGACCTCGCCCCGCGCGCGGATGCGGTTGCCCACGGCCAGCGCTTTCTGGTGCGAAGGGTAAAAGCTGAAAAAACGCATCACGCAGGTGTCCGAGCCATCGTCCACGGTCACCAGCAGCTGTCGGCGTGGCCGCATCGTGATCTCGCAAGCCGTCACCGTGGCTTCGATCTGCGCCACATCACCTTCACGTACATCACGCAGTTTGACAATGTGGGTCTCGTCTTCGTAACGCAAGGGCAAATGCAGCGCCAAATCAATGTCGCGCACCAAACCCATCTTGCGCAGCGCTTTTTGAGGCGCTGACATCGGCTTGGCAGACTTGGGGGACGGCGTCTCGGTCATGGACCGATTGTGCCGTTAGCCGGGCGTTTTTTGTACCTGATTGGCCAGCACCAATGCCGACACCACTTCGCGCACGGTTTTACGGTTGTGCAAAGGCAGCGCCATGTAACGGCTGAACATTTCACGATCGACCATGCTCAAGGAGTCGCTCGACTCCATGTGTTCAAAGACCTTTGGCGACACAGCGGCTTGCCCGAACCGCAACTCGTCCGGTCCAACCTGCAGCCATTCGGCCAGCACCCGCAGCTTGTCTTGGGTGGGTATGGCCTTGCCCAGCAACCAGTTGCGGGCGGTGTGTGGCGTGATGCTGCGCCCCCAATACCGGAGGTTGAACTCATTGGCCACCACCGTCGGAGACAGACGCACGCCGCAGCTCTCCAGCGCTTGCCGTAAGCGAAGGGCAAAAGCTTGGGTCTCTGTAGGTGTGGACATGCCCTGAAATTAAAGCTTGGCCTATCTCTCAATGTAATTTCAAATCAAATTTTTTGTTATAGTCAGTAAAAATAAGTGTTAAATCAGTTTGTTAATTAACATTAACAAAATAAATAACAATAACAAATATTTAAATCTGGCTTTTTTCTTGATGTGAATCATTTTCATGGAATTACCGAAAATGAATTCACGCTTGCGCAATAGGCCATGCGCAATGGCCGTACAAAGCGACACGGCCTTTGCAGACCTCTAAAATTCAGATCTTTCAACTTCGCACGGGTTCGTCCAACCCTGAAGCATGACCCCATCCCCAGCCCCCATTCAAAGCGAACAGCCGATCAAGCAAGGCTCTGCTCGCGCCTTCACACTCAGTGATTTTGACTTTGAGCTGCCCCCCGAACTGATTGCCCAGCACCCCGCCGCCGAACGCAGCAGCTCGCGTTTGCTGGACGGCTCATCAGCTGCGGTGGTCGACCGCATCTTTCACGAACTGCCCGGCCTGCTGAACGAAGGTGACCTGCTCGTCTTCAACGACACCAAGGTGGTCAAGGCCCGCATCTTTGGCGAGAAAGCCTCGGGCGGCAAGTTGGAGTTGCTGATCGAGCGCGTACTGCCAGGCCACCAAGTGGTGGCGCACATGAAGGTCAGCAAGAAGCCTTTGGTGGGCGGCAAGATGTACATGATGGGCGGTGCGCGAAACGGCGGTTTTGATGCCGTGCTGCTTGGCCGCTGGCCCGATGCCAACGGCCAGCTGTTTCACCTGCAGCTGAGCGACGAACCGCATGCCTTGATGGAAAAGCACGGTCATGTGCCTCTGCCGCCTTACATTGCGCACACCGATACCGAAGAAGATGCCGAGCGCTACCAAACCGTGTTTGCGCGCGCCCCCGGTGCGGTGGCGGCCCCCACGGCAGCCCTGCATTTTGACGAAGCCCTGCTGGCCCAACTGGAGGCCCGTGGCGTGCAACGCGCCAGCGTGACGCTGCATGTGGGCGCGGGTACCTTTCAGCCCGTCAAGACCGAGAACATTGCCGACCACACCATGCACCGCGAGTGGTACGAAGTGCCCGAAGCCACGCAGCAAGCGATTGCGGCGTGCAAAGCCCGGGGCGGCAAGGTGGTGGCCGTGGGCACAACGACGGTGCGCACGCTGGAGTCGTGGGCCAAGTTTGGCCAGGCCAGCGGCGACACGCAGATTTTCATCACTCCGGGGTTTGAGTTCAAAGTGGTGGACCGGCTGGTCACCAACTTCCACCTGCCCAAAAGCACGCTGATGATGCTGGTCAGCGCCTTTGCGAGCTACGAGCACATCATGGGCCTGTATCGGCACGCGATCGCGAACCAGTACCGCTTCTTCAGTTATGGGGATGCGATGTTTTTGAATCGGCGCTAAAATAAGCTCTTTATTTAGCACTCATTGGAGTTTCACCATGGAAACCTTGATGACCCAGCAGACGGTGAGCATGTCTGAGTTCAAACGCAATCCCGCCTCGGTTTTGCGTTCTGCCAACCATCGCCCCGTGGCTGTACTCAGTCACAACAAGGCAGCCTTCTACATGGTCGAACCTGCACTGTTTGAGGCCATGCTGGAGCAAATGGCAGACCGTGATCTGGAAAACCTGGTTAGGTCACGCCTGGAGCAAAAGGCGCAAGCCATTTCGGTGGACATCGATACGGTTTAAGCGGTGGCTTACACCTTGAAATTCTTGCCGGAGGCTTTGGCCGAGTGGCAAGCACTGGATGGCTCCGTCAAAGAGCCTTTGCGCAAACTGCTGAAAAAACGCCTCGAAAACCCGCACGTCCCCGGCGGCGCGTTGCATGGGGATTTGCAGGGCTACTACAAGATCAAACTGCTCAAGCAAGGCGTTCGACTGGTGTACGGTGTTGAAGACGATGTCCTGATCGTCATGGTCATGGCTGTTGACCGCCGCGAAAACAGCAAGGTTTACCAATCCTCTTTAGACCGTCTGTTGGCCTCTAAACCTTAAAGCTGAAGAAACACCCGCCCACCTTCGATCTTGACCGGCCAGGTCTTGGCCGCCTCGGTCGCCGGGCCGCAGGCCACCGAACCATCACGCAGGCTGAACTGCGCTTGGTGGAAGGGGCATTCCACATGGTGGCCTTCGACAAATCCGTCGCACAGCTTGGCGTTGCCGTGGGTGCACAGGTTGTTGATGGCAAACACTTCGCCATCCACGCTGAACAGGGCAATGTCTTGCCCTTCGGGCGTCACGGCGATGCCCGCGCCTTCAAACAAATCGGCCTCGGCGGCCACGTCAATCCATGGTGTCATGGTGTTCTTTCAATGATGATGAATGCCATGTGGGAGCTTGCCTGCAAGCGATGGTTTGTGGCGCATCTGCCCTTGCATCGCTTGCAGGCAAGCTCCTACAAGTTTGAATTCAAGGCCCGTTCAAATCGGGTAAATGATGGAGTTGGGGATCATTTCACTGTCGTACACGCACAGGCGTTCGGCGAACTTGAAGCCTTCGGGGGTTTGCACAATGGTGTCGATGTAGCGGCCCACATTGAACACGGTGCTTTCCTTGTCGAGCTTGGTGCGGAACACGGCGTAGTTGGCCTCGCTGTGGATGCGGCCATCTGCCACACGTCGCACGATGGGCGCGCCCACCACATGCCGCTGGTAATAGGGGTCGTGGTACAGCGTCTCCCGGATGCCATACACGCGGTCTTTGAGCATGCCCTTGCTGGTGAACGACAGCGTGCACAGCGGAAAGCCGCGCTCAAAATTCTCACGCGGCTGCAGTTTGTAAACGCACTGCTCGGTGAAAAACTCGGGCCACAGATCCCAGTGGCCGCTGTCCACGGCGCTGGCGTAATCGGCATAAAGCTGTTGGATGCCGAACCAGGTGTTCATATCGACCATGATCAAGCCTCCATCACTTTGCGCCAGTATTCGTACATGCCCCGGATGAGCGTTTCGGTCACCATGTGGTCCGTCTCGCCCACGTCACGCCCGCCCAGCTCGACCAGCATGCGGTGCTCGGGTTTGGTCTCAAACGCTTGCTGAGAGAACTCGATCACCTCGCCATCGTCCGCGCTCACAAAGCCAGCGGGGCCAAACAGGTTGGCCTGGCGCAAGCGGCGCTCGTGCATTTCGGGCGTGTCGTCCTCAAAGCCAAAGTGCGTCCAGACAAAGTCAAACGCGCCATGCCCGTCGGGCTGGATGTGCCGCGTGGACACGCTGTTGACCTGTTGCTGAAAAATCACGCTGGGGAACAGCGTCATCATCACCGCGGTGGGCATCTTGTCTTCCATCTGCCACCAGCCCTCGGGCACGATGTCCAGAAAGCTCGGGTCGTTGAGCTGCATGCTCTCCTTGAAGCTGCTCACCTGCGTGACCTGCGAGGCCGCGCCCGTGGCCTGGCCCGCGCTGCCCCGGGTCGAGATCATGGCGGCGTGGCGGTGGTGCGCGTCCATGCGCAGCTCGCTCTTGTTGTCAGCACGCCAGAGGCCAAAGGTCACAAACCAAGTGTGCAGCAGGCCGGGGTGATACGGGTCCTTGATGTTTTCCTGCATCAGCTTCCAGTTGCCCGGAATGCGTTGGCGGTTGTAGCCCAGCACCACCAGCTTGCGGCCATTGAACAGGCGGTCAAAGTATTTCAGGATGGTCGGGCCCATGAAGTCTTCAAGCGACTCCACGTTGTGGTCGAAGGACGCGAAGACCACGCCGCCGCGTGTCGCCACCTTCAGGGGCGTGAGGCCGTGGTCTTTGGGGTCAAAGTCGGCGGGCATGCCACCGTTGACTTTGCCGTCTTGCCGCACGCCGCGCCTGAAGGGCACGCCTTGCAAATCGCCCTGCAGCGTGTAGCTCCACTGGTGGTAGGGGCAGACAAACTCTTTCTTGTTGCCATGACGCTCGCGGCAAAACTGCATGCCCCGGTGGGCGCAAACGTTCTCAACGACATGGATCTGGCCATCGTTGCCACGCGTCATGATGACCGAGCGTTCGCCCACCACGGTGCGCTTGAAATCGCCGGGGTTTGGGATCTCGGCCTCCAGGCCCACATAGCTCCAGTGGCTTTTGTAAAAGAAGCGCTCCAGCTCCTTCTTGTGCCGGTCTTCGTCGGTGTACAGGGCAAACGGCACGCGGCTGGTGCCTTCCGTTTCCCAATGGATGGGTTGTTCGGTCATGGGTGTCTCTTTCTATTCGGTTTTTTGTAGGTCGGACCTTCAGGTCCGACGCTGGTGTTTGCAGAGGCAGAGATGTCGGGGCTAAAGCCACCGACCTACAGCCGCCGACCCACAAGACTTGACGCGCATCATGCTCAAATGATCGAATTCCGTAAATCGAAATTCAAATATAATCATTATCAGAATTTCAAATATAACTCTCACCCGCCATAGAACTCGCCCGCCTTGATCTGAACCTGCTGCTGGTCTTCCACCACCTGCTGCGCGAAAAGCGCGTCTCGGCCGTGGCCACCGTGCTGGGCATGAGCCAGCCGGCCGTCAGCAGCGCGCTGGGCCGCCTGCGTGCCAGCCTGGGCGATGCGCTGTTTTTGCGCACCCAGCGCGGCATGGAGCCCACGCCCTACGCCCTGCAACTGGCCGAGCCCGTGGCCGCCGCACTCGACGGCTTGCAGCAAGCGCTCAATGTGCGGGCCTCGTTTGACCCCGTCACCAGCGAGCGGCGCTTCACCCTGGGCATGACCGATGTGGGCGAGATGTATTTTTTGCCTGTGCTGATGGACGCTTTAGCTCAAGCCGCCCCCGGCGTCACCCTCAATGTGGTGGCCGTGACCAGCGCCAGCCTGAAAGACGACATGGCCTCGGGCCGCACCGACCTGGCGCTGGGCTTGCTGCCGCAGTTGCAGGCGGGCTTCTTCCAGCAGTCGCTGTTTCGCCAGCCTTATGTGTGTCTGATGCGCGAGGGCCACCCGCTGGCCACCTCTGATGCATTAACCCTGCCCGACTTTGCCGCCGCCAGCCATGTGCGCGTGATCGCCGCAGGCACTGGGCACGGCCGGGTGGACGAGGCGCTGGAGCGCCAAGGCCTGCAACGGCGCATTCGCCTGACGGTGCCGCACTATGTGGCTTTGGGCGATGTGCTCGGCCACTCTGATTTGATTGCCACCGTGCCCGAACGCTTTGCCCAGCGCGTGACTGGTCCCTTTGCCCTGACCACCCGCGCCCTGCCGCTGGCGGTGGACGGCAGTGCCATCCACCAGTTCTGGCACGCGCGCCTGCACAAAGACCCGGGGCACCAGTGGCTGCGCACGTTGGTGGCGCAGTGTTTTGGCGATGGCCGCAAAGACAGTGCCGAACTCATGGCCTGATCGCTGGCTTATCGTGGAAGCCAAGTCCGCTGGTTTATTGTGGGAGCCAGCCCTGCTGGCGATTTGAGCGCTTGTGGTCTGCGGGCCATCGCTTGCAGGGCAAGCTCCTACAATTCAGGCCTCAGCTTTAGGCCTTCCATGCTCCAATTCGACCTGCTCAAAACCGACCCCTCCAGCCACGCCCGCCGAGGCACGCTGACCCTGAACCATGGCATGGTGCAAACGCCGATCTTCATGCCGGTCGGAACCTATGGCACGGTCAAGGGCGTGATGCCGCGCAGCCTGCACGAGATGGGCGCGCAAATCATTCTGGGCAACACCTTTCATTTGTGGATGCGCCCGGGCCTGGACATCATGAAAGGCTTTGGTGGCCTGCACCAGTTTGAGAAATGGGACAAACCCATCCTCACCGACTCGGGCGGTTTTCAGGTCTGGTCGCTGGGCGACATGCGCAAGATCACCGAAGAGGGCGTGACCTTTGCCTCGCCCGTGAACGGCGACAAGCTGTTCATGTCGCCCGAAGTCAGCATGCAGATCCAGACCATCTTGAACTCGGACATCGTGATGCAGCTCGACGAGTGCACGCCTTACGAGACCAAAGGGCACCTGACGACCGAAGCCGAAGCCCGCAAGTCGATGGAAATGAGCCGCCGCTGGGCCGTGCGCTCCAAAAATGAATTCGCCCGCCTGGAAAACCCCAACGCGCTCTTTGGCATCGTGCAAGGCGGCATGTTCGAGAACCTGCGCCAGGAGTCGCTCGAAGCGCTGGTGGAGATGGACTTCCCCGGTTACGCCGTGGGCGGCGTGAGCGTGGGCGAGCCCAAAGAGCAGATGCTGCAAATCATGGCGCACACGCCGCACCGCCTACCTTCGCACAAGCCGCGCTACCTGATGGGCGTGGGCACGCCCGAGGATTTGGTGCAGGGCGTGGCCGAAGGCGTGGACATGTTCGACTGCGTGATGCCCACCCGCAACGCCCGCAACGGCACCGTGTTCACCCGCTTTGGCGACCTGAAACTGCGCAACGCCCGCCACAAGAACGACCCGCAGCCACTGGACACCAGCTGCACCTGCCACGCTTGTGCAGGCACTTCAGGTGTGTCGTGGGACCAAGGCGGACGCGACGGTTTCAGCCGCGCCTACATGCACCACCTGGACCGCTGCGGCGAAATGCTCGGCCCCATGCTGACCACCATCCACAACCTGCACTACTACCTGAACCTGATGCGCGAAGTGCGCGAGTCGCTGGACGCAGGCCAGTTCTCGCAGTTCCGGGCGCAGTTCAAGTCAGATCGGGCACGCGGCGTTTGAACATTCAGGTCCGCGATCGGTAGGTCGGCGGCTTTAGCCCCGACATCAAGCCTGCGCAAAAGCCCACCATGTCGGAGCTGAAGCTCCGACCTACAGGCGTCAATCGATTGTGAAGACCGTCAACACCCCGGTGTAGCCATACAACTGGTTTCGGGCAATCTCGCCTGCGGCAAAAAAGCCCACCAGCGGCACATCGCCCAGGGCGTGGCGGATGATCTGCAGCTCGGCACTGGGACCGCCAAAATGGGGGCCGCCCCGACCGGTGCAGCTCACATACACCGCGCCTGCCATGCGTTTGCCAGGCTGAGGCGCAGTGGGCACCGGGTCGTCGCTCAGGGCGTTGATGGCCTCGATGGACAGGGTTTCGGGCTCCAGCTCTTCACGAATCTCAGCGCACACGCGGACTAAATCGGCACGAGCGGCTTGCACATCACGGCGGCAAAACGTCAAGCGCATGCCGGGTGACACATGCTCGGCAATCGCCACACCTTGGCGCATCGGGTCCAGGCCAATGATGTGGCGCACCCGCACCTCGTTGCCCAGGTTGCCCGTGCGGCCCACGCCACTTTGCCCGGCAGGGCTCAGCCCCACCAGGGTCGAGCGCACCACAGCGATGGCTTTTTGTGGCTCGCTCAGGCTGATGTCCAGGTCATCCAGCATCACATCCAGCGCGGGCTCGCCCGCCAGCTTGAGCAGCACATGCCCCTCGGCTTCGGTGATTTCGCGCTCGGGTGCCACGGGCTGACAACCTTGCGTGACCCGAGACAACACGCCCACCGCCGGAGAAAATGCGACCCCGCTCAAACCACCCTGGAGGACCCCACCCTCGCCCGCGTGGCTGGCGGCATGCACCGCAAACTGAACATGTTGCGTGCGGCTGGCCGTCAGGCCACCGAACAAATAGGCCTGCTGTGTGCGCTGGGCCACCTCGTCAATCAGCTCGGCCAGATCAGGCGTGTGCGGATCGGCGTGGACCAAGGCGGTATCGGCCCAGCCCGCAGGCAAAGGCGACACGCCAGAAAACACCCGGTAGTGCTCGGGCGGCACATCGCACAGCATCAGCGCCATGGCGGGCTCGTCAAAATACTCGGCCCCGTTGACCGCCAGGCCAATGCCCACCGTGCCCACCCAATCGCTCACCTCAGGCAGC